>FTEL01010508.1_pt1 | contig 20863 bp, 16 predicted proteins | sample 1658911 | NCBI WGS metagenome assembly FTEL01 (sample SAMEA3914869, study PRJEB12502) | metagenome | biome: forest; material: soil | place: USA | collected 2012-03-12 | depth 0.1 m
ATGCTCTATTGTTTGCAGACCGGACTGTTGAGTCTGGGTGTGGTGGTTGGTTTGTGTGTGTGTTTTCTTGAGGAGTGATGACTCCGCTTCAATGGTCCGTCCTCGCTGTTCTACTTGATCGGGCGCATCGAAGCGTACATGACACGCGCGCTCCAGCAGCCTGGCACCGGCGGGCCCATCTGGTTCAACCCGGGAACCAAGTCCCTCCCCAGCCTCGCAACCGGCTCCCAGCGAGAAGCTGCTGCAGTTCGTGGGCCATGCCCGGTCAACAGGGACGGTGGGAGGCCAGCGGGGAAGGGTTCCGCCTCCGGAGCTCCAGGCGACTATCTGAAGGCATCGCAGGAGGAGTACTTTCTCGACCTGTTCTGGCAGTCACACCACTGCTCGCTGCAAATTGTCGACGAGGCCACGTTTCGCGAGCACTACCGGTCCCTGTGCTCTGATCCACCGCCAGGGGCCTTTCGCAGGCCGAGCACTCTCGTCGACATCGTCGTGGCGCTCTGCATGCAATATGGCGTGGCGTTTCTGCCCCATCGGGAGCCGGCTGGCGGTGAGAACTCTGCTGGGCCTGACGACGGCGCCCTCACCGGCTGGTCGTACTACCATCGTTGCCGCATCATGCTCGAGTCTGAGATGGAGCGCCCGACCTTGTCGACCCTCCAGACCCTCGTCTTCGCCGTCATCTACCTGTGCTGCGCAAGCTTCCAAAACACGGCGCACCACATGCTGGCGCTGACGGTCCGAGTCGGCTACACACTCGGGCTGCATCTCGAGCCCCCAGAGGAGATGCCGCGGTCGGAGCGTGAGCTTCGCAAACGGCTGTGGTGGGCGGTTTACGTCACCGAGGCCAAGACCTGCATGAAGCTCGGCCGGCCCTGGAGCACCGCCGAGGCCCTCACCACGTGCAGTCTCCCAGCCGACGACCACGAGCTGGCTCTCCAGAGCGGTTCAAATACGGCGCGCATAACCGCTGGCGGAAACACCGTCACGTGGCTGACGTACACTCTGCAGAATACCAAGCTGGTGCTGGCCGCGCGCACCGTCTATGTCTCTCTCTTTGACCGGTGTTCCGAGATCGTCAACCTCGCCTCCGGTGCCTCGTCCTTGTATGACGATCCGGCTGCCCTCGAGGCTGCAGCTGACGCTCTCGAGTGTTACATGGCTGGACCCTCGGGGCTCAGGACCTGGTTGAAGGAGTTGCCGGCAGGGGCGAAGACGCAGCGCAGAGAAAAAGGGACCGCGTTGTCCGCCGATCAGGCCCCATTGGACATCGAGTTGTTTGCCCCCGCCTGGCTGCAGCGTCAGCGTCTGTTCCTCGAACTCCTCTACCATACCCTTATGGTCAACTTGCATCGCCTCTTTATCGCCTTTCCTGGTGGAGGGGCCGATGTCCCGTCCGGCGACGGAAATCCGCTGCCCACGGCCGCCGGTGGGTCATTGGCGATGGCCCACGCCGGCACCGCAGCCCAGCACTCGGTTGCCGTCACGGCCATCCTCCACCAGGTCGTCGCGGAGACAGACCTTCTCAAAGGATGGCACGAGGCGTTCCAGCAACAGTGGAACGCAGCAATCACCATGGCCGGCTTCCTGTTGGCGTTTCCCGCAAGTCCCATTGCCCCCGACGCACGCAGAGCCTTGGCTCTCGCCATCGAGGTGTTCGAGGCGTTTGGCAGGCACTTTTCAGTCGGCCGCAGTGCCGCAAATGCCATCAGAGACCTGGTGTCCAAGATTGAGTTGATTTGTGGTGCCGGCGCGTCCAACAAGCAGCAGTCGTTCGCCCAGTTCCTCGAAATGGCGGCAGGCCAGGGCATGGCTGGCATTGGGGAGCAGGGGGGTGTGTCGCTGAGTCTCGGGGCACCAGCGGCGGCATCGCTGCCGGGTGGTATTCCACATGGTCCACCGATGGGGTCCGGAGACCTTCAAGAAGCCGGCTTTATCCCAGAGATGAGCGACGAGGAGATGGCGGCTGCTGTGCGAGACATGCTGGCCGGGACTCTCGACATGGTCTACTCGGCGGATTCGTTCCTGGCAGTCGATGGTGGAATTGACCCTTGGCAGATGGGTTTTTGCTAGATTTTCCGGGGGCTCGTCTTGGGATAAAACTACGTCGAACACAACTCGCGCGCGTCTTGATCTAGCTCTCATTGCAACCGCATTTGTGTCACATACGGCCGTTGATTGCGTTCCAACTTTGTGTGACCAAATGGCCTCCTGTCCTACCTCTGTCTCCCGCAGCGGTAACTGGCAGCGCTGGTTCATCATGCCATGCAACGCTCTGTTGTCGGGCCGCCCTCCTTTCGCACCTGGATGGTGATCATGCGGCGACCCAGGCATTCTCCGAGCCTTCTGCTGGGCAACAATGGAACCCCTGCCAAGAAAAACACTCACCCGGACCATGCCTGTCAGGCAGTGCTGACCTGTCTTCCGAGACTCCAGAGTGCCATCCCTGGGAGTCCTCGTCATACCCGCCCCGCCTCCAGCCTCCCCTTTGGGAACTCCGAAAACTCCAGTGCCGTCCTGGCCAACCCGCCCCACATTCCAAAAGGAGTTGCCGGAGCTCGACTTACACGCTGCAAAACACTATCTCACACCTGGACGCCGACGATGTTTGGGGTTCGGCAACGGCGCAATCATTTACCCAGCGGCCCTGGCACGCCAAAAAAGTACTCTACGGCTGCGATGTTGCCCTGGTATCATTTCCGACGCTGCATTTGACACCTTTCCCGGTCTCACAGAGCCAGCGACCTTGGTACTGTTGCCTGGCCCAGCATCAACACCATCTCCTCCCACGACGGCATCACGACACAACATCGCCAAACGGCACCATGGCAAAAGAAACACCAGAAGGCGGTGCTCAGCCTGCCGCGGAAAACACCCGCGCTGTTGTTGACGGCGGCTCGGAAAGGACGGTCCGCGGAATGCGGTGGGTTCTTGTCTGCGCAGCCATCTTTTCAGCCAACATGCTCTACGGGCTCGACACAACCATCGTCGCCGACATCCAGGCCGCCGTCTCCGAGACGTTTGATGATGTCACCCACTTGGGCTGGCTCGGTGTCGGCTTCACGCTCGGCTCCACGGTAGCTATCCTGCCCCTGGGCAAAGCCTTCGGTGTCTTCGACGCCAAGTGGGTGTTCATCGCCTGCCTCATCAACTTTGCCGCCGCCAGCGCCCTCTGCGGAGCGGCGCCCTCCATGAACGCCATGATCGTCGGCCGCGTCTGGGCTGGTGTAGGCGGCGCCGGCATGTATCTTGGGTGAGGCGAATCGAATGGTATGTTGCTTGCCCAAGCTGACTCTCCGCTCAGGACTTTGAATCTCTCAACCATCCTCAGCTCGCCTCGCGAGCAACCACACTACGTTGGTATGACGGGGTTTGTCTATGGCACTGGATGCATCCTGGGTCCCATCATTGGCGGTGCTCTCGCCGACAGCGCTGCATCCTGGCGTTGGGTGAGCACGCCCTCTCCACATAACCAGCAAAGTCGATCAAAGTGGCTGACAGCTCCAAGGCCTTCTATCTCAACCTGTGCATCTTTGCGGCAGCGAGCCCGGTCTATCTCTTCCTTCTCCCCTCACTGCCCCGACGCCCCGGGAGCTCCTGGCTGGCCCACACGAAAAGCATGGACTGGCTTGGCATCATGCTCACAGCCGGACTTTACTGCGCCTTCACGGTCGCCTTCTCCTTTGGCGGCGTTCTCTGGGCCTACTCAGATGGACGCACCATCAGCTTGGTTGTCGTTTGGATCGTCTGCACCATCGCATTCTCGGTAACCCAAAGGTACTCGGTCCTCACTAGCCCGCTCGATCGGCTCTTTCCTGGCGACTTCCTCGGCGATTCGCAGCTCGTGCTGCTGTACATCATCATGGCGTGTGGAGGTGCCGGACTTTTCGTCTCCATCTACTACGTTCCCCTGTATTTCCTCTTTGTCTACGGCGATACCGGCACACAGGCAGCTGTGCGTCTGCTTCCTTTCATCTGCTTCTACGTCGCGACCACCCTGTTTTGCGGAGCTGTCATGGGGCGCACCGGGTACCACATTATCTGGTTCGTTTTCTCGGGGCTCTGCCTGACCGCCGGAGGTGCCTGTATGTACACGGTCAAGCAGGACACGCCGGTTGCCAACATCCAGGGCTACACCGTCCTCCTCGGTTTGGGAATGATGACCTCGCAGGCCGGATACGCTGTCGGGAATCGCATCGTCCGGCCCTCACGTGCGGCGGAGCTCATCCAGTTCCTCAACATCAGCCAGGGGTCAAGCCAACTGATTGGATTGACGATTGCGAGTGTCATCTTCCAGACTAAGTCATTTGACGGTCTACAGTCCGTGCTGAGCCATCTCGGTTTCAACGACGACCAGATCCGGGCTGCAGTCGTTGGTACACGCAGCGACGTTCTTCGGCAAGTTTCCCCCGAGGTGCGTGAGCAGTGCCTCGCCATCATCGTTCGAAGCATCTCGAGATGCTGGGTGTTGGTAATTGCGGCGGGCACCCTGTACACCGTCTGTTCACTGTTTCTGGTCCGGACGAGATGGATTGCGAAGCACGAGGAGGGTGTAGATAGTACGAGTGAGGGCCAAGAACCTTGAAGAATTGATACAAGTCAGTCTAACCCTTAATCCCTGTTCGAACAGCCCCTTGACTAACTCTACCCTGAATGATTTCATTCGACTTGGGGGGGTGGACGTACGTACCCGGGCAAGAGCAGGTGGTTGTTTCAGGGCACAACGTCGCCTCAACCAGTAACCGAAACCCCGCGCTGTGCCTCACACACCCTGTCGAGATCCGCGTCTTGTCGTCTTCGGTATCGCCAGAGTCGAAACCTCGAACGGGTGGGTCCGGGGAGCTGCTGCATAACCCGCCGATTCGCCAGAGCTTGTGACACAGCATACTCCGTATGTACTGCATACGACACTGAGGGGATATCCCTGCTCCGGAACTCCTTCCGGAAGGACCAGCAAGAGGGATGACATCCGCAAGTTTGACCATAAAAGTTCACCTGTTCTCTTGGGGTTTGTGCCTTTTAAGAATATTGTAGCAACAAACGAGAACCATCTCATCTCCCTGACATCGAATCCGCCAACCTCCATCGACAGGCTCCCCAGTGTTCCGCCACAATGGCACTTCCCAAGACATACAAGCAGGCGTCCTTCCAGTCGCAAGGCGCGGCTCTGACCATTGAAGACGCAGAGCTGCGACTTCCTAGACCTGGGGAGGTTTTGGTCAAGGTAGAAGCTTGTGGTGTTTGTTTCTCAGACATGTTCGCCCAACACAACATCATGGGCGGTGGCTTGTGAGCAATCCCCCTGATATTTGAGGTCTTCGTGCCGAGCCTGACGTTTGCGATACTAGTCCCATTGTGCCAGGCCACGAGATCATTGGTCACGTCGCTGCGGTCGGAGACGGGATGACCGCGTGGAGCGTCGGTGATCGAGTTGGAGCAGGATGGCATGGTGGCCACGATGGTGGGAACCCACATGCCCCGTGGTCCATGTGTTGCCCAGCGGTTGACTGTAGCAGGAACGTGTTTCGCATGCAAGAAGGGCATGTACCAGATGTGTGATAACCAGGTGGTCAACGGCGAGACCAAACCTGGCGGGTGTAAGTTCACAGAGTCCTCCATATCTGTTTCCATCAATTCCGAGCGGCTAACAGTCTCGAGATGGCGAATATGTCATTCTTCGCTCCGAAGCCACCGTCCGTGTCCCTTTACACGTTGACGCTGCGAAATACGCCCCTGTCCTCTGTGCTGGAATGACGGTCTTTAACTCCCTGCGCCATATGGCGGTCAAGCCGGGAGAGGTTGTTGCTATTCAGGGTTTGGGCGGCTTGGGGCACCTCGCTGTGCAAACGGCGAACCGTATGGGATACCGCGTCGTCGCGATTAGCCGTGGCGCCGACAAAGAAGCATTCGCACGCGAGCTGGGGGCCCACGACTACGTTGACACTACCACGCAAGATGCCGGTGATGAACTGAGAAAGCTCGGCGGAGCCAAGTTGATCATGACCACGGCACCCTCGGCTGATGGAATGGGGGCATTGCTCAAGGGCCTGGGACCGATGGGGAAACTCTTGATTCTCTCAGGTAAGTTCTCTCCCCCTGTGCTCAATCAAAGAGCCAATGCTAACCGCAGTCTAGTCCCCGGCGATGTTTCTGTCAATACGGGCGTCATGGTAAGTCACATCTCAGCACCCAACTTGTGACATGTGGCTGACTTGGTCCCAAGTTGAAATACGCTCTCTCAGTTCAATCCTGGCCGTGTGGTCACGCCACGGACTCGGAAGACGCAATTCAGTTCATGGACCTGCAGAACATTGATTGCATGGTGCAAACGTTTCCTCTGCGGGAAGCGAATGCGGCCTTTAGTACGTCATCCTCAGCTTTCTGCCAGACTCCAGCAGCTAATCCCCCGCTGCGCTTTAGATGCAATGTTGGATGGAAGCGTCCGCTTCAGAGCCGTGATTGTGATGGAGTAAACAGGCGACTCGAGGCCCATCCATGTGGTCCAGGTTTACGTGGCCGTGGAAAAGGTAGACGGCGTAGTTAGCCTAGGTAATTTCATCTTAATTATTCACCATCCACAGTCGTTGCAGTTGACGGGGACATACTGTGATCATGGAGGCCGAGCTCTTTTCGTTGGAACCGCAGAGGACGTAGTGTGAGATCGGAGCTGCAAGGCCAATGTTGCGACTTCCATGATGAGCAGACGCAGCAAAGGTCAGGCACAAATGAGGAGTTAAGTATGGATGTGTATCTCCATAGCATCAGACGGCATACAATTTCCCAAACACAAACCACCCCAATTATCTCATCAATTTGCCCATTGTCTCATCCAGCAGTCCAAAAACTTGCCAATGTACCCTTCCTCCAGCATCCGTGGGGGGGTCCGCAATACCGGGCAGTCCCGCTGGGCAGCCGTCGTGTCAAACACTATTCCGCCAGTTCCACAGCCAGCCTGGAGGTCAGTGATGCTCTTCTGTTGCCCACCCAAGTCCGAGTCCCTCAAGTACAGCTGCTCGTAATACCCAATGAGCCTCACCGCGGGATTGCGCTCCTCCTGCCCCAATGCCATGCTCGCTTGGAGCTTAGCAAGCCACAGCGATGGCGACACCTCGGCAGGGGAATCCAGGAGCTGACTTGAGGACTGAGAGTAAGTCTTTCCAGTTGAACGAGGAATGGTTGACCAAGTTGTAAAATACTGGCGGCTCCAGAGGGTCGAGAACGCATGGCCGTGGTCCTGACGCCAGCTTGTCGGCGAGCTGGAGGATAGCTTGAGCCAAGATGTTGACAGGGAGCCAGAAGCATTCCTAGGGGACAGTCAGTCGTTGGTAGCAAGACGCATGCGAACTACATACCTCATCCACTGCTGGCAGAGCCCGCATGAAGAAGACGGATCGGATCATGTTAGGCACAGACTCCTTCTCATTCCACACACCGTGAATGGAATCACCGGCCACCTGTCCGATACGTAGGACGTAGCTTCGGGCCCCGGCCTGTGCTGCCCGCAGCACCATGTGTTGACCCACCAGCTTGGACTGAGCATAGCCCATGGGGGCGGCTAAGTCCAGGTTCCTGATGGGAGCTTCCGGGATGATCGTGGACGTGACCCTGTCGGCAACAGAAACAGATGATCCAAACAGCAAGACAGCAGGTTCGGGCTTTCTCCCAAGCGAGAAAACGAGAAGTTGCTGCAGCCCTCGGAGGTGAGTCTCAAAGCTAGAGAGGGCGATGTTGAAGTTTACAGGCCAGGCCAGGTGAATGATCAAGGAACATGTTGCCGAAAGGTCGGCCCACGCGGCGTCCGTTAACCCGAACTGCGGAAGCTCAGGGGATCCTATGCAGACCACAATTTTGGCCGAGGGGCCGTCAAGTCCGAGGTTGCGTTCCGAAAGCGAAGCTCGCACCCTAGCGGCGGCGTCTTTCCCCCGGACCAGACAAAATACACGCGGGACGCTGGGTGAGGCCCCTAGGAGGTCAAGACGATTGCCGACTCATCCTGCACCTGCACCCGGACAGCGAAAGAGCGTGTGCGATAAGGGCCACCGTAGGAGGCTTCTCCCCTGCTTTTTGTTTTTGATGTGTCAGTTTGCCACTTCTCAAGGTTCAAGGGCTGTGGATGTTGATATTCCCTTCATTTACGGCTCGTCGCCGCCATTTTCCAACCGGATGGAATTGCCATTGCCATGGAACCCATCCAAATTACGAATATCAGGCATCGGGTTGCTAATTATTGGATGGTAGAGGCGATAACTCTCCGAGTTACCAAATAACCTCACAGCGCATCAAGACGTCGCGTTTGTTTACTTCCCCTGAACCCATTTTCCAGGACACTGGCCCTTCTTTTCTTCACCGTGCATACGGCCCCTCCAAAACGGCCAGCCGCAGCAAACAAGGTCTGCGGCCAGGCCCCGCGACTCCCCGCCCCAGCGGAGCGCCCCGGCTGCAAGCCTCGCCAACCCCGTGGGTTGGAACGGCGCGGGCCAGGGGCCTTCTCATTGGGTGCTTAGTTTCCTATTCAGACCCCGATCGGGATGAGACTAAACCGCTTGTCGACCTGAATAAGGCAATCCATGCGCCTAACGGCGGCTACCATTGGCCGATTCTACCTCTCATCACACCCTCTTGCGCGAGGAAATGAAGGTAGTCGATCGAGACAGTGCGAGCCACTGGGCACGAAAGGCCGGCAGCGAGTGCTCATGCGTTGGGCAGATGTCGAGCATCGAGTCGGCGGCATCGCCCAGCCAGTGCGAGGCCATGCCGTGGCCGAAGCGAAGGGTTTCCCAACCCGCTTGCATCGACGGGCGGCCGAGATTCTGAAACGCGACAAGTTTATTTTGGTACAAGACAGACACTGCGCGCGTGTCAACAATCGCAATTGGTGTCAGTGGACAGGCTGAGGGCCCGATGTCGCGTGTGTGATGGCGGCGCCCAATCGAGTCGGCAGGGCCGTCCAACTTGTGCTTCTCGCACCGTGGCCCTGCCGCCCCATCCTCCGGCTCATGCCGACTTGGCCCTTGGGGAGCAGTCGAGGAGGGCGCTGCGCTGGGCCCATCAGGCACGAGAGCGCCAACTCTTCTGCTCGGTTGCTTGGACAGGGTGCCACAGGCTACAGCTGCTGCAAGTATATCCTGCGCCTCCGCCTGACCGGCTCTCCAGCGCGCTTCGCAGGCGGCTGCCAACGACGGGCTGGCTTGCCACGATACCCCGGTCAGCTGGCGAGCAGGTACTGCGACCAACAGGCCACAGTACGCAGGACGGAGCGGGCGATGCGCCGTCTTGCTTGGGCAAGTTTCTCGTCATTGCCAACGCCGGCCGAGTGGGGTTGGTGGGGGGGTGGAAGTGTCTCCTCCCTCAAGGCCCTGTCTTATACCACCTCGCCCGCAGGGCTGTTGAGCTTTCCCGGCTCTGTTGCATCTTGCCTCGTTGTCCTTCCTGTTTTCTCTCCGAACACCTCGTCTGCCTCCGCGGGGCCAGAGCTGCTCCCGCCCCAGCCAGGTCTGCCTGCCCAGCCACGTCGCGGCCATGAGCCTCTCCCCCGTTGAGGCGCGGAAAGAGGGCATCCCGGCGCTGCGGAGGGACTCGGTGCCCACTCGCAGCAGTCCGCACCACAGCCCACCTCACGCTTCCGACACGCCCACCAACACAAGCCCTCGGCCCAGCGCAAACCCCCGCTTCAACCCAGGACTGCAGCTCGGCCTCGGGTCCAACAGCCCCCCTCTGACGCCTGTGCCGGGCAACAACCTGCTGCAGCCTGTGTACGAGGAGCCCAACACGCCCAGCTCCACCATAGTCGAGTTCGGGGACCTGGGCCGTGGCTCCATCCCATCCGCCGCGGAGCTGGTCGAGAGAATCCACCGCTCCTACAGTCAGTCGCGGGCCAACCTCCCCGAATCCCGCTCCAGCAGCAAAACCCGTGGGCCGCAGGACGGCCGCGAGGGGCGCGATGGCGTGGAGAGTCGAGAGCATGGCAGGAGCAGGAGCGCCGCCGCCCCGACAGCGCCCAGAGACCGGTCACAATCAACCCACACCCGCACACCGAACGAGAAGAACACCACGAGCGACCGCGGTCTGGCCGACGAGCGGATCAACAGGTTCCTGCAGTCCATGGCGGCCCAGAGCTCGGAGAGCGAGCTGATCCAGGAAAACCGGAGCCTGTACCAGCGCATCGCCGCCCTCCAACGCACCGAGCGCGAGCTGTTGGCCGAGAACCAGGATCTCACACGCAAGCTTGCCGCCTTGAAACAGCACAACGAGCGCCGAGCGCGGCAATGGAACGAGGGTGTCCGCCGAAAAGAGATCGAGTACGAAACAAGGACACGGGAGCTGGGCGAGCAGCTGTTGGACCTCGTCAGCCGGCAGCCGCAGAAACTCCCCGACATCCTCTCCAACGAGGCCATCACAACCTGGTTCAGCGGTCAGGAGGCCGCGTGGAACAGCTGGGCAACCACGTTTGGACACCAAGACGCCAACCGGCTTGACACCGGCCTCCACCCTCTCCAACTCCAGGAACTCTGTGGTGACGTCAGGGGATTTGTCCGCATGACCGATGCGGGGGGGCTGCCGCCGGAGCTGCTCAACGGCGGCAAGGAGGCACTGCACACCCTCCTGAACGGCATGCTGGCCAATTTCATCTGTGAGAGTATCCTCGTGTCGCCCATGTGGGTGTTCATGGCTACCTCCATCGGTACGCTCGAGAGCCCAGGCGTGCTGCCCGGCAAGCAGCTCAACGGGTTTCCCGCTGTCGGCTTCCGCATGGACATGAACAACTTCAACACCGTGGTCCCCGCCAGGCCCGGTCGGTCCCAGGTCGAAACCCCCCGAAGCCCGCAGTTCCCGCCGCCCTTGATCACCTCGATGCTGCCGCCGTCCAACACCACTAGCGCCTCCTTTCTTGGTCTGCCCATGAAGTCCGACATGGAAAGGCTTGTCCACATGATTACAGACGGTACGCTAATCAAGACCCCCCCTCGCCCAAGGTTATGCTGTGTTACGACTAAGTCGCTAACGATGTCTATCAGCCCAGGAGGAGGAAACGAGAGTCTCGGCCCACCACTGGCGCGCCCAGATGATGCGCCTGATCGCTGACGCCGGCTTCAGCCTCAAAGACGTCGCATCGGCTGGCTCCAACGACTCCCGCCGAGCCTTTGTGGAGTCGCGCCTCAACTACGGCAGGAAGCTCAAGGAGCGTTTCCTGGGCGGGTCGGCGAGGTTCCTGCTCCAGGACCAAAACGCGAGGGGCATCGAGAAGCTCGAGCGGATGCTGGACGACATGATCGACGACGCCTTGCGGTTCTCGTGCAGGTTGTGGACGCGCGTTGCCCCCCTCCGCCTCCATGGCTGGAAGGATCTCGGCAGCAGGGAAATCAAGGCCGCAACCCCGGTGGTAACGCTCTGCCACGCCCAGGTCGAGGTCGAGGCGCACAACGCCCGGAACGAGAGCGCCCAGGACAAGCCCGCCGGTTCGCCGCAGGAGAATCAAACGGACCACCAGATCGTCATGGTTGTGCAGCCCGCGGTGGTGACCGAGAGCATCAACCTCCCAGGGGTCAACTTCGGATCGGGCGGCGAGGGAGTCGCCCTGGTGTGGTTGAAAGCCCGGGTCATGGTTGCGGGCCCGATGTCCATCGACGACGCGGGATCGCCCGCGGGAGTTGGCTCCCAGGCCTCGCTGCTGCCAGATCATGAATCAAACCCGGCCGCCTTCGCTGGGATGACGCCGCTCTCAGGAACTCCCCAGCCCACCGAAGTGTTGCCGGCCTCGGCTTTCAAGGCGCCGGACCATTAGAAGAAGCATTGGTCGAGGAGACGGTAGAAACATGTACACCATGATAGAGAACTTGGTCGGCGAGTGGGCATGTATCTCTCCTGTCTGGAAGGTGTCGAGTTAGCGTCGGAGTCTGGCGGTTGCTTTGGTTTTAGGGGGCGGCGTGGGATGGGTGTTTACACGGATGGCTTTGGATTATATACCCAAACAAGGTTCTATCCTGCTTCTTGTGCGTGCCCGAACGATGTTGATGTGACCTGCTCCGCTTTTGTTATTCAGCATGCTACCTTGCTGCTCGCCAGCCAGCCAAGTAGGGAAGATGTTTCGTTGCTGCTGTGTTGAAGCGCTAGGGCCCAGGTTCGCCGCAAGCAGTTGTTAATAGATAGGTCGTCACAGGAGATAGTTCAAGTAGGACATTATATACTAGAAGCGAATCTGCCACCCTCCCTCTATCTAACTCTAGCTTTAAAACAACTTGAACACAGAAGAGTCGGCGTTCTTGACAAGCATCTGGGCATACTCGTCGAACCACTCGCCGGCCCTCGGGGCGCCGGCCATGCCGCACTGGCCATCGCTCTCACCGCCCGGCTTGACCCAGACGAGGGCGTCGACGACGGTGTTGTTGGTCTTGGTGGTCGGGGCCGGGCCGAAGCCGGCGGGCTGGACGTTGCACCACTCACCCCTGTAAAGCACGTTAGCGACTGTACTGAGAGAACGGGGATTATTCGGGAGCACTCACCACTCCTTGCGGGCGCCTGGCAGGTGGACGCGGCCCTGGTCGATGATGAAGCGGGCCGGGAGGCCCTCAGCCTCGAGATGGGGGGTCAGGGAGGTGGCGTAGTGGGACTCGTCCCACGAGTTGCTCCACTCGGTGTAGTTCTCGCGGACGGCAGCCTGGAAGGGGTTGTAGTTGGAGACGTTGGTGACGAAGCCGCGGATCTTCTTGCCCTCGCCGGCGAGCTTGACGACGTCGGCGAACTCCTTGGCGGCCAGGGGCAGGTTGCCGTCCCAGCCAAGCCAGCCGCCGTGGGCGGCATCGATGTACAGGTGCACGTTGTCGTACTGCAGGCTCGCGATGGCGTGGGCGATGCCGGCGCGGTAGACAGGGGCGGCCTTGGCGCAGAGCTCGACGCCCATGTTGGTGACGAGGTTGCCCAGGGAATCGGGCTCGAGCACGATGGCGAACTCGAGGTCCTTGGCGGCGGCGACCTTTTGGGCGTAGGGCTTGATGAACTCGTTCTTGTAGCGCTCGAGGCCGTTCTCGTCACTCTTCAGCTCACCGGCGCTCTCACCGGCGCTGCAGTCGCGGTCCGGGAGGTCGTAGAGGACGAGGCCGACGATCTGTTTCTTGCCAGTCCACTTCTGGGCCTTGCGGGCGGAGGCGATGGCGGCATCGATGTTGGGCAGGTCGGCGATCTTGGACACCCACACAAACGTGCTGGTCTGCTGGACCTTGAGGGTCTTGAGGGTGTTGATAACATCGCCCTTGAACAGGAACGACTTCAGTGTCTTGTCGAGCTTGTCGGCCCACGTAGGGTTGACGAATTGCGTCTTGCCCTGGAAGGGGTTGACGCTGCCGGTGGCCGCGGGCGGCTTGGGGCTGGGGGCGGCCGAGACGAGCCCGCCGGTGGCAACGGCTACGAGCAGTGAGGAGGCACGCATGGCGGGTGGGCGTGGATGAGAAAGGGACACTGGGGGAGGGCACGCGGTGTGAAAGGACGGAATGGATCACGACTGATCGAGCTCGGTAAGGACCGTGGATCGAGGGCTCGGAGGTTGACGCGACGCGGGGTCCAAGTCAGTTCTCGCGACCTGGCACCCCGATCTGCGCGGCCATCTTATACTCGCACGTCCATACACAAACATTCCCGCTCGGCATCATCAGTCCCCCGCGCCGGCACCTCATCCTCCGCAAAGCCGGGTGGATGGCTCGTGCCAACCCGCTGGCGCGGTCGGCCAAGACCTCATGGCAGGGGCGGCGCGAGCACGCCGGGCTGCAAGGAGATTGCGCGCCGGGAGCCACGGATAGAGATGGCGAGGCCCCGCCCGGGACGGCACCGCTTGGTGGCACGCTAAGCCCTTGGCCGAGAGGGCGTGCTCCGGACCGTGATCCGACGATCCGCCCCTCCACCGTGGCAGCGTCCCAAACGGGCAAGACACACACAAACACTCCGCCCACAGGGCACAGCGCACTGGCAGGCCAGGGCCCCGGGTCCTGCATGACAGCCCTGGGGTGCGTGCGGCTCCGGGCCGGCGCATGAGGGGCGATATAGCGTGCAACTTCCAGCAGTTCGCTCGGCGTCAATGGCACGCCGGATCTGGCTATTTAGCCAATCGCCGAGGCCGCCCGAAATTCGGTCGCGCGGGTCCAGGGCGCGGCCTGGAGAAGAACCGGGGTAGCGAGGAGCTCGTCATGGGTGCGGCTCACTCGTTACTTCAGCAGATAGATTCGCTGTTATTGACGGCCGTGATTGTCATGATTTTGGCGTCACCTCGCCCGCGCTTTGTCAGCCGTCGTCGCACTCGAATGCCCGCTCCCGATCCTGCGTCGAAATTCCCACGCGGCCTGCTTGGATGGGTCGATGGATGGCTGGAGGGATGCGGTTGGGTGCATGAAGGATTGGTTGTTGGGAGTTGGCGACAGGGGGAACCCGTTTACCCCTGTCTTCATAATCGAGGGTTAGGGTCCAGCGCGGCCATCGAAGGTCCATGGAATTCGAGAACCGAAATTCTTCCTCGGCGCGCGGGAGACGGAGGAGGCAAGACATGATGCGGGGCAGGTGGGGCACCCTTCCCCAGAAACCAGCCCGCATCACCTCACAAGCCGAGGGCCTGACTAATGCATGCCATAATGCTCACAACCTGCCGACGCTGACGGCCACCATCTTTGGAATCCGGACGAAGATCGAGGCATTGTTTTTCACCCCGCTATCAATTGATCCATTCCCGCGCAGGATCCAGTCCCGAGAACCAGACCAGACCCGACCTCCTTGTTGACGAACCCTCGATTGCGAGCCACTCAAACCGCGGCATCGGACCCGCGCATCTCTCGCCCCTCTCCCCCCCCCTACTCGCCAACTCGACGCACGCCACCCACGATGCCCGGCTCCGAATCGGGACAGCTGCAGTCGGACGGCACCCGGCTCCCGTCCTTCTACTCGCCCCGGCCCAGCGCGCGCACCGCGTCGCACAACGACAAAGACATTGAGCAGCCAGACTTCTCGCTTTCGAGCGGGAACCCCGCTTCCTCGACAACAACCGAGGATCAAGATGCCAGCTCGCCACTCACCTCCGCGCGGGCGGCCACGCCATTGACACAGCCGCCGCCGGCCTCCCTCCTCTCCCCCGCATTTACACCACCGGCGACACCCGGGACGGTAACACCGAGCAGTACAGGCGCGGCCGTACCTCTCGAGCCGCGCGGCATCCCGGTCGACAGCTCCATACCGACGGGCGGGTGCGGCAGCAAGCAGCCCCGGCTCCTCGAGACCCTCCCGCAAGTCGAGTGCATCGTGCGCGCCCGGATACCGACGACCACAGGCGCCGAGATGTTTCTGCACCTCTACACCAACAACGTCGACAACAAGGAGCATCTCGCCATTGTGTTTGGTGGCAACATCCGGAGCAAGTCACTAGATGCCGTGCGCGAAGGAGAAACCGAGATGGATCGTCTGGTGCGCGGCGCCTACACCGGCCGACTGTACCCCGGGCGAACCACCAGCGGGATTTCGACGCCTACACCGGAGGGGAAGGCCGCCACCTCGCCGGGAGATCTCTCTGGCATCCACCCCGCTGCACGAGCGCCGGCACCCCTGGTCAGGATACACAGCGAATGCTACACGGGGGAGACAGTTTGGTCGGCGCGTTGCGACTGCGGAGAACAGCTGGACGAGGCGGCGCGGTTGATGTCCCTCCCCAACAACCAGGCCGGCGGCATCATCATCTACCTGCGGCAGGAGGGCCGCGGCATCGGCCTGGGCGAGAAGCTCAAGGCCTACAACCTGCAGGATCTGGGGAACGACACGGTCGAGGCGAACCTGCTCCTGCGCCACCCTGCCGATGCGCGCTCCTACGGCCTCGCCACCGCCATGCTCCTCGACCTGGAGCAGAGCGAGGTGCGCCTCCTGACAAACAACCCGGACAAAATCCGCGCCGTTGAGGGGCCCCATCGTGAGGTCGTCGTCAAGGAGCGGGTGGCCATGGTGCCGCTGTCCTGGAAGGGGAGAGGGGGCTTCAGGGCGCCCGAGGTGGAGGGTTATTTGAAGACGAAGGTATGGCTCCCGCCGCCGCCCATCCCTACTTTCCTGCCTCCCATGTTGTGTTCTTACTTGTGCTGACGCGACCTCTGCCTCAGATCGAGAAGATGGGCCACATGTTAGACATGGCCGCCCTGCCGCGCTGACAACGCCACCATGTTTGCGCCGCTTGCGCGTGTAATCTACCTGTATTTGCCATAGATACCTTTTGCATAAGACCTCGGCGTGTTATTTTGGGCAGCGTATGCAGAGAAAATAAGATCGCATATATCCAGTGCCATCCTTGGTTGACACCGAGCTCAGGGTCCAAGGGGCTGAAGATGGGGAGAGGAGTGGGGGTGGGGTCCGGCAGTCGCGACCAATTCCTTATCGATAAAAACGATAGATAAGCTTCTCGGGGTCTTGGGCGTTCGAGCGCTGAGCATTCAACGCCCAAAAAGTTACCGCGTGTCGCGCCGAGCACCACCACCCAACCCAGCCAGCACAACCAACCACCTCAGCTCCATGTCACTTGCATCGCGGCGTTGGACGGTTGGCGGCATATCCCCGACGATTTAGACGCGACCGTCGTCGCCGGAGCGATCACGCCGGCCCCAGCACGGGCGCCATGTCGGACCTGCGAGACAGCAGAAGCATGCGCCTGCGCCTCGTTGTGCAGCGACATGCCCTCCCCGAGGTCCGCATCGTCTTCGCAGTGCAGCTCGACACGGGTCCGACCATCGCCAATCTACTAGAGCAAGTCGACGAGGTTGTCCCGCTCGAGAGCAGCCACTGGGGTTTGGAGGACTATGCCGTCGAACTCCGGGATGCCGGTGGGCATGGCTTCGACTGCCTGCACTTCCAACGGGTTGTCACCGTCCTGAGGAGTGACGAGCAGGTGTTGTGAGTACCAACCCATCACTAGCCCACCAAGATCTCTCCCGGCCCCCGTCATTCCTTGCTGACCTTTCCTCTCTCCAGCATTCGTCCCCTCGTCACCGGAGACCGACGGAAGCGACGGTTGAGCGGCAGGGACCAGATCTCGTCCGACGGCAAGCACCTGATTGACGGCGTCGCCTTTGGCCGCCCGCGCCTCAAAGCCCCGCGCGACCGCCCGCACGTCGAAATCCCCCCGCTCAAGCGCCGGAGGATCACCCGCGAAGCCCTGGAAGAAGAGGACGAGGAGCCGAGATTGCTCCTCACCGAACACGGCGAAGATGACACCGCCGATCCGCCCCTCCGCCTGCGTGCCAGGTTTGCCGAGCCTGCAGCCGAAACCTTCGAGGAATACCGGGAGGATGAGGATGGCGATTTCATGGACGAAGACGCTGGCCACGGCTCCGCGGAGGAGGAGGATGTGGACGACGACGACGACGACGCAGGCTCGGACGATGACCTCAACTTGGAGGATGAGCTCCTTGATCTTCAGGCGGATAACGAAGAATTTCAGGCTGGGGAATCCTCGACGAGTTTGGGCGAAGGGCCAGCCGAGCTCGATCTCGAGACACTGGACAAGATATCAGCACTCCGAGCTGCATTCCCCACGGCGCAAGCAGACTCGTGTGAGAGGGCATTGGCACGACATGGGGGGGACACCAAGTCAGCGTATTCCGCGTTTCAAAGGAGACATCAACCACGGGTAACGCTCGCAACCGTGCCGCACACCGCCGCCACCACCACCCAGCCGGCCGCTGTTACGGCGGATGAGGATCAAGACGAGAGCGAGGCTGAATCGGTCGCTTCCATGGTTAAGCACTACGACCAACACGGATTTCCCAGCGGCTCCATTCTTGCCGGAACCGCCGCAGCTCAGATGGCCGAAGCCTTGCGCAAATCGGGGCATCCGGTCAAGCCTCGAGTCCACACCAAGTTTGATGACGCCGCAGAACCGCTTCCGTCTTCTCTGGGTGAGGAGGCTGCGAGCAATGGTCTTGGTTTCAATGCCATCGCGGTTGGGGTCGACGATGACAGTCACCGCGACAGCGACGCCGACAGCGACAGCGACAGCAGCGACGACAGCGGGCCCGAAGTTTCCTCCTCCAAGTTGCCCGACGCACTAGGCGGGGCAAAGCTCCGCGGTGTCAGTGTGAGCGTGAGCGAGAGCGAAAGCAGCGACGAAAGTGACAGCTCGAGTGATGCCAGCGACACCGGTGGTGAAGACGATAGCAACGACTCCAGCAGCAGTGACAGTGGCGATGGCAGCGACAGCGACGACAAAGATGACGCCTCCTACGAATGCAACTCGGCTCAAGGCAGTGGTGCTCATGACTCCGATGACAACGCCGACAGCAGCAGTGACGATTCGGATTCCAGCACCGAGGACGATTCGGACAGCAGTGCTGATGAAACTGACGAGGCCCAGTCCACACACAATACACCTCCCGCCACGATGCCGCCCTCCGCTTCACAAATCGCGGCTGCTCCACAATCTGGGCCCCAAAACACCTCGGGGGAACCCCCGAGATCTGTGCTGCCAGGTCAAGGGAAGAGCGCAACCCATAAGAGGAACGCCCGTAGGAGGGTGGCCCATATCTGGAAGGCTGTCGCCAACGGTAAGCGTTCCCCGCCCGACGGCGCTCCGCAGCGACAGCCCGCAAACAACTCGCAGGATTTGGCCACATCAATTGCCAACAAGAAAGCCGCATTGCTCCAGAACCTGACCGTGGCCGACGGTCTCACAGCCGTGCTGGCGACAGAGGCCACCGGCAACAACAAAGACGAAGTCTTGGCGCCCTCATGGGCACCTGGAGCGGCTCAAGATACCCCTTCCCGTCTGGTGCGGACCCCGCCAGCGATCTCTCGCGCTTGTGATCAATCAGCGTCGTCCAATCCTGAGGCCTGGCGAGACAAGATCACGTACCGTGCGGTGGAATGTTGCCAGGAAGGAGTCGAGCTCAGCGAACCACCATTCCCGTTCGTCCAGCGTTGGGACCCGCAGCAGCAATATTTCCATGCGGGCAACAAGCGTGGCGGCGGATCAAAACGAAAGCAACGTAATCAGGACGCCTTCCAGGAGGCTGAAGGCCGGTCCACCGCCAAAAGGAGGCGGTATGGTGCTCAGGATGACTACTGGGACCAGTCCTTCGTCAGTCATGGGGGTACCAGCGGCTACGGAGAGGTGTCTCTCAACTACGACGATGAGATCCAGGAGCCGGAGGAACGGGCTCATCGGGAGGAAGAACCTCAACATCACCCGGCCCACGACATGAATGACGATGACGACGATGACTTGCCGCCGCTTCCAGCTGACACCTCAACCCTGCCGGCTCTCAACCCCAGCGAGGCCCTGGCCGGGATGGTCCTCACATGGAAGCAATGGCTGCTCTCCAAAGCCACCAACTGGCAACCCCAGGTCTCCGCTCTGACTGGCATTGTCGTTGAAGTTCTGGATGGCAACGCCCTGACTGTTCGCCTGGCGAAGCGAGATCGCAATCTTGACCGCAGCGAGAAAACCTACGACGACAATGGGAACAGGGTGTACGATAAGTTCGAGCTGCCCGGCATGGATGAGGAAGGCGAGGAAGCTGCTGAGGAGGGTTACCGGACCCTGGACCTGGCAGACATGATCGAGCCACGGATCCTTCAAGCCGCGCCGGGCACCCCTGCGCCTGCCACTTCGCCACGATGCCAACCAAGTCAACACGAGGCAGTGGGGGGCCCGATCCAAGATGATGGGATCGCGATGTCCGACGATGATGGAGGGTTCGTTACACCTGACGAAGCCACCTCAGGGAACAACGCAGCGGAACCCGCAGGGTTGGATCTCGGTACCCAAAGTGGCGGACCTGAGAGCATGATTTCCGAAACGCAAGTTGTGCAGCAAGCTGTCGAAGCCTCGATTTCAGAGGACCAGCGTCGAGAGATCAGCCTTCTCATCAACAACGCCGGTTTTCGGAAAGCGCTCGATCCCTCGGTCACTACTGGTCTGGCGGATGGTGGATTGGACCTGAGCAGCCCTTCCCGCCAGTTGGAACAGATGGATGGCAAAAGCACGGCCCCGACTGACCTCTCAAAGGCAGGGGGTCGTGCTGGTTCACGGCTGCCGTCTCAGCCGATGTCGGACAACATCGACAGCCAGCCGATTCTTCTGGAGCCGTTCCACGGGTTTTCGGACCCCATCATGGAGCTGCAAGATGAGCCGTCTGTTCGGTATCCAACCTTGGATCTGCCCTCTGAGACAGGCAGTCTCCATAGCGGGAGGCAGGTTGAGCAGGATTTCAGTTTGGACTTGGGCCACGACTCGTTGCCTGATCTCGACCCGGCCGCCACTGTGTCACGCCCAACGTTGGGTCGCCACAATGACGAAGAGGAAGACGGCGAAACGGAGGGATACGAGGATGACGACGAAAGCGACGAGGAAGAGGGAGATGATGATGGCGAAGGAGATGATGGCGGCGGGGATCATGATGAAAAGGACGCTGACGACGAAGAGGGAGCGGGTGAAGAACAAAACAACAAAGACGAAAGCGACGACAGCCAAGACCTGGCGAGCGAGGGACCCGAGAGTCACGCCGACTCAGAGTCGGACGCATCCGATTCATCATTTCCATCGTTGAGCGAAGTCTGGATGTCCGCCTCTGCTTCTGGACATCGGCCGCCCAGCAAAGGCGCCGTGCTGTCGGCCATCAAGGCGCGCAAGTCGGCCGTTTCGCCAGATGCGGACTACGATGAAGCAATGCGTCGCCTCGACGACTCCGAACTTGACATGTCCGGGGATGAGGATGAGCCCCGTCTCCCCAAACCCGCGCAAAATCTGGTCAGCAAACGCACCGAAACGGCGACGCCTAAGAGGCTGCCCCAGAGTCAAGGCGCCGTCAACCCATCTCCCACACCCAACATCAAGACCGAGCGCGTCTCTGGCGCATCC
>FTEL01002413.1_pt1 | contig 20853 bp, 18 predicted proteins | sample 1658911 | NCBI WGS metagenome assembly FTEL01 (sample SAMEA3914869, study PRJEB12502) | metagenome | biome: forest; material: soil | place: USA | collected 2012-03-12 | depth 0.1 m
GACGCCGCGGCGCGCAGGCCCACGGCCGGGCGCGCGGCTGCTCGCGACAACATTTCGAGTGGCTCTCTGTTCCGGGGCGGCCCGGTGTACTCGGTCGGGGTCGAGGGGGCCTTTGTTGGGAGGCAATGCCGGTGCAGTGAGCTGCCTGCGCCTGGGATTTCGAGCTGCGGCTCCAGAAAACCTTGCGGCGTCGTTCAAACCAAAAATCCCGACCTGGACCCTCCAAGCTGCCGCAGCACGGGCCAGCGCGCTAGCCGCATATGGTCGGGATTCGAGGTGGAGCCCTTCCGTCATGGCCAGCGATTCAGGACCCGCCTCCAGGCCCTGCCTGCAACGCGCACGTGCCCCACTTCTCATCGCCCCGCCTGCAGTGGCAATCCGCGTCCGATTTCTCTGGGTCTGCATGAGGCGAGGGACCATTTGCCATTTGGCGACACATAGGCTCAACTTGCCCATCCATCCGTCTTCCCCTCACGCTCGGCGACGGACATCCAGCCCACGACCAATTTTGCCGGCAAACTTCTTATTTTGTGATTGAGACCCCCGTCCCTTTAGTTTCGATCGCCACGCACGCACGCAGGCCGCTGCCGGGTTCCATGGGCCGCGACCATTCCTCCGCCAAACCATCCACTCGCTCGAATCGCACAGTTATGGCTGCGGCGGCGGATGGATTCTAGAGGGTGGGCCGATCTGCCGTGTATCAGTGCTCGCCATGGGACCACCCTCTGAGTCCTGCCTCTTCAACATCTCGAGCTTGCCGAGGCGTGTCTCTGCGCCGTTGTGTTGATAAGTTTGCTCTGGTGGGAACCCCCAGCGGTCGTGTCCTGCAGCCACAGTGCTGACACGCGCGCCACACCAGCTTTTCCATCCACCCCCTGCCCGTCATCCACATACGCCTCGAACCCGAGCGGCCACGATGCCCGCCCGTCGGCCCCCAAAGAAGGCGTCGCGGGCCGCCCGCGGCCCTTCGCGCCCGACACCCGTTCACTCCAGCCAGACCACGCCGCTCAACTCGGCCCAGCCGTCCGCCTACGCCTCTGAGGCCGAAGACGGCCGCAACGACGTCTCCACGATACCGATCCACGCCCTGACGCTCTCCGAGCCGGCCGACGCGCCCGCCGAGGGCCCGCCAGCCAAGCAGCGGAGGCCGTTCCGGTTTTTGGACCTGCCGTCGGAACTGCGCGTCGAGATATACATGCTGCACTTTGAGGGGAGCGGCCGCGTCATCGATCTCGACTCGGACAACTACAAGCTGATCCACAGGAAGCTGGCGATTTTTTGGACATGCCGCGCCATTTACCACGAGGCCTCGCACGTGTTTTACGCCACGCGCACATTCCGCATCTTTCCCACGCAGCCCGGCCGGTTCTTCAAGACCAAGAAGCCGCTGCTCTCGCGCCTAACGCCCAGCCAACGCCGGTCGCTCACGTCGCTAGAGCTGCGCCTCGGCCCAGGCTGGAATAAGCCTCCACGAGGCTGGGTGGTGAACAAGGCCCTCGGGCTCGCCGGGTGCGTCAATGTGCTCAGGCTGACCGTCTTCGTCGAGTGCGACCCCAGCGATAAAGTCTTTGAGGGCTTCCGCAAGGCCGACGGGTTCTATGAGGGGTTCTCGCGGAACCTGCTGGACGGCATCCTGGCCGAGATGCCATTTGTCGACCGTGTCCACTTTGACGCGTGGACCAGTGTGAAAAAGGACGGTGCCATGATGACGGGGCTCGTTAACGTCGCTAAGGCCCGTGGAAGGGAGATATGCTGGGGACCTGAGCGGAACTGGACCGACAACAAGGAGGAGAGCACCATGATTGCGTTTTTGAACAGCTCGGAGTACCGCTTGGGATGATATAGGCCCTCCAACGGAAGGAGGGCTTCTCGTGTATGATTTAATTCTATTTACAGACCGCTCAGCGCCCGAATGATGTCTCTCGCCTCGCCCCTTGCCCCACCGACAATCTCGCCCGCCCCCGCCACGCTCTTGATCAGCCCAATATCCGCGCCGGCATACGTGGCGGTTCGCCCTTGGGGCCCCCACGCCGCATCCCCCTTGCTGACCGCCTCGTCGTGGCGCTGCTTGAGGTCGTCAAACGACGCGCCCGCCTGCTGCTCCTCCCAGCTGCGGTTGATGATGGTGCGCGGGCTGAACTGCTCAGGCCACCCGTAGGTCCCGCGGAGGTGGTTGTACAGGTGCGTCCGGACCGTGTTGGCCCCGCCGTCGGTGGCCCGGATCACCTCGTCCTGGTACCCCTTTTTGATGCGCGCCTCGCGTGACGCGAGGAATCGCGTGCCCATGGCGACGCCCGCCGCGCCAACGCCCAGCGCGGCCGCGACGCCCCGCCCGTCGGCAACCCCGCCCGCGGCGATCAGCGGGATGCCCGTCTCCCGCGTCGCATCGGCAATCTCGGGCAGGAGCGTGATGAAGCCGATGCCGTCCGACGTGCGGCCGTGCCCGCCCGCCTCGGCGCCCTGCACGACGAGGACGTCCGGGGGTGAGGCGCTCCGCGCGGCGTCGAGCGCCTCCTGCAGCGTGCCGATCTGGAGCCAGATCTTGGTCTCGGGGGAGGCCTTACGGAGTCGGATGGTCCAGACGTCGACGTCGGCCTGTCCGTTCCGCGGGGCGAACAGCCAGGCCGCGGCTGGCCGGTGCTGCGCGACTGCCGCAGCGGCGACGTCCACGTTGCCGTTCCAGATCTGGAAGCCGACGCCGAGCGGGAGGAGTGGCCCTCCGTGTTGGATGCCCGCCGAGGCAACAAGCTCTCTCGCCTTCTCCAGGTCGGCTGCCGTGGTCTCTGGCTTCTCACCCGGGCCGATGAAGCCGATCCCGCCAGCACGGGCCACGGCAACCGCGAGCTCGGGCCCGGTAAAGACGCGCATCGGCGCTGCGACGATCAGCGGGGCGGCGGTCCAGGGGTATGCCGCCGTGAGGCGTTCCCGCAGGACGACGGACTGCACCTTGCTCATCGTGATCGCTGGAGTGGCCGGTGTAGTGACGATTGACCTTGCTAGGGGCGAAGAAAATGCGGGTGCAAGACGACTCGAGTGGTGGCTCCAGCTTTGGGGAGTGGCTGCAGATCGTGACCACGCAGGCTGAAGGTTTCTATAAACTACTTGTAAACTCGAGGCCCATCGCCTCTGCGGCAGTTTGGCCAGCGGCATCGCGGCGGCGGGGAGTGGAGGCGAGCGACTCATCCGCGGCAAATTCAGTGTCGTCAGACCCATCACATGCAACCGCTGAGGGGTCCAGCTTGCAAGGGTGTTGACATGTCGGCAGGCATCGGCGTCCACTCCTTAGTCCTCAGTGGCGTGTTTGCCCCTGACGGCCTCGGGCGAGACGTTGGTTCATTCTTATTCTGTACGGAAAACTTGTACATCGGTAGTTAGCACGCAGCAATTCCCTCTAATACCAGCGCTTGTCCGAGTTTCGGCAGAGCGAGGGCCCGGACCAGCCGGAAAGACCTCAGAGTCTGCTGACAGACAGTGCATCATGTCCCCCCGCCCTCGGTGTGCCTGGCTCCTGGGCTTGCGGCATCACCTCGTGTCTCCTGCCGCAAGAAACGAGCTCAAGCAAACACGGACAGCCCTCCTTCATTCATATGTGACGGAAGGATCCTTGGTTCAATGGCTGCAGCTTGCAGAGGCAAGGCTTCATGCTCATCCAGTAAGTTGCACCCTCGCCCCTTGTCCCTGACTATGGTACCTCCTCTTTCTGCAGCGCGGGCCAAGATTCGTTAGTGGTTTTCCGCACGAACCCTCGGGCTCAGCTTCCGAACGGATTTGGGAACCAACTCGGCGGGGGGCCAATGAGAGCCACGGACGTCCTCTGCACCCAGGGAACCAGGGGTCCGCGTGCTGCCAAGGGCCTCATCCTGTGCGTCGGGATGCTCTCATTCACCAATCTCTCATGGGCCCCACAGAGACCCAGTTTCGCGCCAACGGCAACCCAGCGCTCGGACCGTCGAGGCAAGGGGACGGCGCCGCGACTCGCTCGTCGAGCCAGAATTGTCAGCCATGTTGGTGCCTCCGAGTGGAACGCCAGCACCCCCCACAGCAGCGTCACGTCCAAATCCGGACGCATACATGCGTCTTAACACGCATCCTCCGCGATGCCACGAGCGCGGGCCATCCGCGTGGGCGTGAAGCGGCACGGCACTCGGCAAGCCACCTCCCAGCAGCTCGGCTGCCTTCTGGGCCAGTGTCTACTTTACTCGCTGTGCTCGAGGCGGGGGCGGGAGCCAACCCACCCCACTGACCATTGATGCCTCGTCGAGTACTCGTATGTTCTGCCCACACCCGTCGCTCACGGGAGATTTACTTCCTCCCCGGCGCCGGCTCCAGCACCCGAGAATAAGCAGACATGTCAACTCCCGATATTCAACAGGGGCTTCAACCAGGTTGCTCGCGTCTCGATTAGCCCGAAGGGGGGTAGGGCCATGTGGGTGGTCGAACTGTCGTCTGTGCTCTGGTGCCCGTGCGTGGCGCCTCTCCTCTCCGTCTGTTTGCAGTAAGGCTGGGCCGGCGGGAGCCTCCTAGCGTCGAGCGACAGTGGCTGCCCACTGGGCCTGGACCAGCGGAGGGATGAGAGGCACGGCAGATCGCATATGTATCCTGGCCTCGCTCCACCCAGGCCAGCGATGCTCGCTGCTCTCCAAGCGTGCGTGCCAACGCCTCCGGCCTGTCGCCACCACCGTTGCCCAGTATGGCCTCAACCTCGTCCTCGTCCTCGAGCAACCCCAAGCCCGACCAGTATGCGGATCCTCTGGCGACCACCCCCGACCAGCTGGCCTTCCTGCCTCATGACAATGCCGGCCCCAAGCTCAACGCTGTGATCTGGGTCCTGACTGCCCTGTCCGGTTTTGTCCTGGGCCTTCGCATCTACTGCCGCATGAGCCGGCGCAGCCTCTGGTTTGACGACATGTTCCTGATCGCGGCATGGGTGAGTGCTGGGCCGCCTCCTGGTGTTTCCTTTTGCTCACGCTACTCGGCCAGGTCTGCATCACTATCGAGTCGGCCCTCTTGACATCCATGACCCGCCTGGGCTACGGCCTGCACATCTGGGACTTTGATGTCATGAACAACATGCCGCCCCTGCTCGTCATCGTCAACGTTGCCGGCACCTTCTCCGTCACGGCTGCCATCTGGTCCAAGACCAGCTTCGGCATCACCCTGCTGCACCTAACCAACGATTGGGTCAAGAAGACGGTCCTGTTCATCATCATCAGCATGAACATCGCCATGGGCCTTAGCGCCCTCTTCCCCTGGGTCAACTGCACGCCCCTCCGCAAGGCTTGGGACATGTTTGCCGAGGGCACCTGCTGGGCCCCCGAGGTTACGGTGCACTACAACATCTTTTCGGGCGTCTATTCGGCCTGCTCCGACATTGCCCTCGCCCTGCTCCCGTGGCAGTTCATCTCGGGTCTGCAGATGAAGAAGAAGGAAAAGATTGGCGTTGGCGTCGCCATGAGCATGGGCATCTTGTGAGTTGACCATCGAGGGGTTGCTGGCCGTTGCTGACTGTTGCAGTGCCGGAATCACGGGCCTGGTCAAGGTCAGCCAGATTCCCAAGATGCTGTCCAGCGACTTCGGTGAGTGCTTCCCCTGGACGAAACGAGAAGCATCTACTAACCAGCCATAGCGGACGGCGTTGATCTCTGGTAGGTTGCTGGCGTTGGCAAATAGCCGTTCTCAGGTCACTGTTCACTGACACCACACCAGGCTCTGGGGCAACGCCGAGACCACCGTCACCATCATCGCCGCCAGCATCCCCATGCTGCGCGTCATGATCCGGGACGTTGCCGTCTCCCGCCGGGCCTACGGGTCCAGCGACTACCACAGGGACGGCTTGAGCTCGGGCAAGCGCAACACCAGGATCGTGACCATCTCAAGCGGCCGCGTCGACAGCGAGACCGAGATTGCCAAGCAGGTCAACGACGACGACAGCGACAAGGGTATCCTCGAGGACGGCGACGCCTCGAAGCGCGGTCGTATCCTACAGACCAACGACTTTCAGATCCAGTACGACAGGCGCGATGTCGAGAAGGGGCGATAAGGCAGTCCCACGAAATAGGTTTCTGTTTCTTGCGGGTTGGTGGTCGTAATCACCACGTGTCCCGGGGTGGTGTCAAACCGTGGTCTTGACCTGGCGCCGTTCATTCATTCAAATCAAGTCTTTCAAGTCCTACTCCAATCTCTTGTTTCGCCATCCTGAAGATGGCATTGGTTGAGTCGGGACTGGCGGCAAATGCTCTCGGCAGGTCCGTGGACGGGAAAAAGGGTTTAGGGGTTCAGGGGTTCAGGGGTTCAGGGGTAGAGACTCCCGATTTCAATCAATACTTTGTGCAACCCTAAACTCAAGCTGGGTATTATACAACTACAAACGCCCAAGATGCAATGCTGTTCCATACAATGTGATCACGCCCACGCAAATTCAAAACCGCCGACACCCCTCAATAAATCACCGCCCGGGTCTTCCGCGGCACCCCTTTCGTCGCCAGGTTGTACTCGGAGCGCTTCCGTATCAAAAACGCCAGCCCGAGCAGCAAGTCAGTGTGAAGACGGGCATCCGACGCCCGCATGAGCGGGCGCACGACCCAGCCGGCCAGCCGCTCGGCCGTCATGCCGTTCACGTCGGCCGCGTCGGCGATGTCGCTCCACAGGTTCAGCAACAACTTGAACAGGCAGCGCCGCGGGCCGTGGATGCCCATCAACGCCTCCTCCCAAAAGTCGATTCCCTGGTCAAGGCGGGCGCCGCGGATGGTGGCTTGGCGCGACAGCGAGATCCAGTGCTTGCCGACCGATTCGGAGATGACGGGCTTGGGCAGCTCAGACATGAACAGGAGGATCAGGCTGGCCGCGTCATAGACGGTAAAGGCTGACCAGTCGAGCTCCTTGCCGTATGCCGTGTCGGGTGAGTTAAAGGCCTCCTTCAGCTGGCCCAGGCGTAGCCGGTCACCGTCCACGCCAAAGATGTCGGGCGCGTCCAGGCCGCAGCTCCGGATGTGGTAGACGCACCGCAGTATGCACAGCGGATATTCCCGAGCGGCCCGTGTCGAGGTCCCGCCGCCGCAGTGCTTGGTGCTCGCGACGCCTTTTGCGAGCCGGATGCTTTGCGTAAGTGGGACCCCGAAGACAGCGTCGGGCACCATCTCTGGTCGGTCGACATGGGCTCGGGATGGCCGCCGCAAGCTGAGATGCCGGAAGGGGTTTGACAGCTTGGAGCTGCTGCGCCGAAGCAACCCGTCCTGGCGGTCTGCGCTCGGCATATCGCTGCCCGAGGTGGCCGGCCGAGCAGCTGGAGACGGCACGTCCTGTCGAGGGTTCTCCCAGACTGAGAAGAGAACTTGGCCGAGCATGCTGCTCCTCCGGCTGTGCGACCGTACTTCGGGGCGCGAGGGAGTCTCGTCTTGCTCGGGAAGCTCGGTCACGGGCGTGCAGTAGCCGCGATCGACCCGGCGCCGCGGGGGAACAGCCGGAGAAGTCGGAGACGCCGGGGGGCTCGAGCAGGTCGCGATTCCGATACCCAACCTTGAGGCGGACCGCGGCGGAATCGCCGGTGCACGGATGGGCATTTCGCTTAGCTCGTCAACAAACTCGATGATTTCCTCCTCCCAAGGCTCAAAGGACGCGCGCGGGGACGGCGGAGAGGTTGTGGGCGCTGATGTCGATGCTGTCGTCGACAGCGGCGGTGTGTGCTTCGCCGCCAGGGGTTCTATCCCTCGCAGGCTGTCGTAGGTAACATCGATGGCACTGTCGGGAACGCTGCCGAGGGACGACGAGCCGCCGTGTTGGTGTGGGCTGGCGTGTGTCTGGATGCAAAGACCCCTCGTCTCCGACGTTGCGTGCGCCCGCAGGACCGGAAGATAGCGCGCGAGACTTGCCAGAGCCACACTTTGCTGCGCGTCTTGTTCCAGAGCACTCGTAACCTCCACGATCCTGGCGGCCAAGGCGGGTAACTCGTCCTCGCCGCTAACCCTGCCGACCTCGTCGTCATTTGCTTGTGGTTTAGTGCTAGACGATGCATATCAGTACCTCTCCGCGCGGTCGCCGGCTGACGGCTATTTACTTACACTCCGACAAGGTCCGCGGCTAAGCCGAGCACCAGCGTGTAATCGCCCAGCGCTCGCCACAGCATGCTGATGTGGACGCGGCTCGCCAACCACCGTGACTTTTTGTCCGCCCTGGACACCCCCGACCGATTGAGCAAAGCGACACATCCTTCGAGCTCACGAACAAGGGCGGCGCATCCTTCCAATGCCGCGGGGGTGTGCTCTGCGAGGTTTGACGGGAAGAAGGCAGCGTCGTACCGCAGCAGGTCCAGCACGCCGTCGAGCGAATGCAGCTCAATGGAGATGGTGTCGAACTCGGCCCGAGACTCGCGCACTTCACGCACGAACTTGCTAATAGCCAATGACGCCCTGGCGACGGCTTCGCTGGCCGCAGAACAGCCAGCGCTCACGGAGCTGCGAGTGAGGTTGGATGTCAGCCGTGTCGCAGCCGGAGCGGGGTAGCAGGGGCAACTTGCATCCAGTCCATCTCTGAGCGATGCTTGCTGTATGGGAGAATGTATGTTTTCGCGGGCGTGGTGGAAACGTCTGGCGAAGAGGATCCGGAACGATGGAGCGGGAACATCTTGGAGAGCTGAGACGAGTTGTTGAGGAACAAAGCCAGAGATATCAGCTGGTGGCTGTCGGTTTCGCCCCCCCGCCACACTCGCGATCTAGCCCTGGATTCGGTCAAATATTGACATGGCGCGAAAACCCTTGACGGATCTGGGGTAGTGGGTCTAGAGGAGGGTGGGCAGAAGAAAGACCAGGCTTCTCCGACACCATTCCACTATTCTTTTCCTGCAGGATTTTCTGAAGGTGTCGAGGAGAGTTGCGCAAGTTGCCGCCAAAGGCCTCACATCAGGAGAAATCCCCCTTCACCCCCTGCGTACCTTGTCGCAGGACCCCACACACCCACGATGCGCGGATGCTCCTGAGAATGCGGGGAAATCGGGGACGAGCCGAGGGAACGGTTGCATGTGCCTCGTGCATCACCGTTGAAGGCACACACCAAAGTTGAGCACGCGCTTTTCAACACCAAGAGAGGCCGGAAGGTATCATTCAAGCTGCAATTATTGCCTCTTGGACGGGAGGATTGGAATACCATTAAGTCTCGTCGGCCTGGATCCGGCGCATCCGTCAAGCGGACCGTCGCGCCCAATAATGGACTCGCGATCCTTCCCCACAACCGAGGATGCTCCAAGCCAGCGATCTGCAACGGCGGCTGGGCCCGCTAAGGCTGTCAAGACCGCTAGCGTCACATGGTGGGCAATTACTGCATCATGTGATAAACCTCGGCACTCAACAAAACACGCCTCTAGGGCTTGACTGGATGGGGAGAAGTACAGCTGGTTCTCTGAAGCTTTGTTTCGGACTTGGACGAATTGGTAATGAGCACCACAGAGTCTGGCGTCCTTTTGCTTTTGAAGGGATGGTTATCTGCTTGCCCAGGCACTTAGGAGGTTATATGCCCTTGCTACCCCTTTTGGGGATTCTCATCCATGTCTTGTGTGTGTTATGCCTTGTCCGTGTTGTTCTCCTGTTGGCAGCCTGTATATGTTCCGGCTCGTTTAGATATCCCAGCGTCGTTCTTGTTGTTCTCAAATTGTAAGTGGACCACAGTGACCTTGAATCTGATCGCGGTCGGGTTTTGTCTGGCATTGTGGGAAAACCTATCGAAGTGAGGCTGAGCCTCGCGTGTCATTGTCGGACTTTGCCCTTGTCCCTGTGGACGTGGACCACGTGGTTGTCGGAGCGTGACCTTAAACTCGGCCGGAAATAGAGTCGTAGGTTTGCCTCTCAGCCGTCGCTGCCCGTGCTTCTCAGTTGGCAGTCTTGCCCTTCGTGTCGAAACCTACCCTCGAGATTCTGCCTCGCTTCTTGATGTTGCCGCAGTCCCATCTGTCGTATGGGAAACACAAAACTGATTAACGCCCGTTTGTGGTGTTTCATCTTGTTCGGGGTCGTTCCATGCAATCATGAAGCAATTCAACATAAGTTTAGTTTGACGGCAGAACGCAACTAACGGCGCAGACTTGTGTTCGAGGCAACAAACCACATCCCTTAGTGAGAAACAGTGGAGATTTGATGGGGGACGGGGAGCAAAAGAGAAACTACCAAGAGGCCAGATATCGCGAGGGATGGTCTCCGAGGGGAGCGCAGAAGGAAAGAACGGAAAAGACAAAGGCAAGGGGTATAGGATGGCAGGGGATAAGGGGCACCAGGAGAGACAGGAAAATGGATATGAAATAGGGGAAGGGAACCTATACGGAACAAGACAGGAAACAAGACAGAGAGAGAGCGATACGATAAGCTAACGAGAAGGTAACTTGCAACCTAACCGATTGCTTCAAGTTGTCGGAGCATTTAAGGGAACTTGTTAAGCTGTTCGTCGGGTTACACTCGACATCACGCTGTGGGAGTCAGTCCGTCAGTTGGATACAGGATGTTGATTTCCAACGTCCTATGTTTGAACAAACAGATCCATTTTGTCAATCTAAACCAGTCGCTGACTTCAAGACTAGGGCAACTAATGCCCTCGGGCAACACTTCGCTGTCCGTACATCACAACCAGCAGCCGGTATCCCTACTCATCGTCGGCATATGCCACATGAAAAGCCACCAACAACCAATCGGCCCCGGCGGTCTGCCTCCACGTGCTGCTTGCGCTGGCGACAATTTCTTTGATGCCTTTCCGGCCGTGCACGAACAGGCTGATCTTGTACACCAGCGCAACGGCCATGAGATCAACCTCAACCACCAGAGGGTCGCCGTGGAACCTGAAACCGGTAAACCTCCGTCCTCCGGACTGCAGAGCCTCGACGACATTCGGATGTGTGTCCTTGTTTAGCGGGACGCACTCACTGCCGGGCCCTATGAGCGGGTTGATCATGATGCAGTCGTGGGCCAGGTACTCCTTGAGCGTCTCGGGCTCATCGCAGAGGGCACGCCACAAGAGTGTCTCCATCTCGCGTGCCGATGCATAGTTGCGCTTGGAGATGGTGTCAAGGCGGGCATTCGAACCCATGGTCGTCGAAGACGAGACATGAGGACCGGACCCGGGGCCGGCGGCCGATTTGTTGTTGGTAAGCCCAAGGACGGTAGGCATATTGTTGGCCGTGTTATTTTCCGCACAGTTTTAGGGGGGGGTAGCGGTTAGACCTCCTTCCCATCCAAACGCTCATGGCAGTACATGGTCGGTTTATCAGCAGGCAAGAGGACAGTGGCCGCTTGAACCCCACGGTTGATGATGACGTGAAGTCGTCCAACTCAACCTGACAGGCAACCCATTTCCAGGTTCATGCAGATTCCGTAACCTGACGTCAGGAGCGGTGCCAAAGTTCTGAGCCCTTGTCTGTCATCGACACATCGCAGGCCATCCATGCTTGAAGAGTTGGGGCGAAAAACGGTAGGAATACCACATGACGTAGCGATGGACAGCTGACGCTCCTCCGACAGGGATCTGCCGTGTCAACAACAGCGCTCTTTGGCATGTGACATGGACAAAAAGGGCATATAAGTCGAACATAAGGTTTCGCCAGTACGCTGTGTAATTTGCTAAACTTCACCAATCTGGGTGTTAGCAAGCTCAATTCTATTAAATCCAACTGCTCACTGACTCATTCCCTCAATCTTCGCTCAAATTCGATGTCAGAAACCAAGCACACCACCGCAATGGAGGACAAAGACAACACCTCGGGCGTGACTGGTACCGCCAGGATCGTCACCTCAACCCTTGGCAACACGGTTGGCGGACTGGCTAATACAGTCGGCGGCGTCGTAGGGGCTGCTTCCCGCGGCCTCGGGGAGACTGTCACGGGCGCTACCGGTGGTCTCGGCAAACCTCTCGGTGATGGCGTCTCCAACATCGGCACAGGTGTCGAGGGCGGTGTGGCCTCGGTCGCACAGGGCGTCAAGGATGCTGGCGAATGGAAGACCAATCCAAAGAGAGTAGACTGAGGAAAGCAGAGTGGGGACGCTGGGCATGTGCTTGGAAGTGAAAATGGCTTCTTGTATATATTGCGCAAGAGAATGAACCCCCTACAGACCATCTGCATTGACACCCACCAATCTGCCGTAACGTCCCAGTCCGCAGAAACCACCACCGTCTGTCCAATCTGTACAATTTGCCCATGCTATAAAATAACTATCTCACAATACCAGTTGACACAATTCTCTTACCATCCTGTCATTGCTGGAGAATGCCACCAAGTAGGCCGCCGCCTTTCCCCTTGCTCTTTAGGCTCTTGTGGAGTGTCCCAAGCCCCAAGCCCTCCAGAACACGGTTCAGCCCCAGGGTTCCGAGCAAGCCGTCGACGATTCCGCCCAAGCCCAGCCCAGATAACTAGCCCAGTGTCAGCCCTGTTGTCCCTCGGTGGGGAAGCCCGACTTACCAGTCTTCCAACCAAGTTCAGCACCCCCGCCAGCAGCAAACCAACCGCAGCCATGATCTGGAAAAGAGGTTCGTTGAGAAGACCCCAGAGGGGGTTCAGCTCCTTCTTCGCGTGGGGCATGTCCTCGAGCTTTCTCTTGGCATTGACGATGCACTGCGTGACATCGCCGGCGAGGTCCTTGAGGAGATCAGCCAGGCGATATTCCTCCGGCGTCGCCTCACGTGCAACGGTCTTGTGTTTGGCATTTGCTGCGATGTGGCCGTCCGGGTCAAGGCCCTTAACGATTCCTTTGGCCTCGTTGAGAATCCTTCCTCCTTCTTCGATAAGAGGCCGGACTTCGCGCACGAGCGCCTCCTCGTCGCGCTCATCCTCCGGAGTCCGTTCGGCCTTGTCGATTTTCTATTTGGCGTTAGCACTTCGACGCTTCGACGACATGCTTGTGGACTTGCCTCGGTTATCATCTTGCAGATGGGGCGGATGCTGTCGAGGCATTGCTCGATGCACATGGCCATCTGGATGGCCAGTTTCTTGTCCTGCTCGGCTCTCTCGCGCTTCTCCTTTTCCTCTGGCGATTCCTGCTCGGGTTGTTCCTCGGGTTGCTCCTCGGGAATGTCCTCGAGGAGCGAGCAGTGGCCAATCGTAATTCCTTTGTAGTCCACCACGTCGCCGTCATCATCAATACCCTTGCCGCTGCAAATGCTGAGGTTGCCCGAAGTGAGCTTGCCGATGATGTTTCCGTCCTCATCGACCACGTTCTTGCTTCGTAGTCAGCCAGGCGAACTGGAAGAGTGGACAGCTCATTTTGGTTAGACTCACCCCTTCGCGATTCACCTTGCGGCCTGACATCGGGTTCTTCTTCTGCTCAACCTCTTCCGGCTCCCAGCGCTCGGCCCGTCCCAGGGTGTTTCCATTCCGGTCCAGGATCTCCCCGTCTTGGTCAACGGAACGGCCGAACAAGAGCTTGGGGTCCCCGCTAACGAGCCTGCCAACGACATCCCCGGCAGGCGTAACCACTGTCCCATTCTTTGCAACCGTGCAACCGTAGAGTTCGGCAAACGGCCCCTCCTTCAGTCCCTCGCGCTCTCCCTCGGAGACTAGATCGGCCAGGCCCAAGACGTCGCCGCTCTCGCTCAGGATTCGACCCTCCTTATCGCACATCCTCCCCACCATCCTCTGCGCATCGCCCTCCACGACACGACCAAATATGGCGCCATTCCCGTCCACAATGTATCCCAACTTGTTCACCCGTTTGCCTGCAAGAATTGACTTGTCGGCCACGGGCTCAGGCTCAGGTTCGGGCTCGGGCTCGGGTTCCCATCGCTCAGCCTTGCCGACCACGTCTCCTCCCTTGCTGAGGATATCGCCGTCTGCGTCCACTGCCTTGCCCCTCAGTTCCCGTGCGTCCCCTTTAACAATTTTTCCTACAATCTCTCCATCCGATATCACCATCCCGTCCTTGTCGACAATGGCATTGGGAAAGCTCTCGAATGGCGCAGGCTCTCGAAGCAGCTCATCGCGTTCGTCATCCGGAATGGGCTCGGCCTTGCCAAGGACCTTGCCGCTGCTGCTCCAGATTGCGCCAGTCTCATCCACCTTCTTGCCGACGAGGTACTTGAGCACGCCCTCGGTCACACGGCCCACGATCCGGCCATCCTCTGCAGTGATGTTGCCAAGTTTGTTAACAGTGCCGTTCTTGAGGATCGTGAAATCGACCTTCTCTTGGTCTTCATCCGGTGCTTCAATCGGTTCCTCGTGGGATTCGAGCATCGTGCTTCCCTCTTGACGATCCTCAGGGACAACCGGCCCCTCTATCGTGCTTCCCTCTTGACCATCCTCAGGGACAGCCGGCCCCTCTACCGTGCTTCCCTCTTGACGATCCTCGGGGACAGCCGGCCCCTCTATCGTGCTTCCCTCTTGATGATCTTCAGGGACAACCGGCCCCTCGGACTCGGGAACAGCCTCTTGTTCACCGCTGGCCGGCACCTCGGAGTCATTGAGGGGCGGCTCCGCAGGGGCGACCGGTGACGCAGCTCCAGAGGCGGCCTCTTCTTTAGTCGTAGGGGATGGCGGCGGCAGGGTTGAAGTTGCCTCAGATTGCGGGGCAAGATCTTTCTCCGTCTCGGGGGCGGCGAGTTGTTCCTGCGGTTCTGGAATAACGCTCCCGACTTTCGAGCCGCCCTCACTTGAACGCTCACTTGAAAGCTCAGGCTTCTGCTCCTGGTAGCCGGCGACTTCTTCAGACTCTCCAACCAAAGAATCCTTCCCCAAGACATCATGCGGCGTCAAACCCTCGGAAACCCGATGTTCCTCCCCGTCCAGAGGCTCGGACGTATGGGGCTCTGCCGAGGGAGCTTCCTCGCGGGGTGTAGCGCGGTAAACATCCTCTGGTGCATTTGCGGTCGACGGAGTGGCGCCTTTCGCGGGGAGCTCATTCATGACGAGAGGCTCAGACGTAAGAGATGCTGTGGGGGCTTCCTCGCAGGGTGGAGCGTGATCATCGTCCACTGGTACGTCTCCAATGGACGGGGTGGCGCTTTTCGCGGTGGGCTCGTTCATGACCAGAGGCTCGGACGCATGGGACTCTGTCGAGACGGCTTCCTCGCAGGGTGGAGCGTGAACGCCTTCCGGTGCATTTGCGGCTGACGGGACGGCGCTCTTCGCAGCGAACTCCTTCATGACTTCCCCGGGTTTCTCTGTCTCCGCCGGCTCTTGACCATCTTGTGTATCGCTCTGCTTCTGAACAGAAGGGGCAGTTTTGACTTCGGCCATGTGTTCTTCGCCCTCTGCGAGCCTCTCATCCGGATACTCAGGTTTCTCTTCCGCCGTCTCTCCCCCGTCGTCTCCGATATAATCCTTCATCCCGCCCAGCTCGGGTCGCTGCTGATCGGATCTCGGCTCGATAACAGGGGTCCCTTCCTTGGTCTCAATCTTGCCGCTCCCATGGGTGTACTCGCCGCGGTCGAAGTCGTCCACCGAACCGCGTGGAATACCGGGATCGCGGACCAAACCTCCTGGCATGGCAGGCGGCGAGCGGGGGGTCTCGGCTGCGTTCTCATGGACTAACCCAGGGGGCACGCTTTGCTTGTACGTGGGCCGGGCCGTCCTTCTCGGAATAATTTCGCTCATGGTATGGATGATATGTTTGAACCGTCTATGGATTTTCGGGGTTGAATCTCGGTAGATTGGGTCTCATGAGTGTTCTATTCAGTACTTTATCGTTCCTCCCACCCAGACCTTTATGCACATTCCAATTTTTTTAATAGAGTAGACGAACCGCACGAACTGGTGGTCCTAGGGCCCTCGCTGTCCTCGCATCCGGAGGGGAGTTACGTCAAAGTTTGAGGCCACGTCTTTACAACTTGGAGCGCCCCCCCCACCATGGTAGTTCATGGATACTCAAGTACCGATGATCAGCGGACCCGCTCGACATGGACACAAGACTGGATGACTTCATATTACTTCCCCAGAAAGATCAAACGATAAGCAGGCGGTCCGTGCCGTGTGGCAAGTGAGATTTGGGGTCAGCTGGGGAGAACTTTGACGTTCCTTTGGGACGGTTCTCTCCGCCTGAGACGTCATCTTCGCACCTGAACTTCCCTTCCGGCATGTGACGACGACCAGCCACAACTTTCGCCACCCACGCGTCGTCAACATCACATAAAGTGATATGCTCGCTATCCCAGTGGTCTGAACGAAGTAACCGCTACGCGACTGACTTGCTAGGTAGGTAGCACTTGGGTCCAGACAACCCCGAATCACAGCGGGAGTCACCCGCAGGTCCATGTATATCCACCCAACTCCGTACAGTACTTTCCATGCCCACGGCTACAATGTATTATGGCGTCACTGTCCGTGTCGTGTTGCCCCTCATTCCCCGAAAATATCATCATTCATGTGAACGAGATGTGCGGCGTGGCCTGCTGACTAGGAAACACGGTGGGGATCCGGATCGTCAGCTGGATTCCTTCTCTTGTTGACTTGACATCCAAGAAAATATCGGACGGGCTGTCAGACGGGTTCTCCTTTCTCCACTGCGCGGCGCTTTCTCTCCTTTCCTCTTCCGTACGTCGTGGCGCAGACTGACCCGGCGTTGGCGACTGAGGGCGCGGTGAGGGTTGAGCAGGACGGTCCGCTGCTGGCACACAAGGTCTGGTTGGCGACTCGAGTCCCTCGCCAACTTCCGTTTCCTCTTCTTTTGGGTGGGGGTGGGCATTGTTGTCGCGAAACTTGCCAACGACCGTCCCCGTGCTGTCGAGGATATTTCCCATGTGGTCGACCATGAGGGAGCTCGAGGCATGGCCCATCACGTCGAACAAGCTCCGCGGCGGGCTCGGCGTTTGGGTCACGTCGGTGACGTACCCCAGGAGTTCGCCGTTCTCTCCAAGAATATCACCCTTGGCGTTTGACACTTGCCTCCCCACCATGGAAGGAAGATCCCCTGCCGCGCGGGCCAGAACCTGCCCGGTTTCTCGACTCACAATGTCGCCGTCCTGGTCTATCAGATTTCCAACAAGGAGGCGGCCGATAGACGGCGATAGTTCTGGCCGGTGTGCGGTGCAGATTTGTATCCCAGGCGGGACGGGTAGGGGGGTGTGCTCGGAGTTTTGCGGGCGCTCGTCTTGATCCCATGGTCGGGTGCTGGGCGGCTGCATGGGCTGCGGTTGAGGCCGCTGTTCGGCCTGATCTTCCGAAGGCATCCAGTCGCAATGCCCTGGAGTAATTGATGTTGGTGGGACTACTGATAGGCAAAGGAATCTGCCACAGAAATAAACGGCAATGCTAGCAAAATGGAGTCGGCTTGTTTTGAAGTTTGATGAACCCCCTCCCGAGGTGTTTCAGAAGAAGTGGGCTGTACGGCGATAGATGGGGGGTTGCTCGTTCGGGACATACGTGATAGTGACATGATGATGGCGTGCATGGTCAGCTCCGATGCCACAGGAGAGAACTTAATGCCTCAACAGCTTTTGCTAATTCCATTGGGGCTCAAAAGTTGCATTGTCTCAAGAACAGAGATAATTACTACATCAAAACGGTTTCTGCCACTGCTTGGAAAGGAGCTACCTCGAACTGGCTCGTTTCAACCCGGCTCGTGTCGTAGCAGGGGGTTTGTCTCAATGCCCTGTGTACGGTGCTGCAGACATGACCAGATCTGCAGGCGCGTCCAATCCCAGTAAAGACAGGCAATGTTCGTCCACTCCGAGCCCGGGATCCATCCCTCGGGCCGAGTCTAGTTGCTTTCGTTCCCCAGGAATTAGCCCAATGATTATCCCCAGGGACAATAAACAAGGCTCCTCGTCTGGCACCTCGCCTCAGGTTTCCCTGCATCGACCTTTAGTCTCTGGAAGGCACATGATAGGGTATTGGGTGCAGGCCGAACATGGGACCAGTTGTCCACCAAGACCCAGATCGGCAGGGTTCGAAGTAGGTTGGGCGGGTAGGAGTATAGTGCAAGGGATATCCAAACTCCAAGAACCATAAGGGTACGGGGTCATAAAGGTTGACTTACAACAAGGCAAGCTCAAGATCCCCATGAATTTTGGCTTTGAGGGTGATCTCAATGTCGAGGTTGAGATCGAGTCGGAGTCTGAGGGTATCACTTTTGCCGCCGCGCTTATCCTGTTGAACAGCATTGCCGGCGACGCCGCCCAGAACCCCTGTCGCCGAATCCACAAGGCCACCTGCTGTCTCCTGGACGTTGCCGAGCGCGAGGTCGTTGAGCGGGCCTCGCTGCCGCCGCTGATTGCGTCGTCTCCGTTGAGGGGGTTGGTACTCCTCCGATTCTTCGCCCTCCGACTCGTACGTTTGTTTCTCGCGGCGGGGCTTCTTGTCGTCTGAGCCACTCCGGGACGCCATCGCGGATATCTGGTTGTGATTAGGGTGGTCGTAAACAAGCGTTGAGGGTGATGTTCATCAAAGATCACTCGGGACGGGGTCCCAGCTGCTCGTGGAAAATATCCCAGGGCTAAGAGATGGGGCATTATACAACCCCTCCCACGTTGCGTTCTCGGGCTCAATATGATACCAGATGATGAAGTCATCAGACGGCCAGAAAGACAATCCACACGTGGTACGTACATCCGCTCCACCGGGGTCTTAGGTTGGCCATGCGCTCTCAATTACCCTCACACCTCCAAGCAAGTTCGATCCTTGTCATCCTATCTACCTAGGCGTAAGACGGCACTACCCATCCCACCAACGTCACATTGCGTACCCTCTCGTCATTCTCCATCTTTCCCATCCTCTCTCTTGACATACCGGCTGTCGATCCCAAGAAGGGGCCGCCGTTTCAGCATCACCGGAATCCACTTCCGGCCCAGCTCATCCAGACTCGTGGTGAATTTGGCATCCTTGTTCCATGCAATCGCCCATCTCTTGTCCACGTGGATAGCAACAAACGACGCGGAGTCGGCCTCGAGCGTCAGCCACTCCTCGTCATCGCTCCAATACCACGGCCCAACAGTGTGCCCGCCCAGAGTGTCTTGACGACTCCCATGCCGGACCATACCAGTATCCTTGTCCGCAAAGATCCAGTTGAGCATGGGTGGGTCATCGGAGACGGCGCTGACCAGCCCCAGCTGCTGGGCTTCAGACGGGTACATGAAATGGTAACCCATGAACTTGTGTCCCGACGCCGGGAAGGACGGGTGGTCAACCCAGAGCTGTGATACCTGGTCAATTCTTCTTGTCATCCACAACCATCCTTGATACTCACGTTACCCCCTTCCAAGACGCAAAAGCAGTCGACCGGATCCAGTCCATCAAATGAAGCATTGACAACCAGGTTGAACTTCGCTTTCTCCTTGGCGGCTGCGTCAGCCTTCTTTTGCGCGCTGAGCGCCTCGCATACCCCGATCGTCGTGGGAATGCTTGTAATGATTAACAGGCCTATCGGCATGGCGTCGCTGAACGGGTGGATAGCACAAGGACAAGCGAGGTAAGGTCGCATCCCCCTGAATTCTGAGAACCATGTCGTCATATACAGAGCACGGCCAACGCCTCGCCACGAGGGACTGCTCGGTGCCTCGTCCGACCCTGACTGTGATGTCATCTCTTTGGCGCGGCTGCATCCTGAAAGTCGCTTCCTTGTCCCCTGGGCAACCTGAGTTGAGCTGGGGCTGTGAAGCCACATGGACGTCATGGACGTCGTGGCCAAATTCGATGCTGGCACCCATCGCTCGAAGTTTTGGTTGTCGAGACGGTACAAGCGCTACTGCCCGTAAGCCCTGCGGCGTCACAGCTGCATCGGGATCTGGCTCGGGATCTGGATTAGCAGAGTCACTCGATGATCATGAACTTTGGCTATGATGTAACAAGGGTCCTTGGGATCCTTTAGCCCATCAGGGTGAACCCTGCATGCCCAAGTCAGAACCAAATGCTGGTTTAAACGTTTGCCTCCACGAACTATCGCAACACCGCTCTGGTCGAGCGCTGCGTGAAACACTGCCTCAGAAGCTGCAAATCTGCAACAATGTCGTCGGTAAGGTCCATTGATGCAGCGGATAAACTTGGGTATCTGACGAGGACCAGCCCCCGGGACATCGAAGCGAGGAGCTCGCACCGCAACAGTCCCCGCACCAAACAACCGCAGAAGATGATCAAGAGGATGGCAGCATCGACGGAGAAGACCTCGAGGGCGAGGACCACCGAGTTCATCCAGAGGAAGAATATCAATCCGAGGACGACGGAAACGCCCAAGATGGGGATGGCGCTGGAGATGGAGAGCAAGGCGAAGAGGAGGGCGCTGGGGGAAACGATGATGGGGACATCGAGGACGGAGACGATGCCGAAGAAGAACATCCTGCGCTCGCACAACCGCACGAGCAAGACGACGAGCACAGCTCGACTCCTTCGCAGCCACCGACGCCGAAGGATGGCGAGAAGCTTCGCCCTAGGTGGATGCAGAAGGAACAGGAACAACCTCGGACCCACGAGCAGCGTGTAGGGCGCCGCCGCCGCCGCCGGAGACCCCAGGACGACAGCGAGGATGGCGATGGCGAGCAGCTCGACTACCAGGAACAGATTCAGCGGCGGCAGCAGATGGTTCAGAAACCGCCGGGTGATGGCGGGGGCAAAAACCCGCTGAAGCTCCGGCTCGATCTGAACCTGGAAATCGAGATTGAGCTCAAGGCCCATATCCATGGCGACTTGACGCTCGCATTGCTGTACGTGAAGAGACCCCTTTCTAGTGAACTAGCGCTATCTTAAGCGCCTAAAACCGAGTCTTACGAGAGAGTACTAATAATAAAGTAGTCAATAATACTATTATAAGACCCTAGATAGTTACGGATTAGTATAAGTATTGCTATTGCTATATTACTATGGACGCTTTATTTAGGAGTTATAACGTAGTAGTAGTAGTAGTAGTATTCATACTCCGTTTTGCCCTATAGGCATGTCGGAACCTCTTCAAACTAGTTACAAAGGAA
>FTEL01002759.1_pt1 | contig 20835 bp, 16 predicted proteins | sample 1658911 | NCBI WGS metagenome assembly FTEL01 (sample SAMEA3914869, study PRJEB12502) | metagenome | biome: forest; material: soil | place: USA | collected 2012-03-12 | depth 0.1 m
CAGCGCGGGGGACGCGGGGGACGCGGCCGGCACATACCTTGTCGGTCTCGATTGTTGCAATCTCCTCGTCCTGCTCCACAAAGTCGCCAATGGCCTTGTTCCACTGCTTCAACGTGCCCTCGCTGATCGACTCGGCCATCGCCGGGACCTTGACGATCTGGTCGGCGTATGTTCGTACATGCTGGAACTGCACGGGGAGCTGGCGCAGGGCCGAGCTGGTGGCGTAGAGCGGGAGTTTAGGGGCGGCGCGAGCCGCGAGCCGGAGTCCGCGGTACAACATGTTGACGGTGTCTAATCAATGCCTGGCCAGAGGGCGAGAGTGTCGTTGCGGGAATTGCGCGGGAGGCGGCGGGACTCAGCGTCAGGCTCTGCAGCGGCGTCGATGACTGACTGCTGCTGGCAATGAAGCGCAACACAGCAGACAAGCGAATAGGGAGGGGATAACGGGGCACAAATTGGCCGTGCACAGGGGAAGCCGGTCAAGTTGGCGACCAGAGGAAACGGAGGAAAACACGAGGCGCCTGTTTGTTCGAATATCCCGTCTACAGAAAAATCCAGGGAGACGAAGGAAAAAAATAGCCACCAGCTCGTTGGCACAAAACCGGTGTCAGGGCTGCAAGGAGCAGTCTGCGGGCGGCGCTGCCGGTCATCGCACCCACTGATCCGGTGACCTCAGCCCGCAGCTGCTCGGCCTCAGGGATTCAGGTACCTCACTGGGCTGCCAAGCCCAGGGTTACATGGATCCTGACAGGCTCGGCAATATGGAACGGAATGTCAGCGAGGCCGGCGAGAGGCGGGCGCTAGTTACCTGGGCGGCGGAGCACCCGAAGGGCTCGCTGTTGCTGCCTCAGGCAGAAAGCCGAGCAAAAGGCGCGCTTGGACGGACTGAGAGCTGATCCGCTTCCGGACAAGTGGCTGCCCGTCGCGTCATAACGGTAGCTTGACCAGAAATTGCGGCCTCAGGCAGCGACTGCTCTGGGGAGCTCCAATCCACTTCGTCAATTGAGCTCAAAGCAGTCCAACCGCCACCACGAAGTCGCGACACGACCGGGTATCGCCTCCGTAACCTGCCGCAACTGGCTCGACACGGCGTCCGGGAAGAGAAATCGACACCCGACACGACCACCGAACGGGCACGATATTCCGAGAGCGCACCGGGTCCAGGAACACAGCACAGATTACATCGCCCAACATGTCGTCAAGACAGGCCGCGCTGTCAGTCCCAAGCACCCCCCTCAAAGATACAGAAAGAAAGAAGCGGCGAGGAACTGGGCATCGCTAACATGAAATGACAGGTCGCTATACCGCCGCTCCCTGAAGCTCGCTCTCGACTGGGCGGTCCATCGTCACCTGTGGCGGGGCCAGGCAGTCTACCTCCGCTCGCTGTTCGAGAAGAACCGGGATGTCAGCGACCCGAGACTACAACGGGTACGGCGCACACGGTTTCCTGCTGAGGAAGAGACGTGGAGTGGGCATTCGGTTGGCTGACGTGCGAGAATCATGCAGGAACTGCTGAAGGAGACAGAAAAGCTGCTCGAGAAGTGGAAGCACCCGGAGCCCTACTGCCCCCCGAGTGCTCCTGGAGGTCTGTTTTCCCTTACTCGCGCGCGCCTTGATTCTTTGGCTCGTGGGGCTGACAAGACCAATCTCGCAGGATCCAAGTACGAGAGAAACTTGCCTCCCCCGCATCTCGATCGTAGGTCATGTTCCGACTCGACAACTCCCCCGCCTGCCTGGCTGACATCTCCTTCGCAGCTCCCCGGCCGCTCAAGTTCTGAGAAGCCATGGATTCCGGCTGTACATAGGATTCAACACTCTGGTTCAATAGATTGTGTGAAAGACTCATGGTTTCCAAGTTTTTATTCGAGATGTGACGTTGCCCATGGACGAAACGCGCGCGGGGCCGCTTGGTTTGGACGCGCTGCGGGATTGTGATGGACTCGGCATTTGCGGACAGGTGTCGTCTGTTTAAGCACTTCAACTCGCCACGGCAAGAGAACCAAAAAAGTGTGGTTGTTCAGAGGATATTCTCATTCATGACCATGACCATGCCCATCATGGAATTAATGTACAGCCCAAACTCGCAGAAAAGCAACCGATGACCCGTTACCGTGACCCCAATATCATGAACCCAACGTGCCGACCTGGAAAAGCAAAACAACCGAACCACGAAAATCAAAGCTCCTGAGACAAAGTCTTGCCGGTCTTGCCTGTCTTCTTGGGCAGGAGGTCTGGGAGAACAGAATGTTAGATGACGCTTTGTGATGACGATGTGGTTCGGACAACTTACTCTGGTGGATGTTGGGGAGGACACCGCCCTGGGCGATGGTGACGTGACCCAGGAGCTTGTTCAGCTCCTCATCGTTGCGGATGGCGAGCTGAAGATGACGGGGGATGATACGCGTCTTCTTGTTGTCGCGAGCGGCGTTGCCAGCCAGCTCGAGGATTTCAGCGGCCAGGTACTCGAGGACGGCAGCGAGGTAGACGGGAGCGCCGGCACCGACACGCTGGGCGTAGTTGCCCTTGCGGAGGAGACGGTGGACACGGCCGACGGGGAACGCGAGACCCGCCTTGGAGGAACGACTGCAAGGATCCAAAGTCAGTAAACTGTGATAAACAAGCGCGTCTGAGGCTGGGACTGGAACTCGGATGACTCCCAAGCCCGATGCACGCGATGTTGGGAGAGCAACGCGAAAAAGGAACTCACGATTGCGCGTTCTTGGAACCGCTCGCCTTGCCACCGGACTTGCCGCCGCCAGTCATTTTGAAGGATGGGGTTGGTGTGGGAAAAAGTGTAAATTTGACGTGTGGTTGAGGGCGAGAAAAGACTCGACGTGTCTGGCGCAGTAATTGATGGAAGAGCGGAAGTTTGTTGATGGGGAGCGGAAGAAGTTGAGCGCTGGCGGGGGATGTCTGGGTTAAGTAGTTTTCGCGTTAGGGTGCGAGATCACGGATCACTCGCGCCTTTCAGTTGTTGATCGGGACGCTGTTGGAACTAGTCCCGAAATGGACATGCGCATGGGGTGCGATTGCGCGCCTGCTGAAAAATACCAGGCACACTGCGCAGGGCCCTTGATTGGCCAGTGTGGGGATTTGCGTTCCCGCTCCAAACCATTTATTATCACGGCCCCGACGCGCCAGAAAAAGATCAACCTGCCCGGCAAGGACTCGAAAATCATGTTCCTGCCATCCCTTTTTCCCCGTCGTGCTTCTCCCCTGCCAAGTGCCGAAGCCAAAGCGTGATCCAAAACAATGACCCAACGGCACCACGGTCCACAATCACCACATCCAGCCACCCTTTCCGTCACGTCAGCCTTGTCTGTCCGCCGACAACTGACTGATTCGATCAAGTCCGACTGCTGTGCTGTCCACACGTCCTGGCTGATGCTCTGTCCAGCTCATCCTGCCTTCATGCCCGCTTCGATGCTAATTCCGCCCATGTTTTGTATGTTTGGCAGAGCAAGATCTTGATTTTGTATCACACTCGGCCGGTTGACATTTGACATCCGATTCTTGAGCACCACGCTCTAAGGGCTGCCCTTTTCACGCGGTCGAGAGCTGGAGTGGTTGGTTCGAACCTCGAGTCCTCTACCCAATTTGATTTAGGGTCTCCGTGGTTTGCTCTGCCCTGTGTTGGTCGTTGAGAGCCGCATGAATGACCTGGTTGCCCAGTTGAGGTCGAAACCGCGTCTGAGGGATAGACACCCCGGATTTTGGGCTTTAGATGCCACCTGGACCTGATGTCTGGGTGCCACAGGCTAGGTAGCATGTAGAACTTCACGACTCGACCCTCCACCTCCATGGTCCGCCCGAATCAAGTGGAAGCCGACTCGTTAGGCAGAGCCAGGTCCATGACAACCCCGCGGGCAGTCCGGTGCGGATCCAAGAGTGTGCCGGGTACCTCTCCATGCGGCTCTTCCCGCTCGTGTGCCGGTCCATCTCGTCCGCATGTCATTTGTCATCGGGGCCGGGTGGCTCTTCCCCAGGTCTTGGGGGGGATGGAGATGTGTGTTTGATCTGCAACGGGCCAATCAGGGTAGGGGACCCGCCATGGGGACGGTAAGGCTGATGGTGTTGATGCACAATCCGCCTCGCTGTCTACCCCATCTCAGCGTTGTCTCCCGCATGTGGGACAGCAGGCAGGGTCTTTTCCATGGGTCATGTGACTACGGTATCCGACAACCCAGCTTGGATGAGCATGTTCAAGATCATGATCATGCCTTGTTCCTCCCTGGGAGTGAGGCTCGCTGAGCAGCGGCTGGCGCCTCCAGTGCTCTCCCAGCAAGATGCAGGGTGCTTGATGCGTCTCTGGGCAAATCAATGAATGATCCAGGGTCCTTTCGCTTGCGGCGTGGCCTGGGCGGGATGCCGGTTGTTGCGCTTGGAGATGCTGATTTCATTGGGGACACGTCAAGGGCACGTTATCGGCTGGGGCATTTTTGACGGGGTGGTGAGTTTGACCCCAGACCAGGGATGCGTCGCTGGCGTCGCTGAGCGTGTTGTGGCGCTTGGGCCATCGCGTAACCTTGTCATCGGTACTGGGCGTATTTTTCGCCAAATCACGTCGCCGGCCGATAGAACCCCACTTTTCGCGAGGTCAACCCAAATCAGCAGGGCCACTCCTGCCAGTCGCGTCCAGCTACAAAAGGACCATGGTCCCCCCTCGCCAACTGCGCTTCTCTCTCCATCATCCAACTTCTCTTTCGCAACAACCACGCCCTCCACGCACGCCAAATCCATCCACGACTTTTAAGTCGCATCACTTACATTTCATCGTCAATTCGATTCCCAGACATTCAAAATGCCCCCCAAGGCCGCCGACAAGAAGCCCGCCTCCAAGGCCCCGGCTACTGCCTCCAAGGCCCCCGAGAAGAAGGATGCCGGCAAGAAGACTGCCCCCTCGGGCGAGAAGAAGAAGCGGACCAAGGCCCGCAAGGAGACCTACTCCTCCTACATCTACAAGGGTGAGTTGTTTTCCCCAAAGCGATTTCGCGACCCGCGGCGACGCGATCGCTTGCTGCATTTGGACGCGCCTGATCACTAACGACCCACCAGTCCTGAAGCAGGTCCACCCCGACACTGGTATCTCCAACCGTGCCATGTCCATCCTCAACTCGTTCGTCAACGGTGAGTCCCCACGCAAACGCCCAACGCGCCGCACTGAATCCATTTTCTGACGCGTTTTCTTTCAGACATCTTCGAGCGTGTCGCCACCGAGGCTTCCAAGCTTGCTGCCTACAACAAGAAGTCGACCATCTCTTCCCGCGAGATCCAGACATCCGTCCGCCTCATCCTCCCCGGCGAGCTTGCCAAGCACGCCGTGTCTGAAGGCACCAAGGCCGTCACCAAGTACTCGTCCAGCACGAAATAGGCGGGTGGCTTGGTGGTTTACTTTTCTCGTTTTCCTCTTAGGGCAAAGGGTTTGCTTGGCATTTGGGAGTCATGACGAGGCTGGCCAAGGCACACATGCCCCTTGGAGTCTCTTAATGCAATGCGTTACGGATGGTCTGCTTTTTTGGGGGCAATGTTATTCATGGGTACGGGGTTTGCGGTTGTACAATACATGCCTTGATATCAGGGTTTCGGGCGAAATGAACTCGTGCATATGACCAACGATCTGCTTCGCCTGTGATCGGTGCCGTGCGAATTTGGAGCCAAATAGCTACCTGTGGTTCGACTAACATGAAACTACTCCCTCGCCCGCACATGTTCGAGGCGCGATACTTTGGCGGTGACAGTAATTCGCCGGGGCGCTTGCGCTTTTAGCAAAGACAGAATGGCGACGCCGGTGCCAGGTTTGGTCTCCTCGATGGTGGTGACTCGACTCCATGATCAGAGCGGTTCAGCCTTATCCGAGCCCGGCCTTGGAACGCTTCATGACCTGTGCCACGGGCTCCAGAATGCCCTTGTTGTCTGCCGCGCCCAAAGACATTCCCTTGCTCCAGCCCATCTTCTCCAGCATGTTGCGCCCCTTATTCTCTTGCCCAAGCTCCGGAACGGACGCTCCCACAATCTCTCCCTCCCGGAGGGTAAGTGCCTTGTGGCCCGATCGGCCTCCTGTCGTTCTAGGTGACTCGGTTCTCGGCACCTTGACATCAACCCGATGGAAATACTTGCGATGGATGCGCAGTGCCGCCTGGTCGACATGACTGGCGGCATCCTCGACCCGGGTCGACGCGTAGCGCACGGTGCGGTTGGTGCGGTAGAGCACTGGACGACGTTGGTCACCCTTGCCTGTAGATTGTGATTTGATGTTAAACTTCATGGCGATTTCGTGGAGGATCTTGCGTGCGTGCTTGTCGAGCGGGGGGAAGTCCAGGCTGTTTATCGTCAGCGTCACATACGGTGCGTTTTGCAGGCAGAGAGCTACTTACCGTTCCGCTGAGCTGATGAGGAACGAAGTCAACTCAAGTTTCATGTCGTCAAGTTTCATCCCCGATGGGTACTTGACCCTCAGGTCGTCAGGATTCACATTCTTGCCCAGCAGTCCCTCGGCCCTGCGCTCTTCACGCTCCAGCTTGCGGTCCTTCTTCCGTTCCCTGTCCCGCTGCCACGCACTCTTTAGGGCTGCCTCTATTTCCGAGTCAGACACGTTGAAGCTTGGGGGCAGCTTGCTCCGGCGTTTGCGGGTCTGTCCGGTGAGATGGCTCCAGTCCGCGAGATCCAAATTGTCAAACGCGTCCGCAACCTGTGTGGCACTGGCGGGCCCATGAAGGGTGCGGCCTGAGGTCGAATTGACCGGACGCTTTCCTTGTGACTTTCTGGATCCGGTTTGCGCAAACGAGCTCGTGAAGAGAAGCAAGTCATCGCTTCCCATGCCCAGCTCTTCTTGTTTGGCGAGAGCCCGGGCGAGTTCCTCGTCGTCCATTTCCGCGTCCATGTCTTGGTCGCCGCCCTCAATCGCAAACCCATCCTCTTCGTCGTCGCTGCTACCGGACCCCACAGACTCGGCTCCTTCGGCATCCAACAGACCCTCCCCTCTGGGCGACCTTTCATCTCCAGACCCCAAGTTGAGTGCGTCATCATCGCCACCAAGATCTCTGTATGTCGTGGACGACCGGAGAAGACTATTAATAAAATCATCCTCTGGGTTCGCAGCCATGTTGGCAATGTAGTCTGCCAATATCTCGTCCTCCTCGTCATCATTTTTGTGCTCTGGGACCCGCGAGCCGCGGGGTTTGGAGCCGGATCGATTGCTGGTGACTTGAGTGGGGGGGTATGTACTCTGAGACTTGGGTTTGCTGGAAGTTGCTGCAACGATGTCGTCCTGGGAATCAGCGGAAGCTTTGGAGGGTGCGGTTGTGATCCCCGAGAGGGCGAACCCGCTCTTTTGGGCGGCTGCGCGAGAGTTCCCAGCACGACCCCGGAAGAGGATAACCTCCTCACTGGAATCGGACCCGCCGAAGGAGGATCTCGGGCTTGGGATTTTTGGGGGAGGGATAGAGGGGTCAATCATAGGCTGATCTTCCCCGAGATCAAAGAAAAACAGATCAGCCGTTCCTCTTCCCTGAGCCTCCGACGCTTGGTCCGAAGTCCCGACAAGGCTCTCTTGAGCTGGCGGCTCGATGACAATGACCTCTTGCTCGACGGTTTCGATGATGGTTTCAACTTCGGGAACATGAATGCTTTCATTGTCGGGCATCTTTTCATTTTCAACCCTGTCGGTCTCGCCAACAGGGTCCATGGCATCCCCCTGGGTATCGTCAATCATGTCTGACTTGGATGGCGCTTCAGAAGGCTGGTCATCCTTGAGAGGGTCGACAACACCGGCGCTGACAAAAGTTACGGGTCTCTGCCGGAGCTTGGCGTCTCCGGAAGGCCAACCCAAAGATGAGTGATGTGACGCCGTATTTCTGGCTTCATCTCTCATCGAGAACCCTGTTGAAGTCAGACTCAAGCCCGTGGGTTAGGATGAAGGAATAGCCGCTGGCCCTACCCTCCATGGGAGTGGACGCGCCGGGGAATGGCGAGAAAAACTCCCGGGGTTTGCCCCGGGTTCGACCGGTGGCGCCCCGAGAAGCCTTCCCCCCCGGCGAAGCCCATCTCCCCCGTCTCGGTGGCATTTCGCAGAGGCGCGCAGAGGCGCTGATCTTGAAAGGCGGCCTTGGTGTGCGGTCAGTTTCCAAGTTAGTGAGAAACCATCATGGGGTATCAAAAATACATACCAAAATCGGAGGATTCGTGGAATCAGAAATTCGTGCGCTTTGAGTCTGTGGGACTTGTTGGCGAGCGCACCAGGCCAAGCTGGTTGTTGGTCAGGTCGTTGGGGTTGGTCGGCTGCAAGCTCTGACTGGGAAAGGCAGGCGACTGAGGGTCAGCCAAGCACCCCACACCACAAAACAGGGTTAGGGTTATATATGCGATGCTGCCTGGCTGGAAGCCAGCCAGCCTTCAGGTAACTAACCTACGGGCCAATTACAGACATCCGCTTGGGCGCGATATGCCGGTGCGAAGACACTAACTAAAATAGGAATCGTTCATGTGATCCGCGTGCGGTGAATGACGCCTGTGGAGGAGGTGGGGCCCGGTGCTCATGACATACTGTACCTACACTCGACCTGCCGCCTGCCTCAACCCAGCCCTCCCAACAAGCGGTCCCTCCACGCATACCTGTCAACTCTCTGCGGTTCTGTGTACGACATCCCTCCACCAACTCGGGAGTCTGCATCCCACATCATTATCTCCATAGTAGCGAGTATCCCCAATATCAGCAGGATCGCTGGTTGCGGACCCTCCCGCTTGCAGTCGACGACAGGAGCTGCCTTGCCATCTTCCCAGGTTCCCTGGAAACCGCATCTCCGCCAACGCCGCCCCTGTCCTCTCCATCGTCAACCAACCGCTCACATCCACGCCGCCGCCGCTTCATTGGCCGGCCTGAGATCGGCTCGATGCCCCCTCAACGGCAGGGTAACACCAGCTGGCAGTCTGCCGTCTCAGGCACGTCCCCGAAGCTGGCGAGTGCGATGGAGGTGGCCATTGCTGCTGGTGCTGAAGTGAGCCGTGTAGGTCGACGCATTTTCCAGAAGATATGGGATTCGGAACCAATCAACGACCGGAACTCCAACGAGCCAGTCTGGTGTCTAGGCCGCTCCTACACCCTTGGTGCGAAGTCGTCATCTGAGCCGCAATCGTCGTTCGTTTGGAGCACCCCTCCCGCCGACAGCGACGCCATTGATGGCGCTACCGAAAGAGCAGCAAAGACGACAGCAGCGCCGGCCTCGAGTGCCGCCAGCCACCAAGGGCTCGAGACTCCGCCCGATTCGATCGCAAGCAGCTTCGATTCATCTCTGGCGTACGAGGACCCGGGTCAAGACAGCGGCTGGCCGCCCGCATTCTTGGATGATTTCGAGTCACGGGTGTGGATGACTTATCGGACCGAGTTCGAGTTGATTCCTCGGTCTGCCGATCCAAAAGCGATATCGGCGCTGTCGTTTGCTATGCGGCTCAAGACGTCCTTTGGGGACCAGACAGGATTCACATCAGATACGGGTTGGGGATGCATGATCAGGTCTGGCCAAAGCCTACTGGCCAACGCCCTACTGGTCTCCCGGTTTGGTCGCGGTATGTCTCCCAGTGGCTGTTCCTCGATAGTTTTACTGACTTGTGGGTTCACAGACTGGCGACGAGCCACGGACCCCAATGCCGAGCGCGAGATTCTCCCTCTGTTTGCCGACGATACTCGAGCCCCGTACTCCCTCCACAACTTTGTCAACCACGGGGCAGTTGCATGCGGGAAATACCCGGGGGAATGGTTTGGGCCGTCGGCTACTGCGCGCTGCATACAGTATGTGACACAGCACTGGGCTGTCCTAGAAAACAGGGGGTTGGAGAATAACTAACATTGTGCAGAGCGCTGGTGAACAGACACGAGAAATCGTTACGAATATACTCCACCGGAGACCTCCCCGACGTTTACGAAGACAGCTTTCTGGCCATTGCAAGACCTGACGGCGAGATTTTCCATCCTACCCTGATCCTGGTATGCACTAGGCTGGGCATCGACAAGATCAACCCGGTGTACGAGGAGGCCTTGATTTCCACGTTGCAGATGGAGCAATCCATTGGCATTGCAGGGTGAGTTGTGATCTCTGGTGGCATTTGCTGGCGTCTATGTGTGTTCGCTGACCAGTCCCGCCTAGTGGCCGCCCTTCTTCATCGCACTACTTCGTTGGGGTCCAGGGCCAATGGCTATTCTATCTCGATCCACACCATCCCAGGCCGAAGCTGCCATACTACGAAGATTCCAACGACTATACGTCCGAGGACCTCGATTCTTGTCACACCCGCCGTCTTCGCCATCTCCACGTCGAGGATATGGACCCCAGCATGTTGATTGGCTTCCTGATCAATGACGAGGACGACTGGGACACGTGGAAGAGCGCCGTGAAGCATGTGCAAGGAAAGTCCTTCATCACGGTCTCGCCCCATGACCCGGCGCTGGGTATGGGCTCCGGTCGGGCTGGGGCCATCGACGAAGTCGAGACCCTCAGTGACGACGATGAGAACGACGGCGACGACGACGACGATTCGGACATTTTGCTTGAGGCATGATTATTGTCAGGTGCATGCATGGATACCGGTTGTATCGGCTCATCGGCGCATAAGGTCTCCTTTTCGTGTGTTTCGTCGGCGTTCATGGCGTTAGAGACGGGAGTGCGGAGTTCACCCCTGTGCATCATGGGCAGGTCTCGGGCGCCATCCCCGATACCATCGTATGACCGTGGGTATGAAATGTATGCGAATCGAGTGAACCCCTTGGCTTCCGCCAGCTTTTCGGTTCGTGTTCTCCAGTGGATTCATCAGCGCCGCTTCTTCTTCCCGCCTTTGGCATGGGAGACGGGGACGGGAGCAGCATGGTCAAGGTCCTTAATGTGATCGAAGAGCTTGGAGCGGGAAGGGAAGGCCTCGTTGCACACGGCGCATTTGTGCTGTTGTCCGAAGAGTCGGGCTTGGGTCAGAATGGCCGGGTAGACGTAAGGAAGGTGGTGGGGGAATCTGAGAGATACTCACGGAATTGGATACCTCCGCTTCGGCGGCCTGGCGGGCAGCCTTCTTCTCTCGCTTTTGCTTGGCTTTTCCGATCTTTTTGCCTTCGGCCTTGCTGCTGTCCAAGCTCAAATCATCCAAGCTGGCAGCCACAGAGTTCGTTGTGTCGGGTTCATCGCCCCCCTTTGTGGTGGCGCCGTTCAGGATGCGGCCCTCGACGGTCGATCGTGGCGCGTATTCGTCGTCTTCTGTGTCGGATTGGGATGCTGTGCCTTGTTGAACACCTGATTCCCTGACAGCTGTATGGGTTTCACCCTGGCCATCTGGATCGGTGACCTCGCCCAAGTCCTCATGCGCGCTGTCATTCTCCGGTTCCAGCCCCTGACGGTCAGTTGGTAGTGTCGAGAACCCAGGTTCCAATCCTTCGAGGTCGAAATTGGCGTTTTCTTTTCGCATTTGGTACCTCAGTTGCTGGACTGCCTTGATGTGCTTCTTGCTCTTCTCGTGGGCCTCAAACTGCTTCTCGCTCTTGAAGATTTTGTTGCACACGACGCATTCGATATGCTCGACTTCGTCCTCTTCCTCCGACACCGAAAATTCGTTGTGTTCTTCCTGGTCTCGGGATTGCGCCCACTCGGGCACGACATAGTCGGCCATCTTTTCTTGGTTTGCGGCCCTTGACCGTGCTGCCTGGGCTGCGGCGGAGTTCCGCAGCACTTGTTGCCTTTCGGCTTCGGACTGCGTGTTGGGCACGTATCGCGGGTCCCGCTTCTTGACGAAAGCAACCAGAGAGAGGACGGCATCGTTGAACTCTCGGATGCCTTCGTCGCGAAACTTCTTGTTCTCCTTCTCCATCAGGCGGCGGACCCGGCGGTCGGGCGCCTCTTGCAGCCGGTACTTGTCCCTCCAGCTGAAGGTTTTCTTGGTAGAAAAGCCCGCCCACGTGGTATAAAATCTCTTCGCCACCTCAGCATAGTCGTCTTTTGCCCGGCCAAAGGGCGGGTACTCGGTCGGCGCGATGCCAGCCCACTGGCAAGCAGCGGTCTCCTCCGTGGCTAGCTGATCGAAAAACTCGCCCAGGATCCCAAAGAAGCCTCGCGGGCTGTCATCCATCGGCACACTAGAGTTGAACCGACTCATCAGGGCGAAGATGGTGTTGGCCGATGTGTGGCCACCGCCCGACCGGTCGGCGGCGGGTTCGGTGCCGGCAACATCATCCTCGCCGCTGAGGATGGCATCGCGGTGAGTGTCGTACCAAGCGCGCTCCTGGGGATCAGAAATGACTTCATAGGCGGTTTGCACCTCGGCGAACCGTCTTGTTGCGTTCTCGGTGTCGTTGAGGTTGCGGTCCGGGTGCAGCTCGAGGGCTTTCCTCTTGTACGCCCGACGGATCCTGGCAAGGTCAGCATCAAATCCCACCGGCCTCAAACGTGGAGCAAGCAACTCACTCTTCATCTGGTGCGTCTCGGTCAACGCCAAGGAGTTCGTAATAGCACGTCTTACGCGTAACCACGGCCTGCCCAGTGTTGCCCCGCGGGGCGGACTGCTCGGCTCCCATATCTCCAGGTGGCCTCGCTGTTTTGAGTCTCAGAAGAGCTGGTGAACTCTGGGACCGGGTTTGGCGGTGCTCTGGGCGCCACCATCACCAGGTCCCTCCTCCTGGGTTGCGACTCGCTACACATTGGGCGAAAATTGTAGTGGGGGCGGGGGCGGGGCAGTGGGGCAGCCCACCGTTCGAACTTGGGGAATCGCAAGAACAGAATACACGGTGATACGCAAATACGTTTCAATCCTTACATTGCCGTGCCGGGCAGAAGGATCGGCTTCCAGCATGTTCCTGCGATTCGCCACCTTGCAAGAAGCTGACCAAACTCGGCAAAATGTCACGCGACAGCACTGGATTTGCCAACTTCCACACGGCGGCGCGGTGTCTCAAGGCCAAGCCGAGCATGAAGGGCGAAAGCAGGGTGGCTGGCCAAGCCTCCTCGCCCATTGCAGGACGAGGGCTTGTCCATGGGGGCCTGTTCACGGGGGCCTCTTGAGTTTGCGACAATAGCGCGGCGGGCGCTCCCTGTTGACAGAGTGGGCCGGGGGCGCTCAACTTGGTAACGGTTAGGTAAGAAAAGTTTCTGGCCCTCTGACCACACCATCTTTAGCGCAGGGAACCAGAAAGGGTTGAGAGGGGGGGCTTCACGGGCCCAACTCCCGACTCTCTCCTTCCCTTTGTCTGAGCTATTTTCTAGTGGCTTGCCTTGCCTCGAAATTGGGAAAAGGGCGCCTCGTGCTTGTTCTCGTTAACATCATCCCATACCTGCTACACCTATCCCTCCCGAAGCTGGTGGTTGGCATGTCCGCGGACTCTCTCCCCGCCATGCGCAGACTTGTCTCAGTGCCCGTCCTAGTCCGGTCGTCCGTGTTCCCGCTCCTGCTGCTTCTACCATGAAGTTCGGCCACGCGTTCCAGGAGGCCCTGGCGGCCGAAAGCTACCCGCAACACTGGGTGGAGAAGGCCATCCCATACAGGCAGCTCAAGAAACTCCTGTCCAAGGTCCGGGAGGAGCTCATCAAGACGGGCTACGACCCGGACACCATCCACCAACTTCTGGCCGACCACAACGCCGAATACCGCCTCGAGACCGACGCCTCCCACCTTCTACGGCCGAAGCTGGTTGTGCGCCCGAGCCCGTGTGGCACTCCGCCGGAACTCGCTGGAGATCCCAGCCCCGAACCCCATCCGGAACTCACTACGGGGCCCTGTCTGGAACTCGGCGCTCTCTCGGAGCTGGCTTCCCCGGCATTGGATGACGACAGCGGTTCCACGAGCCCGCCCGACTCCGACGATGGCCATCGGGAGCCCGACGACGACGAGTGGATCAAGATCCCGCTCAACTCGGACGGCCGGTTTTTCAGCCTCCTGCAGACGGATGTCACCGAGCTCGACACTCTCCAGGACGAAGAGAGGCAGTCGATGAACGACAGGATCCGCGTCCTGGGTACCGAAATCGCAGAGGTGGCCAAGCCTCGCAAGGGGCTCATCAAGCTCTCCAAGTCTGACCTCTATCGCTGGCGCGAGATCTTCGAGCTCTACCTCGCTGCCCAGGTGTTTTTCTCCACCAACGAGGCCGCAGGGGGGCTGCGCAAGAGCGAAAAGGCACAGAAGCAGCTTGTCTGGTTTCAGGACGAAGTAAACAAGCGCCAGCTGCCCCAGAAGTTCAAGATCGCGTCTAGCGCCGTTGCCTACACGCAGTTCCTGACCCTGAACGCGACGTTGCTGCAGAATCTGCAGTTCCAGGAACTGAACCAAACCGCCATCACCAAGATCATCAAGAGTGAGTGACCCGGGAACTGCCCTCTTTTCCCTTGCCCTTCTTGTCTGATGACGCTGACCCAACTCCCAGAATTCGACAAGCGAACCTCCCTCGGGGTCAAGTCGATCTTCCCAAAGGCCATGTACTCGGCCCACTTCATCTCCGAGGCCATCTCGAAGGATATATGTTCCCAGCTCGCTCGCGAAGTGGTTAACGTGGTTCCACAAGTTGTTGATTACACCTGTATAGTCTGTGAGTATTCGGTCCCGAGTTGTGCCACACCTCCCCCGTGGACAACGGTTTCCCGGGCACCCATGGCTAACTCCTGCGCAGGCCTCAACCTCTGCTGGCTACCAATCCGGTTGGACTGTAGTCACCTCTTCTGCATCCGGTGCATGATCAAGATGCAGAACCAGAACAAGCGACACTGCCCGCTGTGCCGAGCCGAGGTGGTCCAGGATGCCAACGAGAGTAAGTGCCGGCACATCTAGCTTTTTCTGCAATACTCTGCTCACACACATCCTCCAGCCCATATCGATGAAAAACTTGTGCGGCACCTCGAGCAGTGGTTTCCGAAGGAGACGAAGGAAAAGCAGGCCTACAACGAACTCGAACGTCGCAGGGAGTTGCTGGGAGACGTTTTCGTGGACGAGGAGCCGCCCAAGTGTATTGTCATGTGAGACCAACGTGGTGAGACTCTCACCAGCGAGCGTTTCATGACAGCGCAAAAGTCGCACATGGGAGACATGAGCAATCATTAGCGGGCATACGTAATGTTAATACTTAATTTCAAATCCCCCAGAAACAGCTCTGCACTATTTTTGGGCCCCGGTGCCATCCTCCGCCACCTTGAGTGCGGCCTTGAATACATTCACAATGTGTTCCGTTTCCTCGAGGCCGACGCTGATGCGGATGAGGTCACGTTCCACGCCGAACTCCTCGGCCCAGTCGAGCTCCTGGTAGTGCGCCAGCAACACGTAGGGGGATGTGAGGGTGAAGTTGGTTCCCAGGCTAGGCCCCTTGGCTGTGTCGACCGCGTCGTAGAAGGCGATGGCCTGCTCCCGGTTCCGGAACACGACCGACAGAAGACCACCCCACCCGCCGCCGGGCAGCTTGCACGCCTCGTAGTTGGCCCTGGTCTCGTTGTATTTCGGGTAGAAGATGCGCTTGACCATCGGACATTGCCGGAGCACGTCGCAGATGGCCTCGGCGTTGGCATTGATCCTGTCGATGCGCGACGCAAAGTCGCGGCTGTTGCGCTCGAGGAAAATGACGTCCTCGGGCCAGTACGTGTCCTCGTACTCGGTACGGGCCCAGCGCTTGAGCGCGTCGTAGTACCGGCCGTTGGGGTTGAAGATGGCGCTGCCGCCCATGACGTTGCAGTCGCCCGAGAAGATCTTGGTCAGGCTGCTGGCGACGATGTCCGCAAAGGGCAGGACGTTGACGTTGGCAAAGGTCCCGATGGTCTCGTCCACCACGACGGCGAAGTCGTACTTGTCGGCGAGCTGCCGGATGCGGGGGAGGTTGGGGCAGGACAGGAGAGGGTTGGTGGGGAATTCGCAGAAGAGGGCGAGGAAACGCTCGCCCGCCTCGAGGCGCTTTTCGAGGTCGTCGAGGTCCGACTCGGAGGCGTGGCCGTAGAAGAGCACGCCGGGCCCAAACTTCTCGAGGATCTTGAGCGTGTCGACGTAGGCAAAGCCAAACTCGATGCTCTTCATGCTGCCGCGGGCGCCGAGAAGGGCGCGGTGCGAATTGAAGATGGCGCTCATGCCGCACGGGAAAAGGTAAACATCCTCCTCCCTGAGATTGACAACCCCGCGTGAGTTGGACGCCATCTCATTTTCCGGGGGCGGGGTCGTGGTGAGCTCGCTGTCGCTGCGCAGGGAGCCCGCGATCCGCCGCTTGATGGCGGATCGGGCGGGCTGGACGAAAGACACATCAAGATTCCTTCCGAAGCGCTCCTCGAGGAACCTTGATGTCTCCTGTACGTCGGGTCCGGCTCCAGAGTCTCGACCTGTCCCAGGCTTTGGTGACGGCGTTGTCTTGGTGATGTCGATCGACGAGCCACGCTGGTAGCGTTTGGGGCCTCTGCAAGGCTTGGGGCTCGTGGGGGGTTGCGGTGCGGCCCCTTCTTCCAAGCATAGCAGGCCGTCCTGGAAGAGGCTGTGGCAGAACTCGGCCCTCCGGCTGGACACACCATCCCCTGAGTGCTGCCAGTACTGCTTGAGGAAGGGGAAGGCTTCCTGGGAGCAGAGAACGGCGGAAATAACGGGCGAGAGTGATGCCAGGGCCTCGGGAATTTGCCTCGTCGTGTCTAGGACAAGCGTCACGATATCGAGGGACGCGGCGACTGCAGGAGGGGCGCGTGCCTTGACAAAGGCTACACCACGGGCCGCGATCTGGCAGGTTGGGAACAGGAAGGCCTTAGCGTCCTTGCTCCCGAACTTAGCCACAATGTCGGCGGCAAAGGCCTGGATGCTCCGGTGAATAAAAAAGCTGGTGGCGACGTCAGTTCACGATCAAGCTCCATCGAGGACGGGCAAGTATACACACCGGGGATATCCAGTTGCCATACGGCCAATAACCCAGTCCTCACCCTCCTCGTAACCAATGTTTGACTTCCATGTCGGCAGCGAGACACTCACAGCCTGGGGAACGAGTGTGAGCCACGAACATGGCATGTGGGTAGGGGAAGCAAGTTCCTGCGCGGGATCCCGGAGGTGTGCTCTGGCTTACATGCGCTGTGTGCGGGGGGATTGACTCCCCGAGATCGAAGCCGGGCATTGTTGGGAGTGAAGCTAAGCCTCTCGCCCTTCTCTGGTAGCTGTAGTGGGAGGCGTATCGCCGTGTTAGAAAGGGTGTGGGAGTTGAACGCCACGGAGAACCCAATCTTGGGGGTCAGTTGTTGACTCACCCAAGCACCCTGGACCTTGACCCAAAACTGTTGGCGCTGTATATGCCCCTAATCTAATGCCCACGGGCGGTTTTTGGGGTGGGAGGGGGGGCAGCCGGGTGGTTACAGATCCCCGTGTTGTGCTGTGTTATGGTGCTCCAGCCCAAGTCGACGCCCCCTCACTGGCTTGTTGTCATATCCCGGGTTACGGGGGGAGGGGGAAGTGGGTTTGAAGCTCTCGACGACCCTGCAAGCCATCACAGGGCATTCCGACAATCGGAGGCAAAAAGAGGACCAGGAGCGGACAAATTATGGGGACTGTTTTTGAAATGGCCACCCCCTTGCCACCACAGAAACCACACCAAAGACATGGGATGCCCAGACACCCGAATCCATCCCCTTATGATTGAAGCCTAGGGGATGCATGAATGCAGAGCAAATGTCAAACTTCCTGCTAAGACTGCAGAGCACCTATTACGGGATGAAATTGAAGTTTTCTTGGGGGGATGGTGGGACGGGAGCCCCTCCCCCCACTCTGCAGAAGACGACAGCATCTGAGGGCGGGGTACTCGGTACAATCGCCCATTCGAGCAGCATTCATTCCCCCGTTGGGCGGCAACGGTTCGGGTTCCTCGCTGAGCGTGTCTCAAACGTGGGGTTTTCGAGTGGAGTGGGATCATTGGGTGCACCAGCAAGGCATCTCGATTCTCCTGAAGTCTGTCAGAAACGGGCTTAAGCATGAGTGATGGAAGGGGACGTCTTGCGTGCGCCCTGCGCGACCGATTCCAGCTCAGGAGGCACCCAACTCGGTGATTCAGTCCGTCCAACCATTGGAGACCAGCACATCTTCAGGAACACCGTGTGACATAAAACCCTTGACATTGGAAATTATGCTAGACTTCGTTTCGTTTCCTATTCCTCGTTTGATGTTTGCTAAAACAATACCCAAAAATACACAAAATATCGTCCCGCTAGGAGCCAGACCTTCTCGTACCCGTGAGGGCCAGTGCCCTGTAACCGCTGTTGTGACTAGATCAGATGCTCGAGGTAAAGTAAAATGCCACCAAACCTGCATACCTCTGCCCGCCCAGCGAACTGCCATGCCATCGTCCACTCCGCCAGCCATTAATTAGTAACGAGACCGCCCACGGCCACGGCCACGATCCTCGCGCCCTGTGTTACTGATGCTGTCACTTGGCACAACGCTGTCTGCGTCGTCCTGGCTATCCTCCCACCTGGCATGGCTGCTGCCCACGTTGCTGGGCGGGAGCGGGACGTCCTGGGCCCGCACATACGTAACCTGCCCCCTCGGGCGAGGGGGGTATTCATCAGCTGGGATGTAGCTCTGCGACCGGCTGTGGGACCGGCTGGCTTTGTTGGCGGAGATGTGGGTGCGAGCCATCATCTCGGCCAGCTTGTCTTCGTCGTCGTACGAGGAGAGGCGGGTTGGAGCCCGGCTCTCAGGAAGTGGGACGTTGCGCGCCGAGGCATAGCTGGGGGCATGGCTGGCTGGGAGGGGAACCTTCCACGCGGAGACGTGGCTCCCCTCCCTGCTGTAGACCCGGGTGGTTTCATAAGCCGTGTCCGCCGTCGATGTCGCGCGGCTGCTTAGCTGCGAGCGTGACCGCGAGAACGAGCCCGTGTGTGTAGGCGCGTAGTAAGCATCGGGCGGCGGCGCGCGGACGGTGCTGTTTGACCGGCGACTTCTGGTTGACACTTGGCTGTCCCGGTCGGGAAGGCCAGACGTGTAGCTGCGCTGCACGATGGGGGGGTGCCTCGAACTCCGGGAAGCCGCAAAGCTGCGGTGTTCCAGCTCCTCGTTGACGTAGAGCTCTTGGTAGCTGGCTGACTCGCTGCGCGGCCGTGCAGACGATGCTCGGGAACGGGGTGAAATGCGACGGCTCCGCGATTCACCGTAGGCGTCGTCCACGTCTCGGCTCCGGGGAGGCTCTACTTCGGCGTGCCGAGGGATGTACTCAGAAGAATATTGGCGGTAGTCCGAGGCAGGGGGGGTGATTGGCGAGTACTCCTCGACAGTGCGTTCAACTTCAATACGGCGGGACCTGGATTCAGAGTAGGCGTCGTGCTTGTCCCGCTGACTGGTCCGGCGAGCAAGGGACAGCTTGTCGTACTCCTGGCGGTAGTCCGAGGCAGGGGGGGTGACTGGCGAGTACACCTCGACAGTGCGTTCGACTTCACGGTGGCGGGGCCTGGATTCAGAGTAGGCGTCATGCTTGTCCCGCTGACTGGCCCGGCGAGGAAGGGACGGCTTGTCGTACTCCTGGCGGTCAGAGCGGTGTTTATCGCCCTTGGCCATGTTGTAATATGCTGCGCCGCCCAGGGCGGTGGCGGCGAGTATGGTGCTAACCAAAGCACCGGCACTCAGGCCGTTGGAGTTCTGTCGTGCCGAGGCCGCTGGTTCGTAGCCGGAGGATCCGGTCGTGACGGTCCGTCTGAGCCGGGGATGCGGCTGGTCGTCGGCTTCGGGATCCCGCGCATAAGACCGACGGGAGCTTTGCCGGCCATGGGCGCCGGATGCGGAATTGGAGCCGGCATAAAGCATGGCGGACGAAGTTGCGACGTTGCGGCTCCAATCCATAATGTCGGTCGCTTCTTTGTCGGTTGACTGGGTCACGCGTAGTGTCGGGCCATCGTGGTCCGGGGGGTACTCCGGAGGCAACTGATACACGATTTCCATCATGTTTCCGACAAAGTCGGTGATCAAGATGCGAGTGCCGCCACTGTTGGTGGTCACCCGGCGCGCGGACACGCCGCTGGGAGCGTTCTCGGGGAGGTGGCGGGGTCGCGTGTCCCAGGGGTCGGGGTCGGGGTCAGCCCTCAAGGCAAACTGGTAAGCTTGGTCGGCCGCGGCCGCTGAAGGAGCGCTGAGAACCAGGCGTGCGGTGATGAGGGGTCGGTCCCTGCTTGAGACCTGCCGGATCTGGAAAACGGGGGAAGCCGACGAGGGGTGTCCGTAGGTGATGGAGGGGAAGTGTCCGTCTTCGGTTGTGAGGTATCGCAGACCAAGGGGTTGTATGATGGCTGAGTAAAAAGATGACGACGAAGGGAGGTGGTCGACCTCCAGGAAGGGGAGCATTATTAGTGCGGTCCAACAAAGACGGGGCGAGTGTGCCGGGGAGAGACAGCAGCCGGGGGGCCGAGGGCATGCAGCGCGATCGCGTTACACGCCCAGCAGATGCGGGCACGAGGGAGGGCGGCAGGTCCCAAGGTGACCGCAGCCTGGTGGTCTGCTTGGGCGGGCGCGAGCCTCGGGGGGGGAATGTGGTGTGACGAGGCGAGCTCGGTCAGGGGTCCTCTCGTGAGCTGAGATCCAAGCAAGCTGCGCCAGGGCCCAAGCCTCACAAAGCCCAGCCGTCCACACAATGCCTCTGCGGTTGTCTTTCGGAAGCCGTTGCGTGACAAAGAGCTGGTCTGGTGCCGGGTCCGCGCTGAGAGCGAAAAAAGGGAGAGAACAAGCCGCCACTTCGGCCCGTTGCAGAATCTTGGTTGGCCGTGCCGCTCGTTTGAAAGGGCTGGGAATGGGAAAATACCAAGTCTGTCACATCAGCGGTCTTTCGAACACCAGTCAGACCCCACGCATTGTGTTTGCTTCGCAGCAGGACCGGGGGCTTGGGGGTTAGTTATGGGG
>FTEL01003481.1_pt1 | contig 20790 bp, 22 predicted proteins | sample 1658911 | NCBI WGS metagenome assembly FTEL01 (sample SAMEA3914869, study PRJEB12502) | metagenome | biome: forest; material: soil | place: USA | collected 2012-03-12 | depth 0.1 m
ACACCATCCTATCCACCCTCGTCCCGGAGACGCTCACTTTCTACCGCAAACCGATCCCCGCCCCCCCCGCGCCCCCGCCATCCCCCGCCATTTCCCCGCTCATCGCCTCCGTCAATACCGAGGCTGGGCGGGACCGAACCGCTCCCTTGGCAATTTACGGCTCCGTGTCTGCCGCCGATATCGTGGGCCTCATAAAGGGGCTGCTCGTGGAGGATCCTGCTGGGAGCCGCATGGATTTGGAAGCAGAAAACATCCAGTTCGTGGGCCAGGCTTCGGGCGTCGACAGACTCAAAGCCCTTGGCCGCTGGGAGGTTGATATTTCGCCTGGAGGTACAGGCTTGGAGCCTGTCCGTAAGGTGGTCGAGATTCTCCCCTCGACGGAAGCGACCGGGGAGACCGAACCGCTGCCTTCCTCGTGAACCAAGTAACCGAGGTTTGGCCGTATTGTCCGGCCAGCATCGCAGACCCCGGTTTGTTCGCCGAATGGCTGCGTCGTCACATGTAAACAATATTTGTACAAGAAAACACCACTTGTGTGTGTATGGGATGACTATCTGCTCCTCTGCCCCAGTCGACTGCATATTTCCTCCTGTTAAAATCGACGACAAGCCCCCATACATACGCTCGCATTGCCAGTGGGCATTCGAGGATGGACACCTCTTCATCCCCGTCCTCACACCATCCCCTCCCACCAGCAGCCCATGCCAAACAGATCAAGATCCCAGCGGCTCGGCTCCGTAGTTGACATCCAGGCTCCAGAGGGAGTCCCATACCACGCTTTTCTTCGTCGGACTTGTGGATGCAGCGCTCTCCTCGCGCTGCAATGCACCAGGTCGGCGGGCCTACCAACACCCGTCGTCAGCAGCTGGAGTTCCGATCGGATGCTCAAGGCCCCACCAAGGAATCCATATCGCGAACCTCTGGATGTGCCTGTGATGACTGCTCCCCAGGCTCAACACCAGTCGCCCTTCCGCTGCTACCGCCTGCTCGGTCTGCCTCGGCAGCGCCCGTTGATGTCTGCGGCGATTCATCATGAGGCGTGCTGTGAGCGACCTCGTGTTGCTGCGTTGGGCTCGTCGCCGTGGGCGTGTCTGCGGGCGCGGCACGCAACGAGTTGGTCTCGCTTGCAATGGCGCTATCTCGGCCCCTGGAGACTCCAATTGCGAACGGCAGGGCCTTCTTAGAACCCGTGCTGGATCGACGGCTTTCGAGGCTCTTTGAAAGCGTCTTGCTCACCCCTTCAATCCCGGACGGGACACCTCCGCGGCCGCCTGAGCCGAAACCCTTGGGTCCGGCACGGCTATGCGTGTGCTTGTCAGCCATAGCTTCAACATTGTTCGCCGCCACTGTGCTCTTCGCAAGCCCGGGGGTAGACGGCGCCCCAGGCTTGTCCTCGGCGGCGTCGATCAAATACCACCGGAGGCCATCCGAGAGATCAAAGGGGTTGTCGTTGTCATCGTCGTTGAGCGGCTCGGTGTCGGCGCCACCTCCGTTCTTCACGGCCATCCCTTGGGAGGTTTGGAGAGACTTGGAAAGGTCCACAACCCGTTCCTGGATCCGCGAGATGCGGGCAACGAGCCACTCTCGGCTGCGCAGCCGATGGCCTTCTTGTTCCCGCAGGAAGTAATGCGGGAAGCCAACATTGAATGCCGCCCAGGCTCCCGTCGTCTGGTTCCTCGTCGGAAGGAAGAGAGCAAGGTCGCCTTCCTTGAAGTGTTTGTACGCAATCTTCTCATGCGCGTCCTTGTGCAGCGTGTGCGCCTTCTCGCGATAAGCTCGGGCATCGCGCTGCAGCTTCCGGGCCATGTGCTCGACATCCTTGACTCGACGATACGTTACTTCGCAAAAAGCATCCATGTCGAAGGACCCCAGCAAGGCTATGTAGTTGTCATACCTCCCTGATTCGGCCTCCACGTCCGAACAGTCGACCCAGTTGAGAAGATCGAGGTCAGTACTGCTAACAAGGGCAGCGCGGCTATTGAGAGTTCCGGATCGACGGAGCGAAGAACTCGGGTCCGAATCGTTAGCATTTTGGGATGACCGCTCGGACCGGGGGATCTTTTGAATCGCCATGCTGCCGCCCTGGCGGGTCACCGAGAACCCGAGGCGCTCAAGCAAGTGGGCGAGGCGCTCGTTTTGTGAGTACAGGCGCTGTGTGAGGTCTTTGGCGTGTCCCGATCGGGCGTCAAACAAAGCAGTCAAATCAGACAGCTTGGTTTGCGATCGCTGGAGCTTATCCTTGAAGTGCCGAACCTCTTCTTCTAGGCTTCCCACCTGTGACTGCCGGGAAGCCAGCTCCTCCGTCGCCGACGTGTTCTTTTCCTCCTCTTCTTCCAACCGCTTCCGCAGGGATTCGGAGCCCGTTTCTCCATCGGCGATCTTGGCGCGGAGCTGGCTCAGTTGCTCACGGCCATCTGCCAGCTCGCCTTCAAGGGCGGCAACTTTGGCTTTTTCTTCGCCCAGAGCCTCACGGAGGCGAAGTGATGCCGCCTCCTCGTCTGAGAGGCGCTCTGCCACGGCCACTCCTTCAACCTTGGCTGCTTTGACGGCCCGTTGCGTTGATTCCAGTTCCAGACGGAGGAGCGAGATGTCGCCGTCTAAGCCTCGTACCCTCGCCACGGTGTCGTTGGCCTTTATCAACAATGCGTCAACAAGATCGGAGACGTCTTCGGGAACAGCCTCACCCGGCGAGAACTGATTCCAGAGTTCGTGTAACGCCTTGCTTTGGGCATCGGTTGTCTCGCTCAGAGCGCCGACCTTCATGTTGGACTCCCTCGTGGCGTCCTTGGCTGCCTGGAGCTGCCGTTCATGTGCCTCAATCGTCTCGCGCTGTGCACGGGTCTCTTCGCGTAAGAAGGCGATCTTGCCCTCCGACTTGAGGCATTCGTCTCGTTTCTCCTTGGCCAACTGCTCAACTTCAAGTCGGAGAGCTTGAACCGTCTCGTTATAGGAAGCCTTCTCGTTCTCTCTGGATTCACCGAAATGCTCGATCTCGTCCTCGGTATCCTCCAACCGGGCCTGTAGGCGTTCGATCTCGCTCTCCAGAGATTTCCGCTCATCCATGAATTCTCGCTTGAGCGCTTCGAGGTTCTCGAGCAAATCTTTCTTAGTCGAGTTGGCTTCGTCCATCTGCCGCTTCAGCTCTTTGCCCAGCTCGGCCTGCCCGTCAAGGTCCTTCTCAAGCACCGCCGACCGCTCTTTCTCCGACGCCAATTCGGCCTCGAGCTGCTGAACACGCCCAAAAGGGTCGATGCCATCCACTGATATTCTCCGGTCTTCTGCGGGCCGTGGGGACTTGATCGAGATGGTCGAATCGGCGCGGTCGGAAAGTCGCTGGCTCGGTAACTGGAAGAGGTTGCCCAGACTCGGTCGTGATGCCTGGGTCTGCCGATGGAGCAAATCCTCGAGCCGTCGCACACGGCTCTCGGCCGTTTTCAGTTTGTTCTCTAGCTTGACCTTGTCGTCTTGCAGCGACCGCAGGAGGTCATCGTCGCCCCGAATCAACAATCCGCTCCGTCCCAGAGCGGCCTCGTGAACACTTCCATTCTTGAACGCCTTCATCCGCTTGGACTGCTGCCTCGTGGGGTTACCCATTTCAGAAACCATCTTCCGGACGTCTTGGACGATGTCGGGATCGGCCTTGTTGGTTTGCAAGAGCGCCTGGAACTCCTCGAGGTCCCGCCTGGTTATGACTGGCCAGCGCTCCTCATCGCCAAGGAGGTTTACTTCCAAACCAGGGACATGAGCGTCCGAGTTGGGGGGTTCTGGGCCATAGGTGTTGCCAATCGATTTGTACCACCTTCGTCGCCGCTTGATTTCCTCCTCCTGAAACAGGGCCATCTCGTTTGCAAGCGTGGACGAGTCTTGCTTCATCTTCTCAAACCATTCGCGGCGTCTGATGGCCTCAGCTGCAAAAGACGCGTACATGTAGGGTACCTGCTGGATCAAGCGTAGGTAATCGAAAGTGGCAAGCTCGTCCTCCTGGTTCTCGGCGTTGATTTGCGACTTGACGCTGTGGCTCAACGATGTGATGTCGGTAATACTGCGCATGAACTCGAGCGATTCTGCGGCCAGCGAGTTTCTTGCCTGCGTGGCGTAGCGAAGCATGTCGTCCATTTCCAGCGCCCGCTTGTTCAAGCTTGGCAACAGACGTTCCGTGTGGTTGGAGGCAATCTTGGACGCCTGCGAGATGACGTCTCTGGAGGAACTCGTGTACTCGAGCGTGGTCTGGTAGTCGGTGTTGATCTTCTTCGCCAGTGCCTCGATGTCCTGGAGCAGCTGCTGCGAATCGCCGCCGTGAGCCATGACTGACCGCCCAACCGTCCTCTCATACTCGCGGAACAGGTCTTCTGCGTCCTGAAAGAGGCGGGCGGCAGCTTTGTCGAGGTCTCCAATCCGGTTATTGAACTTGCGCAGTGCCGCAGGGGCGAGACGGCCTGCCCTGCGAGCCGTCTCAAGATCCACCAGGTCCTCGAGCGTCATCTGGCGCTGCATTCGCCCCTTGACGTCGCCGACGTCGCGGCCAGTCATGAACCGGACCATGGCGGCGGACACGGGTATACATCGTGCAAGGGACAAGTATTGCTCCCACCCTGCGGCCAGGGTCCCATAATCCGCCTGCGCGCCTGGAAACCATTTTTTGAGCTCCGCGTACTTTGGCTCCAGCACCTTGATGACAGACTCTAGATTGTTCACGGCGGCATCGAGGCAGCGCAGCATGACGTCCATCTCGCCGTATCGTTCCCCGGTCGCCGATGCCATCTGCTGGCAGTCCTCGACCACCTCCAGTGCCCAAGTCCATCGACTCTTGAACAGTGCCTGCCACGCCTGTACTGATCCCGTCTTCTCGAGCGCATTCGGCGGGTTTGAGACGACATATCGCGGGGGGACAGGAAGCTCCGATATGGGGGCGGGCGGCGCCCCCGGCAAGGAAGCCTGCGCCAACCGGTTGTCATAGACGTAGATTTCCTTCTGCAATTTGCTGTCAGGGCCCGAACTCGCTCTCATTTACTCGGACATCACCGTAGGCCACCCACCTCAGTTTGTATTGTCTGCACCTTCAGCGGTTTCCCTTGCGGGGTCAGGGTAATGATGCACTGCGCCGGTATCGAGGTCTGGCGCGCCACAGAGGCCTTGAAGCTATCGAGCCTGGAAGCTGTTAGGACAAGGGCAGCCAAGCCAGGGCTGCGGGGCCACGCACGATGTAAGTTGCGAAGTGTCGATTTGCAGGCGCTGGCCCGTGTGGGCGATCAACACCTCGGCTGCCATGTCCGAGCATGCCTTGAGGGATCAGGGAATCTCCTCATAAGCGGCAGCCACGCCAGTGCCCGTGTAGGCCGAAGGAGATGGGCAGAGGAACGAGGAGTAGGAAGTCGTCTGGTGCGTCCCTCGTCTCGTCTTGCCGCGTCAGGGAGTTGGGTGGGAGTTGGGTGTGTCGCCGACGTGGGATGTGGATGCGGGCTGAAGCGCGCCGGGGTGTCGCTGAGGTCGACAGGTGAAAGTCCGTCGCGTCAACAGTTTGTTGATCTCAGAAGTAACTGGGATCAGCTCCCACAAGTGCCGTGGGTGTTCAAAAGGGGCGACGAGGTTGTGGTTCTATTTCCTTGTCTAAAACTGTCCGGGTTGATGGACAACTTGGCGGACAAAGCGAGGAAATCGTCTGGTTGTCTGGCTGGCACATGGGCAGCCCCAAATGACCCCAGGCTGCAGCCAGTTATACGTACTGTGTGCGCCTCGGCCACGTCCTGGCTGCGCGCGTTAGAGTCTTGTGCTTTGCTGCGGTCCCAGGACAATCGTGTACGCTCTCAAGCCTCCTTAACCAAGCTTGCAAACTGACGTGTATCCGCCGGCTGACGATCTCTGGGCTGATGCAACTCGTCGTAAGCCCTCAGACGGTGGCATCCTGGGGCCAGAAACAAAAAAAAACACGTACTGTATGGCCATGCAATGACAATGTCTTTTACACTGTGTAGCTTGAGCTGTCTGGGCTCCACATGAGCTCGGTGGGTGGAGCCCAGCTGATGCCCCTTGCATGGTCCGCGCGTTTTCAGCGCGTGCGCAAGCAGAGGCAGGGTCGGCAGCAAGCTCTCTCAGCCAACTGGAAATCTCCAAGGCGCATGTTGAGCTCAAGCAAAAAACCATTTCCTATCGCATTGCCTTCGACTAATCACCCAGCGCTGGCGAGCAGCACGAAGTATGGCCTCACCCGTCCCGCTCACACCTGTTCACGAACCCCTCACCGAAGCCGAGGCCAATGTGCTGGTTCTATTTGACCAACTTGAACAACTTCAACTCGAACTGGCTCTCCTCGGATCACAGCAAAGTCACCATGTAGCAGCAGGTCAGAGCCCCCAGTTCCCGAGGCGATCAGCTTACAATTCAGGCCGCAGGATTGGGGTGCTAAATCTTTGTTTCCAGACCGGAGTGGTATCCAAGCGGCGGAGCATGGTCTGACGGCAGAGCATTCGCAACTTCTAGAAGCCAAGGCAACTTTTGCCTTGCGAAATACTGTGGTTGAAAATGTGGTGGCCATCCAGCCGGCCTTAGAGGCAGTCCATAATGCGAATGCGTCACCTCTTGAACGGTATCTGCATGCCTCGACTCCCGATCACCCCCGAGAGCGTTTAAAAAGCTCGGATCGCACTGACAGCCCGTCTTTGAAGGGACCTACTTCCCAGCATTGGACAGCGGGACGATGTCGCAAGCACGACAGCCCAAAAGTGCTTGGGGTCGCGGACCGCGAGAGATCAGCTGGCTGAGCTTGAAGCCGAGACTGTGCTTCTCAGCCGCCAAAATACCAAGCTAGCATCCGAGATACTGGACATTGCTGGAAGCTTCCCCGATCAAAAGCCACAGGGCTTCGCGAGTGGTCGGGTTGGCAAGGAGATAGCACTACTCGAATATCAGGTGAAATCTGGTCGCCACAGATGGAGGGTGATGAAAGGGCTAGCAAGCGCGAGTGTTGCGGGGAGCGGCATCGAGTGGGCTCGCGACGAGCGCTTGAGAGATTTGGTGCTTGATCTGCAAGATTGACAATGGCCTGCAGGGCTCTAGATGGATGCATCCGATGCCCCAATGATAGCTGAATGACTCCACTGATGCAAATGCTGCCAGAAATGCGAGGGAGTGTCAGGCAGTGAGCAGGCGGCGGTGGGGCTTTGGGCTCTTTTCCTGCGTCGCTGCGCCAGGCAAACCTTGTGTGACCCCTGAGCCATCGAATCGCACAGACCAACCGCCCCGCCTCGTCTACAGCGGAGCCGGATCAACTCCCTCCAGCCACGGGAGCTCAGCCGATAATAATGACTGCGTGTTTGAGCGCGTGGCATCACGTCCCCACGCAAGAGACCAAAACCCCAGATGCAAGATGACCCAGCCAGAATGCTGCAGGCGAAGGGGACAGGAAGTATGCTATCAGATGCAGCAAGAAAACTTGGACGGCAAAGTCGGTGAATGTTTCTTCTGCATTTGTGCCTTGACACTCGGCAAGCCCTCAATCGCGGAGTGAAGGGAGGGCCGACAGATGGCGGAAGAGGGCGGGAGTGGGAGCCTGCGGGTTGGGATGTCGCATTTTGTGCACAGAGCGAAAGGGGGGCGTGTGATTGACCAACCAAGCCCACCCAAGCAGATAAGGGAGGGAGGCACGGAGGGACGTGCCCATGCTCCGTTTGTATGAGGTACCTGGCCGGCTGAATATTTGGTGCGTCCCCCGGTACCATTGCGAGGATGCAAAGTACCTGCCGACTGAGCGTCGACATCAGCCCGAACCATTTGTTGACTGACCTTGATGACCGTTGTTCATGTGTTTACTCGACACAGATCCGGATCCAAGAGCCCCTACTTCTTACAAATATATCCATGCCCGCCCAGCCGAGCCATCTCTCTTCCGAGATACTGGGTGTGCTGTGCTGCGCGAGGCCGCTGGCGCGACTGGCGGCCATTGCACCCGCGCTCTGCTCCCCAATGTCATCACGCTCGACGCCAAAGTCAAACTCGGTCATGCACAACGGGCACCAACGAGGGTTGTCGAGGGGATCCAAGTTCCCCGGGACCAGCCTCAAGTCCTTCCACATCCGGGCACCTTTGGCTTGGGATGAGGTCGAGCGATACGCTCGTCCCCCATCCGCAGCTGCGAAGCCGACTTCTTCTGTGGGCATGCTCAGGCGAGAAACCACACAAGGCAGGCCGCCCACCCCGAGTTCTAAAAGGGCCATTCCATATCCCAAGACCCAAAGGGATCTCCAGCACTGCTGGTCCAGGTAATGGATGGTGTTTGGGTCTGGCAGTTCGTTTCCATGGGGAGGTTCAATGGGCGAGCACGCAAGACATCAGAGGCGCGATGAAAGCCAGCGTTGAGACGCGCTCAGGTACAAGGTACAGCAACGGACAGTCCGGCAGGACAAGGATCCATGTATATTGTACCTGCAGGCTGGTCTGTGCCGGCGCGCCAGACGCCCACCCAGCGCCCTCGCGCACCCCAAAAAAACGGGCCCAAAAATCAGCCCGTGCTGCAGCTTTTTTTGTTATGAGGCAGGAGGGAGGGACCCCCCGCCCCCCTCATTCAATCAGCCGCCCATAGTAAAATACGAGCGACGGGCGTCCCCCCTCCCCTCGCAAATCTCCCTCCTCTTCTCCCATACAAACTGCCCACAGCACACAACACCTCACTATCCTGGCCTCCACATAACCCAACCCAGTGAGTACCTCTCCTCTCTGCAAAACCCAGCACATGTTCAAGTACTCGCTCTCGGTCTCGACTGGCGTCGCACTTTTCCATTGGTGCGCATTTTCCCCAGCTGCCCTGCGATCAAAGCTCTCGCTGCCGTCGCCGCTCAGGACGTGGTTCTGTGCTTGGTGCCTACCTCCACTTCCTCCCCACTCGGAGCTTGCATCTGCAAACCCATCTGGCCTCCAGTTCCGCCAACACAGCCGCGCATCGTTGAATCAAAACAAGTGCTGCCGCGGGTCGCTGACGAGTCGCGGAGCTCAACAGAACATCACAACACACACCCAATCGCTCCAGTTCTACCCAGAGTGCGTACCCTGTTTGCGTTTTGGTGGCTTTTGAGTTTCGGAGTCGTGTTTTTTCTTCATTTTTCCTTAATCCCACAACAAACCTCACTGTCGCATGCAATCCCTCCGTCACCTCACGACGCCAAGCGCGAAGGCGCGACTTGCAGACGGGGCCTGTCGCGTCAGGTCCCCGCTCTGTCGCCGCGCTTGTTGTTTTCCCCCTTCCTACCCCCCTTCTCACCGACGACCGAGACTCCAAGTGGTGCAAGCGCCGGCCTCGATGTGAACCTATGGTTCTCCGTTTCCCCATGACACCGTGTTTATTTATTTTTCTTTTTACAAGCCTCGGTCGCTAATACCCCGCAGTCTCAAAATCATCTCAAGATGCCCAAGGCTGCGAGCAAGCGGAGCGGTGGCAAGGTCGAGAAGAAGCGGGCCAAGAAGGGTAAGTGGATTTGACAGCCGCAGCGCGTCGAAACCCGCCATGCGCATTGGGTCCCCAGAACCAACAACTGACGGCACCCCAGACCCCAACGCTCCCAAGCGGGGCCTCTCTGCCTACATGTTCTTCGCCAACGAGCAGCGGGACAACGTGCGCGAGGAGAATCCTGGCGTCTCGTTCGGCCAGGTCGGCAAGCTCCTTGGCGAGCGGTGGAAGGCTCTGAGCGACAAGCAGCGCGCCCCCTATGAGGCCAAGGCCGCTGCCGACAAGAAGCGCTATGAGGATGAAAAGCAAGCTTACAATGTGAGTTGAATTCCCTCTGGCTGTTCTGATGGACTGAAATCTCATGGTTGGTGAACAGGCTCAGGAGGACTCGTCCTAATTGACCCTACTTCCCCCCCTGCCCTTGCCACGCGCTGGGACCAGCGAAGCTTGGCGAGATGCTCCCGGGCAGGGCCAGGGCTTGACACGGGGCTTTTTTCTTGTATGTTTTGGGACGGATGGTGTTGAGTGGGGCACGGCAATGGGCTTTCAGTGCTTCTCCTTTTTTCCTTTCTTTCGTTCTGGCATGGTTTGCGCAAGGGTTGCTATGATCTATGGAAACTGGAAGCAGAATTCCCTTGGAATGGGTGAGGTTGATCGATTTCAGCACGGGTGCAGCGCTCGGCCCTGTGACATGTATAACAGAAACCTTATTCTTGAGGTCCATCCTCGTCCGAGACCCTGTAAACGTGACAGCTGGTGATGAGGGTGTTGTCGGTGCTGTTGTCTGCCTCAGAGGTGATGCCTGGGCACCCGGTACCAGGGCAAGGGGCACGCGGGGACGGTCGGCTCCAGGATTTATCGGGCTCAATCAAGACCAGCAACTCGGCAAGCACAAAACCCACCAGCAGTATCTCAATGCGGCCCCCGCCACGACGACTTTCGAGGTACATCTACCTGGACCAGCAGCGGCGGCGTCGCAACCTCGGGCCACAACCCGATCACCCCCTCTGCCACCGTCAGCGAAGGTCGAGCTCGGTGCATCCGCACCATGCGCAGAGGGGTGCAGCAACGGATCTCTTCCAGGCCCCATAGACCTGAAAACCGGGCATCATGGGAGAGGTACCTTCCCGCAGTCTCCCCATCTGCAGGCTCACGCATTTGACGATGCTGCCCCATCGATTGGTCCCCGCTTGCAGGCGAGGCGTTGGGGGGCTTCGTGGCAGCCTCTGACTCCCCGGCTGCCACCCCACGCCCGCTCACTCCCTGCATCTACTTCTCGGCGTTTCGTGCCATCGCCCCCGCCTCGCTCGGAAGAGCCGTCCGGGTCATACCTGTGCGACCTGCCCACCAACAAGCGCCAGCGGGGCTGATGTTCTTCTCCCCAAGCTCCCGGACGGGTCGCAAGCCATGCTGATGGGCGCACCCACCTGCTTCAAGCCGCTCCGTCCACGTGTGGGGACGGGTGGAAGTGGACCGCTGGCCGTCCAGTGAGGCCGAGAGTCGGGTGATCCGTGGGTTTTGGGGACAATACAGATGGTTTTGCTTGACCTCCCAACCTCATCGTCCTCGACTTGCTTCCTTTTTTGCCCTACCTGTCTCGGCTTTGGGATTCCACAACGCGTTCACCACATGGAACGATTGCACTCACCCATCTGAGTGCGGCTCCGGTCCAGTGCGAAACAGAGCTGCGCAACACAGACGCAGACAGCGCGAAAGCTCTCCCGCCAATCATCAGCATAATCGACTCCCTCGTCTCGTGGCATGGTCATGGTGCCCGACCTTGGCAATGTCCCAGCACCCTCAAATGAAACAGCCACCCCGTAGCTCTCATCACGGCACTGCAGTTGAGTATTGATCTATTTGGCCGACAAGGTCGCAGGCATGGACCAGGTCGGCCCTACCAATATCCCCCTCGGAGCCCAATTGCTCTTAGGATGCTGCCGCGAGGCTGACCGGGCCAACGATGTCGCTCGCGGCCTGGACTACCTGAGGGCAGCACTCCCGGAGTCGTTCCATAGTCATCTCATCGCCCTGACCGAAGAGATCCGAGCCTCGAGCGGACTGCTACGCAGCCTTGCCGACCGCTCACAGATGCATATGAACCGTGTTCCGTTCATGACCAACTACCTGGGGGTTCTGCTGCCTTGCCTGTCCCGGACTCTCCAGGATATCACCAACTACTACGAGGACAAGACGGTGACTAGAGAGACAAGATGGCGCAAGATGTACAACACAATGACGGGGGAAGCCGGGGGCCTCCCGCTACCGCAGCGCTTCGTCCTCTATAACCACTTCCTGTCGCTCTTGAAGGAGCTCCTTTCCAGGTATCATCCTCCCCAGTTCCCTCGCCCTTCGTCCCAGGCCGTTCTAACCATGATCTAGGTCCCCTGAATTTGACCTCAACACGCTCGAGACCCTACGCACACGGGTTATCACACTCCGCGAGCGGAGAGGGATTCGTACGTGCTCTGGGCTAGCATGCGGGTGAATATCTGCGCTAATATGAGCATCAGCACCGCCCCCGGTTCAACCTGGCGCCCTAGTCCAGCAGAACTTGGTGTCTTTAGCAGTTGTGCAAGACCATGTTTGTCCTCCCCCCCCTCCCTCCCCCTCGCGCTTGCCCCTTCTCGGCATGCCAGCCCTCGATCACTACTCATATCCCCTTGAATTCATGCTTAGAATTCACACTGGGCGGAACAAATATTTTCGCTCCCCCTTCCCTCTCGGACAGCATTGAAACACTTGAGATCGTGAGTGCCCCCGAGTAACCTGTGCCCTTGCCGGCGTGGTATAAACTCTGACCAGCCTCGAGGTCCGAATCCTACGGTCCGTTCCACCCAGACGGTCACCTAGTCCCTCCACCAGACTGGAAAATCCTCTTTAGGCGGTAAGTTTGCCCTCAAGTCCAACCAAATTGACACCTCCAACCCCAAGCCAACTCCCGTTACCGAATGGTCAACCGCACCCCGCGTGGGCTGATAAATTCTGCAACAGGACGTTCGACAACGACACAATCTCCCTCACGGCCTACCTGAGCTCTGCCGATAAATGCCCCTACTTTTTGCTGAGAACAAGGCAAGGCAATGCCAACTGGTGCTCACTGCGAGGCGCACACGAGCTTTGTATTGAGCGCGAAGGGAGCGCACTGCAGCTGAGACGGTGGAGCCACACTGATCAATGCAGCAAGCTCTGGGTCGTGATGTATTTCCTGACATGGGAAGGCAAGCAGTTTTTGAAGCATAATGATTTGGGGCGGTGGGTACCAGCTGACGAGAGCCAGAGATGGTGCTGTTCTACTGTACCTTCGTCGCCTTCAAAGCACGAAACCCGCAGACGGTTCAGATCCACCCGACCGAGTTCCAGCTCGAGAGAGAGAAAAGACTGTTCCAGGCGTATGCCGCCTTCCAACACCCCCCTCCAATGCTTGCCATAATCTAACAGGGAACGGAATAATAGTCAAATCACCGACGATGGGTATAAGCACTCGCTTGTCGTCTACGAGGATGTGCAGAGCCGGGGTTTGCGACTTCATGCTGCAGTCTGGGATGGTCGACTCAAACAATGTCCTGTCTGGACCGCTTTCGGTAACCACATCCCCACTCACAGCCCATCATTCTCAGTCGGTCTAATGCTCTTGACCAGTGACGCATCAGTCCCGTGCGCCAAAGTGGCTCAGTCAGCGCGGGCGACACCGTGTGTGGCTCAAGGATGTCCAGCTCTATGTGTTTTGCAGCAGGTATCGGCAGGAAAACATGAGGCAGAATAAATCGGGGGCATTCGAAATCCGCTTCAACAACGAAGAAGGTATGCAAACCCGGACCTGTGGCTAGATGAGCGCTTTGAAATGGTGTTTATCACACCGGGTGTATAGCTGTCGTCGATACTGACATCCGTCGGCGTCAGCGGCCAAGAGATTCGTGGAGCTGTTTTCGGTCAGGTCCGCAAACTCAGACGTGTCAGAAAACGAGCCCGGCCCTGGCCCTTCAACATAAGGCCCGAGACCCTCGGGCTCCCAAAGACTCGATCCCTTGGCACGCTCGATCGGTCAGAGGATTGCGGATGGCCCCGCTTTGATGAATCTATGGTATTCCTTGGGAATGATGGTTCAATAGCGGCTGGTTTGGTTGTGGTCTGAGGCGGACAAGGTCTCATATTGACTCGCTCTTATACTTGGCAAACAGACTGACCCTCTCCTCCTTGGCTTGGGGTATCGACGACGGAGTTGGCATTGGGGACGGGAGAATGTAACGATTCGGTATAGACAGCAAAACTAGCAGAGGGTGCGCATTCCTAGATATTCGCAGACCACATGTGGACACTGGTCCTCGACGTCGAGCGGCACGACCCGCTCCCTAAGATGTGGACGCAGTGGCCAAACCGTCAAAATTCACTTGCGGATGAAGAAGTTGGCAAATCCCGAGGCCACGTCGGAGAGTGGCCAGCAGGACTCGGGGGCTGGCCGGAAAGCGGGTCCCCGGCAGGCCGTGGGAGGTCTCTTGGCTCTCCGGCCTATCATGGGAGCCCCGAGATGTGCCTTCCCCGCTCCTCCCCGCTCCTCCCCGCTCCTCCCCGCTCCTCCACGCCCCATTTCCCACTGCAACCGAGGAACCGGTCGACGAGACGCGCCCCCCGTCGCGCATGCAAAGCATCCAGCCACGAAAGTGCTTCCCGATATCTCGCCATCCATCATGCCGGCCACCGGATCATCCGCGGGGACCCCTCCCCAACCCACGGGCCCGCCCCGGATGCTCGTCATTGGCGCAGGCTCGAGGGGCCGGGCTTATGCGCGCGCCGTCAGGTCGTCAACCAGCGGTGTCGTTGCGGCGGTTGCAGAGCCGGATGAGTACAAGAGGAACCGATTCGGCGAGACCATGATATGGGGTACCCAAGCCCCCCCGGAGGGCGCATCCTTTGTCGGGTGGCGTGAATTCATCGCCTACGAAACCAGTCGCCGCGCCCGGGTCATGGCTGGCGAGGAAGCGGTCCCTCCGGGCATCGACGCCGTCTTCGTCTGCGTGTTGGACGAGATGCACCGGGAGGTGGTTGTTGCCCTCGCAAGCCTCGGCGGGCTGCACATCATGTGCGAGAAGCCACTGGCAACCACACTCCAGGACTGCATCGAGATGTACAATGCTCTGCAGTCCAACCAGGCTCCCAGCGGGCAACAGGCCGTATTTTCCATCGGACATGTCTTGCGCTACAGTCCGCACAACACGCTACTCCGCAAATTGGTTGTCCAAGACCGCGTCATAGGCGATACCCTGTCCGTGGTCCACACGGAGCCGGTCGGATGGTGGCACTTTGCCCACAGCTACGTTCGCGGAAACTGGTACGTCGCGCTATATTACATACCCCCAAGGCGCTCCCCTCGAAGCCAAGTTACAGGCCTTGGAGAAGCCCCCTTCCTCCCCTCCCCTCCCAACCAAACCCCCCTCCCGCTGCCCCATGTCCTATGGAGTAACTCGATAAGCTGATGGCAAGGCTCAGGCGTCGGGAGGACACCTCCGCCCCGAGCTTGCTCACCAAGAGCTGCCACGACATTGACGTCCTCCTGTGGCTGCTGTGCTCGCCCGCCGATTGTTCAGAGCCGGATTGCGCCCCCCCCCATCTGCCATCCATTGTTACTAGCACCGGCTCTCTTCAGCACTTCAAGCGGAGCCGCAAGCCGGTGGCGGCCGGTACTGCCACCAATTGCCTCTCATGCCCCGCCGAAAGCGTGTGCAAGTTCTCTGCAAAGCGGATCTATGTGGGCAAGGAGCTAGCCGGCGTTGAGTCGGGCAACAGGGGGTGGCCTTTGAGCATAGTCCTCCCCGACATCGAGTCCTACGGGAGCGAGACCGAGGCGAAGGAGGCGATGCTGGCCGAGCTTGCCCAGGACTACGATGCCGACTGGCGGGAATCGGACATCACTCGGCGGAATTGGTTCGGGAGATGCGTCTACGAGAGCGACAACGATGTATGCGATGAGCAGGTTGTCACCATAAGCTGGGACGATGACCCGCTGCACGGCACTGGCGAGAAAGCCAGTCGCAATGCGAAGACCGCGGTCTTCCACATGGTTGCCCAGACAAAACGGATATGCGAGCGGTACACCCATCTTTACGGCGCGGATGGTGAGATCTTTGCTGACTCTGCCACCATCACTGTTGAGGACTTTCGCACTGGCAAAACAACCGTCCACCGCGCGGCCAGTGAAGGTGAAGGCCACGGGGGTGGCGACCTCGGCTTGACCCGCCAGTTTGTCCTCGCTGTCGACAAAGTCAAGAACCATGGCTGGGCCACGGACAGGGCGCAGAGGGAGCTCATCGGTTGCACCCTGGACGAGGTGATTCGCAGCCACGCCATGGTCTTCTGCGCCGAGGCAGCGCGGCGGGGCCGTCAGGTGGTTGACTGGCGGCAGTGGTGGGCAGCCGAAGTGGAGAGCAAGTCGATGCAGGCTCCAGCTTGAGCCGTTTACCTGGCCGTTACCCCAGCAAGGGTGGACTGGCGTTGAGGGGGCCAACTCTACAGCTGACGCTGGATGACAGAGAGGTAGCGAAGGGGAGAGGCAGAGACGCAGTGATGCAGAGCGCCAGAGAGCCTCTGGTCCGCCTGGGGACACGAGACTGCATATACCAGAAAATGAAACCCGAGAATTACCAGCAGAATTCAACCATGTCGTAGTTTCAACATCAGGGAACTCTTGTGTTCCCCAATGGTTCAGTGGTAGTAGTTGGATGAAGTCGAGACGAACCGTTTCCTCAAAGTGGGGCAGCGGGTTGCTGCTGGTGGGGCCACAGCTCAGAGCACATGACATGATGCCGCTTCCAGATCCTGGTCCATCGCAAGCTCAAATCCCAACCCTGGCTCCCCGCCCCGCCCCCACACCCGTCAGCCCCTGGCACCACTCAGTATCCAAACCTCGACTGCGGCACACGAGACACCAAGCCCAATCTCTGAGGCTCCCTGGATCTACCATCCCATATTTCGAGTGCCGTTCACTCTCGACTACTGGGTCCAAACAATCTTGGGACAGGCCCTACGTGCAACCCCTGGTCGATTTCTTAATTTCGCCGCCGTTCGCCGCATCCCCATCGACGACATGGAATCCCCGACCCCGACCCAGCAGTCGAGCAGTGTGGGAGCTAGCTGGGGTGCCTTTCTCAAGGTTCGTAGCATTGCGGTACCCGCCGCTCTTGTGACAAGAAAACTGTTGGCTCCAGGGCCAAGTCCGCAGCTCCTCCCCCGAAAAACCTCGTTGCTGATTCGCATTGGCCGTTTCTTAGTCCATTGCCTCGTTCAATGGGGACCTCTCCAGCCTCACAGCACCCCCCTTCATCCTTTCATCCACCAGCTTGACCGAGTTTAGCTCGTACTGGTGCGAGCATCCTTCTGTTTTCGCCGCGCCCGCCAACGAATCCGACCCCGCGAAACGAGCCCTCCTGGTGCTTAAGTGGTTCTTGACAACCCTGAAACAGCAATATGCCAGCCGGAGTGAACAATATGGCAACGAGAAGAAGCCCCTCAACCCGTTCCTAGGGGAGTTATTCCTCGGCAAGTGGGAAGACGACGCCGGGACTACTGAGTTGATCAGCGAGCAGGTCAGGTAAGCGCCCGTGCCCGCGACTGCCTCACGCTCCTTGGATGGTTTGCTGACTCTGTCCCTTGCGTCCGACCACAGCCATCACCCCCCGGCGACTGCGTACAACATCACCAACATCCCCAGCGGTGTTCGGTTGGAGGGCTATAATGCCCAAAAAGCGTCCTTCTCCAAGACAATCAACATCAAGCAGATTGGCCACGCGGTCCTCAGCGTCCCCGTTCCATCTTCCAAGGAACCCGACGTCTTTCTGATCACCCTGCCGTCACTCCACATCGAGGGTCTCATTTTCGGCTCGCCCTTCATTGAACTCGACGGTAGTTCCTATATCACATCGTCCACTGGGTTTACCGCAAAGGTTGACTATAGCGGGAAGGGCTGGCTCTCCGGGAAGAAGAACTCGTTCACGGCCACTCTATTCCCAACCGGCAGGGAAAGGGACGTCATTTTCAACGTTTCGGGCCAGTGGACGAAATCTTTTGAGATTCACTCCGGCCCTGCAAAGTACAACGCCAAAGATAACCTCGTCGAGACCTGGGATCCGTTGCCCCTGAGCGAGCTCGTCGTTGCCCCGCTGGAGAAGCAACACCCAATGGAATCTAGACGGGCCTGGAGTAAGGTGGCAGCTGCAATCTCCAAGGTTGACCTTGACACCGTCAGCTTGGAGAAGGGCAAAATTGAGAATGCCCAGCGCGAGATGCGAGCCAAGGAGAAGACAGAGGGTTCGACCTGGCGACGCCGGTACTTCACCGCCCAAGACGACCTCACCGATCCCGTTCTGAAAAGCCTTGGACCTGCTGTGGGCCTGGCTGAAAACGGGGATGCCGACAAGACCGGCGGCCTTTGGCGGTTCGACCTGGAGAAGTCGAAGAGTGCGCAGAACGAACCGCCGCTCAGCGGGGAAGAGGCCGAGAAGTTGGCGAAGGAGCTGCTGGGGCAGTGATGTCTCCCACTGCTGAGTGACGATCGCCGGCGCCCCGTTTCTGTACTGGTTGGGCCACAGTTACTTGGCTGCTCGACCGGTTGTCCCATGCCGGCACAGTCCCCGTGGCTGAACCCTTATCATGGCCCAGATACAAGACGGCCTTGATCGCAAAGCGGACGCGGCCCCGAGACAAAATCTGGCGGTCCACACGCGAACGGCCATGACGATAATGTTGGTTCACAAGGAATATCTTCGGCGACGAGATTTTTGGTCTGCGTGTCAAGAGGGCGAACAGGTCAATGGTCGTCCCAACCCATCAACTTGGTATATACTGGCTAGAATATGTACACTGGTCCGTCAAGACAAGCTGCGGAGCTCGTAAAACAACAAATACACTTCACGCTGCATACTCAGCACATCACGGGTGCTAGCTTCCTTGATCTTATCGTCGCTAATCCGCCACCAACGTTCTTGTTGTTTCCGCCGTTTTGACGTTGCAGAAGGCACCGGAGGTGTTGAGTGTTGTCGGACTGGGACTAGTAGAGTAGCAGGGACGCCAGGATTCACTGAGGGGCCGACGGTCCCTGAGCCGCTCGACGGTGAAGGGGATACCTGGGCCGTTCCCTGTGCGGCAGTCCCAATATCCTCGGTCCTAATGGCTGGTGCGAGGTTATGGCATGGCCCTGTGGCCGAGCTTTCCTCGCCGCTGCCACTCCCGCCCGGCCTGTCTTGGGGAGTGGCGGCAGTGCCGGAGGAACCGTTGGATTCACGAGCCAAGAGTCGTTGCTGCCCGAAAGACAGAACGTTAACCACACCCGAGTCTCGACCAGAACCATCGGTTCCGGGGGTTGTGGGTCCAGGACTGGCCGTCCTGCTGTACGCCCTCGCTGGCTGGAATGTACTGGGATTCGAGAACGGACGGCAGACACTCTGACGGCGGAAGGTCTCGTAGTGCCCGCTATGGTGGCTTCCCTTATGGGTCACAACACCCAACAACTTGTATTTTCGCTGCTGGAGCAATCCGCCCAGGGGAAGCTCTTCTGGGAATGCCACCTTGGCAGAGTTTTTCTGTGAGGAACGGCCGGCATCGAATATGGACCGTGACAGATGGATGGCCAAAACCTTTGGGAAATAGGTCAGGCGGATGTGACGCGCTATTTTGCGTTTTGGCGCATTGCGCAGGTCGGGAAGCTGTATGTCATCTGGCGGGTTCTCCGGGTCTGAGTCAATTGCAAGCTGCAGTTTTTCCAAAGCTGCCTGTATTTTCGGACTGGATGCGCCGCCTGGAGACCGCTGCCTCTCTGACTCGAGGATAGCCACCGCGTGGAGGAGGCGGCACTTCTCGCACTTGAAATCCTCGATATACTCTGTCTTGAATAGACCATCGAAACACGCCCCGAGGGTGGTTGATGGGGCTTGTGGAACGTTGAGCGTGAGGGTGCAAAAAGTCGACTTCGTGGGACGGGGTTTAAACCGACACGTCAGACACTCAATCTGGGATTCGAACACGCCTTCCAAGGGGAAGCCCTCCTCGTCTCTTTCTTGCTCCCACGTGTTGCTCTTGCCTTCAGCACCAGAACACTCGGTCCCGCTTATCTGGTCGATTGTAAGATCCTCCCTCTGGTCTGCGCTGGGCGAAGGTCGTCTCCCCACATCACCCGCCGCGGTCGTTGGTGTGCTGGTTGGCTCGTCGTGGAGGCCGGCGGCGCGGCTCGCAAAGCATCGGGCCCTGCGTCCTGCATGGTACTCGTCGCAGAGTCTTTCTGCCACTACCTGCAAAAATTCCTGCGCGTCCTGCTGCTGCCGACTGATTCGTTGCCGGAACGCATTCTCAAGCGCTCCCAGGAAGGGAGCCGCGGAGATCGTCTTTTTGTGTATTGGTCGCTCGTTCAGTGCGTCTAAAATGTCCTTCAGGTTTTTCGTGACGGTGCCTCTTTGTAACCCCTCGAGTTTCCAATCTGGCATGTCGATCGCGAAGCGTGGGAAGCCTGGATCGATTTCCTCGGTTGTGAACGCCCCGGCCGGGACTGGCAGCGAGTAAACAGCATTGTCGTCGAGGCTGCGGCGATGTATTTCTCGAATTAGGTAGAGGCGAAGATCTCCCAGACCAGCGAGCGCCTGGAGAACCGAGTTGACGAAGCAGTCGTTTGCGGGGTTGGAGAGTCCTACAACACCCTTCTTTCGCGTCGTCAGCTTGCCAGCGGGGCGGGCAGATGGGTCGGCGTCGAGGAAGTATGTCGGACCAAAGACATAAACCAGAGTGATGGCCGCTAGCGAAGCACCAGCGGCATATGCAACCACTCTGAGCGTCTTGTCGGGCATCCTCGGGCGGTGGACCGGAGCCGAGTTTGGGGTTGGCAGCAGGTCTTCAGCAAGTCCAGTTGGTTGATGAACAGAAATCGAATGGTGGTGCAGCTGTTCTTGTCGGGTACGATTTGATTGGTTGGCATTCTGAAAAAACGGAGGGGTGGGTCTCTGATTACGAGGCGGGCTTTTCGCGACTTTGTGCTCTGGGACTATAGGACTCTACCACATAATGTTCGATGGAAAAGGGCTAGTTATCACGGCAGAGCACTCAGAGAAGGAAGACAGGGCAATCTGTGAGAGAACTCCAGGTATAATAAAAGATCTCAACTTGGAGAGAGAGAAAGGAGAAGCTAGATATAAGTTAAAAAAAATATTCTTTTGTTTCTACTAGTCCTTACTCAGGCTATATATTAGGGGCCTAGGCTATACTTAGGCTAGGATAACCTAGAGCTTAGCCTTAGGGAGTACCTATAGCGAACTTATAGTATACCCGAGTCGTTTCTATCCTTCTCCTAAACTTAACTATTAGCCTTATGTTACAAG
>FTEL01008092.1_pt1 | contig 20769 bp, 20 predicted proteins | sample 1658911 | NCBI WGS metagenome assembly FTEL01 (sample SAMEA3914869, study PRJEB12502) | metagenome | biome: forest; material: soil | place: USA | collected 2012-03-12 | depth 0.1 m
AAGATGAGGAAGGGGAAGGGTTGGGCGTGGGGGGGTTGGTGGCAGTGACTAATTGGGTTGTATGTATTTGGGGGGTGCTTGAATGACACACCGAAGGCCACCGTTTTGGGGGCTTCGGGGGTGGGATGATGGTATGTGTACATACAGGAGGTCCGTTTGGCATGAAAGCAGTGTTGGAAGCCCCCCAGTCCCAACCCCAAAATGTATTATTCAAGATCGCCGCCTTTCTCTACCCCATTCTGGGGATGACCACTTGGCGCCGCCACGGCCAATCCCACAGGATTCCCATCGTCATCAAACTCGGCCCAGCGAAAGAACTCGCAGGCCGCCTTGCCGGGCACGTTGCCGGCGTGGCACATCCAAAAATACCGCCCCCACGTGTCCCTCTTCCTGGTCACGACCCGCAGCACGGCGGGCACCCCGCACGGGCAGCGCGGGGTGTTGCGCGGGTGGAAGCCGTCGCGGTAGTGGCGGTACGTGATGTTGATGCGCCGGGAGCCCGACACGGGGTGCGGGTCGATGGCCTGGGCGGGCGCCACGCTGTGCTTCCATTCTTCCTGCATGTCGGCGTGCATGACCAGGAGGGAGTTGTGCGGGAGGTGGATGGCGATTTGGCCGGCGAGGTCAGGGTTGTTGTCGCTGTTGCTCTTGGTCTTGCTTTTATTGTTCTTGGTGTTGCCGCTGTCGTCGGCGGGGTCATCCTCGTCCTTGGGAAGCATGCGCCGGACACGGAATTCGCGGGCGACGCCGAGGGAGAGGGAACCGATTATGGGGCGCGGTCCCAGGTATGTGATCTGGTCGCTGTGCTGAACAAGGGGAAGGAGCCTGGAGTTAGACTGTGCTCAGGGTAGGTGTCATGATTAAGGGGACGGGACATACCTAGCCGACGTTCTCCTGAGGGCCATTGTAGCAGTTTACAAAGGCTGCATTGGGCGTCCACGGTTCAGGAGACTGGTACCTGAGCTTCTTGCCGCCGTACTTGGAGCGGATGCGCTCTTGTACTTGATCGTTGACGGCCTCTTGAACGCGCCCCTTGACTGCTTCTAGCTGTGGCGTCAAGGTTCGGACATCCTACGCCTCGAGTCAGCGGATACGGCGCGAGCTCCAATAAAACAAACAAGGAGGGGCATGGGAAACCATACGGTCATCCGCGAGCCGTTGTAGACGTAATCCCGCTTCTGCTCCTGCAACTCCTTTTGGCTGCCAACGTAGAAGCCTGAGGTGTGGGGCGTCGAGACGACCGTGTCAAACAGCTTGAAGGTAATCTTCTCGAACGACTTTGACTCGTCGAGAAGTTCCCTTAGGAGGGAGTTGGCTTCCTCGGCCGGCAGAAAGTTTTGGATAACGGTGCAGGGGGTGTGCTCGCTGATGTCTTGGGGATCGTACAAGTGGAGGGTGGCGCCCTTTCGGGAGAGCAACTTCGCTCGCTTAGTGGAGGGAGACGAGCCTGAGCCAGCCGAGCTGATGGCAAAGGATCGCAGAGAAGACTGGGCGACGACGGAGTTGCCAGTGATGCCGGGTTTGCAAAGCGAACGAGGTGCGCTTAGTGCCTGGGAGGTGGCATCAACGTCGCCGTCGTGGGCGAGGAGGATGTCCAACAGGGTTTCTTGGCCAACGGAGGGGTGGAGAGATGACAGAATTGCCAGTTTGATGTCGGTTGAGTCTTCGTCCTCGTGCTTGGCCGTGGCCGTGGCAGTGGTTACAGGTTCTGGAGGACTCGGTTGCCTCCTCTTCCTTGTCACAAAGGCATCCATCCCAGCGTTTGCCTCTGGCGAGACTGGTCAAGTCTGGCCTGATGCGATGTCGCGCTTCGAATGCGCATTTCAGTCGCGAAGGTGCAGTTGCACGGATGAATTCTGGCAGCGGGCAAGTCCTGCCTGCCGTTTTGACGCGCCTCGATTCCCAAAGGGCGTAAAGTGTGGGGTTTGACGACACGCGCTAGGGAACGAAGGCACGTGACCACTCTCCTCGACCAGTAGTAGCCCTTGTTCCAAGTCCTGGGAGCGAGAACATGCGTTCAAATTTTACTTGGCATTCGATGACAGGCACTCAACTCGGGCTTTACCAAAGCCAGCGGTTCTGGCGGAAGTCCTCGCTAGCCAGTGCCGGCAGTCTGGTCGGGAATACGCAAACGACGTCACTTCCTTCTGAGAGAAGACGCGAGTCTCCAAGCGAGGGGTTACAGGGGACAGGGGTAAAACCCCCGCAGGGATTGGTCGCGACAGGGGGGTTCAGCGCGTGCTGGAGAGGGGTTCCTGCCTTCCAGGCGCAACCGTTTCCGTGGCCACAGCCTGTGAATAGCCGTGGCTTCACAAGCGAGCTCGGATTAACCTTCCAGAACACCACCACAACCTCTTCTACCAGCTTTCGCCCTCCAGACCCAGACCGTTGGGCTCGCCGTTGGGCCACCAAGGTACCCACGCGCCACCCAGTGCTTGTTCTATTTGTTCCCTGCCGCTTTCTAACACCTTCCTGCCCGCCAATTGCAGCGCGCTGGAGTGATCCTTGCAGCGCACAAGCCCAAGCACAAGCTACAGCCGAGGCCTCGGCCCCACCATCGCCCTGCCCGTCCGCCGACTCAATCCCAAGTCAAAGCCTCCAAGTACAGCCCGAAACCCAAGTCCAAGCTTGTTTCACGGCAGGACTCCGGATTTCTCTTGATACCGACTTCAATCGCCCCCATCCAGCTGCCCCAGCCGTGTGCGCGCCGACCGCAGTAACTCCCTACCTAGATACGTAGCCCAGCGCACCACCGACCAGCCAACCAGACAGACAGACAGACAGACAGACAGCCAACCATGGCGTCCATGCTCGAATTCCGCACCCCGGGCTTCAACCCGTATGCCGTCAAGTACTCGCCGTACTACGACTCGCGCCTTGCTGTCTCTGCCTCCGCTAACTACGGAATCGTCGGTAATGGTCGCCTCTTCGTGCTCGGCCTTGGCCCCGCCGGCATCCAGGTCGAGAAGGCATTCGACACCAACGATGCCCTCTACGACCTCGCCTGGTCCGAGATCAACGAGAACCAGCTCGTGGTCGCTTGCGGCGACGGCTCGCTGAAGCTGTTCGACCTGGCCACCGGCGACTTTCCTATCATGAACTTTGGCGAGCACAAGCGCGAGGCCTTTTCCGTGTGCTGGAACCCGATTGCAAAGGATAGCTTCCTGTCGAGCTCGTGGGATGGAACCATCAAGATTGTAAGAAGCATTTGGCTTACACCCACTCACCCCCCCTCCCCTCCCCACTCCTTCTTCGATCCCGTTCCTGTCTATTACCCTTCCCACAAAGCTAACCCGTGCAATCACGTCGCCAGTGGTCCCCCTCGCGCCCAACATCACTCAAGACCCTGCCCGTCGGCAACTGCACCTACTCAGCGAGCTTCTCCCCGGCCAACCCGGCCATCATCTCGTGCGTCTCGTCCGACTCGCACCTCCGCATCTTCGACCTGCGCAGCCCCGTCTCGGCAAAGTACCACCTCACCACCGTCATCCCCGTGCACGCCCCGCCGCAGGGCCCCACCCTCCCGCTCCTCTCGACGGGCCAGACCTTCGCCGGCGCCGTCCCGTCCGAGATCCTGACGCACGACTGGAACAAGTACCGCGACACAGTTGTCGCCACCGCCGGCGTCGACCGCGTCATCCGCACCTTCGACATCCGCAACCCCGCCGCGGGCCCGGCCTCGGTCCTCCTCGGCCACGAGTACGCCGTCCGCCGCCTCGCCTGGAGTCCCCACGCCAGTGACGTGCTCGCCAGCGCCAGCTACGACATGACGGTGCGCGTCTGGTCCGACGGCTCCACCGCAGGCCCCCTACCCCAGCCCAACACCATCCCCGTCGGCACCCAGCTCGGCGTCATGAACCGCCACTCCGAGTTCGCCACGGGCGTCGACTGGTGCCTATTTGGCACCGGCGGCTGGCTCGCCTCGGCCGGCTGGGACCAGCGCGTGCTGGTCTGGGACGCGCACACCCTGCTGCGCGGTTGAGGGAGCTGATAGATGCGGGGGCGGCGGTAGGCATGGAGAGACGCCGGCTGAGGGAAAGGGGTTTCTCGTCCAACTAACCTTTCCCTCTTCCCTTTGTACCCTGGCCGTGGGCTGCTCGTGGCTGTTCAATGTTTGAAGAAGCAGCCCGAGGCGGCAGCGGCCGGAACGACCGAGGGGCGCCGGGAAAGCGGAATCCATGTCACAGTACGTATGTGTATGTTATGTGTGTGTGTTTGTTGTTGTTGTGTGGTGGTGTACAGGGGAATAACAAACTAGATGATACCCAGGTGTAGAAACACCAAGAGAGGGGCAAATGGGGCAAGCGGAAAAGCAGGCAACCTAGACAGTCCAGTTTCGTCTGGCGGGTGGGTGGATGGACGATGATGGCTGCTTACAGCACAGCATGGAAGCTCGAGATAGAACAGCGCCTGGGCTGCGGAAGCGCGGGTCTCTCCCGTGCTCACCAGCCAGGCCTATGGCAAAATATAACGAGTCAAAAACAAGAACGGAAATTCAATGACCGCTGTGGCCCTGCACCAACTGAGGCGGGAAACGAGGCGACCAGCATGCAACAGCGATCGGGTCATAGACTCTGACAACATTCTTCATTACATTCTATTCATACAAGGAAACAGGGTAAACAAAACAGCAACCAAGTAGCAAGCAACCCTGCGTATATGTACACATACAAGCCCAAAAATTTCCGGAGGTGAGAGATGTGATGCCCGTTGCCCGTTGCCCCCTCCCCTCCCCCCACCCAACCCTCATCCCAGCTCGCCCCCCCAAGTACAGAAAAGACAACCGTTGGCCTCCAGAACCCAGAATAGAGAGAGAGAGAGAGAGAGGGAAAAGCGAGGAAGGGAGAGAAGAAGAGCACAAACCGAGGGAGCCGAACAAACCGGCAGCCCCATACACGGGACCAGAAAAACTCCCCGACTTTCCCGACCGCGAAACACAACCACTCCGATTTCCCAAATAACCTGCCCGTCCCTTTTTTGCTTCAGTTCGTTCCCCCCCCCCCCCCCCCCAAAGAGATGATAGCCCCTGTTTTCCACGCACACGCCCGCAACTCCGTGTTGTTCCTCTCATGACGGGCCATGAAAGGGGAAAGCCAAGGCGAAGACCACATTATCATACAGATACGGTGCCCGAGGTCGCGGATCAGGCCAAGCGACTGCGGGGGCACGAAACCGTCCCTGTCAACCGCGCGCCCGAGGCTCAGAACGAGGAGCGACCCCCGCGGTCGTAACGGTTCTGCTCTCTCCCGTAGCGTTCCATCTGCTGGAAGCCGTCCTCAGATCGGCCGCGGCCACCGAAGCCTCGGTCCCGGCCACCAAATCCCCGGTCGCCGCCACCAAAGCCCCGGTCCCGGCCACCACCAAAGCCCCGGTCTCCGCCACCGAAACCATCACGGCGGCCGCCCGAGCTACGGTCCTCAAAACGCAGCCCTGTAACCCTGCCCCCCTGGATCTTTGACGAAACAGCCGGCGGCTCCTCCATACCCCAGCTGTACTTGGCCATGCTGTTCATCTCGTTGACCAGATCTTGGCGGTGGACGTCCCTGATAGCGTTGCCGAGGAACGCGCTGTACATGTCTCGCAACACGTCGTAGGGCGCCATCTTGGCGGCGTCCTGGATCGTCTGGAAAAGTTCAGGGAGCGCGTCCTCCTTGGTGACGTCGACAGTCGCCGATTGGAAGTCTGTGCAGCGTTGAATCGGCAGGCCAGGGAGCCGTGACCTCGCGCCCGGGATCTCCACATCGGCCACCAGAAGATAGGCTTTGCCCTCCTTGCCGGCCCGCCCAGTCCGCCCAATACGGTGGATGTACAGGTCCCGGTCCTGGGGAAGGTGGATTTGGATGACGTGGCTCACGTTCGGGAAATCCATACCTCTGGCCGCGACATCGGAGGCAAAGAGGATGGCAGACTTGGCGTTCTTGAAATCGCTGGCGTTATTCCCCCGCATCGCCTGGGTAAGCTTCGAGTGGATGCTCATGATGCTGGGGAGCGAGCGGTCCTGGCGTCTGAGGCGGTTGAAGATGTACGAATAGGTCATGACCGAGGCCGTGGTGGGAAGGAACACAATGGCCTTAAACGGCGGGCCCTCGCCATTAATGCCCTTCTGGATATTTTCGCGCATCAGCTCCAGCAGAGTCGGGGCGAGGTTTTCGAAGCCACGGCAGGGGACGATGAACTGCGGCACCCTCTCGTGGGTCGGGGCCTCGTCGCTCGAGACGGTCTGAACGAATTCGAAGTTGGTCGGGTTGATGAACTGCCTGGCCAGGCCAACAACGTTCTTGGGCAGCGTCGCCGAGTAGAGGAGGGTCTGGCGCGGGACTTCGGCGCGGTCGGGCAGGTAGCGGACGATTTGCTCCAGTTCCATCTTGAAACCAACGTCCAGCATCCGATCGGCCTCGTCCAGAACCAAGGCGTTCAGACGGGGGGCGTCGATACCACTGCTCTGGTCCTCCAGAAGGTCGAACATGCGGCCCGGAGTGGCGACCATCAAGTGGCAGCCCTGCATGCGAGCCTGGCGAAGCATCATGGACTTTTGCGTGCCGCCCACAGCGGTCTGGACAATGACTCCGGTTCCTCGGCAGAGCTTCCTCGCCTCCTCGCCGATCTGCTCGGCAAGTTCACGGGTAGGGGAAAGGATGAGGGCGCGGATGTCGTCGGCCCGAGCCCTTACGCGCCGCGGCACAGCGAGATTCGGGTCCTCGGCGAGGATACGCTGGACGATGGGGACGAGGAAAGCCAGCGTCTTGCCGGTACCAGTTTTCGCTTGGGCAACACTAGGCAGAGAGAGGGATTCGAGTTAGCCTCGCTCGCGCCACATATTCACAGGAGCCAGCGGGTGGAAGGGGGAGGGGTTGTGGAACGGGGGGTCTTACACGTCTTTCCCGGCGAGAGCGGCGTTGATGGTCATGGACTGGACGGCCGTCATGTCCTGGTACCCCATCCCGTCTGTGATAGAGCTGACAATGCGCTCATGCACGCCGAGCTGGGCCATGTCCTTGAACTGGGTGATGGGCCCATTGGGGGAGCCCTCGGTAGCCTCGGCGGCGGCAGACTCGCTCGAGTAGAATCGAGGCAGAGAGGAGCCGACCGGCCGGCACACGAGCGAGGCGGCGGGATGGACAGGGCGAGAGAGGCTGAGGAGGCCCGAAGACGGCCTCAAGGCCAGGCGGACAGGCCGGGCAGCGGCAGCAGCGATGGCGCGCCTGGCGGCGGCCTGCCGCAAAAGGCTGGTCTTCATCATGGTGCTGGCACGCACAGTCGGCGACGGGATTTCTGACCGGCGGTAGGCTTCTTGATGGTGCTGAGAGCAGGTATCGAGATGCAAACCACCGCAGAGGTGGTCGTCGTGTGAGGGGGAGGAAGGCGGGGAGCTGGCAGGCCTTCTTTTTTTTTTTTTTTTTTGCAGGCGATGGATGGGATGCAGGATGGCAGACGGGTCCGAAAATTTCCTGGCAATCAGTGCTTGGGAGCAGGGGTGTAAACCACCACCGCTTATCTTATCGCCCAAGACCACCCAACGCACGCGTCCCTCGCGACCCCGAGTGGGCTGGGCTGTTAGTGGGTTGTCTCCACCCGCCCGAAGGAAAAAAATCGCTTGACAGCACCCATTGAGACGGTCCTCGTTCATCCGGAGTGGGCTGTGGAGCTCGCGAGTCTGCGCGAACAGGGAGCACACTGCTCGCTGAGAAGCAGTTTGAAAACGCCAATCCCACATGACGGCATTCGGAGATAATGGCCGCCGTGAGACTGCCTGCAACCCTCCATCAGCTCCCCCTCCCCCACCCCCACCCGAGCGACTCAACGGGCACGGTGTGATCGATCCCCCTCCGCTCCCAACGATGGTGAAGGGGGAGACTGAGCATTTGCTCACCACACACAAGAAACGATCACCTGGGCGTATAAGTAGGCCAGAGGGCACCTTGGTGGTGCTTAGGTAGGTGGTAGATACTTCTTTACATTGTCTGCGCGGGGGACTCGGTCCCGCCTGCCGGCCTCTACTTGCAAGTGATCCAGGCAGATGAGTCTGGGGCATCAGGTATATATACCATGGTACAAGCCCAAGCTTCAAGTCCCGGCCGGCAACAGAACCCCTTCCTGATATGGTCTCAGATCATACATGACAACACCTTCGCGGCCACCAAGGCACCCCCATCCCCTCAACACCGGCCACCCACCCCCCACCCCTACCCCACCCTCGTCACCCTCCTCCTCGCGGCCTCCCTGGCGACGGCCCTCTCCCCAAACTCGTAAACCGCCCCCCGCACCCCCTGCGCCGCATACTCCAGCACCAAAAACACCACCCTGCACGGCCAAAACTCCCCCACACAGCGCAGCAGCTGCACAATGGCATGCAGCAGCGCGGTCGCCGCCAGCAGCAGCCGCGGGAAATACTCGTGCTTCCGCTCCGCCTCGACCATGCGGCGCCCGTACGCGACCGCGCGGGGCACGATCCACCTCGCAAACGACGACAGCCAGCACAGGCACAGCAGCACAAAGATCTGCACCACGTTCTGCCCGCCGCCGCCGCCAGGTGTCGTCGCGCCTTGTTTCCCCTCAAAACCGGGGCCTGCCGCCGGCTGCGACTCCGCTGCCAACACGCTCGGCATGGCGCGGTGCAGCATGACGGCCTCGCCCGGCTCGAGGTCGCGCGGCAGGCCCCGCAGCACGTGCTGCACGCCGTTGACGTACGTCGAGCGCTCAAAGTCGGCGTGGTAGTCGGCGTCGTGGTGCGCGGCGTACTCGCGGCTGGCGTTGAAGATTAGGTCGAGGCCTGGGGGTGGGGTGGGTGGGGGTTCGTTAGTCGGCTGGGGGTCATGGTTTCTCTCAGGCCGGGGAACATACCTTGGCTGGCCGACTTCCAGTCCACGCCCGATCCCTCCGAGGGCTGACCCAGCGCGGCCGCCGTTGAGGCGACCATCGAGGCGAGGCCTTTGCCCTGCGTGAGGGCGAGGTCGAACTCGCGGCGGTCAGGCAAGCCCTGGTTTTCCAACTTCGACCCGATGGCGCTGCGGCTGCGGGCTGCGTCGCTCTGGGTGGTCATCCCAACGGCCTTGCGCTGCACCGCCGTTCGCTGTCTGGGTTCTTTCGCAGCCGCCGCGGCCGTGGCTGCCGTCCGCCGGAGGCGGAGCGGCCCAGGCAGCACCGAGCCCACCATCCGGAACACGGTCCACTCCTCCTGCTTGGTGTATGTGGTGTCCATGGTCTCCATCTCGCCGTGGGGAGTCAGGTAGGAAGTCCTAGCGTGGCGGCATTCGTCCTGGCGGTGGCTGATATGTGTCGAGGAGGCCGCTGGAGGGAACATTGGAGACGGCTCGGAGCATGGATGGACCGCGGCAGGAGGTGAGGATGAGGCACACATCGGTTGGTGCAGGGCGGGATGGTTATCGGCCGAGACCAGACTCTGCCTGCATATTCGGGTGACAAAGAGGTGCATTGGGCGGATCCACCCCTCTATGAGGGCGGAGTCTTGAGGTGAGGAGGGCTCGAGGGCGGAGAGGGCGTATGCCACCGTCTCGGGGAGGCTCATCGAGGGCGAGGACATGGTTGTCTGCGCTCAGCAGCTCCTTCTCCGCGATTTTCTCTCGTGTATCTTTCAGAGAATGCAGCAATCCCCAATGGGTTAGGCCGAGTGGCAAGCATTGATGAGGCTCTGAGAGTGCTCTGTGACCTTGTTTGTTGTCACGGGTGTTCTAGGAGCCCAAGCATGTGAAAGTAGCGGGACAAGTGGGGCCTGTGGTTCGGCATGCACCGGTGCTGCGGGTGGGAGCCACTCCAGCTCGGCCGAAGCCGGCCAGCCCCTCAGCAGTGGCTCACCGAGTCTTGTGAGAGAAGCCGGTTCCAGGGTAGCAGTGAAGGAGGAGAAGGGGCTGCCTCATCGTCTCAGCACAGGCACATACTACCTGCATCTGGGAGGTATCTTCCACCAGATATGACTGTCCACGGGGGCCGCGGTAGGGGATCCGTTCCTAAATCTGTCAAGAGATAAACGATTAATCGCTATGCCATTCTAAAGACACCCCTGCCAACCAGGAATGATAATGCCTCCCGAGTCAAGCGTCAGATACAGACAGCTTCCGCATTCAATATGTATTCCCCAGCCAGCGATTTGACCGTCCCAGGCTCCCACTCAGCAGCTCCGCCCCCCCCCCCATTCAACTGGACCCAGCCGCCGCCTTCTCCGCCGCAATCTTGGCCTCCATCTTCTTCCTGGCCTCCAGGATCATCTGGTCCCTCCTCTTCTGCAAGAGCGACTGCCTCTCGTCGCGGTTCGAGCTCCACGCCTTGGCGTTGCCTTTGCCACCACTAGCCCCGGGGCTGTCGCCGCCGCCCTCGGCATTGTTGGTAAACTCGTCGAGCCTATTCTTCAAGTTGTACCTCGTGATCAGGTCCGGATGGGCCGGCACCGGCGCAGGCTTGGCCGCCGTCGCAGCTTGGGCATTGCTACCCCCAGGCGGCGGAGGCGGTTGGAAGGTGATCGGGGGCTGTATGCATTCAAATTCATTAGCCAACCATGCCACAAGCAAATCAAGTAGAGCAAGAACCGTAATAAAGAGGAACGCACCGTCTCCAGCCGCCCCGCCAGAATCCTCTCCGTCGTAGCCGCCACACTCCCGCCCGTCCGCTGCAGATCCCACAGCACCATCCGCCGCTCCACCTGCGGGAACATCTGCTGTATCCTCTCGACGGCGGCCTCGCGCGAGCGCACCAGCGCCGCGGGGTCACCCCTGGCCGAGCGCGCCGCCGCCGCCGCCGCCGCGCCCTGCCTCGCACCCCCCGCCGGCGACGAGAAGAAGAGGTACCGGATGATGAGCCCCGACAGGACGATTATCACCGCCAGCGACGGGAGGTTGATCTGTTGCTGGTCTTCGTCGGCCATGGTGCCGGTTGCTGGGGTGCGTGCCGGCTGTGTGTGAGGGCGATGGATGGGTTGCCCAATGGGCCCGAAACTGCTGGGTCGGCGTGCGTGGATGGATTGGCAGCGCAGCAGGCGTCTGTGACTCTCTCGTGCGTCTCTATGCGTGCGTCCGCTTGTGTGCGACTCGGATTCGGATTCGGGATTCGGTAAGGTTGGGAAGGAAAAAGGTTGTGTGGCAGCGTTGGTGTCGATGCTGAAGGGGGACAGACAGGCGACGGGTGGGCTGGGTTTGGGGGGGTGAGCGGCAGATAGACTAGATGGTTTCGGTCGGAACTTCGCGATCAACTCGCGGCTTGGGATGAACGGGCCGAGTGCGAGCGAGATCTGAGACGCCAAACTTTAAACGTAGTAAATACAGCACCAAAGTAGTCGCCCAGATCCTATTCCGCGTGGGCAGGGCTGAGAACGGTACGCTGTGCTGATGCTGATACGGACGGGAACGAAGAGTGGCACGACTTATCCGATGGCGGCCGATTGATGGAGTCTCTGGTGGAATCAGATCGTTGGTGCCAAGGCCACTTGCCGCATCCCCTGAGTGGATCCACACTGGGCGTTGTGCCACATTACGCAGACGGGACGCCACACTCATTGGGCAGTTTGGACGAGAGCAAAGCCACAACCGCTCTTGAAATGACGCTGAGAGAGCTCGCTGACTTTTGCTCCCTCGATTCTCGATTCATATTGCGCCAACCCATTCCTTCATGCCACCGGCCCCTCCCGATCCGAGGCTTTGCCCAGTTACATACACACATAATTCCGACCTCCCTTGACCTCCAGGTTCCGTCCGTGGAAGCACCAAGCATCATACGCCGTGCAATGCTGCCACCGGCCCACACGCGAAGGGGTTACGCCCCTATGCTCTGCAGCTGAGCAGTCGGCGTGGTATCGAGATCCGCATAGTGAAGCATCAATTCCCGCTGACGAGCAATGTCAGTAACGATGCCATGGTGAACGGAAGGGACATATTCGCGACTCACCCTCTCCTTGCGCCAGTTGGCCGTGTCCCAGACCACATAATACCCACGCTCATGAGTTGGGCCCAGCGACTGAGGCACCATAACGTCGTCCTTGGTCAACCACATCTGCATCTTCTTGTGCCACCTCCAGTTGCGGTTGTTCAGCTCAATGGCTGCCATCTGCTGCTTGACATCCCGCGGGCAGCTGTAAAAGATCCACATCAACGTCTCCTCGTTGAAGCTCGAGATCTTGGCCTCGATCGGCTGCACATTCTTGACTTGGTAGCAGTCTGGGAGGCGGAACTTCGGTACCGGTGACCGCGGCGGGATGTCGTCGAAGAGGGAATAAACCTTGGTGGACAGCATGCTGGGAATTGTCAACACAAATCTGGCTGTGCATCTCGTGAAGTCTCCACATACTCTGTCGAGCGCATATCGACCCCAAGCGTGGCGGGGTCAAGACCGCACGTCAGTGCGCTGTAGTCCGGAAAGTTGTTCATCAATGTCCGGAGGCCCTTCAGACCCCATTTATCAATGGGCGCCATGCCCTCGAGCGGATCTTGCACCTGGCTGGCCGGCGCCTTCTCTTCCTCCTTGCCCTTCCCGCTTGGAGGATCATTGCCGATTGCGCCGAGGGGGTTTCTTCCGCTTGCCGAGTCGGTCGAGCCCTCACGGTAACCTGCTGGCTTTTGCTGCGGCTCGTCGTCGCTTGCTGGGCTGCGAGGGTCTTGAGGGCGTCCTATCGCGGTTGGAGAGCGCACGTCTGTGGCGCGAGAAGTTGCTGACAGTGCACTCAACAAACCGTTGCCGGCTCGGTCCGCGTGCATGGTAGATCCAGAACCTGACGCCTGAGAGGCAAACCCCAGACCAGACATCAAGGCTGCCCCTCGATCCTGCCCCGCCATCTCGCCGTTTGCTGCCCGGTTTAACGGCGGGAATTCGTCGGCCACGCCAGATTGCCCTTGAGAGGCTTGCGCGGCATTCCCTTGGTTGCCAAACCGAAATGACCCCTGAGCAGACGATAGCCGCGCCGCGAAAAGGTCGTCCTGTTGATTTTGTTGTGAGGAAAGGGGAGTCCCCGCGCCTCGGTGCACACCACCCCCGAGATTACGAGGCCCTTGAGCTGACCACATTGACGACTGGTTGGCCGAGTTAAGCTGCGAGGTGTTGGACAGCGATGGGAATTCCCTACCAGGCGGCTGGTTAGCACACGTTCGGTCACTTTACGTGGCAGACCCAAGTTGGGGCAAGCCCCGAAGAAGCGAGCGAAACGCAAGGGAGCATATCCATAATACCCCTTCAGGATCGATGCATATGGCATCCCTTCCACTGGGTTTTGTGGCTCGTCGGTGGCGCTCGGCTCCTTCAACTTGATGGAGAGTTTGAGTTTATTTGGCGGCGGCCGCGCCATCTTGACGATCAACTTTCGACGAATGGCCCACCGCAATTATGAAAAGTCGTGTTGACATGGAAAATGGTGGTTGGTGTTGAGGTGGGAGAAATTGAAATGGGGACCAAAACCCTTCCGCGGATCTGACAGGCGCAAGAGCAATGGGCTCTGCGACAGGCTGGGAGGGAGGAAAAGAACAGAAATTGGAGGAAACGCGGTTCCGCTTTGAACCGATCTTTTGGCAACTACAGCGCCTGCGACGCGCAAAGAGGCGACCGGGGAAGGGAAGTGGTCCAGAAGCCGAACAAAAGAAACAAACCCAAAGAGAATGAGACTTACGACAAGTCAAATGGTGTCGCAGGTTGAGACCCAGTCAAGCTCTGCGCAAAGCTGACATTCCCTCCTCCTATTTGTCTCGCCGCGCCTGGGGGTACGCTCGCGCTCCCGCCCATGGGCATGCCGCCGAATCCCCATCCTGCCGCGTTGCCTACCGGCCCTGCTAACCATGTCAGCCATAATCAGTAGTCCTCAACAGCCGTGCGCGTCCCCTTACCCATCTTGCCATTTGGTAACCTATTCGAAACGGCACGGCCCGACTGTTGTTGCTGTTGTTGCTGGCCTCCAAACCCACCAGGCATGCCTCGCAGCGCCTGTGGTACGGCTCCTGGTATCCCAAGGGCGTGTCAGCGTGTCATATCCATATTCAACAGACGGTCGTGGCGGAGGTGTGTGCGGGTAGGGTGATCTCGGTAGGGAGGTGTGCGAGGTGGCTCAGCGGCGTCCGCCACCATTCGGCAGCAGGTGGCTGACACCTCACGGCGGGCAGGCAGATCTCGGGCCCCAGATCGCGACAACAGCTCCGTTTTACCAGTGCTTCCAGTTTCTTTGACCGGGGACCGGGGAGCGCGCGTGTGCTCAAAGACCTGCCCCAGTGCCACAGCACCTTAAGCCACCAGCCACCTTTCCTCTTTCCCTTTCCTCGCTCCCTCCCGCCCGGCTCCAACCAGTCCTCGTGGAAATATTCGACAGTTTGGCATGACGAAACGGAGGAGCCCGGGGGCGGGAGAAGTCGAGATCGGGGTGGAGGCGCGCGGCGGGGCACACGAGGGGAACCCAAGGGGTGGTTGTAGGGGGGATTTCGAGATGGGGCAAGAACGGCGAGCTGCCACCATACCTGGCCGATTCATCATTGAGACGTCGTTCTTGGGCGTGTTGGCTCGTTCGGTAGGGAAATCGCGGTAGCCCTAGCGGAGTAGACGGGCCTTGTCTCGTTCGAAGCGCGGGGGGTCGAAGCTGTCGGGTGCCCAGAAAGCAAACCGACGTCGTGGGCTGCGAACGCTCGACCAAGGCTGATGGCAGGCTGGCGCTTGCCGCTCATTGACTAGCGCGAGGCTCATCCCCACAAATGCAACACGGGCCGCATGCGGTGCGTGCACGGTATATTGAATTGTGCGAGTTAATGATGCCGCATGCGGGGCGCCGCTAGGCAGTTGCCGGGGCTGACGGATTGCCCGACCTCCTTAGGTACCTTCCCTGCCTTTCCCACCCCATTTCACCATCCGTCCCGTCCCATCCCAAGACCTCATCTCATGCCCGTGGCTCCTATTGAAGGGCCTCCTCCAGACTCTTTTGGAAATCGTAGCTGTCGAGGTGGCGCCCGATGACAACAAGTTTGCCTGCCCTTGTAGCACCCGAATCTTCTGGCTGGGTAGGGTTCTCGAACACATCAAAAATCTCCCTGACCCCTTGGATGATCTTCTCGGTGCCATCCTTCCCAAAAAAGCGGCCCTTCAGTCGGTGGATATCGTAGGCCGGCCCGTTCGTTGGGCCGTGGCCCGAAAGCACATTGTCCCACAGAACTGATCTCAGCCAAGCATCCAGCGCAGACTCTTGCGTCTCGTTCAATTCCGGAAGGGGAATCGAAATCGTCGAGATGGTCTGGCAAAAGTCAGAAATCGGCAGCAACAGGACGGCATCCTCGGGTCGGGTCTCCCCTTACCTTGTCAAGGTGGCTATGGCCAAGCCCTGCACGATCGAGCTCCTCCACCCGGTCATAGGCGTGCAAGTCCAAAAGGTACCCTTCCAGCCCTGGTACAGCGCTTTGGCTTGTGACGGAGATCCTGGCAAGCCCGTTGATGGACTCGATCCTGTCCCTCACAAGGCGCAACTCCTCCTCGCTGACCAGGTCGGATTTGTTGATGATGATGACGTCGGCGTGGGAGATCTGCACATGGGCGGTGGTCATGACGGGTCCGTGGGCGTCGTCGCTGTCTTCGTGGCCCTCGACCTTTCCGGCGGGGTCGTCGAGGCTGCGGAGGATATTCTTGGCATCGACGAGCGTCACGATACCGTCCAGGTAGATGGTGCTTCCGAGCGCATCGTCCATCCAAAACATGGGCGCGATGTTCCCGGGGTCGGCGAGGCCCGTGGTTTCGAGCAGGATGTAGTCGAACTTGCCCTTCTTCTCCATCAGTGATTCGATGGCGGCCACGCCCGTGTCTCTGAGAATTGGTGTCAGCTTCACTGAAACGAAGTGTGGACAAAGATATGCCACTTACTTGACGGAGCAGCAAATACAGCCGTTACCAACGTCCATCCATTCCTCGACGGACTCGCCATCCTTGTTGATGGTCAGGGACTTCTCAATGTCCAAAGCTGGTCACTTGTCAGCTGTCTAACCTGTATACTTGGGGCTCCCCCCAAGTTGTTGGGATGTCGACTAACAGTCACCGAATTCTATACAAGATCAGCCGGTTGAATATTGAAGGGTTCCCACACTCGCCCTGTTCTCACCATTCATGATGACAGCAATCTTCTTGCCATGCTCAGCAGTGAGGATGTAGTTCAACAGTGTTGTCTTGCCCGCGCCGAGGTACCCTGCACGCCGTCCATGTCAGCCTCTGCTACCATCGGAAGAGATCAGGCCAAGACGAACCAGTGACTATTGTGATGGGAACCTTGACCGGCTTCTCCTCATCTTCAAGGCCGGCTCCAGCGCCAACTAGGTCTGGCGGTGCGTCATCGTCCCACTCCATTTTTGCGTAGAAAATGAATGGCAAGATATTAACCTCTGAAGTTTAAAGAGTGATTCTCCTCAGCAACAAGATTGGGCAACTTGATGCGACTGGAATTCCAAGGTTTTGGTTGATGACATTCCTTTCATGCATGTAAGGAGGTCCTTGATGGAGGGGCAGCTGAGTGGATGTGTTTTAAGTGCATAACCCCCATGTCGCGCCAGCATCCAGGGCGGGCAGGGGTGGTCCCGCCAACCAACCAGGGCCCAGGGGGAGCTGCAACCTCCCCAGCCCAGCCCACCCGCTCAGCCCAGCCCTGAACGCGGGAGCTCTCGCAAGCGCCTAGAAATCCCAACAGCTCCTTTTCCATTCCGCGGCCCGCCTCAACGACAGCTCGATCGGTCAGTGTTACGGTTGTGATCAGCAAACCTTGCGATTAGAAGTCACACTTGCGGAGAATCAACTGTGCAAATCCGGCTCGGAACCATCAGGGTCGCACGGCGCAGCGGGGTCTCGACAGCCTCGACAGACTACACGCGCCTTGGACATCGCCGACGTGTCACTGTCTCGAATCGAGTTCCAAGTCGCGATGTCGTTGCCGCCAAGCTCGCCCCGGCTCCCCAGCCCACCCCCTCCGGCCGAGATCCAGATCGGGCCCAAGTCGCCGATGATGGGCCCGGATGCAGCCCGCCAGGCTGCCCAGATCGAGCAGACGGCCATCGACACCAACGCCAAGCGGCGCATCCACCCAGGCACCAAGTCGGTTGACATGGCCGCGGGCCCTCCCCTTGTTCCATTGCACGAGGTCAGCACATCCCTCATATCTGCCCTCTCGGCCGCTGCGTGAGCTGACCTGGGTGCATCAACAGCTCGACTCCGCCTTCCAGCTGCAGGAGCATCTGGCGGCCATGCACTACTACCACACCGCGAGCCACACGACCCCCATCAACCGCGACACGGCCAAGCTGCTGGCCACTCCGCCGCCCGGCATCGACAAGACGCTCTGGCTGTACGAACTCTGTCGCTTCCTGATCGCCCAGTGCAACACCTTGATCGTGGGCTTCCTCTTCGACACGCCGCCGTGCAGCGCCGCCACCTGCCCCGAGATGCGCGCCGGCGAGTGGCAGTTCCTGTGCGCCGTCCACGACACGCCCAAGAGCTGCTGCGCCATCGACTACTGCTGCCACACCCTCGACTGGGCCGCCAACGTCGTGACCAACCCCAAAATCTTCCCGAGCCGCTTCGTCGTCGACGCCCACGACAAGAGCACGGCCCTCAAGAACCTCGTCAACGTGTTCCGCCGCCTGCACCGCATCTTTGCCCATGCCTGGTTCCAGCACCGCGGCGTGTTTTGGTCCCTCGAGAGCCAGAGTGGCCTGTACGTCTTCTTCAAGACGGTATGCGACGTCTACGACCTCCTGCCGGCGGAGAACTACAAGCTGCCGCCCGAGGCCGAGGGGCTTGACAGCGCGGGCGATCTCGGAGACCGGAGCGGCGACAGGAGGCACCAGGCGTCGCACCAGCAGTTGGGGCCGATCTCGATCGCCAAACCGCCTAGACAACGCGATAGCGATGAGGGTGACTACTCGGCGACGAGCAGGACCAACACGAGGAGACATATTAAGAGCAGTCCCTCAGTCGGAAGCGCAGTCACGACGGTGCCCGAGGCGGACGAGGACGAGAGCGTTGATCTGTCCCACAGGCTGGGGGGGATGCGCATCTCAGGGCCGACGCACGGCGAGGAGGGGGAGTCGGCCAGCATCCCTGTGATTGTGGAACACAGGCCGATTACCGCGGGGGAGCAGCCGATACGGCCGTCCAGCGTGATTCCGCCTCCGGAAACCGCAGTGCGCGAGACCCAGCCGAGCCCCGAGCCTGTGACAGCCATGCCGGAGGCCGCGCCGTCGCTCGAACACGAGTTTGCTGCGGAGCCGGAGCTCCCGAGTCAGCCCGAGCCTGCGGCGGAGCAACAACAAAAGTCGGAAGAGAAAACTGAGGCCGAGGAGCCCGGGCCAAAAACGAAGGACGCAGAGACCGAGACCGAGCCGCTGGCAAAAGCGGCTGTGGCACCTTCCAGCGAGGCAAGCAGCGGGGATAAACCAACGGCAACCGCGGCCGAGGATGAAGACGACGAGTCCAAGCCATCCGAGACAGAGGACCCCGCTACCGAGTCAGATGATTCCGATGCCCAGGAAAAAGAAGCCGAGACCGGATCCGAGGAGGAGTCGGGCGAGGAAGAAGATGATGATTCGGAAACTAAAGCCGAAGCGGAAGACAAGAAAGACGAATCAGAGGAGGAGAAGGATGAGGAGGAAGAGGATGAAGCGGGCGAGGCGAAGAAGGGCGAGGAAGGGAAGGCGGCCGAGTAGAGAGGGGGTTTAAGATAGAGAAAGACGAGGTGTTGTTCTTGGGCTTTTGTTCTGCTTAATACCCCGATGATTTCTTCCGCTGTATATTTACCATGAATTGTGTGAGTTGAGTTTGCTGATGGTGATCTTGAATGTCTGTGTGGGAGATCAGTCCAGCATTTGGGACTGAAGTGTGCCAACGACCACAAAGAAGGGCAAACTGCAAGACGAGGGAAAAGAATTGAATCTATCTATGTACACTAACTAATACACTGAAAACAGAATGGAAAAAATGTGTTCATCCCCAGATCATCCTCGAGGGCCAACCTCTTCATGCCCACGATCTCCCTCTCATCATCACTCCCCCATCCCGGGGTACCTGGCATCCCAATTCATAAGGCAGCACTTGGATCCTCCTCCTCCTCATCATCGAAAAGCTCCCAAAACCGGGCGATCATGCTCTCATTGCATCCAAAATATAACCGTTGTTGTCCGCACCCCCCTCCCCGCCCCCGCCTTGCCAGATCTCCATTTTCCTGCCGCCTTTGCCTTTGCCCTGCCCGTCCGTGTATGCAAAAAGTTTTGTGTATATGCCTGGTGGTGCTCTTTCCTCTATATGGTGAATTTGTTTTTGGGGGGTTGTTCCGCGAGCACATTAGTGGGTTAAATAATAGAGTGACTGTGTGATGGTTTGGTGTTCCAAACTGGCCCTGGTTGGGGACAGGATGGAACGAAAAGAGAGACACGAAAAGAACAAGGAGAGAGAGAAAAAATGGAAAATCATCTAAAAATAATAAACATGAAAATAAAATAAGACAACAGCAAATGGGGTGGAAGGGGGAAATAATTAGGTGTGGTGTTAATAACAGTATCAAGATGCCAAAACAACAAACAGTATCAGACCGACAGGATGGGAAATTGAAAAAGGGGAAAAGCGACGCCTGAACAAGTACCGGGGAAAGAAAGAAGGGGGGGGTAAATACACGAAAAGGAAAAGTGAAACTATTCCAAGATTGAAGGGGACGACGATGATGTGATGTGCATGGCAGTGGTTGATGGGTGTGATGAGCGTCGATCGAGGGCGGAAAAGCCAGGGTTGTTGACACTGCAGCTCACTCTCAGGTCATCCCATCCGTTCGTGCCAAAGAATGCATGTCGAGGGAATGGCAGGCAGTGTTCGTCGATCAGCCAAGACACGGGCGCGCAAACAGCCGCATTGTTGCGCTGGGCAATAACACACGCGGCAGCCTTGAAGAAGAGCGCTGCTTGCTGAATCCGGCGCGCGGAGCACGGCGTGCGGCTCCCGGCGTCTGCTTTTGGGTGTTTTTGTTGTTGGCCGGCTGGGCTCCCCGACTTTCCCGGATCTCTGGTTGAGTGGATGGATTGTTGAACGGTTTTTGACAGTGCGGGACGGGCGTGGCCGTAGCGTGCAACCCAGATTTTGGAGAGGTCATCAACAACCCCACACCCCTGCCCTGCCCTGTCCTGTGTGTCTATCCCCAACCTTCAACCCAAGCTCCCAGCTTGCACCCCCAAACCCTGAAAGCCCCAGCCTGCGCGCGCGCCACTTCTGCAGGTGCAGCTGAAGGTGCGACGGCAGCCCCGTTTGGCGCTGCGGAATTGGCGCGCCGGCGCCAAACGGGCGGGGTTCGAAGGAAGCGTCTCGGCCAGATCCAGGCCAGGCCACATGGTGCGGTAGCAGGGTGGACCGCGGAGGCTTCGGGATCGGGGCGGCCGAGGGGGGTCGGAGGAGCTGAGCTGCTCTGCTTGTCGGAAAGAGCGCCGAGAAGAGCAAGAGATTGTGGGGTTTGCGCGTGGGTTGGTTTGGTTTGCGCGCGTGGGTTGGCGTGGCTGGCGTGGGCGACCAGTGGGAGGAGTGCCGAAGGTGTGTTTCAGATTTTTGGTCGATGGGGTGATGCAAGCGCCGGGCCCCTGCATTAGCATCGAGGATTTTTGACGTCGCAGGGCCGCATTATCGGGTCCAACAAGATTGCCCAGGAGGAGGAGAGCACTCTTTCTGGGACTCCGTAGCCCTGCGGCACGGAGGAGCCGCATCGTGAGCCGCCTGAACCACACTTCAACGTCAGTCCATCTCCGCTGCTCCCCGCTGCTCCCTGTTGCTCCCCCCCACCACCCAGATGCACAC
>FTEL01008872.1_pt1 | contig 20723 bp, 34 predicted proteins | sample 1658911 | NCBI WGS metagenome assembly FTEL01 (sample SAMEA3914869, study PRJEB12502) | metagenome | biome: forest; material: soil | place: USA | collected 2012-03-12 | depth 0.1 m
GGGTTGGTGTCGTGTGGGTGGTGGTGCTGGTGGCTGGGGGTGGTGGAGAGGGGGTTGCTGTCTGTGCGCTGGTGGTGGTGGATGCTGTTTTGGGAGGAGAGAGGTAGGGTGAGGGGGAGTGGGGGCTTTTCGGGGTCGGCGCCGGAGGTGAGGGAGAAGGTTGACGAGGAGGTTGTTGTGGTTGGGGTGGAGTCTGCGCTGGGCGGGTCGGGCCTGGGGACGGTGGCGGCGGCGGTGGTGTTGAGTGCCGGGGCCGGAGCCGGGGTGGGATCCGGGGTTGCTGCCGTCATGATTCGTGTGCGTTGGGGTGGTGGATTTGATCGGCGGGCTCCGGGGTGGAAGGGCAGGAGCCCGGCGTGGAGAGGGAAGTTCGGTCCGCGGGTGGAATCAGCACGGCTGGGGTGGCCAATTGGTTGGGTAATGGTTTGGTGCGGAGGTGCGGGGAGAGGTGAGGTCGAGGACGGTGACGGTGAGGTGGACTCGTCTGAGACAGCGGCGAGTTTGAGGGCAACACGAAGCCTCGGAGCTGCAACTCGGAAACTCGGAGGAGGGTTGCGTTGTGCGTTCTCGGGGAAATGTAGCCGGATTATGTATGGCTGTTGAGGTTGTGGTTGTGGTTAATAATGATAGAGGTCGAAACAAGTAAGGGGGCTTTGTTGCGTCGAGGGGCCAATTCTTCTTGTTTGGATGTGCACGGCAACTGAAAGGGATCACAAGAAGGGGAACGGGGATTCATCCTCACAAATGGGCCCGGCTCCCAGAATTAAGAGGAAAAACATGGGGAAAAAATTATTCAGACAGACGTGGGTCACGCTCTTTTCTCCACTTGGTCTTGCCTGGGCCGGGTCTTGGTCTTGCTTGCATCTTGCATCTGCCCCCTCCCCTCCCCTTGCCTCCTGCCCTTTTCCCCTCTCAACCGCCAAACCCCAAATCCCAAGCCCGGTCCCAAGCCCAAACAGGGCGGCCACACGAGCACAGGCCAGGGCAGGGAGGGAGGGCCACCGCACCACCGCACCACCGCACCACCGCACGCACGCATGCACAGGGGTCAACACCAACGCCAACGCCGGCAACAGCTGCGGCAACGGCAACGGCCCCAGCTGCAGGCATCCTCCCGCCTTTTGCGCCACACGCCCATGTCTGTCATGTCCGCAGGTCCGCACGCACGCACGCACTTTTTCACTTTCACCCACACATCAATGGACCACCGTTACCAGCCGAGATCATCCCTCCCGCACCCCCGACCAGACACCAAAAACCTCGACCCGGAATACGGAATACGGGACGACGACGCGGACGACATGACAATATGACAATGTAACCGTGCCACAAAACCAGGTCAGGTCAGTCCGAAGTATGCTCTCAATGGACTGGATGACATGACTGGACAGCCTGCACCTCCAGCCAGCGGCAGCGAGAAAGAGCAAAAAACGCACTTCCCGCTTGCCGTCTCCGTCCGTCCGCCCCCTCCGCACACGCTGTCTCTGGCTTGTTGTTCATAGGGCGCAAACGCCCGAAACTGCTATCCCCGGTGTCTTGGCGCATCCCTGCCCACCGCCAGATGCCTCCGTTGTGAGCCGAAGGTACCCAACGCGCGGCAAGCAACCCCATTCGTTGTGGAGCTGGGAGATGCTACATGCCGACGTGGCCGGTGTCGGTGATGTGCTGGCTGGTTGGAGAGCGGATGGATGGACTGGGTGGGATGGATGGGATGGATGGATGTGTGCGCTGTTTACGCGGGTGCAATTAATTCGTTGGTTGCGATTGTTTGGGGAGGGAGAGAGAGAGGGCGGTGGGTGTTTGCCGCCGGGTGTCTTGTCCAGAGATTTGGTCACGGCCGCACGGGGTTGGCGCCCTCGAGGGTTTGCGGTTGCACAGGCGAGATAAACGAGGACGAGGTCTCGGTTTTGGGGGAGGAAAGATCCAGTTTTGAATGTCTTGTCATACAATCCCCTCTCCGCTGTCGTGCATCAGCCGCCCCGATGCCACAGTACGTTCCCCTCCTCGACTCCCTGAGCCCCCCCTCCTCTCTCTCTTTGAGTCTCCTTTCCCCGACCCTCGGCCCCTGGAACCTACCACGCGAACCGTGGCACTGGATCAATAGTCTGTGAGAGCGCCCATGCAACCCAACGTCCGCCGCCAAGTCTCACCGCTGGGATCCAGGGCCTGGTGTCCGCACGTGTAGCTACGCGTGGGTGCCTCTCGACAACACAGGGGTATCCCGATACACAGTGCCAGTCCTCCCAAGGCACAGACCTGTGTGGTGGTGGTGTGGTGTGCAAGAAACGCGGCTGAGAGACAACTCGCCCACCGCTGACAGGCTGAGCCCGGTCTCGGGTGCCGCCGTCATACCCTCCCACGTCGTCCGTTTCTTTGTTCCACCCCAGACAATGCCATGTCAGATAAGGGTCGGTTGGTCCACGGTTGACGCGAGCTGATGATGGACTCGGACTCGGACTCGACCGCCGATCAGATCGAGGTCGCATGCAGCGGACAGGCCCAACGTGTCGCAGCCACAGGTGGACCGTGGAAGAGTGTCAGCACGCGACGCAGGTACAGGACTCGGTGGCTTTGGTGAAGGGGGCAGATTCAAACAAACATGGCGGGTTAGTAGCAGCGAAATCAAACAGGGCGTGGCACAGGTGATGGGATGGGGTGCATCGCCGGCGAGTCATCTGATGAGGCGGGATACTGCCAGGTACTACCATACATGCCCTTCGTCATCGAGTTCATGAGAGACAATGCTGACTGGCTGACCTTTGTATCCCGCCATTGGCCCGGGGGAAAACCTGAATCGAACTCGTCCCGATGACCTACACTTCAGCATCAACCGCGGTTGTCAAGGCCTTGGCGATTGCGCACCTCCCCAACCCGTAGACAGTACCAAGACCGCATAGAGACTACCAAGAGCTCGTCTAGATTGCAATGAGACCAAGCAGGGCAGCCAAGCCCCGGCGGTTGCGCACCGGCCCCCAGCTTGCTCGCCGGCGCCGATCCGGATGAATGCCCCAGCATGACCGCCAAGCGCCCCCATATATCAGTCCCCCGCTCCCGGGGTTGCTCGCACATTTACGCATCCCTGGTCCGTTGCCCCTTTTGTGCCGGTGGAGGTGGCGACGGCGAGGGTAGGAACCGGGACTTGGGGATGCCCCGAGAGTGTCTGGCCGGTAGATGGTGCGTTCCCAGTGTCCTCGTGGTGTAGGGGGTTCGGTGGCGCCGCCATCATAAAGAGCGCGCGAGCTCCCGCCCGCCGCTGCATCTCGGATGCTTCCGAGCGCTGCCGTCCGTTGCATGTTGTGGAATGCGAGTTGTCAAGCGCCATCCCGCATACCTACCTCATCTCGCCCCGTCTTAGACCAGGAGCAGCAGCACCGCAACGCCCGTCACTTTGGTCCCCGACGGCCGGAACAATATCCCACACCCACCCGCCCCCGAGACATTCATAACAACCTCTCCAAAAACCATGGGCCATCTCAGCAGCGTGCTCGCAGGCGCCGCGGCCCTCGCGGCCGTGCTCGTTCCCGACCTGGCCGCCGCGCAGTCGTGCGCGGGTGTCACCGGCCGCTTCCAGCCGCGCATGGGCTCCGGGTACCGGTCCAGCGTGCTGGCGACTGGTTTGCGCAACCCGCGGCACATTGTCGTCGATTCGGCGGGCAACCTGCTGGTGGCTGAGGGCGGCAGCCAGGGCATCAGACGTCTGGTGTTGCAGGATAACGGGAATATCGTGTGTGTGTCGTCGAATACGCAGATTGCGAGTGGATCTGTAAGCCAAAAATCTTCCTTCCATCGCTGAAAACGAACGGCGGCTAACACCCCCAGACAAACCATGGCATCGCCCTCAGCGCTGACGGCAAGACCCTCTTCGCCTCCAACAACGCCGCGGTCACAGCCTACAGCTACGATGCCGCCACGGGGCAGGTCGGGCAGGGCAAGCAGATCGTCACGGGCATGGCCTTCCAGGGCACCCACCCGACGCGCGCCATCGCCGTGTCCAAATGGAGCCCCGACACTATCCTCGTCGCCCGCGGCTCGCAGGCCAACATCGACACCACCACCACGACGCAGACCTCAGCTCGCAGCATGATCAAGGCGTTTAGCATCAGCCAGGGGATGCAGACGGCGCATAACTACAACACGGGGGGTGAGGTGTTGGCTTGGGGGCTCCGGAATATTGTGGGCATGACGGAGGATCCTTTGTTTGGTGGCATTGTGAGTCGCCCCTTTTCCCCACCACCCCTTTCCCTTCCAAACACACCACATACTGACACCCCCAGTGGTCCGTCGAAAACCAAATGGACGACCTCCGCCTCAACGGGCGCGACATCCACACCGACAACCCAGCCGAGCGGATGAGTTACCACGGCGTCCTCAACGCGACCGAGAACCGTTACAAGGGCCTCAACTTTGGCTACCCGTCGTGCGTCCCCGCCTGGGACCCCCAGAACGTCGGCATCAGCGGCCTGCTGGTCGGCGGCCTGTTCAAGCCCGACGGCGTCCCCAACGTGGCCGCCGACGAGTGCGCCAACAAACGCATGACCGGCCGGTTGCATTTCCATGCGCATACTGCGCCGTTGGATGTCAAATTTAATAAGAACAGCACGGCAGCGTATATCGCGTTCCATGGCAGCTGGTCCGTTTTGTCCCCCTTTTATTTTTATCCCCCCTCCCGACCTGCATCACAGATCTCACCCCATCTAAACCACCCACACATGTCTCTGCCCATCCCACGCATGTCTCCGATCTCCCCCATCCACATGCGTGTCTCCGATCCCCCTCGCCGATCGCCTCCCCTCACTTCGGCCGGCAGACTGAGACACCATGACGCGCCCAACCCCGAAACCACCCACCCCCAATAAAAGCTAATCTCCCCCATTCGTCCAGGAACCGCAACCCGGCCGACGGCTACCGCGTCACGCGCGTCGACTTCAAGGACGGGCAGCCTGTGCACGCGGTGACGAGCAAGACCGCGCAGGTGCCGGTTATGGAGAACAGTAATGTTGGTGCCTGTCCGAATAGCTGTTTTAGGCCGGTCGGGTTGGATTTTGACGCCAAGGGGAGGTTGTTTGTGTCGAGTGATACGTCGGGGGAGGTTTATGTTATTTATGGTGCTTAGATTGGTTGGGAGGTGTAGTGGTTGTGGTGGCGAAGGGGGGCAAAAGGGACAGGTGATGGTTCGAGGGTTAGGGTTTCAGGGGTTGGTGATGGAGGAGGCGTCGAGGCCAGCACATAATTCAGCTTCTGGTGCAATATTTCATGTTATCCCCAGTGATGTTTAATATTGCCACTCACGGTGACCAACACCGCTTCTTCGACATGATCAAACTTCCAAAGTGGCGGCGCGCAGCACTGACATGTCGCCCAGCTGAGAGCTGCCCTGAGCCTATTTAGACCAAACAAACCAATAACAAGCCCTGCCGATGCCAATAGTTGAATCCTCATGCCCCCACACTCAGCTCAAGCTCGATGGTGGTCTAGACTCAACAACAAGCAATAGTGTGGTGGGCCAGCGCCTGAAAAGAGCACAGGGGTTATCCACGATGGAGGATAATAAACACGCGACCCGAGTTCTCGGGTCCCGATGCTCTTGGTGCTGCTTTCTGTCTCCAACCACGCTCGTTAAAACTCTCGGCTTGCTTGAGCCTGTCACTCGTTTTTGTTCTCTTCAAACTTGGCAACCATGCGCTCGGCTTCTCTCGTCGTGGCCGTGGCTACGGGGCTGCTGCCCGCCGGGGCACTGGCGGCTGCTGCCATCAACCTGGACGTGTGCTCTACTGAGGCGGCACTCCAGTATCTTGGCTTCACCTGCCGCCCCATCCCGGAGGACTGCGTCGAGGGCATGACCGAGCAGGCCAACACATGGTGCCGTGACTACCTGTCCATCGACCCCGTCACCGTGTACGCCACCACCGTGACCCCAGTGACGACTGAAACCGTGTTCGAGACGGCCACGGCTACCACGACCTCCGTTCAGGTCGAGTAAGTTGCCAACAAACCCGTCCGAAGTCACCCCCCACCCAGCAGCACCTGACTCCTCTCCAGCATCACCACCGTCCAGGTCCTCGAAACCACTACCCTAACCGCCACCGCCGAAGCCACCGTCACCGAGACAGTTACCGTCAGCGGCGTCGCTGTCGCCACCCTCAAGCGGCGGCAGTCCCTGCCGCTCCTCCCGCGCACGCCCGTCGCGCCGGCGCCCAACTGCATCGACCTGACCAAGAAGGACCTGCTCCGCCACCCGGCCGCCCGCCTCAGCAGCGCGTGCAGCTGCCTCGACCCGCAGCCCACCACCGTCACCCTTGACGCGACAACCCTCGCTGAGTCGACCGCAACCGCCACCGAGACCAGTACCGTGATCGTTGTTGAGCCGGAGACCAGCGTGGCGACTGAGTTGGCCACATCGGCTGCTACTGATTTCGTCACCGTCACCAAGGCACGTCTCCCCCTCCCCCTTTACCCCCTTTCCCATCCCCAAACTAACCCCCTCCCAGACCACAACAACAACCTCAACAACCACCACCACCCCCTCCCCGTCCCCGGACGCCTGCTCCCAACGCTTCAGCACCACCATCGACCTCTCGCTCATCGCCAAGCGCATCACCACCGTCCCCAACATCGCGACCTCGCGGGAGTGCTGCCAGCTGTGCTACGCGACCGAGAGCTGCGCGGGCGTGGTGTCCGCGCGCGACGGGGAGTGCGGCCTGATCATGATCGCGTCGTACCCGCTTGATTGGGACAAGGTTGGCCAGTGCCCGTATGGGTGGATGTCGCTGAATGGGGTTGCGCCGGCGGCGGGGGGGAATATTTTTAAGGGGCCTTGTTGGAATTATTAGGGGGGTTGTAATTACGGGCTGATAGTTAGGAGTGTGGTGGGTGTGGTTGGTGAAATGTTTGGCGGGAGTTAACAATCCTTTGTTGTTGTTTCGGCCCCAACTGGACTGGCTCAGGGGTCACTTGCAGGAGCAACAACAAAGAATGAGAAGGCGGTTCCCTGGCAACACATTGCACGCCCCATTTCAGTTCTTGGTCAAGCAAATGGGTCCTGCGTCCCGTGAACACGGCTGAGGCAGTCTTCGAACCGACAAAATTTGCCTTCTTGAATCGAGTCCGTCCCGTGCTGCAATGTGCTTGGTTGTATGACCTGTTGTCGGACGCCCGCCCTGTCTGTCAAAGCCCACCGCTTGGTTGGCACGCCACGAGTTCCGCGTCACAAGTCATGGACATAACCAGGCTACAAACGATGCAGTCATTCACTTATCCCCTTCTCCAGAAGCATAAATAACGCCCACCCGGCGCCTTCCTATGGCTCCCGAACTCTAGCCTAGCATCCCCGTTCATGATTTGCAAACACGGCACAAGCCACTGAATTCGAACTCCTCTCCAGGACGGCCTCTTCATCTTTCACTTCTAACCTCTTCAGCACTGCAACCAACCCCCCCACCGATCATCAGCACCAGGAAACCCACTTCCTCCAACAATCCCCAACAACCACTCACGACCACCACCACAATGTCCGACACCCCCTCCCCCCCTCCCCTCAATATCTCCTCACCCGACGACCTCGAGCCAACCGACTCAGTCGAACGCAACGTCCCATCGGAGTCTACTACTAATAGCACGGCGTGGTGGGACAAAGACAAGGACAAGAGCAAGGGGGATTCGGGGACCAGTGGGGGGACGACGAGCGGGGGCGCGAGCGGAGGTAAGGATTCAAAGAAGTGAAGGGGGGGTGGTAGGTGATTAGAGTCGGATGGGATGGGTGGATGAAGGGTGGTTTGGGGAATAGGTAGGGGAGGGAGTGTTGTTTTTAAGGGGGGTATTGTTTTGTGGGGGATGGGTTGGTTGAGTTGCTGGTAAGGGGGTGTGGGATTTAGGTGGGCAGTGAGAGAGAGACGCCTGGTTTATGCTTCTATAGCTCGTTGGCAGTAGTGGCGATAGTTGAGAATGTATTGGGTTACATAACATGCAGTGCTTTGCGGTGATGATTGTCAGTAATGACAACTATGGATTGCAAACAGGCTGCTTCAGCACCGAGCAAGGCAACTTGACAAGTGTCTTCGGTATAATTAGCAAGTGTCTAAACCCACAGCTCGTGTATACAGCAAGCGAGCAACCCATTACAAAGCCCTGGACCCAAACAACCAGTCCCACAAATACGCACTTCAGTCCTGCCCCTGAGCAAACCAACCTGACAAGCAAATCTGTCTAGCAACCAAACAAACTCCTAGCTAACAGCCCTTCACAGCAACCACAGTGACCCACCACCTCAAAGCGCCTCAATAGCGTTCAACAAAATCTCCACCCCCCTCTCCCCCACCTCCCCATCCCTTCCCAACAAACTCGCCACATCGCTCAACACCCCAAGCGGGATATAACACCCCTCCCTAGCCCTCTCCAAACTCTCCCTCAACCGGCTGGTATGCTCCCACTCTCTAGCCGCCACCTCCGCCCTCTCCACCACCTTCCTCGGAATCCCGCACATCGAAGCACAATGCATGCCAAACGACCCCTCGGCCACCCCATCCTCCAGCCGATACAAGAAAGTCACTCGCCTCTCCGCCTCGTCAACATCAATCTGCATCCTCCTCGCCCGCACCTCGGGGTGATGCGCAAATTCCGCCGCCAGGGAGTGATAATGCGTAGCAAAGAACCCAACGCAGCCGATGTGCGACGCGACGTGGTGCAGCACGGCCTGGGCGACGGCGACGCCGTCGTAGGAGGAGGTGCCGCGGCCGAGCTCGTCGAGGATGACGAGGGAGCGGGGGGTGGCTTCGGAGAGGATCTTTTTGGTTTCGGAGAGCTCGACGAAGAAGGTGCTCTGCGCGGCGAAGATGTTGTCGTTGGCGCCGAGGCGGGACATGATCCGGTCGATGGGGGTGAGGGTGGCGGATGTGGCTGGGACGTGGCAACCTATCTGGGCCATGATTACTGCGATGCAGGACTAGGAAGGGGGTTAGTGGATGGGTGAAGGAGGGGGGTGAGGGGAGGGGGATTACCATGCGCAGGATGGTCGACTTGCCGGCCGCGTTGGCACCGGTCAGGAGGTTGATCTTGCCCTCGTCGCCGCCAAGCTTGATATCGTTGGGGATAAAGTCGGCGACGGCGTTGATCATGCAAGGGTGGCGGAGCTCCTTAAACTCGACCACGGTCCGCTCGTCGTCGACAAACACCGGGCGGCAGCTGGGCATGCCCAGGGCGGACGACGACTTGGCCAGGCTGATCAGGCAGTCCAGCTGCGCGATGATGCGGATCGCCTGGAGCCAGACGTCGTAGTCGACATCGAACCGCTGGAAGAAGCGCGAGGCGACCTCCTTGACGATCTGCGAGTGCGTCTCCTCGGCCTCCTGGAGCTCCCGCACGAGGTCTTCGAGGCCGCGGAAGTAGTACCGCTTGACGGCGGCGGTCGCTGACATCTGGCGCCAGTTGGTGGGGACCTTGACAGCCTTGGGGACCTCGATCTGGTAGATCTCCTTGCCGACGTCGGTAAACTTGATCGTCTTGCACCTGAGCGCCGTCTTCTGCCTCTCGAGGAGTTCGTGCAGTTCTGACTTGATCCGTTCCCTCTCGTCTTCGCTGGCGTCGAAGTCTTCCTCGATGCCCCGCTTGGGGATCAACATCTTGTCGTTTCTCGCCTTCTCCCTGTCAAAGGCAGTGTCCCAATAGCCCAGGGGGTCCTTGAGATTGGGCATGGCCGCGATCAGCCGGTCGACGAGGCCGTTTCCGCCGCCAAAGGCGTCCAGGAGACCCATGGTGTAGTCGATCTGCTCGAATCCCTCGAGCACGCGGACGAAGTCCTCGGGTCTGCAGGCGCCGGCATGGATCCGCGAGATGAGCCGCTCGAGATCGGGCATCTTGGCCATCTGGGACGAGAACTGCTGCAGGATGCTGCGATCCGCATTCAGCATCTCGACGGCATCGAGCCTCTCGTTGATCTTTTGGATGTTGCACAGCGGGTGGCACACCCACTGCCGGAAGAGGCGCTTGCCAAAGGGCGTGATGCACCTGTTGAGCAGGCTGAACAGGGTCCCCTCAGGGCCGCCGTTGGCCGTGTTGGTGAAGATTTCGAGGTTGATCAGGCTCTGGCCGTCCAGGATCAAGGTGCCGTTCCGATGGATCGGGTTGTACCACTCAAAGTTGCCCTGGGAGAGGAGGTTCTGGTCGAGTTTGAGGACGCGGAGATAGTGCGTCAAGCCGCCGAGTGCGGACATGGCCAAGTCCTTGTCTTTGGCGTCGCTCAGCTTCTTGGGCCACACCTCCTCCTTCCCTTCCTCGGACGCAAAGTACCCGCTGCACTCCAGCTCCCGCCTCGCGAGATCAGCGTCCCAGAACTCGGTACCCGGCTTCAGGTGGTTCCAGATGGTGGTCGGGCCCGTGTTGTTCTTGAGGATGCGAAGAGCCTTGGTGGAGAGACGGGACTTTTCCAGGAGCAGCTCGCGGGGCGATGCTTGGGCGACAAAGGTCTCGAACTTGGTCAGGTCGACGTCGTCCTCGAACTCAGAGAGGAAGAACTGGCCGGTGGCGGCGTCCACAAACGCGATGCCGAAGGATGGCTTGTCATCGATGATAAACTCCTTGATGGCGGCGCAGTACGTGGCCATGTCGTCCTGCAGCATGCTGCCGTCGACGAGGGTGCCACCCGTCAGGATGCAGGCCAGCTCTCGGCGGATAATCTTGTCGGCCTTCTTGGCCTTGGCGCTCTCCTTGATGTCACGCTCGCGCATCTCCTTGCCCAGGGCAGACTCCATCTGGTCGACGCGGGCGACCTTGTGCCCCTTGGCGACGAACTGGTTAACCCACATGTCCAAGGAGCTCTCCGGGACGCCGACCATGCGCATGTTGACGCGGTCGGTCAGCTTGAGGTCGAAGAGCTGGTGCCCGATGGTGGCATCGTTCTCGTAGAGCTCGTAAAATTTGCCCTTCTTGAAGAAGACGACGGTGTCCCAGAGGTTCTTCTTGATGTCCCAGTACTGCTTCTCAAACGGAGAAAAGTTCCTCTCGGCCATCGGGGGGATGTAGATGCTGGTAGGGTCGAAGTCGGGATGGCCAGGAGGGTTCTTGTTGCCGTCCAGGATCTTGGCCAGCCACGGGTATCGGTCCTCGGGCTCCTTGGTGTGCGGCTTGGCGTTGGGTTTGGGGCCCTTGGGCTTTTGCGTGGGACGGGGAGCACGAGGGCCGGGCTCGCTCGGCTGGACATCATCCGGGTCGTACTTCCACTTCTGGGCGGTCGAGGTGGCGGGCGGGGTATCCATCATCAGCTCGTCGTCGTCGGGTGGGGGCGAGTGGGTGTCCGGGGCGGGAGACGAGGAGAGGTTGGACTTTTTGCGCGGGGCCGTGGCTTTGGCGGCCGGTCGCTTTCTCTTTTTGGACCTCGAGGGAGCGTCCGAGTCGTCCGAGACGACAAAGTCCCCCATATCATCTGCAACCTGTCAGCACCAATTCGTGTAGCACTCGGGCAGGCGGCATACCGTCATCCTCCTCGACGTCGTTGACCTCAGCTTCGTAAGCATCCTCATCATCGTCGTCTGGAACGGCAGCACGGGAACGGCGTTGGGTAGAGCGGCGGGCCTTCATGGTGGCAAAGACGGCATCGTCATCCTCGTCAGAGGACTCGGCGTAGCTGACTGCTTTCCTAGCCTGCAAGACGTTTGTTAGAAGGCGTTGTCGAGGGAATTGGGTGGATGGTTACGTGCCTTTCGGGTCGGGCTGCTGTGCAAGACCAATGTGGAGTTGAGGGCTGGTTTCTGCAAGATGTTAGGACCAGCGCGGTGTGAGGAGGGCGGCCGGCCGAGAGAGGGTAGCTTACCTTGGCCGTGCTCGTCGTGTCTTGGTTCTCCTGGGAGCTTGACGGCTCGATAGCATCGCTGCTGGGGACGGGGGTGACATTCGCGGGGCGACTGGGGCCGCGGATTGAGTTGGCGCGGGTGGTCTCCTTGAGGCATGGCGGCGAAGCGGCACGCTCGCTGGTCGACGTCGGTTTCGTGACTGTAGATGGCGAGGGGCTGGCTCCGCTGGGGCTTCCGGCAGCGCTTGTCCTAGTGAAGAAGCCGAGAATGCTGCGTTGCTGCTTGCCCGTGGACGCCGTGGAAGATGCAGGCCCCTTTTTGGCGGTCGAGGGGGTCTTCGCAGGCGTCTTTGCCGGAGTGCGGGCTGCAGTGGCCGATTTCTCACCCATCGTGGATTGCAGCGTGTCACGACAGCCTGAGATTAAATTACGGATAAAACCAGGCAGATGGTACAAGGAATAACGGACATGAATGGACAGGCAAGAAGTGGGAAATGCGGATGGTGATGTTTGTGGCAGCAGGTTTAAAGTGGAACGCGAGAAACGCGCTGGAGCTCTGAGAGACGCCCAGGGAGTCGCGTCTGCCGCGTCGAGCCCAACCAGACTGCTGGGATGCCCCATGCCCTTGCCCTGCCCCACATCCCATCCCAGCCCCACCCCACCCACGTGCAGCGTCTGGCACCTGTCGAAGCCAAGCCAACCCCAAAAGGCCCAAGCTCCGGCAATCCCCAATTTCTGGGCTGAGTGCATCACAGCACAAGCTCTGTCTGCCCCTGCATCCCAAAACCCCAAAATTGTCCAATCCATTTCTTCTCGATGCTGGATTAAAAATGCGCTCTTGATTGATAGCCTGGCATCCGCCGTCTTCAAATTAATTACTGTCTGCTTTTGTTCTTCGATATTGTTTCCGCATCCCCCCAGATTCTTCGCCCACCATCCTGCTCGTGGCCCATCCGATGTTGTATCCGACCGTTGGCGACCACCATTGACAGCGGTCACGATGTGACTGCCTCAGCACTCGCTAGTCAACTCCTACCCAACCTTTTCCTCTGCGCGCCGCGAAGGTCGCCAAGCGATGCCTCGCGTGTACTGTACCCTCGCATCCTCCGTCATCTCCCGATGTGCAGCACAATGGAACGAGGCACCGCACACCGCCTGACCCTTGTCCGAATGCCCTCATCGTCAGATGCTCCGAGAGAACACCGAGGCGTCCCGGGCGGCATGCTTGGGATGGATGGCCGGGCTAATGGGGACAGGGATTGTGTTTCCGCAACTTGGGCCACCACTCGACCAGACAGGCAGAATGCGCGCGAGGGAGTGCAGTCCGCAAATATCCATGGGGTGGCCAAGGCGGGAGAAACCGATAGGCTCACGTTGAGCAACGGATAAATCCCCCCTCGACGCATTTAGCAGGCTGGCTCGCTGCCTTGCGTGCGCGGACGCGGCGTGGGGACATGGCAAAGTATGGATGCAACATTTGTCCAGCGGCACCGGAACCTGTGGCGCCGACCAGCCTCGAGTTAAACGACGGTCCATCGCAGACTCTTCGACGACGCCGACTGCCGCTGCTCCGTCGACCGTTCCCGAGGTCAACGGCAACCAAGGACGGGGTGTTGCTGTCGCGACTCAGCTCAGCTCGATTCGCCTCGCCTCGACGCTGGCTCCACGACGGCGCACGACCACTCCCTCGGGTTTTGTTTCGCGGGCGCCCCTCTCCCCGCTCGCTTCTCTTCCTCTCAGCGCCCCCCATCGGCCCCTCCTCCACTCGCCCCCGCAGACCCTGTTCCCGGCCAAGCAGGCCAGCTGCCACCCGCCGCATGTCAACTGCCACAGCGATCGCCCGCCCAGCTTCTCCGAATCCCCGTTACCCCAACAATCCGCTCCCACGCCACGCAGTGTCCCGGCCCGGTGCATCCTCGTACGAGCGCGGCATCACTGCTTTGCTTGCGTGCGGTCCACTCCCCGCAAACACACACAGAGGGAAGACATACAGGGCGGGGGTCCTCGGCGGCCAAAAAGCCACAACGGTGCGCCCGCCACGGTGCGCAATGGACGCCGCCATGGACCGCTCAGACAGCACTCCCGCGCCTGCAGCTGACGCCGCGCGCGACTCGCTCAGGGACCAGAACAGTCGCAGAGCTGCCGCCTGCTTGGTGTGTCGCCGATCCAAGATCAAGTGTGAAAAGGGCCGCGCCCATAACGACGACCGCTGCCACCGTTGCCTCCAATTGGGCGTGCAGTGTGTGCGTCCAGACTTTCACGTCGGCCGCCGCAAGGGTGTCAAAAAGTGTGCCATCACCGCCCCTCCTGCTCCTCTCCTGCTCCTCCCCCGCTCTCCCCTCTCTGTCCCTCTCTACCTACCCAACACCAAGGCTTGCTGACAGAATTGCAGCAAGCGCACGGGCTTGGAAAAGGCATTGCACCAGGTGGAACAAGCCCTGCGGCGAACCGGATCCGGCGTCGAGGCCACCAAGGTTGTCTCGGATCTCAAGTCGCTCCTCGGCCCCGGCCCTCACGCCTCCCTGCCGCTTCCCACCCACGATCAGCCTGGAGGAGGACGGGCCGCTGGCCCACGACGGGAATCGAAGGAGAGCGACATTATTCTGCCAGACGCCGATTCGGACGCCGGCGACAGTTCCGGTTCAGAGCAGGACGCCATGAGTGTGCCACAAGACTCGACGCCGTCGCAGGGCCATGTGGGGGAGGAGAGCCTGGCAGTTGACGACGCCGAAAACCCGCTCCAGCTCCTCGCGAGGGCCTCCGATTTGCACGTCTCGCCAAAATCAGGCGCCGACCACGTTGCGTCGGAACCCATGTCCCAGCAGCGTACCCGCCAGGGCAAGCAGACCGACAAGATCTCAGAGGTGGAAAGGTTCTTCAAACTCAGCCAGTTCAGCCTCGACACTGGCCCGGATCTGGATCCCATCCACCTTGGCCTCATCACCGTCGAGGAGGGAGATACGCTCTTCAGCTTCTTCCACCACAACCTCGCCCACACCCGCTGGGGTCTCGATCCCGCCCTGTACACAGCCGCCTTTACCCGCTCCCGATCCGCCTTCCTGTTTACCTCCATTGCCGCCGCCGCCGCCCTCTTCATGCCCTCCGCGGCGGCTCTCTCCAGACGACTCTCGAACCACTGCAAGACCCTCGTCAACCGCATCATCCTCGACCGCTACCGCTCCGTCGAGATTGTCCTCGCCTTTATGGTCAACGTGCCGTGGATGTTCCCCGGGAAACACAGCACCGACGACGAGACGTGCTGGTACGTGTCCATGGCCACGACCATGGCCTTGGATTTGTCCTTGCACAAGATCCTTGTGCCCGTGGCCTCGCTCAGGGACGGACCTGGTGGACTCGGTGGGAGCTTTGGCGGAATCGCGAGGGCCGACTGCATCGATCCGAGGGTGGCCTTGGCGTTGGATGGCTTTGGGGACGTCGAGCCAACGTCGGAGTTTGGGTTGAGGCTCTTGAGAAGGCGTGAGCGGTGTTGGATTGCCTTGTTTGTGCTAGAGCGCGGGTGAGTCTTGATCCAATCCCCATGTTGCGGCGCGAGCTGACAATATTAGGATGTGTTTGGCGAGAGGGCGCTCTTACACCCTGCCGGTTACCCCGATTCTGCGAGGATGCGACCAGTGGCATCTATCAAATATCTCCGACACCATGGACGGGCATTTGGTCTCGATGGCGGTATTACGGAGAGATCTAGTAGGTTACTCAACAGGGCAATCTCCAAGGCCAGGGAGCTAACCCGGTGCAGGATGAACTGTTTTCTTCCATCCGAACCCTCTGTGACGAATCCCGAGATGCCCGAGCGGACGGCGCCATGGTCGCGCGGTCCATCCAGATGATGGTGGAAAAGTTCTTTGACGAGTGGCATGCCAAATGGGGGATCTCGATCGGGAGCGGACCTCAACATCGCCTGCCCCCCTACGTGCAGATTCTGGTCACCCACACCCGTTTGTCCATCTACAGTACCGTCATCAACCACCCGACCGCACCCACAGAAGTGCGCCACTTCTTCCACGCGGCTGGTCTGTCATCGGCACTAAATGTCATGCGAGCCGCCATCCAGGGGGAAGGACAGCTTTCCAGCATGCCCAACAACACCGCGATCATGATTTCGTTTGCGGCGTGCTTCGCTCTCCGGCTTAGCGGCCAGTTCGCGGGTAACTCGAACCTGGCGCCGAGCGTTCGGACTCTGATCGAAGAGACGGCGGAGGTCCTGGAGCGCGTCGGTTCCGCAACGGACCACCGAAACGGCATGTCCACGCTGTACGGCAAGTACCTCAAGTACATTGTCAAGAAGGCCGCAGCGGCCGGACCTGGCCCGGTTGAGCCAGCAGGCAGGCCGCGTGCTGGGGCGCAGCCTGACCTGCTCTCACAGCAACATCATACCTCGGCGCCCCCTTATCCCCGGACCAACCACGCCCGTGCGAGCTTCAGCATGGCCGACGCCATGCGCCCCAGCCCCCCAGTCTCTGGCTTCTTGGAAGCCCCCCTCTGGTCGGAGCCGATCCAGTTCTCCTCCATGTCCGATGACCAGATCGTGGAAGCCCTCAGCAGAGTCAACAACGAGTTCGATCCGGCACTGAGCATGTACCCCTGGGACGACGCTGCTGCTTTGGACTGGCTTAATTGGTCTAATCTGCCCGACTTTGGGACCTGAATACACACAATTGGGTCATACGGTTGCCCGAGCCGGCGTTGATGAGGTCAAGTTGACCAGCTCCTGCAGCTTCTCCATGATCACAAATGTCAGTATGGTGTGAGGTCTGTTCAACGTCAGTCAACCATCTAAGAGCTGGGAAATCGGGAACCATACGTCAACCTCAGCCACGCCGGCGTCCAGCCCTTCATCAGGAACCCTGGCCCCTCGCCGGCCAAGCCTTCCCTCACAACTTGGATTACCTGCATGCGGTCAGAACAAGCACCAATCCCGGGAAAAGAAGTCACGCACACTTGAACCCTTGGCGGCGCTCTGGATCCTGCTCTTGAGCACATCAGCCGGGGCGCAGGCCGTCGTGGCCACTGTCCCGGCGAAGAGGGAGGCAAGCGCATGCGTGCGGATATCGTCTTGTAGTTGCGTCCTCGAGAGGATCACGCGTTTCGCGGCAGCGTATCTGTTCGTCTGCGTTAGCTTGCTGCCATGTCGCATGGGGAATGGGGATGGGCTTACGGCGCGATCTGGGAGACGTCTTTGCTTGATGGTCAGTGTTCCGTCCTGCCACACTCTCGACAACGAGGCATCTTACTCATCAGAACGCTCCTAACAATATTGGCAGACAGCCCCCGCCCAAACACCCTGACCCCCTCCTCCTTGCCGATGCGATACAACCCCGTCGCGGCGTCGGTGTATCGGAAGCGCTCTGCGCTCGGCTTGGCGGCGTCGGCGCACATGCGCACGAGGATGACCTGCCATGTTATCAGCGTGCAGCCTACAGGATTTGGCCATGAAGAGGGCTCACTTCTGTCGGATTCCCTATCATGCCTGCCAACCCGCCCGCAACACCGGCGCAGACGATGGTGGAAGTGGTGGACAGCTTGGTGGTGCCCGTTCTCTGCTGCAGCTGCCGGGAGAGGATGGCGTACAGACCGAAGCGGGCGGTGGAATAGGTGGACTGGCGGAGGATGGAGGCTGAGAGGCCGGACCAGAGGGAGAGGATGCCTACGGCAGGGGATGTTAGTTATGGGGAGAGTGTAACGGGGTGTGTGGGTGACCAACCATCGCGGACGGCAAAGTTGCCCAGGGTCGAGAGCATGGGGGCCCGCGTCTGCAGGACTTGCATGCGGCTGCGTCAGGGGGTCGCGTCAGTTGGCTGTCACGGGTCAGGGGGCGGATGGAAGGGCGGCTGGTGACGGACGTACTATTTTGTGAGATCCAGGGGGTGGGCTGGGGAGGCATGTTAGGAAGGGTGTTGCATCATCTGGCTGGCAATTCGTGTTGTTGACTTACTGAAGCACACTGCCATTGATGCTGCGGCTCCGCTGTTGTCGTTGGGATAAGCTTCTTGGACAGACCCCCAAATTGATGGAACAAAGAGTACCACTCACCCGAGCCAAAACGGCTGCTTAGTTCCCTTCTGCCCAGCCATTGCTCCGCTCAGGCCAAGCGTTCAGAAAGACAGCAGCACAGCAGCAAGTCAGGGGCAGTTATCCGATGGACGGTATGGCCCTCGCTCTTCAGCTCCGAAAGGGAACGTGGGGTGCGTGTATGTATGTACACAACCAGCCACGGCGTCGGAGATATATTACACGCCCTGGTAGCAGTCCCAAAGGGGGGGGGGCAAGCCAGGTGACTGACGGAGCGAACCAGGCTTTGGACCTTCCTGACTGGTGCCCCCCATGCAGCATCGATCCGCGCCTTGATCTGCGAGCGCCCCAGCCTGCGACTACGGGGCATCTAGACGCAGAATACCGCCGACGGCAGGTCCATGGGTCCCCCCAGCGGCGCGGGCCGGTATAGCCGCCTTGATTATGCGCAGAGGTGGTGGTCAACCTGGTATGTACATCTGGTGGTTCTTCTGACCGTCTTGACCTCGAAGTGGTTCCAGACATCAGACTCTGGGGAGAGTGCCCACACTGAGGAATCACGGCCTGCCTGGTGTCGACCTGTCTCGGATGCCACTCAACTCAGCACATCAAGTCCCCAAGCTGGAGCCTTCATCCAGCTGCCCGCCCACCAACGAACAACAATCCCCCAAACCCTCTCTGCCCAACCCTGATGTCGTCCCCGAAGCCAAGCAAGACCCCTGAAACCGCCTGTGGGTCTCGGCCGAAGATCTGGCTGCCGGCGCGCACCCCCCATGGCCCACTGTCCCCCTCAATTACAGTGGGTAAACTAACTCGCCCGACCGAGGCTGGAGGAGGTGGGCCGCAGGGTCAGGGGTGGGTTGCCACATGTCGGGCCGCGCGATCTGGGAATCTGCAATGGAAGCCGTGGTGTGATGATGCGACACTGCAGCAGCCACGCGCGAGGGACGGATTGAGAACCGGCAGCGACAGATCTAGCTTCCGGAAGGTCGGGGGGTATTATTTCTGGGATTGGGTTATTTGGCGGACACACACTGTCTGCAGTTGGTTTGCGCTTGAAATGTCAGCACCGCGCTCGAAGAAGACCCCTGAGGCCGACAACCACGTTGAACAGCATCAGCAACAGGACAGCAAGAAACAACGCCACCCCGACTCCCGCAACGCAGCCATGTCGACATCCAAACTCGCGCCCTCGCTCAAGGCGCTCATCAACGCGCCCTTCGCGCGGCCTGGCCAGGCCCCCGCCCCGCGCCACATCCGCGATGTTTACGCCCGCATCGCCCGCGAGGCCCGCGAGCACGGCTACGGCGACCGTCCCTGGATCACCCTCTCAGTCAGCCTCCCCCTCCCCCCTTTCCCCTCGCACCACTAACCCGCGATACACAGGCAGCAGCAACAATAACCCTCAACTCGCCCGCCTCCCTCCTCGTCCTGCACTCCCTCGTCCCCACCATCGCCCGCACCTTCACTCCCCTCTCCACGGCCGAACTCCTCCGCGAAATCGGCCTCAAATGCATCTCCTTCAACGGCATCCCCCGCACCATCAACACCCTCAACGCCTTCAAAGCCGCCGTCGCCTCCGAGCCCTGGGCCCCCTCTCTCAGCACCACCCCCACACGCGCGCTCACCCTTGACACCCTCCCGGGGGTAACAGCCCGTGGCAGGGCCCTGTGGAAATCGATCTACACGCCCCTCGACGAGAAACTGGAGGCGAAATTGGCCGAGGCGCATCCCGATCTGCCGGTGTATATCCTGGCCGCGCACTACGGGCCGTTGCTGGCTGATCCGGAGAACCACAGCAAGAATGGTTTGGCGACGGTGGGGAGGACCATGACCAGCGTGGTCGCGGTCGCGTGTTTGAGAGCGCAGACGGGGGTCGGGCCGCAGGTGCTGTCGCATGTCTTTGGGCTGCGCAAGGGGGTGGAGCAGAAGGCGCATTTGGAGGAGGTGGGTATCAGTGAAGGGGAGGAGCAAGGGGGGGTGGAGAGACTAGCGGGGGATGAGGGGTGTGAGTGGTTGTTGAGGAGTGTGGATGCCATTGCGGGGGCTATTCGGGAGGGGGAGGAGGGGGAGGTTGGAGAGAAGGCGAAGTTGTGAGGTTGGAGGGGTAGAAGGCCAAGTTGTAAGCATAGGTTTTGGAAGGAATGTATCTGAGGTACCTAGTTAGGAGCATGAGGCTGGCCAGAAGGGGTGTATATTCAGAAGTCGAATCAAGCAAGAACGTGCATGGTATAATTATACAAATGAGCAGACAGACGAAAATGCAACAAAGGGTTTATACATATTCAGGAGTCGAATCAGTCAAGAACATGCATGGTATATACAAATGAGCAGACAGACGAAATGCAACAACGGCGTATATTCAGGACTCGAATCCGTCAAGAACATGCATGGTATATACAAACGAGCAGACAGACGAAAATGCAACAGTAAGAAAGACTCGCTGCGCGCATCAAACATGCTCCCCCGTCATGCCATCACTCCATGACCGCCAGATCCTCCGCCACGGTAAACGACGCGTCCGTCTTGCTCCGGACCTCGTCCACGCTCACCCCCGGCGCCACTTCCGTCAGCGTCAGGATACCCTTCTCCCGGTCAACCTGGAAGACGCACTGTATCCAAGTCAGCACCGCCCCGTCCCCAGGAGAACGCGAGAAGACCCAAGGAAACAACTCACCAAATCCGTGATAATGGTACTAACAACCCCCTTCCCCGTCAAGGGCAACGAACACACCTCCACAACCTTACTTGTCCCATCCTTGGCCACATGCTCCGTCGCAACCACAATCTTGGTGCTATCCGGGTTCGAGACCAAGTCCATGGCGCCGCCCATGCCCTTGAACACCTTGCCCGGGATCATGTAGTTGGCCAGGTCGCCGGCGGCGCTGACCTGCAGGGCGCCCAGGATGGACAC
>FTEL01003217.1_pt1 | contig 20715 bp, 25 predicted proteins | sample 1658911 | NCBI WGS metagenome assembly FTEL01 (sample SAMEA3914869, study PRJEB12502) | metagenome | biome: forest; material: soil | place: USA | collected 2012-03-12 | depth 0.1 m
CCTGAGAAAGTCCCGGACATCCCAGCCGGCACGTCGAAAATTTCCGTGGAGAAGGCGGTTGGGGTCCAATTCTTGCAAGTCTCGGCCCGTCTCTCGAATGGTGTCACCAAAGATGCGAAGCATTTCGAGCGTCTTGAAGTAAACCCGGGATCTGTCAAACGATGAGTCAAACATGAGGCGACTGTTGGTTTCGTCGCTTAGAATGTCGCCGAGCTTCCACGGTTGTCAGTTCGACAGGCGCGACACACGATCGATACTCAAGAATTCTCACCTTCGTGTTGACAGCACTATCCAGCTCATCCAAGCAATCGGACCATTCCCTTTCCCAGAAAGTCAACATGCGGTGTACGACAGATGGTGAAGGTGTTAGCCGGCGTTCGTGCCGTTGACGGTAAACTGACGGTCACTCCACTCTGTGAAGAGATCGTTTGAATTGGGAGCCTCGAGCATCACGTTTTGGAAGTCGCCCAGCACCACGACGACGAAGGTGGGCGAATCCCCGGGAGATGACCAGCGGCACAAAACGGACATGCGGCGCTCCGCAAAGGGCTTGCCCGTCGAGCCTGGGAGGGCCGGGAATTGACCAGATTCGCGATGGCAACGGACGTAAGGTATGAAGTCAGTTGGATCGTTGGTTGGGAGGGAAAAGCAGCGCAAGGTGTGCTGGAAAGATGTCTCGCTGTTGCCGCTCCACCTGCCAAATTCTCGCTCTCTACCACGGAAAGAGAGAGGCTTCCATTGTGCGCAGAACTCGTGCAAGAAGTCACGCACGGTATCCAAGTCATGTTCCGGGTTCATCTGACAGACAGCGGCAACTCGGGCCAGGCTGCTGAGAGGAAGAAGGCCATCCGCCCATATTGGTGTTGTAAAGTGCCTACAAACACGTGAGTACGATGCGATGGATATCAGGGCAATGTCGGGCGTCGGGTTACCACAAGGAGCCGGGACTGGCCAGATTCGAGCTCGAGATTCTGGAGACAGCCACGGCATCCGCCTGAGAGGGTGCGAGAATTGTGCTGGCTGGGACAAGGTCGCGGTTCGGACCAACAAGCAGGGGCGAGGCGCAAAGAACGCCGGAATGTCGGGGGTTATGACCGAGTATCCATCCCGAATCCCTCGCGATACTCTGGGTCAAGCGGTCGAGATCAAAATAGACAGGCCACTGGCGACGTAACTGCTCCATCTCATGGTCTGTCAGACGCGGATTCCGCTCAGCGTAGTGTGTCCTCCAATTCCACAGTAGCTCAGACGGCGAGTCGACTTTGTGATCTTGAAATCTTAGGACCACCAGAACCTGCGAACGTGGAAAGATCTTGAAGCCGTCTCTCCCGCCGTGCCCTCGGGACTCTGGGGTTTTCGTTACGAGTTGGATGGTTTCTTCGCGAAACAGTTTCAGGTGCTCTCTGTCGGCCGGATCGAAGGCGGCACGAGCCAGTGTCTCGACAAGCTGCCGCGCTTGCGCTCTTGTTGCCTGCAGCTCGGGCGATGACGGCGAGGGAATCGCGCCACCACTGACGACCGCGGGCGACCCCACGGTCCGCAGAGTCGATAGCACCTCGAGAGTATCAAGTCCAACAGGCTTTTGCGCCACGATGGCTCTCAGTAGCCGGTTGGTCTCCTGAAGCTCGCGGACAAGGTCAGCGACCGAGACATCACCCGGCAGGGTCGTCATTTGTGCAGCCGGGCCGACGGCCTTGGTTGGTAGTGCATCTTCCAAGCCTCGTGGTGCCGGCGACATGGCATTCCCGGCGCCCGTTCACGGTAAATGCAACTGACGCAGCGGTGACTGGTGAGCGAAGCCGGCGAGCGGAAGTGACCGGAGGGGAGAGATCTAGAAAGGGAGAAATTGGAAGAGTTGCGGCAGACATGGTCCGTTTTTGAGCCTAGACGTCCCCCTCCAGGCGCCATGCTGCCCCCACGGCCTAGAGATCTTTCGGACCGCGCCTCATTCATGCGGTGATGCGGCACAGAGCATCAGATGGGTGTTGTGGAAACGGTTGAACATGGACCCAATCCTCCAGGCTCTCCGGGGCTGCATGGCCCGGGGTGGCTCGGGTGGGTGGCTCGCGTCGGGTGGATGCCGAGATTTGGGGTGCAGGACAGGGGTAGCTCCCCGGGCCAGTAACGCCACACCTAACCCCCTAACGTTAGGTCAGTGCCCACCTACCGGATCCGCCAGATTTCAGGGTGCCGAGCCAGCTTGCTGCAACGCGTCTTCCCACCCAACCCTTGGACGTCAACCGCGACGAACAAACAACTTCGCAGCCTCGATCAAGAAAACACCAAAAATATCCGCCAACATGTCGCGACGACCACCGAGAGGAGAGTACATCGAGACAGATACGGGTAACAAGGTGGCGCGCAAGGCCACGCTCGTCGGCACCCAAAACATCATGCTCGGCGGCAAGACGGTCATCCAGCCCGACGTCATGATCCGCGGCGACCTCGTCCGGACCATCCAGGCCGCATCCCAGTCTTCCAGCGGCGCCGCCTCTAGCAGCACCGCTGTCTCCATCGGCCGCTACTGCTTCCTAAGTCGCGGCTGCTGTCTGCGTCCCCCGGGGCGGCTGTACAAGGGGTCGGTTTCTTGCTCTCTCTGCCCTGTCTCTTCTGTCTTTTTGTATTCCGATGAGCCGCTGGCGGCTGCATTTCTAACAGGACGAACCTCGCAGGGCATTTACCCACATGCCCCTCCGCATCGGCGACCACGTCTTCGTCGGCGCCGGTTCCGTCGTGCAGGCTGCCTCGGTCGGGAGTCACGTTCACATCGGCGCCCAGGTCGCCGTCGGCGAGTTTGCCATCATCAAAGACTACGTTCGCATTCTCGACGGCACCGTTGTGCCCCCCAATATGGTGATACCGAGTTTCAGCATTGTCGCAGGACAACCGGCACGCTTGATTGGAGAAGTCCCCGAGGGCGGCCACGAGGCCTTCGAGCTGCGCAATCTCTACAAGACGGTCGGAAACAACCCGCAGCCAGTGCCTCCTTGAAGCGGGATGGCCGCATCAGATTACAAACATTACCGGGGAACCCCGATGGGACACGCGAGCCCTGTAGCGCTATGCAGTGTCGTCCCTGTCACTTCGAGTCCCGGAAAGGGAAGGGGTGGCATTGGCCATAGCTTCTGGATGGCTATGCCATCGCGGCGTTGACACCTCGCCAAACGATGGATTAGGCGCGTACACAGAACACAGCACGCCGCGGCCGGAGGGTTGGTGCGGGACATGCCGACAGGTTCGATGTTGCTACGCTCAACCGTGTGTGTCAGGTTTCGGAGATGGGAGGGGATAGTCTAAGGAATTTGAGACAAGAGACGCGCATGATCCTGGCTACCGGTACTCTTCAAAGTCCTATCCCCCAAAATGCTCGAGACCATTACCCTTCGCTGTGCCTGGTTGGAGCCTCAGCCAGCTCTCCGCATTCTCCTTGACGCTCTCCTTCAGGCTTCGCCATCCTCCCTTCTGGCCCAGTCTCCCGAGCAACTCCGCCCCAAGTTCATTTGGCACCTCGGTCTGGTCCCATCCCTGGTCTTTCACTTTGGCCAACTTTCCCGCTTGTTCTGGATACAGCTCCTTCAAGATCTCGGCCACCCGGAAGAAGCTGTACCGGCCTCCAAACCCATACACCCTCTCTCCATCCACCGCCGGCGCCGTAGCAAGAAGCGCCACAAACAATCTCCCCGTGTCCCTGCAGTCCACAAACCACTGCGGCTGCATCACGTTCAGAACATCCAGGTGTACGTTCTCCCACACCCAGCGCACCATCCCCGCCGTCGACGGAATCCCCTGGTTCACCGGGTCGAGACATCCTCCAATTACGGTATCCAACAGCAGCGTATTGAACGCGAACCCGGGTCTGGTCTGGTGCACCCAATCCCACACTCCTCTCTCAACAAGCGTCTTGAACGCCATGAACCCCGCAAACCCCTTGCTCTTCGCATCTACCTCCCGATTCCTCGCCAGCGCCAATGCCTCCTCATTCCAGCTCTCCCGGGTCAGCACAACCCGTCTCTGCACGTCCGGCGTCCACGCCGCCCACGCAGAGGAAGTAAACACCACACTCCTCACCCCGCCCTCCCGCGCCGCCGCCTCCAGCAACGCGATCTGCCACGGCAGCTCCTCGGCCGCCGCCCGGTCCGCGTCCTGCACGTGCAGGTCCAGCGCTCCGAGGACGTGCGCGATGCCAGCCACCCCGCGCACCGCCTCGTCCCACGCGCCCGGGGCGAACAGGTCGGGGACCTCGAGGAGCGAGAAGCGGTCAGCGCCGTGCCGGGATCCGTAGAGCTCTGTCAGGTAGGCGCAGCGCGTGGCGGAGCGGACGGTGCCCCGCACGCGGTAGCCTGCGGCGAGGAGCTGGTCGGCTGCGTGAGACGCTATGAGGCCATTGGCGCCGGTTACGAGGATGAGGGAGCTGAGGGGGAGGGTGGGGTTGGAGATGGTGAGCTTGGGGGCGGCCATTCTTGCTGGCTGGGTATTGGTGCCAGTTGTTGGGTGAGCTGTGGCTTTGTCTGGGGTCACAAACATGAAGAGGAGGAATTTGAAAGAGAGGGATGAGCTTCCGTGTCAAAACTTCATAGTTTGTTGTGGAAGCACGCTGTCCGGAGCTCGGATGGGGCAGACCGAGGCGGACGGACCAGACGCGTACCGTACTAAGCCGTTCTGTGTAACCCATTAATTCCCTCTTGCCGTGGGGTTGACCACTGCAGCTGCCCCGCTGACCTTAGGTACACAACCACCTCAGCCCGCGGACGGGTGGCGGGCGGTTGTTTGCACTTTAAAGCTTGCCAATGACAGCTGTGCTTGGGACAAGCTTTATCAGAAGGCACAAGCAGGTAGCACCTCATCTGGAGCTCAAGCAACCTGGGGGCAATTAGGGACATTCAGACACCATGGTTTGTTCCCTTGCGGTGACGTTTCAGTCCCCCAGCCCTCTTCAGGTATGTGATATAGGTACCTAGGTATGTACCTACTTAGACCTGGTTGGGTTGTGTTTTGAACAACCCGAACCTGCTCTGCTTTCCTGAGCCGGCTGTTCCCCCTGACCTGCGCTCGCCAAACAGACGGAGTATTTCCTAAAACAGCCAGTGTGTAAATCTTGCACAGTCGAGTTGAGAATGAAATAATTACACTTCACAGCCGTACCTCAACTGTATTAAAAGCAGCTCTCTCAACCCTAACCTGACAACATGACACTCCTCGGCTGACCAGACTCCCTCCCAAGAAAACACCATCCCCGCCACCCTCAACAACACCCAGATCATAGTCACCATGTGCATGCTTCGCATTCCCAGGCACCCATGGTGTGATTGCCCTGACCCCACCGAAATAGACCTCCTCGACAATCTTTGCTGTCCCCATCACATCTGGATCAACCCTGATTGCAACGCGCTCACCGCCCTTGACACTACCGCCACAACCACACCCCAATCCCGCCTCGACAGCATTCTCACCAACATTCCCCGGCCCAGCCCCGCCTGGTGTTACTGTCCCACGTACATTGCGACCTACACCAGGCCCTCTGGTCTGCTCATCACGGGCAACGAGCGACTCTGCCCCAGACCCACCGCTACCCGAGAAGGGAGGGCGGCGCCGAGGGGTTCAAGGAATTCTACGTCTGGGACGGGCTCTGTGCAGATTGCAACGAGCCCGAACGTGGCCTTGCGCTAGACCTGGTCCCCCTGCGGCAGCGGTGGGTTGCTGCTGGCCCTTGTCCTTTCCCCCACCGTGTCGAGGAGGTGGTGGGGAATGAGGAGTTCGTCCACATGGTACAAGAGGGGCTCGAGCGGCTTGACGGAACTAGAGTGGGACGTGTGCTGGAGAAGAGGCTGTTCGTAGGTCGGAAGGCGTGGGGCGGCGGGGAAGGGGTGTATGTGGACGTGGTGCAGCGGGAGGTGAATGGGCGGCGGGGGGTCTTTCACGGGCGGTCGGCGGTGTACGTGCTGCCAAGATATCATAACTTGCTCCCCGAGGTGAATGGCAAGAGTGGTAATGGGTGGCTGGGGAAGGTGGTCGGAATGGTGAAGGGGAAGACTGGTTTGTTTTGAGGTGAGTCGGTCTCTTTTCTTTTGATCGTTTTCGTGTCTGGCTTCTCTGGCAGCGCATTTTGTTGGATCTCTCCCTTGCTCCTGTTACCCCCTCTTTTCTTGATTTTCATCTTTCCCCTTCACCCTTTTACTCTTCTATTGAGAAGACTCGGAACGAAAAGTAGGAGACAACAAGGACGACGATATCTTTATAGGTTTTCAGTTAACGTGTGCAGCAATCAATACCAAGAGAGCAGTCTGCTTCGTAGTCCATCTGACGAGAGAGGTCTTTGCCGTAATGCCAGTGCCTATTCTCTTGTGATATAGGAGATAACCGTTTCTAGTTCAAACCCAAACCCAGCTATACCAACTAAACCCAAACGTCCGTCGTTTCTCAGCATCCCTGTTCCCAAAATCCAGCCTACCATCCATGACCCCCAAGCCGTAACACGGTGTAAACCGCTCTCCGAGCTAAATTGCCTTCTAAGATAAAAAGTACCAGCATCCGAAACCATTCTAGCCAGAATATTCTGTACACCCCTTCTGCTCAAATAACAATCTCAATTACACTCGAGGTTCCGCTCATGGTCGACGACGACGAGCTCGCGACAGTCTTGGTCCGCCCAAAGAAGCCGCGCTTCGTCGTCGTCTTGGTCAATCCCTTGGAGGTAGTCGGCCGGGCGACAGGCGACCCAATGGGCGCCACGGCTTCCTCCTTGACTTTGTCCCACCGCACATGACTGCGTGGGAAAACGCCCAGCTGCCCCTTCCGGTTCGTTCCGCTCCAGCACCAGTGCTCGTTGAAGATCCATCCGACGTTCGTGATGGTATCCCCCTTGTCAAACACCAACCAGTCCTTGTCTGTAGTCTTGGGCTCCCACTTCCACCTCGCTATGACGCTCACCGCAGTCCCGCCTGTCGCGTGGGTCATGAGCGGCGGCATGGCGCTCCGCCGCGGTTGCTCCAGCTCGACGTTCTTGGCCGGGAACGCCCCCCAGCGGCCGTCGTGCCAGCCCGTCGCCCATTTGCCGTCCCACCCCGTGGGGAACTCGACGCCGACGATGCACGCACCCACAAAAAATTCGAGCAGGTTTTTGTCGGCGCCGAGCCCCGCGGGCCGCGGGAGTTTCTTCTCGCCGTAGCGCTGCACATGCATCTTTGTGGCCGTTGCGACGGGCAGGCGGGCGAGGTCCGCGGTCGGGGGCACCCCGCCCGCCTCGGGACCCGTGATGGGGGGCTCGATGAAATGCACGTCAAAGTCGTTGAGCCGCGCGGTGTCATCGGGCCCAAAATCCTTGCCGTAAAGTACCGTTACGTCTGGCACCTCCGGGAGCGGCTGCGGGTGCCGGGCCAGGTGCCGGAAGAGGTCGTCAGACGTGGCGAAGACAGTCGCGTCACCCTCGCGCACGACAGAGCCAGTTTGGGCGCAGAAGAGACACCCATAGTAGCCCTCGGGCATACGCTCCGAGGTTTTAGGAAGGTGGGACTTGTAAAGGAAGCGGACGCGGAAGCGGATGTTGGAACTGAAAAAGTTTGCCTTGGCTATGGAGTAGGGGGAAAGGCTGTTAGTCGTCTCGGAATTTGGAAAAAGAGTTATGGAACGGCGAGGCTTACAGTTACCGTGAACGTCCATGGACAGCTCGTCGTACTGGTGAGCATATCCGCAGCTGATGCACTTCGCCGTAAACGTCGTGGCTCCCTAGCAGAGTTGTACTGCGTTAGCATTCACCGGTGCCGAGAAAAGGGGTCACGGATGGAATTAAGACTCACGGCAACATAGCCCTGCATTTTTTTGACCCCCTGCAGATGCCCCCCTTGCTTAAATGCCTGTGCTCCTTCACAGAACCCCTTCATCTGGTAGAGCGAGCTCTTGGGGCCGATACTGCAATCCGGCTCGCCCGAAGACACCGATATCAAGGCCCGCGATCCCGCATTGGTCCCGTCTGAGACCACCGTTTTCCAGTCCTCGCTTACCATCAGCCCGGACTCAAGCTCCGCCGCGGCAGACGGCAGGCTGAGTGGGGGCATGATCGGGACTACTGACGCGCGTGATGGGGCGCGCTCGCCTCCGTCCGGCGGGTTGACAGCTGGGGGACTGCGGGGGTGGTTGAAGTGATTCGAGTTCATCTCCAATGGCGAGACACTGGGGCTGCTGGTAACGGCCCGACCTTCGGGGATCACCGACTCGCGTATCGGCAACGGCCGGGCCGAGACACGAGGCGATGTCGGAACGGTCGATTGACCCGTCACCCAGGCTGTCGTCCGGCTGATCGGAAAGACCGGGATTTCCAGGGGCCCGGTACTTCCAGGACTGGTGGGCTCTTTCGGTGGGCGCCCTGGGGGGTTCATGCTGCCTCCGTGGGAACTGGCGGGAAGAACATCGGGCGTGGACCCGGGTCGTGGGGCGGGTCGGTGTGCTGCCGGCGTGCTGTCCATAGGATGCGCCTGCACCTGCGCCCGCGCCTGTTGACTGTGGGCCGGCTGCTGGTCCTCGGCAACGCGCCCTTGGACAGCCAGAGGGAAGACCGACAGCTGAGGGACCAGAGGCGCTTCTTCGCTGGAATACGGAGGCAAGCTGTCGACACTGTAGTGAGACGATGCGTGACTGATCGTCGTGTCCCTCCTGGAAACCCCCTGTGGCGTGAGCCTCCTCCTCCTACTGTCATTGCTGCTGTTCGAGACTGCGCTCGGCATGCGCTGAGGGCGGGGCGGAAGCTCGGCCCCCTCTTGAGTTGGCGTATCTCGACCCCTCGACGACGGTCTCAGTGGGGGTTTGGGCATATGGTTGAGGATCGGCGACCGGGAGGGCGACTTGGCTGCCGCTTGCAGCAAGACAGCAGGCGGGAGCGGAGGCAGCGGAGGGAAGGCCGACGCGGCTTTGGGAGGTGGTCCGACCGGGACACCGTCCAGCTTCAACCGCTTAATGGTGTCCAGCACATAGAGAGCAAGCGACTTGACTGCGGCCTGCAGCTGGGTGAACCTCTCCTCATCGAAGCCCTCGAGCTCAACAAAGTCCTCAAAGTCATACAGGAGGTCCTCGAGCTTGTGACGCTTGTCCTCAATCTCGTCTGGCACGTCTCGGTCAGCAACCAACCTTATAACGTCGGGATACTCGAGCAGCGTCTCACTCACCGTTCTTGCTTATGGCCGTCTTGAACATGTCGCCGTACTTCTCGACCTGGCCATCCCAGAGCGGCTGCAACCGCCTCAGGGCTCTCTCGCCCTCCCTCACAATGGCCTTCCCGGCCTTGGCCATCCGCTTCGCCGTCTCGTCGTCGGCGTCATCCTCAATGGCCGCCTCGGCATTGGTGACAGCGTCCTTGCCGCGGTCCACCACCTCCCGGAAGGGGGCGAGGATCAGCTCCTCGATCTCGACGGCCATGCAGGGTCTTTCGGGGAGTGATCGTCGTCTGCCCACGTGGCGGAGAGACTTTTCGGGGGTGAAAGATGATGTAATTGAATGTTTGCGCTTAGCTCTTGGCTACCAGGGGGGACTCAGGAGTCGAGGGAGGGAGGCACGCGAGATAAGGAGAGCAAACGAGACGGGCGATGGGGGCGAAGATCCAATAACCAAATCTCCGGGACCACTTGAGCACACCCAAATGCTTGACCGAGAGGTTCCCGATTTTGTTCTTGGGAGGCGCGCTATTGGTCGCCCGCCGAGGGACAATAATGATGCTCGCCTGCCCTCGATCGCGGTCAGGGAAAACGGGAATCGAGGAACGCGCGAGACTGGATGAATTGGCCTCGCAGATCAAGTTCCTCCCCCAACGGCCCAGCTGCCGGCACGTTCCAGTTTGTATGGAATCCCCCAATGCATGTCGGCGCTGCGATGAAAGAAGCAAGTTGCCCGGTTTGCCCCTGCATCCCGTTCTGGAGAGGCACGTGGGAGGTTGGCTGGCTCTCAGCGCTCCTCGCCCCTTGTGGGGCATGAATAACGTTGCCTGACTCGTCAATGTAACCAAGCCCAAGCGACGGGGGTCTTTCGTCTTATTTTCCTTCTTAGGACAATGTTATTGCACAAAACCCAGGCTTAATTGCTTGTGACAAGGAATCCCCTCTTCACTGGGCACGCGACACATCCCTCGGCCAGTGATGAGTGCAAAAGGGAAGATAACCTTAAAGTTCCAGATCGCGTTAGCATGAGAAGGTTGCGTCAATGCTCACCGGCCTGCTGTCACTCCCCCACCTTTGCTCGCCACCTCTTTCCTTTCTGCTGACCACATGTCCTCAGGAATACTGTTCAGCGCACTTTTGGTCTCAGTGAAGCAAAGAGAAGTATGTACGGAGTACCTTAAGTAAAATACATCAAAACCAGTAAGGACTAGCCCATGACTACCTACCTTACCTTAGGCACCTAGACGTTCTCAACATGAATTCTCACCGAAATCAATCTTGAGGTCCACGGTCATCTCACCTAGCCAGTCGGCACATTTTTGTCGACTGGGCAAGTCTTCTGGAATTCTGCACGAATAGCTGGCGTTTAACCTTTAGTATCCGTGTGTCCCTCTGGCTTACTGAAACCCAACTGGCTGAAATATATCCAGTAGTTTTTGAGATTTGACATGTCTAACCGAGCGTATGCATATAGCATTGCTGGCTTCACTGTCACAGCCGACTCATAAGCCTCGAGTCGCCCTGGTTGCGGAGAACATGGAGCCTATTGTGATAGTCAGGGCAGCATAATGAGCGTATCGAGATCGCAGCTCAACCTGGGCACCATCTCGGTCCACAGATTCTGCGCCACGTTGGCGGCAGCGCCGCAGTGAGGAACCCCAACCCCTTCCCGCACCAACTATTTTAACTCTCATTGATCCCTACACCCGGGTCTTTCTCTCCGTTAATCACCAAGGAGGAATTCAGTTCGACCTTCTCAAACGTGCGCGTTGAACACGAGTGCATTCATTCAGTCGGCACCTGATTGTCCCTCTTGCTACAGCTCGGGGCCATCTCATCGCGGATCCTTGCGTCGCACACTCCGGGGTAGGCACAATCACAACCAACCTCGTCCCCGCGCCGGACTGTGCGCATTGTAATAGAATACCTGCCCTGCCTCTGCACCGTCCTCCCCTCGATCGTGTCCGTCTTCCGTGGCCGGATGGCGTGCGTATAGCCGTAGCGGGAAGAGCCTGTCATGAGTAACAACGAACGCGGAGGGAGAAGGAGTTCCCAGCGGACGGCCTGTTGCTCCTCCTCTTCCAGTCGCTTCAAAATCCTCTCTTCGCCGCCATCGTCAACCCCAAGGGCAGCCGCGGACTCGGTATGCCCGCCCGCTTGAACCGACCGCTTGGGCAGCCGCATCTTCCGAGCATCGTTCGGGCCGGACATGCGAAACTGCATGGACACGGCGCTGCCAAACGACAAGCTGTACAGGGCCTCGCCGAACATGGAATGGGTGTCGACATGGGGCGGGATACCGGTGCCGGGCGGGTAGTACTGGACGGTAAACTGGTCGGGGAGGTAGCTCTGGATCGGAAGCCGGGGAAGAAAGTCGGTGATGTATGAGGGCACCGGAGTGTATTTTGTTTCCGACGCACCGAAGGTCGCGTAGTCAAAATGGTGACCGAAATGCTGGCTCACGCGCTTCTTTCCCTCTCTGGCCGGGTCCCGGGCGTGAAAAGCGTCGATCATGGCTGTTTCCTCGGCCTCGGTGATGAAATCGTGAATCAACGTCAAACCGATGTCGTCCCATCGCAGAATGTTGGGATTCAAAAGGTCGACCGTGGGGTTGGGGGTTGCTTGTAGAAGTTCCATTTTTCTGTTTCACTTTATCGATTCTGAAAATTGTTGGTCCGCGATTGAGTCTTTTGCCGCTGGTCTGAAGTCTTCGCTCTCACGCCAAGTTCAGCAAACGGGGGTTAGGGTAAGATTACGCACTTTAGACCCTAACCCAATTCCTTGCTTGGGCCCGCCCCTGAGTCTGCCCCTGAGAGGAGGTGAGGAGCGACGTCGTGTTACAACTATGTATATGGTTCATGAATTCCGTGAAAGTGACTAACCCTAAGTTTTTCAGCGTGTCGCACTCCTTGATTCACAATTTCTTTCTGCAGCAAGATGTTCAAGGCACCGTCGGTTTCCAACCATCAAACTCTAGATACATCGGGCTTCCACTTGAAGCCAGAGCTCTATTTACATCAACAAGGTTCCCGCGGCTTCCATTGGTCCTGATTTATACACCCCGGCCTGGTTATTCTGAGCCCCTAACGCCGTGTCTTCCCTCTTGCTATTTCCCCAATAAACCAAACCCCTGAACACCAAAGTTCCTCTTTCCAAGATCTCAGAAACTCCCAAGACGCTCAAACCCAGATAAAATCTCCCATAAATTCCAGCTTTGTTTTCGCCATAAAGAATACCTTGAACGGCTTAGCGATGATACACCTGTTTCCATGGCGCCTGATGTTCCGTGGCTGGAAGGTTGGTGATGGCCATGGCATCAGCATGACGGGGCCCTTGCCCGTCCCAGATGGGATGCTGGCTTTCCTGGCTGTGCGAACGCGAGGGCCTACTAGTCGAGTGATGATCCAAGGTCTCAAGCCCAATGCGCTCCTGTCGGCCGCTCTCATCCCGAGTCTCCTCGTCGTGCCACTTGGTCTCGCCGCCAGGCGCACCGGAGACATTGATTTGTGGTCCAGGTTGCCCTTTCGCAGCAGCCGGCCGCCCTCCGTCCGCCACAAGACCCAAGCCGCCTTTGTTGCCACTCCCGTCCGGGTAGTATGCCCCTTGTCGTCCTCGCATGCGTACCGTCTCAACCAGTCGGTTCAGGATGGCGAACTCCACCTTGAGCTTGACGCCGTACACACAGGGCTTGAACGCACCCTGAAGGTAGAAGAGGCCGGCGTACTGGACGCCGAGGAGGGCGACATCGAGCGCAATGACCAGAATGTTGGCACACACGAGATGCATGAGAACCCGTTTGGTTTCGGAGCCAGGATTGTTGGGGGCGCCGGAACCGCCGGTGGCCCTGGAGTTGAGGTGAGGCTGGGAAGAAAGCAGCGACGAGTTGCGCAAGTATTGGCGGGCCTGCCAGATGTACAGAAGCGACAGAGCGGCTTCTTGGGCGAAGAAGACGGTGAGCTGCACGCGGTCCCACGTCATGTTGATTTGGAACAAGCCGGGGCTAATGTCTGTCGCTTGCTGTATTTGGGCGATTGATCACAAGAGGTCAGCAACGCCATCACAATTGGTAGTGAAAGGTTCAATAGCAAGTGGGAAGATGCTCACAGCAATGGTGCCTATAATGATGGTTGGCACAGAAAAGACAATCGACGTGAAGATCAAGACGAATTTGATCCACCTGAGCATCGTCCCGTGGTTCGCTATCAAATGCAGCCGCGAGTACAGAAGCCAGCTCTGGGGAACCACCATGATCATCCAAGTCAGATAGATCATGGAAATGGACCCCTTGAGGTCAGTCCATATCCCGTAATCGGCGAGGATGATGAAGAGTGGTTGTAAGACGACGCCCCATGATGAGAGGGCGGCGGACCAAAAGTACAGGCCGCGCCGGCGTTTAAAGAGCAGAAAGAGGGATGTATTGATCTCGGCGCCGATAAACCACGAGATTCCGGTAAAAGCCGCGATAATCATGGACATGCGTAGGTCCTTTTGCAGGTCATAAAGCTCGCTGTCTCCAGCCATGATGCACTGTCGGGCCGACACTGGGCCGACACAACTTGAGAGAGGAGAACAAGGTTGAGGAGACTTGAGAGAACTCAAAATCCTTCACGACGGAGTACCAAGGCATCAACATATCATTGCCTTGCTGGACAAAGAAAGAACATCCGCAGGACAATTCTTGCAATCTCCACCGCCGTTGGAGGGCATGGCGCGCGTGGGGCTAATAGGTGGTACTTTAGGTAGGTAGGTAATATTGACTGGAGATACGGATACTGTCACTAATTACTGTGGAAGATGAGGCCAGACGGGAAGGTTGCTGCTGAACGGCGACGAGCATCGGACATGTGCCTAACAAGGGTTGACTTATCGGCCCGCTGACTGCCTGCAGGGCCTGCCACCCGGGATTGCCCGCATTTTCTGCGCAAGCGGACCAGCCGAGAGATGGCGGAGGCAAGGGGGCGGCGCGGGAATGGTGCCATACCGTCCAAACCGGTAAGAAAACATGCAGATCCAAGACGCATAAAAATAAATCCCATGTTTGCTTCGCAAGAAAAGGTTTGCTTCTTGCACAAAGATGCAGAGCAAGGCTCCTTGTAATGGAACGTTATCGACGCATACTGTGGAAGAATACAACACACCGTTCTGGTCACTTGGATGCCCCCTTGATTCCAGTTATTACACATTTCCCTCCGCCCCTTCAAGCCTTCAGGCAGCAGCTTCTGCCTCTGTTTCCGCTCCCCTTGGTGCCCATCCTGGCGATGCCATCTCGAATCCATCAAAGGTAAAGGCCGGGGCCACCGAGCAGCCCACCAGTGTCCAGGCCCCCAGGCTCCTCGCACATTGCCATTCACCCTGCTGCACCACCACCTGCGGCCGCTCTCCTTTCCAGAGATCCTTGCCCAGTATCACATGCCGTACAGGCCTGTGATCGTCCCAGGACAGAGAGAGCTGCAAGGGAGCTCCCGAATAATGGTGCCATGCCTCAACGGCGTCGAGGACGCGGTGCCAGTGCGACGGGCCAGAATCACCTTCCAAGAGGTAATAAATGCACGTCTTGTTGGAGCGCCGTTTTCCTCCGCCTTCTGCTGATGCTGATGTTGCAATGTCGCGAAACGTCTCGACGTAGTAGCCCTTTTCCGGGTGCGGAACGAGGTTCAGGGCCGAGATCACGTCCTGGGCCGAGCCTTCGGATGCCGTTGTGAGGTGTGTGACCGTCATTGCGGGTAGATTTCTGATATCTGAAACTTGAAGCGATTCCCGGCCAGTTTGTGTGGGCGCCAGTCCGGGTCTCACAAGAGTTATGTACTTTAAACAGAACGATACATGCTGGAGCAGCACTTATCTCCAGGGTTCAGGGCTGACCGACACTTAGTTGGTTTCATGTGCCGTCGCGTCGCATTTGTCAACTGTTAACGGTTGACCATTCGGTTAGTTAATTAATTCAAGGATTCATCACACACGGGATGGGGCAAACAATCAGAAGGAGCCCGAGGTTCCCGGAGAGTTCCGTGCCAGTCTTGGAACCAAGCAACCAGCATTGCCTCCAAGCTGCATTAAATGGCGATTGTACTTAAAAGCGCAGTCATGCAGTTCTTTTCACGGCGGAGGGGTTTAGGCTTTCTCTCCTCTCTTCTTCAGTTCTCCTCATCTCCCCCCTTGCCTCACACCATCCCAACGGCCCAAACCGATGCAATAAGTCTGATGACAAAGCTCATAAGCTTTCGTCCAATCCTCCCTGCTCTCACTAATCCAAACAACGTTAGAGCAACATGCTAGCAACGCTTGTTGCTGGCGCAGTCCCAACAGCCGGAACTTCCGGACACCACCTCCTCTTGAGTCAGCATAGGTGCGGCTCTCAGATACATTCATTGCATCTGTTTGGAAGCTCAAGAGGGTAAAGTCACGCATGAAAAAGATGCCTCACTAACTTTCGACGTCTAGACCGCAACTGTACGACAGACGTTAGGTATTGTCCACACTGGGCAGCCCAGATACAGGGGAGGGGGGCTTGTACCGAACGAAGAGTGAGACATTTTGCGTCGCTCGAGCATGGTACAGTATCTATGTACAGTGCAGTAAAATTACGTCTTCTCTTGCGTGGGGCTGGAATGCCGGCTCCCCGGTCCCCCGTTTGCCTTCGGCTCACATTCCCTGTCTTGGGAACCAACATGCAGGCGAAGGACTCGGACAGGGGGAGAGAACTCTGACCCAAGTCTCCTGTCGGCTATAAGAACACGGCCCAGGGCAAACCGCAGCTCTAATTTTGGCGATCGTTCTCGGAAACCTCCGGTTGAGTGTTTCCTTTGTCTTTGCCGATAATCACCATCATGTCCCGAATTACTCCCCTGTTCTGCGTCGTGTTCCTGGCTCTCCTGAGCCTCGTCCATGGCGCCTGTGCTACCAAGCCCATCGGGACGCGCAAAGCCAATGAGGTCGTCGCCAAGCTCGGCCTCATTGCCAACCCGGAGAAGGGCTATTACAAGGAGACCTTTCGGGACACCTTGCTTGTCAACAACGGCACCCGTTCCGCCAGCACGGCCATTTACTACCTCCTCGAGGGCTCAGCTGGCATCTCGGTCTGGCACCGCATTGACGCCGTGGAGGTGTGGCACTACTACGCCGGCGCGCCTCTTACGCTGTCTCTCTCGCACAACAACGGATCGGGCATTCGCAAGGTGGTCCTTGGCCCGGACGTCTTCAGCAGCCAGTCGCCTCAGGTGGTGATTGGCTCGTGGGAGTGGCAGCGCGCCCAGAGTCAGGGGGACTGGACCCTCGTCGGGACGACTGGTGAGTTTTGCCCCTTATTTCGACTTGAGTGTTGTGAACGAGACGCTGACGTCGTGATGCTCTCAGTTGCTCCGGCTTTTGACCCCGCCTTTTATGAGCTTGGGGCGGACGGTTGGAATCCTCAGTAACTATGTGGTAACTGGGATTCAGAACGCAATGGATTCTGGTTCCTGTGTCTCCACTTGCTGTTGAATTTGAAATGTTCCTCACAGGCGGGTGGGACCAGTTCTCACAAGCTGTCTTGCCCTCGCTTGTCAGTGACTGCGAAAGTCATCTTTGGGACCTGGAAACAACTGTAAATAGGGGTAACTGGTCCAAGGGTACTTGATCGAGGGGTACTTGATCGAGGGGTACTTGATCGAGGGGTAATTATCAATTTCAGAACATCATCGAGTGCAAGCCATTCATAACCTGAGTAGGAATCACACTGTTTGTGCTCTTAACTGCCTTATCGACGTCAAACAAACAACTCATGGAACAACTATGGTATCAAGGACTAACTATGACCCATCAAATGAAGAGAAAGTCTAACACCTACCGTGTGCCAACCCACCATCTTTTATACCCTTCTATCTGGCGCCGCCCCTCCCATTATGTCCATGGTGTCCAGAGACTCCGGACTCAGGCCAGTTCTGTGGCAAGCCTCTGCACTGGCTGGCTCCCATCCTGAGCCAGTTCCAACGCCAGATTTGGGCTCTCCAGCTCCCTTGGGCTCGGGACCGTTGGTATGTCCTTGACATCTCCCACCCACTGCCCCGTGGATTGACCCGGCAACTGGCTCAAGCCGCTCTCACGATACACCATGCCGCCCCAGCCCACTCCTTCCCCCCAACCCATCCCCCCTTCCCAGCCACCCACCGCGGGCGGATAGTATCCTACATCCTGCCCAGGTGTACCACCTCCATCAACACCAGCACCACCTTCAACCCCTTTCCTTTTCATCACGCACCACCCCACCACAGTAACAAGCACCACCAACGATCCAACCCCAACACCGACCCCAACACCGACCCTCTGCCCCGTTGTCAACCCACCCCCTTGCCCACTTCCCCCTCCGGCATCTGTTCCCGTCAGATTTGCAACCGCCAACCCCCCCGCAACATCCCACCTCCCGTCCGTCCCCCTCGCCTCCACCACCTTGCCCCCGCTCACATAATACAACCGCACACTACTCGTGCCAAGTTGGCTCGCAATGGCAAAATCAGCGTCGGCCTCGTCGGCCGGCGGCCAGCGCGTGGTATCCTGTGCCGGCTGGGCGCGCCACTCGCTTTCGGTCTCTGTGTCTGAAGAGCCGGTGACGAAGGCCGCGAGAGAGTGCGGGACGCGGTCAGTGCCGAGATAGAAGATTTGGCGGGTGAGATGGGTGTCGATTGCGAGGCCGAGGGCTTTCGGGTGGCCGGACCAGGCGGTTAGAGTGGTGTTTGTGTTGATGGTGGAGGCGTAGGGCGGCGAGGTGCTGTTGGAGAGGGAGGTTGTGTTGGGGCTGAGGAGAGGGGTGGGAAATGTTGCTTTGGAGGGTGACGAAGGATTAGTTTGTCGTCGTTCGTGAGAGTAAGGGAGATCTTGGATTGGACATACAGATGTGCCATGTTCCGTCGATGTTGAGGCGCGATACCTCCATGTTCCTGCTATCTCGCGGGGTGATGACGGTCACGTTGCGGACGCCCGAGAACATGGAGTGTATGGCCATCCCGGAACGGTTTGTGTTTGCTGATACGGGCCCGCCGTAGGACCAACTCTCGGCTTGGGTGAACTTGAGAGATTGCAAGGCTTTGGACCTGTCCTGGAAGAAGACGCGGTATCCCTCCTGCTCGCCGAGCAAAGTAACCGACAATCCGGTTTGTGGATGAACGGCCGGTGTGCCAGAGCGGTCTGAGATGACTTTGCTCTCCACCTGCTTGTACACGCCCGTCTGGAAATCGCATGTGTAGACCCCGCTGACGATGTCGTCGTTGTTGTTCTGATAAAACAGCGAGGCCCACGTGGTCTTGCTGTCAAACCATCCCGTGGCCGCCAGAGAGGTGCCGTTTCTGGGAGCATAGATGGTTTCGAAAGCGAGCGGAGGGTCCACGGGGTAGAGCGGTGTGTTGTTGCTGTGGCACAGGCTGTATGTGAGGAGTCCGGTCGAGGCATTCTGCATAACGAAGGAAGGGCCGATGTCCGTCCACCATGCTGCCATGGAGCCACACAGAGACGATGTGGGCATCAAGGACAACAGAGCCCAGAGGAGTGACCATGAGAGCTTGGCCATACTGTCGCTCTAGGTTTGCAGTCCACTGCGTAGTCGTGGACCAGAACGAGTGATGTTCGAGCAAAGAGGAATTGCAGGAGGAAAACGCAGAAAGAAACGTGGGAAGAGATCCCGCCTCAACCACGTTTAATCGTGATTCGGCTCCGGCCGGACAGCTTGTTCTTGTCCAAAATAACCATGTTCATTGTTTGGCCTCTGCCCCTGCCTCGGCTGCCCGCGATATCAAACCCCGGTCATCCATGAATAGAGGCAGTATGACTAGACTGTGTGGGCTGCGGCGAAGAAGTTTGGCTGCAAGGGTTGAAAATTCAACCGGCAGAGAACAACGAAATCTGCGCACAGGCACGCTGAGAGCAGAGCCCGCTCCTTTTTCAGAACCGGCATGCGGAAGGTGGTGCATAATTACTGCGTAAACATTCGGGCTGTGAGCTTGTGCGGCAACACGCTGCCAACACGGGATCCTGCCTGTGTGCTCGCAAACCTCTCTTGTCTGGGAGTCTGGAGGAGAAAGGAGAGCCACGTGTGACAAGTGTCCTGGCGGGAGATGGGGTTGCGAAGACCCCGAAGAGTGGCTTGCATTGGTAGCGGGCCGAAGCTGCATTACAGAATACGGATACACCAGGGAAGAATCACGGATACCATGCAACTTCACACGGTGCTCGAGGTAAGAGACACCCCCCCTCTTACCCCAGCTCCCTGGCTCACAAAACAATGTATTTTTTCCCCGCCCGAGAATTGTCACGCGGCCAGCCAAGTTTCAGGGGGGGCAGGGGGGACACCGCCACAGGAAAAGCAAACTCAGCAATCTCGCCACCTTCAGACATGAAAACGGAGGTTGGTGGGATGGAAGCTCAAAGACAGCAAGGTAGGCGTCCAAAAAATGGTGGCTTCTAAGTTCCATGACTGCTTTGACCTCTGCTAGAAGGTGCATTCCTTCTGAGCATCGAGTCGGTCGACTCTCTCTTCTGCAAAGTCAGGTGCCCTGAGAACTGCTCTGAGGTCTGGGCCTTGAGTTGCAATAGCGCGACCTCTGTCCTCGACCCAGCCATCACCGTGACCACGCCGCCTCGATCCTAGCCCCATTGAAAGCAATCTTATTGCTGTTGATTGAATCCATGGATTCGCATGACTCGGGGGCTGCCGATGAGGGAACCCCCGGCCTCGAAGACATTAAGAACGTGTATCTTCCTCCCGATGCGTATTTCGTTGTCGAAGACGGCCCCGGAGGCCCGGACCCAGAAGAGAATTTTGAGGACATACGCCACGAGTTCGGCCCGGCTGAACGCCTGGCATGGACGAAAGATCAGACCGATGTGACACATGACGAGACTGTTGCCATCCTCGACCGCTTCGAGTGTGACGAAACACAATTCACCTCTCCGACGAGCCCGCCTCCGGCAATGACTGGGCGCTTCTCCCCATGACGCTCCTGTACATCCTGCGTGATGACCGTCCGAATCCGTTCAGAACAGTACATCATCCGCGAGAGGCTCCGTCAACATGTATATCACACCCGGACGCCATCGAGGCTGGGGAGATATCTGCGCAGGTTCCATGCCCTGCTTTCTGGGCTGAGCCTACCAACCCAGATCGGCAAGATTGTGGTGTTTGGGCTGGGCAGAAGTCTGGCCGAGGGCAATGTGGAAGCCAGAATCACCACCAAGGTGATGGAGATCTTCCAGAAAATCATCGCGTGCCTTGTCCGCAACGTTGTGAAAGCCAGACGGCGGCAACTCGGCGGAAGTTGTCACAACTCGGAGATTCCATGTTTTGTGCAGAATGACGCTTACCAAGACATCGACGTCCGTTTTCACCCTGTGCGTGGCATCAGGCTGCTGGATGACCCCTTGGGCTTTTGGGAAGTTGACGAGACCACTGTCGTGGTTGCAGTCAATCCTTTTCTCCCTGTACGACAGATCACCACATATTGCACGGCCGGCGGTGCTGATTGTCAGCAAACTCGAGGAGCAGATGCCGTGGCACTTTGAGCCGGTCGAGTATGTACAATGCATTGATGCAGTATTTCAGATTTAACTC
>FTEL01009025.1_pt1 | contig 20707 bp, 16 predicted proteins | sample 1658911 | NCBI WGS metagenome assembly FTEL01 (sample SAMEA3914869, study PRJEB12502) | metagenome | biome: forest; material: soil | place: USA | collected 2012-03-12 | depth 0.1 m
CTCACCAACCACCCACCTCTAAGGATGATGAGGAGGTGCAGTGAGTGAGAGAGAACTTGTGAGCGTGAGCGCAAGTATGAGTCCCCTCGCCGTCAAAACGGAGGCCCAAGCCCAGACCGGGGCAGCCCAACCCAAAGCTGGGCCTCCATCCCACAGCCCCCCCAAACGCGTAACACGTCCCAAAGAGGCTGGCCACTTCTTCCGTATCCATCTCGCCGTGCCCCCAAGACCGCTCTCCTCACCCCCTCACCCCTCTCCGCTCATGCACACCTCGCCGGCCAACTCACTTCAACCCCCCCGGGTCATCCGGAGGGATCCACATTGTGGTGTCCGGGCAGGCGGCAGGCAGCAAGGGAGCAACGGAGAGGGCAACAATGGCGGGGGCAACGGAGGCAGCGCGAGGACACGCGGCTGGCGGAATGGAACAACGCCCAGCATATCTTCGCGACGAGATTGTAATCATGGAGAAGGCAACCGACATCGCCCGCGTCCCAGCGTTCGTTAGTCATCATGATGATGAACAAGAGGCAAGACAGCAGATTGCCATCCGCTGACTGTTGACCCGGCTGATTACCAAGTCTGATAAATTGATAACCAGCGCAAGGCACGTGAGACCGTGGTCGTGGCGTCAGCATGGTCTGTGTGGCGCCCCGGCCAGCAAATGCCAAGCCTTTTTCGCAACTGAGCAAAGCGCTGCTCGCTTGATCGTCCGAACCGCCCAACCCAATCCCCAGTTTTCGCTCAACCCAATCCGGGAATGAGACCAGAAGGAAAACCTTGATTTTAGCGCCCCATTCCAGGTCTTTCTCGCCACCAAGCCCACAAAAAACCACCCGGTTTCTTTGCAAAACGGAGGGGTGAAAAGAAGAAAACACCACGACGACGCAGACCTGACTTGGTAGGTGGGGGGTAAGGTTTGTTCCGGACGGAGGGGGAGGGGGAGATGGGAGGGGGTGCGGCGGAAAGGGGTCGCCGCCCGATGACTCACCCGGGAGAAGGCGAGTGAGCGAGGATCGATCCCAGACCAACAAACCCAACGACGAACCAAACCAACGAAACGAAAACGGACAGGCAAGCGGTTGCCGCTTCGTCGCTCGGCAACGACCACCACCCCTCCTCTTCCGAAAATTCACGGGTGGCGTGAAATTACAGCCGCCTGCCTGCCTGCCGCTGGTCAGGAGCATCACTCACTCAACTCACTCACTAATACCTACCAACACTTAGTCAGAAGCCGCAAAGACCCTGACCAGTCAGCCGGTTCGGGGTCCAAACCACATGTTCCAGAGCCTTGAGCCAGAGCCAGGGCCAGGGGTAAGGGTGAGTGAGGGGACGGACGGGGAGGAGGTGGGATGTCCCCTGAAGCCCCAAAAACCACGAGACGGTCATTTCGGCGGTTCAGGCAGGCAGCAGCAGCAGGCCTCGGCGTCGCGCTTCTTTTGATGTCCGGGGCCAGGCCTGATGGGACGGGACGGACGACTGGACTTGTCCTCTTCGTTTCGTTCACGTTCGCTCCTCGGGCCGAGTCCGCCCAAACGAGAAGTCGGTAGTGGTATTCGCATGAATCGCATCGCAAAATCGCCTCGCTGACATGCCCAAAGCGGGACGAACGGACGGACGGACGGACGGGGGACGGAAGAAAGCTTGTTCGTTGCAACTGCGTCAAATAGCGTCTCTCTCTGCTCTCTGCTCTCTCTGCTCTGACTCTCTCGCCTAGCTGCTGTACTGCCTAAAAGTAGCGCGTGGTATCTTGTGCGTGTGTGTCTCTGTGTGTGTGTGTGTTTGTCTGCCTGTGTGCTCGTGTGCTTGCTAGTCACCAGGTAGCAGCAGCAGACAGTTTTGGAAGTGAATACCTGACGGGAAACACGTCCCCCCTCCCCGGTTCCATCTGTCCGTTTCGTCCTCGTCATGACATGACTGACTTTGAACTTTGACTTGGTCATTCCACGTTTCTCCTCGGGCTGGTTGCCCCCCATTGCGGGTCTCGTGCCTGACGGGAAAGCCCTTCAGGGGTGGTTCCGGCTCAAGAGAAAACTCCGTTTCTGATGCAAGAGAAGCCCATCGGCAAACGGGGAAGGCGAGACAAGACCGGGGATCGGTTGCGAGGCCCTTTTCGTTTCCTTTGCGTCGGCGAAAAGGCGTTGGCAGCTGGTCCAGTTTCTTGTTCTCGCTTTCTCCAGTGCCTGGCCGGTTGGCCTTCCTTGGATTATTCTCCGAATAGAGTTGCCATTTCCCATCTCGGCGTCCGTCCACACAGAGGGAGGCGCCGAGAGTCAACCAAAGTAAACGTAGAAAAAAAGACAGAACAAAAAGCATCGTTTCCACGCCGCTCATCGTACACAACAAATCGTCGCCTTCGCCAATCGAATTCGACCAGGAGTCCGCCGCCCCAATCCCAATCCCAACCCCTTTCCCAATGCCTTAATTCCCCAGTTCCTGGACCCAGGACAATGCAAAAATCGTGATGGAAACGTGCCTTTTCGACCGTGTTCCCTTGGCCGTCATCTAAGCCGTCTATGAGCTAGATGTCCCAAAGGCCGCCTTGGTGGTATCTGGAAGCAGGTCCTCCCCCCCGTTTGATCGCCATCCGCGTTGTCGCCCCTTTCCGAGGACGAAACGATACAAAGAAAAAAACCGTAGTATCACAATGGATGTTTGGTGGTGCATAAAGGATTGTTGATATGTGCGAGCGATGGAGGGGTCAAGTAATTATGTGTCTTAAAAAGAAAAAAAGAAGGACTTAATGGGAAGGGCGAGGGTCCTGAGGAACATTAGTTCAGGATCCCCTCCCACATCCCCGGGCCGCCGTAGCCTCCAACGGCCGGGTGAAGGATCGAGATCCTGGGAGCCCGGGCCGCCTCGCTCGAGCAGCAGACCCGCTTGTGGCTGCCGTTGAGAACGGGCATCTGCTGGGTCTGGGCCAAGAGTCCACCACGGGTGTAGACCATGGTCTCGGGCCAGGGACCGGCAGACTGATGATAATGGCTGGCGAGCATCTCGCGGACATCGTCCTGCACAGAGTTCGCCCTGCCGCGCTTGGAACCGGCCTTGACTTGCCGCGAGGACCGCGAGGCGCCAGACCGATGAAGCTCCTGCAGGGCGCGGGCAGCATCGTCCATCTCGCGTTCCCGGCGTCCCAGAGGCGTCTCCATTGACATGTCGCAGAGCTCCTTAGCCGTCGGGACACCAAAGGTCTCGGGCGACGACGTCAGGTACGTCTCCTCGAGGTCTTCGGGGACCGAGGCGATGGTCGGCCTCACACTCAGCCTGTCACCGCCGAGCTTCATGCATCGGTATCGCGCCTGGGCGTCCAGCTTGGACGACGGCGCAGAAGCCGAGGAAGCAGAGGAGATGGAGGAAGAGCGAGAGAGCCGGGAGGAATCCGAAACCATCGACTCGGGCGAGGACGCGGTCGAGACAGAGTTGGCGAGAGACGAACGGCGAGTCATGTAGCTCATGGGGGACGAAGCCGCGGGCGGCGACCACCGATCCACCGACTGAGCGGCCATGGAGGCCGAGACCTGAGCCATGGCGAAGCCCATGGACGAGCTCCTTCCGAGGAGGCCGGAAACAGTACCCGCTGCAGGAGTGCTGAATCCGCTGCTCTGAGGAGTCAGGCGCGGGGTGGGCAGGAGGCCAAGCGCGGGGGCCAGGCGACCAGACGGGGCGGCAAAAGCCATGGACGGGGCCGGCTCCATGACCGCGGGAATGCCGTGGCACTTGGAGACGGAGCCAAGCTCGGCATCGAACCCAAAGGCGCCAGTGCGCTCCGCGGGAGGAGTGTAGAGGGACCGGGCAGGGAGCTCGCGGGCAGGCGAGAGGGCAGGAGACCAAGGAGCAAGCTCATCAAGGTTATCCAACTCGGGAGTAAGGTTCAGGATGATGCGCCGGAACTCGTAGCACTGCTTCTCGTAGACCTGCTGATCCGCGCCGCCGGGGGAGGGCGGCTGGGTCGGGGTGAACTTGGACACGCAGTCGGCCCACCGCTTGTAGGCCTCCTCGGTGACATGGAGCTTCCAGTTAACCGCGAGGAGGAACGCCATCTCGTTCTGGTTGATCTCGAGAGTGTCGAGACCCGAGATCTTGCTCCAGGCGCGAGCCGAGTAGTTGCGGTCTTGCAAATACTTGGACGCTAGGATCAGGGCCGCGAGGAACATGCGGCGCCCGCACTGGATGGCCTGGCTGGAGCGGCAGTCATCGGGCTGCTCCGAGGTGAAGTCGTAGGTCGGGACGTGCGACTTGATCAGGATCAGGTAATAAAGAGCGACCTGCAGGGTGGAGTAGCTCGTGCGCGAGCGGCGCAGAGTCTCCTGGATGAAGGTGCGCAGAGGCAGAACGGAGTGGCCGCCGCTCTCATTGCGAGGAGGAACCGACGAGGTCGGCCAGATAGCCTCGACAATGTGGGTGGAAGTGTCTAGATAGAGAGAGAACATGGTTTGAGCATGGGTTTTCCAAAGGCAGGTCGACGGTCTTCCTTACCAACAAGGTTCTCGACGAAGCTCAGCTTCCGTTCGGACTGGCGAACAAGCGAGGGCGGACGCCCGGTGCGCGAGGTCGCCGAGGCGGAAGTGCGTCGAGGGTTCTGCCGCAACTCGGAGGGGAGCTCGGACTGGGCCGGGGCACGAGTGCGAGACTTGGTGGCCCAGGGATCGAGCAGCTTGACGGCGGGCTCGTAAGCGCTGCCGACGGAGCTGACCGAGGTTTGCGACGAGGCGGCAGTATGGGAGAAGTAGAACGAGTCGGCCGAGTCGGAGTAGGATGTCGGCGCGGTCGAGAGCGAGTCGTCCGAGTGTTGCGAGGACACGTCGGACCAGAAGGACGAGGCGGAGGAGGAGGCCGAGGCGGCTAGGGGAAGGCTGTAGGGCGCATTGCGGGTGTGGCGGAGGGAGGAGGGCGGTTCGAGGATGTCGCGGATCATCTTGTGGTTATGGGGGTTGAAGGAGCGTCCGAGGACCTCCAGTCGCCGTCAACGCCGTGTCTACCGGGGATATCGAAGGAGGGTGCTGAACAGATCGTGAACCTATCGAGATGCGAGGACTGCAACAGGCCGCATGGGATTGTCGCAGAGCCGTGGAAGTCGAAGAGGGAGGAAGGAGGCGGCTCTAGAGCAGGGCGCAAGAAGCCGACTTTGCACGAACGAACAGACCGGTAGACGGGGCGGAGGCGGCGACTGGAGTAAATACAATGCTCTCAAAAGGCATCGTGTGTGTCTTTCGCTGGGGGGTGAGCGGAAGTGCAGTGGGTTGAGGGTTATATGGTAGTTAGCGGGCTACCATATGGTCGGGAGGGAGTGGATGACGTCGATGTCGATGGGAGACGCGGCTGGTCGGGCTGGTCGAGCGCGACAGGCAGGCAGCGCAGGCAGGCAGTGCAAGCAAGAGTGGAGGTGGTAGAGGACGAGGACGGGGAGGCGCGCGGGCGAATGCAGGTACCGTGCGATGTGATGCGCTGTGAGTGGTGGAGGGCGTCGAGGGCGTGGTGGGCGTCGAGATGCAGCCGCGCGATCGTCCAAGGGTTTTAACGGGAGAGGCGTCGAGCTGGTATCGGGCTCACGGGCGCCGATGTGACTCCTTGGAGATGGGAGATGGTGTGTCCTGTCCGGGCGACTTAGATAAGGTGGCCGGCTTCGGGACCCCCTGTCTCGATGACTCTTCCCGTAGTGTGGCGTGGCGAGGGCTCCAGGTAACTAACCGACACTTGCCGCCCGGGAAAAACCAGGTGGTCCCAAGTGACAGTCAGTGTGGCCCGCTCTGACGGGAGCCTGAAAACGGGTCCCTCTAGGGGCAGAAGGGCTGTGGCAACTGGGGCTGGGGTGGTCACGGGCGCGCGACACGGTCCAAAATGAGTGATGGCCTGCCTGTTGGATTCTTGCTCAACCCTTCTTTGTTGACTGACGGACTGACTCTTCTGGTGGGCGGCGGGGGCGACGGGTGGGTTCGAACAACACACGCAAGCGCCGTGTGCTGGGGAATGGGGGGGGGTAGGTGTGGGTGTGCAATCGCGAGGAGGCGGGCAGCGTCGTCTCGCTCGGTCTTGTAGGTGGTTGCTGTGGCTCGAGAGGGAGTGTGTCGCCTGTTGGTCCTGTTTTCCTTTGTCGCAGCGAGCAAGTGAATGCCTCGCGAGAAAGGTAAACGGTCTAGACAAACAGACCGGCAAGCATTGGAAAATGGAACTGGGAGCTGGGCGCGGACGGGAGGGTCGAGAACTGGAAACCGAACGGGCAAAAAGGACAAGGAAGCAGAAAGGAAGTGGCACAACGGGACGATGGAGACAAAAACTCGGAGAGGAGAGAGAAGATACACAGATCTCACAAGCAGACTGCTGGAGAGCCGCTTCTTCCTAGATCTTGGAGGTGAGCATCCTGGCGGCTCGATGGGGAGAAGAAGGGAGAGGACCGTCTCGGCACGGCACTGGCGTAGTTTTGAACGGGGTGCACGGGGACCTTGGAGATGCCACGGGGGGTGGGTGCCCAGCCTGCCTGCGAGAGCAAACGAGAGCGCCGCAGCCAGCCAACACCCACCCCCCCAACACCCCGGCCAGCGCTGCACCACTTACAGGATTGCATCCCAACCTCCACTTCCTGCACGTCGTCCCCCCCCAGCCAGCCCGTCCCTCTCTCTGTGGCCGCCGCTGTCAGCGCCCCGTCCACGCTTCCTCGATTTGAGCTAAAGTCTGACTTGGCCACTCGCCAGTCGCCCGCTGTGTGCTCGCTCGTCGTGATTGACGGTGGCCATCGATGGGGGGGAGGCAAAAGAAGACTGACACGCCTTCTTTGACATCCTGTCTCGACGTTCTTCCCCTCTCTCTCTCTCGCTCCCTTCCATTCTTCGAAGCCCACTTCCACTTCCTATCAGGGCCTCGCTCGCCCTCCATGCTCTCTGCCCTGCCTGCCCTGCCTGCCTTCGCGAAGCCCCCCTCCTCCCGCTCTGCCCCGTCAATCTGCCGGTCGGCCACCACGTCCAGTCAAGACACACCCTCGCAGGTTTCAACCTGCCCGCAGGATGGCAAGAGTGGTGAATCGGCGCTCTCCTGATTGGCCCTGCTGCCAGCACAGCGCAGGCTGGCCGCCGGCTGGCCACACACAACACACCCACCTTCGCAAGCCCCGCTCTGCCCCCTGTCTAGCGCCGCTTGGCTGCCGGATGCAGTCTAGCGTCCGAAAAGTGCATCATCGCTCATTCACTTCAGCCCACCTGGCGCCGTCGCTGCCGCTCTCGTCCTCTCCGTCGCCCGGCCGCTCCGTTTCCCTGGATTACGAGACGCTGGTTTGTCAGACGGCGGGGTGTGTGTCTCGCGCCCGCCGTGGCCGTCGAGGGGTTGACGCCAGCGGCCTTGCCCAGCCCGCGCGGTGAGGCCTCACACTTGCTCATCCTCATCCACTGCCCGCACAGTCGCAAACCCGCTGAGAGAGTGAATGACAAAACTGCGAAACGAATCTTCGTCATGAGTCGAGTCACGTCACCCCATGAGCCACCGCTGATGAGCTGGATACTCCCTCCCCAGCCCTGTCCAGGCGAATCATGTGAGGGCTTTGCCAATGAAAGGGGCGAGGCTGGTCGCGGGCTTGGAGAGCGACGGACTCGCCACAGCCGGAATTTGTGGTGAGTGAGTGCAATTTGCGCCACCCAAATGGAGGCCAGCACCGACCGGAAAACTTTTCCACCGGCGCAAATCAACACCATATTCCCTGCTGATGGCATCTGTTGCTGCGTCATCCCCCAGAATACCTAAGGTACCCAGAGGAGCTGCCTCAAACTAAACCTCCCCTGGATCAGGCATACAATGCATGGCGCTCCGCGCGAAGGCATCATCCATCCGTATTACACCAGTGTCTTGAGATTCGTCAAGGGAGCAGCGTTGAGACAGGTGGCCAATGCGTTTTTGGGGGGAGCGCGAACCAAGCCTAGCTGCCCCTGCATTTCACAGCCGCCGCGCGATTGAGTCGACTAAATTTATCCTCCGCAGATCAACGATAGCGTCGGTTTCGAGCGAAGAAAAGGCTCGTGAGAGTCGCTGGAAGCCATGGCTGTTGTAGCTGGCCAAATGGGCGTCCGTATCAAGGCGATCACGATACAGTGTTGACGTTGATCGTATGCTGAAGCCATTGCCATTCTATTAAGAAAACTGTGTAGATTGGTATTATCACCAACTTCTACGCATGGCCAAGCATGGTCTATCTATCAAATTGCACTGTCTGCAATTGTCATCGCGCAACCTGCGTCAACTTGGTCGTGGAAGTGCCCCGCAAACGTGGGCGGGCTGTGCTGGCTTGGGGATCCAAGGCGCCCCCCCCTCATACCCCAGCATCGCCCTCGACACAGCCCGGTGCGCGCCTCCGGGGACTCCTCCGAGGGAGGTGCGGCGATGCTCGGCTTAGGGCAATCCGTGATGCTTCGCATGGAGTCACGACTGTCGTCATGAGTTTCAGGCAGAGCTCGGCAAGAGCGACGATGTCTCTGTTGGCCCGTTGGCCCTCATTCTCGCATGTCTGGCTCAGCTCGCTCGTTGCGACTGCAGCAAGCTGGACGCATCATGCGGTCGTGGCTGCTCAAACATGCCCAGCAGGGTCGCTGATACATGCCTGGTTTGAAAGTCGGTCATTCACTCAGCAAACTTGGCGGGCCTGGCGGAAAACGGTCTCCAAAAACGGTTGCCCAAAACGTGACGCGCGCCCAATGAGAGGCCGACGCTTGGCTTTCCCCGCTTTCCGGGCCGTCACCAACTGCTGGCTGTGGGCTGTTGTTTGGCAGATTGGGTGCCCATCCTGCCGACATCGAATGCAGAGTAACCCAACATCAAGACAGAAATCGAGCATGACTCCGACAAGGCAGACGAGCGAGCAGAGCCCGTCGGCTGATTTGCACGCAACCCTTCAGGCTCAAGGCTGGCCGGCCGTGAATTGGAAAGGGATGGCCAATCACGGCCGCGTGAGTATCGCGCGGGCCTGGGCCTGGGTAGGGGGAGGGAACACGTTCAGACCAAAAAAAACCACGCTGTCCTGGTCGTGCCCAGCGATGACTCAACCCCCAAAGATTGCCCGCCGCGCTTGAAACCAACCCACTCGAAAGACCCAGCCGCGATATCGGACCACGCCTTTGACAAGCAGCTGACGTTCTTCGGTCTCTGGGGGCTTCAGAAGGGGCTGAGGGATACACAACCATGCCAGGAAATCAGGTGAAATCAGGTGACTGGTCGATCTCCAAGGAGGGCTGATCACGTTGCCCGCGTCCCCTTGGAATTTAAACATCAGCTGAGGAGGAAGCGGCTTCAGGGGATTCCAAGCGCGGCTCAGCAACACCAAGACCCCGCAATCCAGCTGGGGAAGAACTGCCCTCGGGAGCCCTCTGGTTCGCTCGCCCGGAAGGGGACAGCAATTTGTTGTCAGTCAGCGACATCATCAGCCTTGTGGGGTCGAGTCCCCCCCTTGATCTCGAGCTGGATGTCTGTGCTGTGAGCCTGATGAGCCAGCCTCTGTCAACTCCCAGCCACTGTGTCGGCTGCAGACACACAACATCCGCTCAGCTTTCCGAAGCGGGGAGAACTGGTCATCAGGGCTGACACGTTTCAGCTCGGTGCTGGAGAGAAGGCGACCTGGCCTTGCTTGTTGACGACCACCCGTGGCGACAGCGAGGGCGGCCGGACGGCCAGGCCGGGAAGAGGGACCATGTCCCCTCGGACCAGGGGGCTAACTGGTGAACAATCATCACTCATCATGCGTCATGTTGATGCCGCCGCGAAGTGACAAAACAGTTGAGGATAGCGAGAGCGCAGGCAGACGTCAGGGGTTGTCAACGCGATTCAGCCCGCGCAATGCAGCGTGGAATTACACATCATGAGCCATGCACAATATTCACCGAGGGGAACGCCTCGCCAAGCGGCCCCGTTCACAGGCAAGATCCCCGATCGGGCTCGCAAGGGACTTGTGCTTCGTCGCGTGGCAGCAGCAGCCCGAGTGTTGCATCGCGTTTTCCAGAACGGAGAAGTTCGAAGGGTAGCAGTCGGAGTCGGGGCTGTCTTAGCGCAGGCAGCAGCACCCAAAAGAAGCAGCCAGGAAGGCGGCCAGGATCCTCCCCCCCACCCACACATACACCACCAACCACCAGCCAGGCCTTGTTTGGGCCTCGAATTCCGCGTGAACTTGTGTTGTCCAGACCCCCTCCTGCTGGTTCTGCAACAGGCAACCAACAGCCCGTGAGGAAGACCACATCCATGACAGCCATGTGTCCTCACCATGCCAGCCAGCCGGGGCAACCAACCAGCCTTGCCCCCGAAGACGGCGAGAGAAGTGTTGTTCTCTCCATCACCCGGACGATGACTACCCCCCCTCGTTGCTTTGCCGCTTCTTACGCCCGCCAAGCCAGAACGCCGGGGAAACTTCGATGATTCAGTCCGAACCATCACCTGTCAGACGGTGGCAACAACACTGGTAAGAGCAAGACATCGGTTTCCCCGTCGCTGTCATGCCAGCGGGCAGCGGGACGGTCAGCGCAAAAAACACACACCGAAGGTCCCATGAGTTCGAACCCCCAGCCTGACGCCGATGAGCTGGCCGGCGAGGCGGCGGCGCTTGCTCACCGCCCCCCTCCACGCCGGGTTTTGCCCGACATCGCTCGTGGCTCGCCGAGGCAGAACGGAGCGGCGGCGAACTATTGACAAAATCAACCACCAAGGTGCGCATGCAAAGAGGCTGCCAGTTGGTCAGGCAGTAAGGCTGGAAAAAACTATCAAAGTTGGGCAGTGAAGGCAAGGCAGACGAGGGAGCCACCTGCACCCGCGCGCCAACAATCACCACCAAACCAGACGCAGTTAGGAAGGTGACGATTCGTAGTCGACTTAGTTAGCACGTTCATACTGTGTCCTCAGTTGGTTCTCCGCAATTCCACAACCACAAGGCTGCCAAAGCCAGCAGCCCCGTCCTCACTCACTCACCGCCGACGAGGACTCGGGACGAGGCAGACATCCAACAAACTCCGACTTACACCCGAGTCACCTCCCCCCCAATATACATTGCACAACAAAGCACCGCCAACGAACTCTCACAAGGCAGACATCAAACCTCCGACTCACTCCCGAGCCACGCCCCTACACCATCCAACCCACTCACTCCCGAGCCACCTCCCAACACTCATCCCACAACAAAGCCGCGTCAGGTCAAACCAACCATGAGTCTCACCCGTCCTCCGCGTCCGGTGACTCGAACGGAGGCAAGAGCCAACAGGCAAGAAAGAAAGGACACTCTCACTCACTGAGACACTGACAGAGGAAGAGAAGAGAGTGACTCCCCATCCCGCCATCCCGCCATCTCAAAGCCGACGATACCCTTCCCCTCCCCCGTTGTCCCATATTGATTGCGGCGTGGACGGATGCGGACAGACAGGCGCAACACGCTCTCGTCAAGTCAAGTTGGTTGCGGCGGCGGCGGCGCAAACGCGCTTCGTCACCACGCCGCCTGCCGGCCGGTGAGCCACGCCCCTTTCGCCCGGGGGAAGGATGACAGGGAAACTGGGGAAATGAGGATCGAGAAAAGTACGAGCAGACCACAATTCCCTGTTCTTGGTGACTGATGGATGATGGTGGGCGGGTGGTGGGAGTACGGCACAACCGGCTCAGCCATGCCCGCGCCCCTTACTTACACGACACACCCAAGGCACACCACCACTGTGATTCCTCACACACACATACACATACAGACACACACAGACAGACAGGGGCTTGGCCCGTAGATCAACCGCATCGTTCCCAGTATGAGACCATCTAGTTTTACATGACCTAGGTGAGGACCTCACTCCACCACGAAACAAAAACGGTTTTTGATATCGTTCTCGACACAAACTCTCTCTCTCTTTGCCCATTTTGTCCCTTGCCTCCTCCCCTGACTGCCCCTTCAGTAAAAAAAGAACGGCTGCCAGAGAAACCGACCACAAAACGAAGCAGCCAAACCCGTGCCCCGAAATGTCACCACTGAAGAAGCAGGGTTTAAGCCGCCATGTAGGTGGAGGCATCGACACCCTCCTTGGGGAACTCGCTGGATGGAGAGTTAGTAGGTGAACGACTGAGATGGTCCAGTGAAGTGGGTACGTACGGAAGAGCGACCTCGAGCGCTTCTCAATCTGCTGCAGCACCTCCTTGTCCTGGTCGGTGGTGACGAAGGAGATGGCGAGACCCTTGGTACCGAAACGGCCGGCACGACCGACACGATGCAGGTAGGAGTCGGCATCGGCGGGCAGATCGTAGTTGATGGCCAGGTTGATGCGCTCAATGTCGATACCACGGCCGAACACGTCGGTGGCGACGCAGATGCGCTTGTTGAAGTCCTTGAACTCCTTGTACCGGCGGATACTATGCGGAAGTCAGCATCATTTTCACTTATCTATGCAAGGGGCACTACACAACATACCGCTCCTCCTGGCTGACGCCGGAGTGGACCGCAATCGAGGGGAAGTTGCACTCGCGCAGGAGCTTGTCAAGCTCGGTGGCACGGAGGGTGCTCTTGACAAAGATGATGACCTGGTTGAACTGCAGCTCGTCGAGCAGCTCGTTCAGCTTGCGGTTCTTCTCCCGCTCCTCCAGCGGGATGTAGTACTGCTGCAGGCCGTGGAGCGTCAACTTGGTGTCTTCGTCGACGTAGTGCTCCGTGGGGTTCTGCATGAACTTCCTGCAGATGGGCTTGATCTCGTCCGACAGCGTGGCGGAGAACATCATGACCTGCTTCTGCTGGGGCGTGGCCCGGAAGATCTCCTGGACATCACGACGCATATCTTGAGAGCTAAGTTAGCTAGGGGTCCGGTTGAAAGAGGTAGGCCCGAGGTAGAGTCTTACCAATCTGGTCAAGCATCTTGTCGCACTCGTCGAGGACGAACATGCGGACGTTGCCGAGGCGCAGGTGCTTGTCGCGGACAAGGGCATTCAGACGGCCCGGGGTGCCGACGATGATGTGCGGGTGGGTGTCCTTGTTCTTGAGGATCTCGGCGTCCTTCTGGATGGAAGTGCCGCCGTAGAAGACACCGGTCTTGATGTCGGGCATGTACTTGCTGAAGCGGTTGTACTCGTTGCGGATCTGGAAAGCCAGCTCGCGAGTGTGGCACATAACCAGGACTGAGCACTCCCCAGCGACAGGCTCAACCTGCTGGAGGGTGGTGAGAACAAAGACGGCAGTCTTGCCGAGACCAGACTTGGCCTGGCAAATGATGTCGCCGCCGAGCATGGCCTGGGGAATGCATGTCTGCTGAACTGTAGTCGGGACCGCATTAGAATCGGGAGTGCAAACAATCGGGTGTGCAACGTGACGGGTACGGCGGATGGGGTGTTCAAAAGAGGGTAGGTCCGTCCACCGTCGCAGCAAATCTTCAGCTCTTCCGTCGGTCCCTCGCTTCCCGAATGGCGTCTTGCTTCCAGCAACCGGCTGAGCAGGCGGGCGCAGGGCGGTGTGGCGACCGTCGTCGTCAATCACCCCAGTGCCTCGAGCAGTCGATGGCGACTGTGTCGCTCGTCTGGCAGTGTCCCATCATAGAATCCCGTGATGAGTTCGATGCATGGAGCTCGGAAGCAATCCATGAAGGCGACGCCGTCGCTCGCTCGCTTCCCCACTGACGACTGTCATGTGCAGGGTCTTGGGCTCGCGCCTGGGCTCAGCGGTGTAGGCCGAAAAGCATCCCGCGTTCCTCGGAGAACGGAGAATCCAGACAGCGGGGATGGCCGGTGGTGTTGACCGAACACCATTGTCCCCTCGCTGCATGCCGCGCCGCGCGCCGTCGCGCTGCGCCGACAACAACCTCCGCTCCCTGACCGCTCTTGCTGCTGCAGCACAGCTTTGCCTCTTCTTTTCTTTTCTTTTCCTCTTCCTTTTTTGCTTTGCGCGATGGACGGACCCGTGGGAGGTGCAGGAGGGATTAACGATAAGCTGGGGATGAAACTTGTCAGGACTAACCCTCCGACGGATGCTCGAAGCCGCAGTCGGCGATGGCGCGAAGAAGCTCGGGCTTCAGCAGGAAGTCGCGGAAGCCGGTGGAGTGGATGCCGACGTAGGAACCCTTCTTGTCGACATTCTGGGCGGCGGCGGCGGTGTCGCCTTTCTTTCCGTTGGAGGCCGGAGCGGCGGTCTCATTGTTGAGCTCGTCGTCGGAGTAGTCGATGAGATCCTCCTCGCCAGACATGTTGGGCAGATGTGCAGTCGAGAGCTTGACGCGACCGCGAGGTGGGGAAAAAACAAAGAGGTCGGTTGAGGGAGGGAGTGGTAGTCGCGATTCCCAGCACAAAGCTAATTAGCGGGGAGTGACGGCGACGGTAATTATCGCGATTGAGGGCCGATGATGGGTATGTGGGTTTGGAGTGATGTCGGAGTGTGTTGGTGATGGAGAGCGCAAGGCAACCTAGGGAGAGGGAAGAGGCGAGATCGACCTGCAGCGGCACAGCCTCAAAACTTGACCGCGGACAGCTTTAACCTGTTGTGGCTTAGTTGCCTTGCAGCTTGTGGCCTGGCCAGGGAGAGCTGGGTCGCCGTAGCGCACAGACCACCTGGCTCTTTCTTTTGTCTTTCTTTTTCCTTCCCCTTCGACCAGATGCGGAGCTTTCGATTCGCATTCCACTCTTAAACTCGCCGCTCAACCTCAGCAGCCGGATCCGGCCCGGAGCCCGCCTGGTCGATCATGGCAAAAGGAAAACCCGGGGCCGTGGTGCAAAACAGGGCCATCTACTCGCGCATCTCATTCCTTCAGCAGGCCGCTGTCGCTCTCACGTCCGTCCAAGGCCCGCTTCCGGCGTCAGGCGCTGATGGTGTCAGCGCCGCAAGCATTCCCTCGGTCTCCTCCGGCTCCAACCAAAACGCATGCATCAAGAATCACAATGGTGGTTCATCCGGGACTGCCCTGGAGGGCATGGGCAGGCGGCTGGCAACCGACATGCGTGCCGTGTCCCTCAAGACCAGGATTCGCCTGACGCCCGCAGTCAAGCAGATGATCTGCAAGTTTTGCGATTCGGTTCTCATCGACGGGCAGTCATGCACGTCAACTGTCGAGAACAAGAGCAAAGGGGCCAGGAAACCGTGGGCAGACGTCTTGGTCCGCAAATGCCACACGTGTGGGAGGGAGAGGAGGTATCCGGTCAGCGCTGCCAGGCCGAAGCGTAAAACGGACCGACCACAGCCCCGGGACAACGACAGCCACCTTCAGGAGCACCAAGGGCAGCAAAGATGATTCTCATTCGTCTCTTCGCCAACTGAAAATGGTCATGCTTTGACAAAGCATCATCGAGGCAGGTGTCGGCCATCCTCAGCAGGGAAACGCGGCGGTTTCCATAGTCGGTGGGAGGCTTGTACTGCTGTAAAGGTCGGGCATCGCCTCGACGATCCCCTATCGGCGTGCCGTTGAGCCCCAAGCATCCATGCCTTGGGTCAAGTGCCCTCGTCCTCGAGTCCTGCGGTCGCCCAATCACCACGGCCAGCAGTGATGGGACGGACCCTCAACCTCCTGGCGCAGAGCGAGGAGCCGAACACCGCTCAAACGCCAATCCCCCGCCAGCGATGGGTCTTCCTTGGCCCGAGGCCATTCATGAGAGCAAGGTGCCTCTTTTGCAAGATTGCGCAACACCGTACTCTTGCGATCCAACACGGCAGCCTCAGCTTTGGGGTTGCCTCCCTCGGCCGCTCACGTCCGGCCGCCCTGGACGGATTCTTCCCCAAGGACTTTGCTAGAAGCCATCAACCTGTCGCGAGTCAGTGGGACCCAGAGTCTAGATAGAGAATGGCACACTCACAACCCGGCATGCCAGCTTCCAAGCCCGCGCATCGCCTCGGCCTGCACACTGGTCATGCGCAGCAGGCTCTCCGTGTCGGCCAGGTTGGCGGAGAGCTGGGCTAGTTGCGACTGGAGTTGGACCTGAAAATAAAGTTAGCAGCTGGAAACTCGCTCTCCGATTCCCTCCTTTAACTGAGGAGGGCGGATGGTCCAAAAATGTACCAGCTGTCTCGCCTTCACCGCGCTCCCTGATGTGGCCATCGACTGCCGTGATGCCGTGTTTGTGCTGTAGCTGCGGCTCGCCATGGTTGAGCAAGTGTGAAAATACGTAGGAACAAAAGAGATCACAACAAAACAGTTTGGCGAGTCCCTGGTGGTCTCTGTCGCTGATGTCCTGGTGGTTGAATCATCCATGAACGCGAAGTTGGGGTTAGAAAGCGGGGTGGCCTTCAGGCGTCTTGAAGTTTTGATTGGCGGAGATTGGCCCGGTTGCTGGGACCAGTCAACACAAACAACACCACATCAACACCCAAGGCATAAGAAAACTCTGTGAGAATCACCGAGAATGAGAGCCCATTTGCCGATTCATCGCAAATGAGAGTCTATCCCGTTTAATTTCCAGACGGAACTAGATCAGATCTACAAGCCAACATGGACCACTACCGTTGCTTTTGGCCATGGGGCAGCGCCTGTGCGGAAATACAGCGGCGAGCCTTTGGAGGGTTGAGAATTCCGTTGTCCCTTACCCATCTCATGCCCTTCCTTGCCTTGATACACCTTGCCGGCCTATTACCTCTATATTTTTGCTAGAAAATCCCGGACGCCGGCAACACCAGGGGACAAAAGCCCAACCGACAGGAGGGGGGCGAAACGAAGGCGGGCTCGAACATCTATACCCTTTTCTTGGGTGAGGAGGCGTATTTACACCTTTCTTGGAACCCCGCAGTCTCCAGAGTGACGATCGCCATCATGAACTGCGGCTTTCCCAGAATACGAGACGCGTCTCTCCTCCTCCCACCGCCCTCGTATTCACCCACCAGACGCGCATATACGGGCCACTTTATTCGGAACTAATCTTTTTTCTCTTAATGATCACGATCTGTTGCTGCTGTCGTTGTTCATGATTTGAGTTTGGAGAGGGGCGAGGTGACGAAATCAAGAGAAATTGATGCATGGCGAGGGTGAGAATTAGAGTATTGCGAGACGAGTCCGGGGAGGTAGGTGTTTCTTATTAAGGGGGCCCGGCCGCCAAGCAGGCTGAAGAACGTGTCTGAACCTTCTATCCAACTATCTCTTTCCAACCCCTCGATGTTTGACCGCCCCCCTTGGCCACAGAGGGGCCAGGACGGTAGCATCGGCTTCACCCAACCTGCCTGCTTCTAGTATTATCAATCTCAAGCCTCCTGTTGCTCAACCTGTTCCTCAACGTCCCTCCTCCAGCTGCCCTCCAAGACTCCATCCCCCCGAGGCCGAAGTCCACCACCTTAGCAACCACCAGAATAATCATTATCATCACTTGCAAAGCGGACAAAGAAACACACGCACACACACACTCAAAAGTCCTCCAGCTGCGACCCGCTGAACGGAGAGTCCATTATATATGCCCCCACGCGAAGGGCAAACTTCTCAAAAAAACGCCGGAGCGCGCGTCCTCCTCCCGCTCCCTTCTCCCACTCCTCCTCGTCCACCCCTCATCATTCCCAGGCCAAAAAACACAGCTCGGCCCGTTATGTTCTGGTAAGTAGACCTCCTCTTCCATTCGTCATGGTGTCCGTCCGAAAACCCAAAAATCAAGAGACGACAAAAGAAAGAGAAAACAAAAAGACAAAGGAGCTTGAACAAAAAAACAAAAGAATGTACTTGACGCGAGAGCCCGCAGCCCTCGCATTCCCCCGGCCCCCACCAAAAGACTCGAGCCACAAACTAAGCATTAAAATAGTGGTAGTACCGGGCTGTGTACGTTCGCGCGCGCCGCCATGTCGATAAGCCAAAAGAAGCCCCTTCCCTTCGAAGCCAACCAACCCCCATCCGTCCCCCCCGTCTAAAAAAAACCCGCCCAGAATGCAACTTGCAATGTCGTGTCGTCCGTCCGTCTACTTCCCCCTCTCGATGTTGGACCCGGTGAAGTGGGTTTCGCCGAGTCCTCTTCCTGAGTGGAACGTTCCCCGCTCTTTTCTATCCCGGCTCTTGTCTGCGCCCTCGCCCTGTCCCCTCCACGGCTCCCGACAACAACACCAGTCATGTCATGGTGGTCTTCGAATCGACTGCGACTCCGGCCCCCCACCCGAACCAGCAACGTGGCCCGAAACAAGCAGCGCGTTTAGCGGACCCCGATCGGCGGGCGTGGGCCAAGGCTGCTCTGGCTGCTGTGCGCCGAGGGCTCCGAGTCGAGGTGGGTGGAATCACCACTGCCCGCGCTGGCGCTCGCACTACCGGTCAGACTTCGCGTACTTTTCGACATGGGTGGGTGCAGGCTGCTCACCCCGGCGTGCTGCTCGACTTGCTGGGGCGCAACAACGTTGCCGTGGCCGGGCGGGTAGCGGGGCATGGGCTGCCTCATGCCGTCCGGAGGTGATGGCCGCCCGCCGTTCATGTGTGGGCCCGGGTACCCGTTCGGCGGCGAGGGGCGTCCGCTCGGGCCGCCGCGCATCGACGGGCTATACGGGTTCCCTGGCGATTGGCTCGAGCGCCGGGGCCCGTTGCCGTTAATGCCCATGGGCGGGGGACCCTGGCTGTACTGGAGCTCGTCGAGGCGGGCAGCCGTGAGAGAGTTCGTCCTGGATCCAGCGTGTATCGCCCCCCGATCAACATTTCCGTACCGGTTCGAAGTGAAGCCCAGGAGCGGATCGTCCATGATGTTCTCGTGGAGCACGGGCACCCCGGCCATGGTCGCCTGGCTCGCCTGGCTCGACCGATTCCTGCCAAAGCTGGGCCGGAATCGGCTGCGTGGCGGACCGTTTTCGTACTCGGGGTTCTTGCGGAACTGTGCCGCGCTGTTCGGCGCGCTCGGAGCTTTCCGGTTCTTCCTCGACGTTACGCTCATCATGTCGAAGTTGTCCGGGTCGATCATCGGTCCCGAAGGGACGGGGTCCACGAAATCGTCGTCGTCGTCGTCGTCGTCGAAACCGTCTCCGCGCACGGAGGGGGGAGGTCCCCTCCGGGGGCCGGGACCCATCCCGCCGGGCCCGCGCCGCATCCTCATCTCCTGCTCACGCAATGCGAGCTCCCGCTGCCGCAGCTGCAGCTCCCTCTCCCTCAAGACCATATCGTGGGGACCAGGCGGACCGTATCCCGCCTCGCCGCCCTCCGGGATGTCGTCGTAAAGCATCATATGCCCGAACTCCTCCAGATCCGCGCCCTCCATCGAACCCCTCCTTGACGGCAGACGCCCGTTGGGCATGGGCCGCGGGTAGCCGTTGGGCGGCCCCCCGTTGACGGACGGTGGCCCACGTCGCATTCCCGGCCCCGGTGGCCCCATCGATGGCCCCCTTGGCCGAAACCGCGGAGGCATTCCGTACCCGTTTGGCATCCCATTTGGTCCTGGCCGCGGCGGGCCCTGGCCAGACATTCGAGGAAGTGGGGACGGCGTCGCCGAGGGCGATCCCGGCCGGGTTGGCGGTGCGCCGTTGATGTCCGTCTTGGGCCGACTCCGGTTAACCAGATTAAGGTTATGAAGGACGGCATAAAGAGCTTCGATCCGCGGGACGCTGATCCCCGTGTCCTGCGATAACCTCACCGGGGAGCCAAGGTAAGTCTCGACTTCCATGGGCCGCCTCCCCGTGTAGTCCTGCCACATGATGTTCTCGACGCTCGATTTCGTGAAGTCGTTAATCGTGTTCTGCTTGAATTCGGGAGGGAACTTGCAGCCCTGGGCGTCCGCCAAGGCAAGCAGCTCGTCCATAATGTCGGAAACGAGTTTTGACACGCCGACCTTCTCCATCAGCGCGGCATAATTTGGCGTCTCGAAGAGGACCGTCAACGGGTGAAAGGCGATTGGGCTAAAACACAGTCAGACATTGTATGCGGGGCCCCCATGGCCGGGCGCATTGAGGTGGAAACGTACCCGATTACCCGCTCGTACTGCTGTTGGCGGATATTAGGCGACACTTTGCAGTCGACTTGGCCGGTGCTGAGGGTCATAGCCAGCGCCTGTGCCATGTCCTCCTGTATTGTCGGGGGAATGTTGGGGTTCTTGTTGGCAGGCCCAACCCACAGTTCCGTCGAGCCCTTGTGTTCAAACTCGCTTCCACCCAGCTGGGACAGTTCGGCGCCGCAGACGAGAGAGAGGACCACGTTGGTCGGGAACCGCTCCTCAATCGCCGACTCGAGGCCGAGGGCGTGTGTCGTGTTGATGAGGATGCATGTGTGCTGGGGGGTAACGACGGAATCGATCACGGATGCCAAATCGTAGATGTCGGGAAGCGCTTTTATACAGAGGATGACGTAGTCGAAGGGACTGCCTTCTTGACGGGCGGCGGCCTCTTCTGGTGTTCGCACGACTGTTGAGGTCCGGTATTTTAGTACACGATGCGCGCGACTGCTGGCGATGGGAACAGGAGGGGAGACGAGGAGAGGAGGAGGGCGGTCGGCACATACCATGGCGGGGTTTGAATCGCTCGTTCCCAAAAACGGGAGATCTGGAGAGGATCACAGTTAGCAAACAGTGGTGATGCGAGGAGGTGGGGAAATGGGGGAGCGCATACGTGAACGATATCCCATACTGCGACACATGCTCGAAACCCGTCTTCCAGACCAGGGTGACGTCGCAGGCATTTGTTGCTTGAAGCCTCCACGACAGGAAGGCGGATACCGGGTTGCCGCCCACTGTCACCACGTTCATCAGTTCATAGTCCGACATGTCTGGCTGCCGTGCGGGCGCGCGGGCGCATATGCAGCAGATCCAGTTCCCCAGCCGGGTCGGTGGTAGGTAGAAGCGAGGGGGCGGAGGGGCGGATTGAGAGGACGGAGGGGGAAGAGAG
>FTEL01007359.1_pt1 | contig 20704 bp, 20 predicted proteins | sample 1658911 | NCBI WGS metagenome assembly FTEL01 (sample SAMEA3914869, study PRJEB12502) | metagenome | biome: forest; material: soil | place: USA | collected 2012-03-12 | depth 0.1 m
GCGGGGGGCCGGGGGGGGGGGGGGGGGGGGGGGGGGGGGGGGCGGGCTTCCCGTTCGGGTGGCCAGGCCAACTGGCAGGGTGCCACGGAGTGCGATGCTGGGAGAGCATCCTGAGGACGTCAAAAAGGCCAGAGAGGGAATGGCCTCGCCAGGGGGCCCGTCGCGGCACTCAGAAGCGAGGTCTTGGCTTGCTTGGCCTGCAGATCCCGTCCTGCCAAGAAACTGGGGTTGTGGCGGGTTGTATGGCCGCCGACCGGCCTGGCCTTTTGCCCCTGTCCCCTTGTTTTTTTTTGTGGGTGGGTGGTGTGTGTTCGTGTGGGCGCGGGTCCGCCTCCCCATATCCCGCAGATGTTTGGATAGTACGTACGACTGAGAAAGAAGAGAGCGAGCGAAAGACCTTCCCTTCCGGCTGTGCCCCCCCTGGTCCTCTCGGCAGCCGAGCCCATACCCGCAGCCGAGGAGTTATTGCCTGTGGGCGACGGGCCCTGTTCCTCGTCACCCCCCCTTCCACCAGTAGGGTTGCTGACCGGCTCAAGGCCCGGTTCCATCTTGGCTGGGGAGAAGACGTTGCTGCTGAGCCGTGCAACGATCGACGACGGTCGCCGATCCCGCCAGGTCAGGGCTGAAGCGCACCACTGGATCAACGTTGCTTCCAAGCATTGACTAAGGCGTCGATATTCAGCCGGAGTGGCTAATCTGATGCTCAGATTTTGGTTGCCAACCGTCCTGGAACACGGTCCACGCATTTTCTCTCCGTCGTCGGGCAAATCGGCCGCATTCCTGATGGCATGCCGCACGCGCCGCGTCTGTCGAGCCTACCAGAGGGGTGGTATAGCTAGGCATCAAAGCATCGACTGCCCATCATTGCCCGTCTTTCTGGCTTGCGGTCGGCATGTGCCGCGCTTGCGCGTCCAAGTCTTGGATGAACTAATTGCAATGTGCACGACGGCAACGAGGGGGCGGAGAGAGATATTAGACAAGCCGGGCTTGGTAAGGGAGGGGGAGTCTTGGTCACCACTGTGCCGATGCGTCGATCATGACGCTTGGTGGTGGGGCTGGGAGGTTTCCAGTTGGTGACCTGAGCAGTACGTTACGTTCCATGGCATTCAGATATCCCATATCCCATTCCCCTCCCCCCCACCCCTTTTGTAGATGTCGTGTCGCGTAGAGATGGTCATTCACAACAACGGCCGGGAGGTCCTTGGCTGTGGGGAACTCCCGCCATGGCACCTGAGAATCACGTCTCCAAGTGGCAGTGATCACCGTCTTTTGAGAGCACGATGTTGGGGAATACGACCTTCTTCTCTCACTCGAGAGCCCGGACATTGCTGTGACACGGCCACTGGACAGGATGCGTTCCATGGAATATTGATCTCATCCTGGACATTACCAGAAAGAAATACACTCGTCTGCCAGCCAAATCCAGTCTCATAGACGCCCTGGTCTCGCACACACAGGACTGACCAGGGCGTAATGGATCAGGCTGCGATAAATACCGTGGGAAGGAAGATAGGTACGCAGCTTTGGCAGGACCACCGCCCGAGTCCTAGAGCTCGCAGTCGTCACTATTACTGCGACTACCGACTTCAGAGGTCGTCCGGGCTATGTGAGCCGTTAAGCCATGGCAACGTAACGCAACCCGCTTCCGTATATCGGTGCGTGGCAAGTCATGCGTTCACGGCCTCATTAAACACCCAATGATCTGGGTGTCCGTGGCACCAGGGTCGTCCTTGGGTCAAGCGTTTATGGACATTCATACACAGTACGAGTCGAGTTGGCTTCAAACACCGAGGTACAGTAATCATATTTTCCCGCAGACCTTAATTCGTCGTCCGTCAGTGCGCCGCGTCGTACTCACGCTCGTAGCGCCTCTGAATCTGCATTACTTTATCATAGTCGGCGAGCGTCTCCTCAGGCAGCTCGCTTATCCTCCTGTCTACCTCCCTCCTCCTCTCCCTCTCCTTCCGCAGCTCTTCCAAAGTCGGATCCCACTCACTTTCAGCATCCCAGCCCTGTGGTAGGTCCACCACAAACTCTCCGCCCGCGACTCCGATGTGCTCGGCGAGATTGAGCGCTGTCCGGCGTGTAGGCCGATTGTTTTCGCCGTAGAGATGTGCCAGGAGCCAAGGTCGAGAGTCTGGGCCCATGACGAGTTGAATATCCCGGGCTGTGGCTCCAAAGAACTTTGCGCCCCACACGAGAGATCCTTTTGTCATTTATTATCAGATGAGCCCAAGGGCAATGGGTTGCAAGGCGGGAGGGGCGGAGTTTGCTCATACCACCGTGGTTGCCGACATACTCGTCAAGGTCAAGAGTCGCAACCTTGGGCATGGGGTCACCGTTCTCGTCGGTGACCGTGAAAGTGGTGGTAAGAATGTGATTGTCCTCGAGCTTGATATCGTCAGCCTTGAGATGGAAGTCATGTGTGTCCGGAAGTGACATGGTGCCGGTGACAGTTGTTGACAATGCTGGCGTAGCAGAAAAAGGGAGGCAAAGTTGGACAGATCCAAGGAACTCGGTGGGAAGAGAAGACTGTGAGCTCTCAGTCCTGGTCGTCGATTTATGGATATTTTCAGTGGCGCTATTGTGAGCCTCTAGTACCTAGGGGGGCACTCTGCTGTCTTGTCGTCATTCAGGCTACGGGTAATGCCGAGTGCATAGCAGGGCTGGCCGTGAGTCGAAGACTGGATCGGGGCCTATGCGCGATCACGGCGTCATTAAGCCACGTCAAGATGGGTACCCGCGCATCGAGGTTCCCATAGTCTCGAAGGATCTACGACATTTGAGACCCGCGACGCGGGCTTCGTGCTGGATGGAATGCTCTCGATGCCTGCTCCATATATCTGAGACCTACCTACGCAATGTGACTCCACTTGTCTCATCCCATCATTGAATTCAGGTCTCCCTCCTTCCCACCCCTTTGATATTTTGCCTCCCATTTATCATGCCTAGCCATCATCCTCTGTATCAGTGGGAGGGTCTTGATCCTTGAGCATCGCGAGGACAAAATCTTGAATATGATAAGACGAAAGGATTGAGCTAACCTCGGTTATTTTGCCCATGATGGAAGTTATGATAAGGGCTGGTATAATAACATGGCGGGGAAGCGGTGGGCGCCTAAATAAACGCCAACTCGGGGAGTGATATGGTTGAAGCATAGGTAGCACTTGTACGCTCCCACCTGGCTTCGCCAGAACCTACCTAATATTACGCCATCATGAAATCAAATCAGGTATCCGCGCGAACATTGATCACAAGAGGGCACTTTACCGTCCGAGTTTCCGGTCGATGAAAAAGCCCAAAGGCCAAATTTTATGGAACGGTAGTTTTCTCCGTATCACAGGTCACGGTTTGGCGACATATTATCTTCCGAGCCTGGCATCACTGCACTCTTCCAACTCATTTTAGTCCCTACCGCCCGACGTAACCTTTGTGCCCTTCCCCCTCCTCGCCATCTCGGTACGCTGCACCGCGGTCCTCTTCGTACGCTCCCTCGTCTTCCTCTTTGTACGCTCCCTCGCCGTCATCTTTGTAGCCCCCCTCGCCGCCGTCGTTGTACGCTCCCTCGTCGTCATCTTAGCACCCTCCCTCGCGGTCACCCTCGCGCTTCGGCTTGCCCCACTCATATGGCGTGTTGTACGTTGTAGTGCCGAGTAGGGAGGTAGGCGAGGTTTTGGAACTGAATCAGTCCATAGGTGGGAGCCAGGCTGGAGAGAAATCGAGAGAGCTGCTGGTACGCAGGTAGGTAGGCAGTAATGGGATCCAGGAAGCCAGGGTAGCAGCGTTGGATATACTCGGTGTCTTTGGCACTCATTCGCCACGCGATTCTCACAGCGTCATAGATCTAGCATCCCGCCAGGGAGCATGTGTCGAGAGCGAGTGCCGTTGACGCAATGCCGAATTCCCGATTCATCTTGCTGAGGTCTAGAAGAGGCTGCTGCTAGCCTGAGGATTCGAGGAGGCTTGGGGGCGATATCTGGCGGCCCTCTTCCATGCCACTGTTCCGCAGCTCATGCTGGTTCCCCTAACCCTAACCCTTCGCACACCAAAACGGCCCAGCTTCTCAGGAGCTGCAGCACGACCTGGGTTCCACCAGAGATGGATGTTGATTGGCCCATGCTTCAATCCCATGGCCAGCGGGATCCACGGGCAACAGGGCACCGATGGCCCGATGACCGCTGGCGACCTCCAACAACAGCGAACCGGTCCTCTGTTCTGGTTGCGCCGCGAATATCCACCAGAGCAACTGCAACACGCTACAAGCAAATCAACCACCACACTTGCAACCCGGACCAGTGTCCAGGAAAAGACCAGCCGTGCTCTGACGTACGACCCCACGAGCAACGACGCGACACAGCAACCGACCCCTGAGCACAGCACCCACCACCCCACATTCTGCACTTCCAGAGCACAACAGATCGAAACAAAGCGAAACACACCCACGCACCCGCACATACCCGCGCGCACACACGCACAAGCCCAGACAAAACGCTCATGCAGCCTCCCGACGATGCCCACCTCACCCAACCGCCGCCTCCCCCCGTCCAGCCGCTCCCCATGGCCGCCTCCGCTGCCACCCTAGGCCGACCCCCGCCAACCCATCACCAGTCCCTCCCGCCGCCGTCGTCCTCCTCCTCCCCATCTTCGCCGTCCTCCCCCTCGTCAACACACCCGCTCGCCCACCAACACCACCATCCCCTCGCCCAGTCCGAAATCACCCTCCCCCTCCACAACCGCCGCTCGACCCCGTCCACCACCACCACCGCCGCCGCCGCCTCCCTCTTCCGCTCCACCCTCACCCCGCCCGGCTCCCGCTCCGCCTCCCCGGCAAGCAGCCGCGTCCTCGGCCCGCGCTCGCCCGCCCGCTCGTCGGGGACTTTTTCCTCCACAACAGCAGCGGGAGGGACCCCGGGGTCCACACCGACCATGATGACGGGGTCCGTGTTTGGGGGCCTCCCCGCGGCGCTGAAGACGCAGTCGCTGCTGGACAACCCCGCCGCCGACAATCCGAATGATCCGCTGGGGCTGATGCTGCGGAGCTTTGTGCCGCACGTGGCGATACATACCTCGGGGGACGTGGATGAGTTGGTGGCGGACAAGGGGTTTGCTGCTGCTGCGGGGGATGGGCGGGGAGGGGGGTTGTGGGAGTTGTTGAGACCGTTTGGGGAGCATGTGCAGGGGAAGGTCGTGGTGAGGGATAGTAACGGGGCGGGGAAGGCGTGGGAGGATTTTGCGTTGCGGTTTGTGAGGTTTGGGGAGGGGATTGAGGAGCCGGAGGCGGTTAGTGGTGCTGGGTTGAATGGGCAGGGGGGTGCTGCTAAGGGTGGGAAGAAAGAGGATGCTATTGGGTTGGTGGAGAAGGTGGTTGAGAGGCATCTCAAGTTTGCGGAGGAGACACATGGCAGTGGAGGGTTTGGGGGTGCCGCGTCGCCGCCTTTGACACCATTCAGGGACGACGACTTGGATGCCGACGCGACATCCCCCTACTACGCCCTATACCTGCGCCGGCTTCTCTCGGGCATGCCGCTGGCCTGCCACGAGTCGTTCGCCCACCCCGTCGCCTGCGTCATGGCCATCAGCTCGCGCAACCCGGCCCCGATCGAGGCGCTGCAGAAGCTGTACCGCGAGACCACCAGCCAGGGCGAGCGGGGGCTGCCCCCTTGGGTCGACGGCGAATACCTGCGCTACTACGTGCTGGTTCATGATGAGGAGAACGGCGACATCACCAAGTCGATGGCCCTCTTCGACCAGATGAAGCGCAACTTTGGCCTGCACTGCCACCTGCTGCGCCTGCGCAGCTCCCAGAGCGCTGAGACCGACGACGACAGCATCCCCCTGCCGCGCAGCGACTGGATGACCGCCGCCGAGGAGCTCGCCGACATCGAGGCGAGCGACGCCCGCGAGGATTTTGAGGACCCGACCCGCTACATCTTCGAGTCGGACGCGACCGCCATCCGCACCTTTGTGCGCGAGATGGTGACGCAATCCCTCATCCCCACCATGGAGCGCAACGTCTCAGTCTGGAACGACCAAGTCGCCTCACGCCGGCGCGGCATCTCGGGCCGCTTCATGAGCCTCTCCAAAAAGTGGTCCTTCGGCGGCTCCAGCCGCAATTCGACCAGCTCCTCGTCCTCGAGCAACTACGACTCCCTCGGCTTCTACCGCGCCGACAGCCCCGAGGCCATCATGCGCCGCCTCGCCGACTTCGCCTTCATGCTCCGCGACTGGAAGCTCGCCATGTCGACGTACGACCTCCTCCGCGCTGACTTCCAGAACGACAAGGCCTGGCGCTACCACGCCGCGGCAAACGAAATGGCGGCCCTCGCCCTGCTCATCATGCCCCAGTCGCTGTCATCAAAGACACGCCTGGATAACATCACACAGGTGCTCGAGCACGCGTTTTATTCCTACCACATTCGCTGCGCCGCCCTCCCCGGCGCTGCGCGCTGCACGCTCCTCGCGATGGAGCTACTGCGCCTAAGAGGCGGGTCCGGGATTGACGAATCCGTCCGGTGGGCGGCGAGGGTGCTGGAATCACGCTTGTTGGGGCCCGTTGGGGACGCGCTGCTAAGGGAACGGATGGCGGTTTGCTACGCCTCTAAGCGCGGGGCGGGTTCCCGCGCATGGGGTGCGCGCCGCCGGAAAGCGGCGCTGTGGAGTGTCCTCGCGGCGGAATCGTGGGTGGGCATGGGGAAGAACGTGCAGGCGCGGCGGTGTGTGGCCGAGGCGAGGGGGATGTATGCCGGCCTGCCGGGGGAGTGTGGCGTGCAGCGGTTTGGCGCGGCGAGTGATTTCCTCGCGGGGTTGAATGAGAGGGTGAAGGAGGGGTTGGGCGGGGTGGATGGGTTTGGTGGTGGGGAGGACTTGATCGATGTGGAGGGTGGTGGTGCCGGAGGGGTGGAGGAGGAGGTGGTTGTTGACGTGGAGAGGGAGACGTTGGGGAATAAGAGGCGGTCGAGGACGGCGAGTCTGATTAATCCTGTTGGGGGTGGGGCGGGGTTGGAGACGGCGCCGTTGAAGGATATGGCGACGGAGGGGGAGGGGGGTGAGGCGCCGGACGATGGGTTTGGTTAATAATTCGTGATGGGGGGAAGTTTGTTCTTGTGGTGGTTTGTTTGTTTTACTGGGGGTTGTTTAGGGTTGCTTGATACAGGTAGACACGGGGGCCAGAGTCGAAGTTGGGCTTTGCATGGGCTGGCGTTGTAGTATAGGCATGGTTGTCTGTGTCCGGGGAGGGGGAAATAATACCAAGGGAGGTTGCCAGCGCAACATGAATTTGTTGTTGAACACTTGAAGTTAACTGATCCCACCATTCTTGGGCTGCTGTTTGTGATAAAAACGAAGTGTCCAAGCCCTCGACTACTTCAGATATTCAACCTGTGCCACCCCATAACAAGAAATATTCAAGACGGAAGAACTCTGGTCTGGAAGCTCTCCCCTTTATTTGTGCCAGGTATCGAGGGTCTCCTGGATGATGGAGTCGCATCTTAATGTGGGTTGGGACAGGGTTGCCCCACCTCTTTGGCACCATCCGATAAGATAAAGACCCCTGCCGAGGCCCTGGTTGCCTGGACGTCATTGTTTGAACTGGTCCGAACTCGTGCTTGCGATTGTCTTGCCACACCACTCGCGCGAATCGCGTTGGGCGCATTCACCGCTTGGCTTGGTCGCTTCTGCCTGCTGACGCGCTGGGATCTGCTCGGAGGAACTGGTCGCCGATATCTTTTTATTTTCGCGCCGCGACGGGCTTGGGGATTCCACGGCGGCCTCTGTTTTCTTTCGAAGCTGACGATCTGGCCCATTCCACGCCGATCTGAGAGACACGCTTGTTCAGACGACCACACCCGACCAACTGATCCTGCAACCATGAGCCAACCACTTGTCGACTATCTTGTGGAAAACGAGCCGGCCTTTCGCAAGTAGGTTACACCCCGTCCATAACCGATCCTACCCAAACATGGGCACACCAGTCCACTGACAGTACCGTCACAGGGCCCGGCTCCCCGCCCTCTACTCCGACTTCCAGACCCAACGGACTCTCAACCCGGACGGATACCAGGCCAATGTGTCGGCATGGCGCAAGGCTCTGGCACACATCGTCGGCTCGGGCTTAGCCCCCGCCAGCCGTGCTGCTGCCTCGAGCCTATTCGTCCTCCACTCCGACGAGCAACTCCTGCGCGCGCTCGAGTCCAAACAATATGGCCGGCCGCTAGCCTTGGGCGCCGTGGTCCGTGAAGCCGTCGCAGCCAAGGACCTCATACCACTGCGCGAGTTCCTCGACGCAAAGGAGAGCATATACAACCGGCCCTGGTCCATGTGGAATCTCGCCTCCTGGACCATGAAGCAGCTCGGCGTCACCGACATGCTCAAGAAAGACACCCTCCCGCCAGGCGAATTCGTCGTAATCTCCAACGTCGAAGACGCCAGCAAAGCCTTCCAATCCCAAACCGCCGCCGCCGCCGCCAACCAAACCCGCTTCGAGCGCACCTTCTCCAAAGCCCACTTCCACCGCACCTTCAACGCCCAGCTCGTCCCCACCAAACACCTCTCCGAAACCGACATGGACGTCCTCCTCCGCTTCCTCTCCCGCGACAAGCACGCCCTCCTCTACGACGGCACCACCATCAAGATCCCCCCCTCAGGAACCACCACCACCAACGAAACCATCACCCCCGACGACACCTCCATCGCCCAGCTCAAAGAGCTCCTCGCCTCCCTCACCCACCAAACCACCCTCCTCTCCGCCCGCATCGATTCCCTCACCGCCCAAGCCGCATCCGCCGTGTCCAAATCCAACCGCGTCGCGGCCCTGGCCGCCCTCCGCGCGCGCAAGCTCGCCACCGCCACCCTCGCCGCTCGCTTCGAGTCCGTCCACCAGCTCGAACAGGTCGCGGGGCAGATCGAGCAAGCCGCGGACAACGTGCGGCTCGCGCAGGTGATGGAGGCGAGCGCGGCCGCGCTGGAGGGGCTGAATGCGGAGCTGGGCGGGGCGGAGAGGGTGGAGGAGGTGGTGGGGCGGTTGAGGGAGCAGATGGAGGCTGTGGATGAGGTGGGGAGGATTTTGGCTGAGGAGGGCGGGACGGTGGTGGTGGATGAGGGGGAGATTGATGGGGAGTTGGAGGCGATGGAGGCGGAGGAGGGAAGGAAGGTGGAGGAGATGGAGAGGGAGAAGAGGGAGAGGGAGGAGAGGAGGAGGGAGGAGGAGGTCAGGAGGAGGTTGGAGGCGGCTGGGGAGGTGCCGCAGGGCGTGGAGGGAGAGAGCGAGTTGCGGGCGGCGGAGGATTTGATGAGTAGGATGTCCCTGAAGGAGGAGCCGGAGCGGCAGGCTGTCTGAGGGTTGCTGCGGGGGGAAGTGGATGATATAGAGGCTAATTTCTAATTCTCTTGCTTAGTACTTGCATGACACGACGAGGGCAAAGATCAATTTACGGCATTTCTGTTCAAGACCAAGACGTGTCGCTTGCCTTCCAGGAAGGTGCTAATATGCAAGGGCCAGATAACCATATCAAGGATGATCTGCTACGACGTGTTAGGGATGGTTTTACCCACCTGTACAGGGGCAGTGAGGATTGATGTGTAATGGAGAGATGGTCACCAGACTTGGGGGCATGATTTGGCGCGTCAGACTCGATTTATCACGAAGCAGACGTGAAGCCATGGGCATATATTGCGGATGGCTATCATCAAGGTCATCAATGCGTAAACTCATGACGGGACCGTCTTCCCGTGATGCTCCGTCCATCTTGGCAATCACTGGTGCCTAGAATCAGTATGGCAACGCTTCCCCCCCAATCAAAATGGCAACTGAGCTCCCGGCCCGATCCCAATCCCAGTGGGCGAGTCCGGCAGCTCGGCCTGGCTGGAGGGTGGCAGCTCGGTGAGATCAACCACCGCCGGTGTTGTCGTTGGTGCTGCTGATGCTGTTGGCAGTGTCGGCTCGTAGTTCGCATTGTCCACAGTCTCGCTCCCTTGAGCTGGGTCAGCATGACTCGAAGCCCCTCCTGTGCTCGACTCCGCAGCCTTCTGGCCGGCCTGAGCCCGCGAACTGCGTGCCTGGGCGATGAGGTCCTTAAATGAGTTCCCATGCTTCGTCGCCCACGCCGCCCCGTCGAAATCCTTATGCTTGATCTGCGCCCCCATGTTGGCCGCCCTCGACATGGTCGGCGCGAGGCCACCCATCGTGCGCTCCCAGACGTCCAGGTCATTCATCAGCTCCGAGCGCTTCTTGGGTTTTGCCGAGTCGCAGTTGGCATTCCAGAGTGTGACCCACTCCTGGTGCCGCTTTTCCAGTAGCGGTCGCGCGCCAGAGGCGGAGAGGCCCAGCTCGCTCATCTTTTTGCGCAGCGCCGTGTCTTTGAGCATCGAGTATGCGATCGCGGGGAGGCGCTCTGGCCGCTTCGTTGGGGTGGGCGGGTTCAGGAAAGGGTTGCGAGGCGCGCCGAGGCTGTTGCTGCCTCCCCGGCTATTCGATGCGGATGCGGAGGCCTGTTGTGGTTGAGGAGATCCCGGACAGGAGGTGTCGATGTGTTTGTCAACCTGCCAGGGCTTCATCCGTGCCCAACATATCGGACACGAGGCGAGGCCATCATCTGCGCAGTCTTTAAGTCAGTGGGGCGCTTCTTGGTGGACTGGGTGGCACCCAACGTACCTGGCTCAGGCTCGTAGTCGGCCATCTCTTCACTTTCAGGCACGTCAATCTCTTCGCGCATGATTGCTGCTGTGGCTTCCGCCGCCTTTGCCTTGCTGGACCTGGTCGTCATCCTCGGTCGCTTGCTCCCAGCCGTCTCCTGGGATGCACTCTCTAACTCGGCAGCTTTCCGCTTGGGGGACTTGGGCGTGGCGACGGTGACTGGTGTCCTCGCAAACAGCAGCATGGCGTCACGGGATTTGGAAAAGGCGTCGACGGCTTCCCGTAGCGCCCAGTTGCCGCGCAGTTTCGATTCTTGGTCCAGGGCTCGGCATAGCGGGCATTTGCCGTCGACGGAAAGACAACGGCGAATGCATATTGAGCAGAAGGTGTGGTTGCAGGAGGTGATCATGGGCGAGTTGTACAGGTCCTTGCAGACATGGCAGCGGAAGGCCTGCTCGACCTGCATGAGCCCGGCCAGCGGCGTGCCGAGCCAGTCGGTCGAGTCGGGCACATCAAACGATGCGCCGTTGGGCGGTTCCATCTTGGATGGGCATGCGTAGGGGAGCGAGATGGGTGAGTTGGGCTGTGAGCAGCACGTTTCGAATAAGTGGTGCCGGGTCTGTGAACTCCAAAGTCTCGCTGGGGATTTTGGTGATTTATGAAGATGAAAGAAATGGAAATCGTGAAGTTTTGAGGGCTTGGTTTATGGTGCTGGATCGTGGCTTTGGGAGCATGCGCTGCGCAGAACGAAGGAGACGCGACTTTTTGCTCGAAGCGCGACTGGCAAAAAGAGGGGCCCAGCAATTGATCCCACAGACAGTGAGCGGGTGCCTGTGGAGATCTCGCTGCGGCTGGCTATCTCAGACGGCGATGCGAATGCACGTGGCCTGGCGTCAGCCGTCAGCGGGTTGCGCCAGAAGGCGGACCCACAGGGATGCAAGGGACCCCACCCCAGAGCTCCAATGGGACCATTCCGCTTCGGGAGTGAATCAAAACAAAGCCTAGCCGGATGAAGACTGCTCTGCCAGAACGCCCACAACGCACACCACACAACCCCGACTTGGTTTCGCACACAGGCAGCCACTGCTCACCACTTCTCTCGTTCTGGAACCAAGCCTCGCCTCTTGGCCGACTACTTTCCTTTCTCCCTGACATGCTGGTTTTAGGCCGCATACTTTACCTGACCTTTTAGCTAGCTCTTCCTTCTTCTGCGTCGCCGCCCTTCTCTCCGTTTGTTTACTTTTTACGATCGCGACCATCACGACGACCACGACAGCATCAACCAACACTCCGCCCCCCAACAATGGCAATGCGAGGAGGCCCGCGGCTCCAGGTCGGCTCTGCCGCCTGGGTCGCCGAAGAGAGGGACTCGGCCTTGACCATCGCGCAGTCCGAGATCGACGAGTTTTCCTTTTCGGCGCGCAACGAGATGGACTGGCTCAACGAACACATGGCCGAGATCTTCTCCGAGAACCAGATGTGCGTGTTGCCCACCCTTCCGCCTCGCTCTCTCGGCGCGTTTCTAACCTAGGCCAACAACAGGAACGTTGCCGAGCTCTTCAAGACCCCCGGGAAACTGCGCGGCAAGACGCCCAGGACAGTGAGGAAAGCCGACACTAACAACATTCGCGTGGTACGCCCTCAAGCCCTCGATACGAAGACGCGTCCCGACGCTATGCTGACCAACTCCTCGCAGCCGCTTTCCAAGATGTTCTCCACAACACCAAACGGCGCGCCAAATCCCTTCGCCATGTCGAAACCCCCGCAACCGCAGAGCCCCAGACTCCAGGTCGCTGAGGACAAGCCCGAACCTCAAATATCCCGCCCTGAGAGCTCAGCCAAACCCGCCGTGGTCCACCCCCCACACCAGGTGGAGTCACGGCCTCCCACTTCTCTTGCCGACTCTGGGTACCACGGCAGCCAGTCACAGGACACGCTGCCCTTCGACCACTTTGAGAAGGAGGATATCGAGATGGCCGACAGTCCCCCGCGAGACCAGCCGACGTCTGACCCCGTCTTCCCGCCCCTGAGCGAGCCGGCAAGGCAAAGGAGTCCTTCAGTCGCGTCTGCCGATGAAACCTTTGAGTCGGCAAACGAGAACCAGACAAGGCAGCCGACCACCTATGTCACGGCAAACATGGCGCCGACTCCCTCGTCCGCCATGGTTCAGGATAGCAGCCCCTTTGCCACCAGGACGCGTTTGCCGATTATGTCATCTAGGTCCCCTTCTCCCAACAAGATGTCCTCCCCAGTCAGGCACGCGCCGCAAAAGTCATCACCAGAGAAATCGACATCCCCCGAAAAGCCATCCTCCTCGCCCCAGAGGCTGGCAGCTTCAACGCAGCAAAAGGGGTTCCCCAAGCCAACCGAGGATCTTGCGGATGCCACCTCCCGAGGCCGTCATGGGGACGAGGATGAGGCGATGGAAGACGAGGAAGCCGATGGGGCCAGGTCGCCATCCGAGGCCTCGAGCCCCATCCGGCCGCTGGTGCGCAAGAGCAGCCTGAACTTTGCTTCTCTTCCCGCTCGTGAGCCGCTGGCTTCCAAGAAGAGCCTCGGCGGAGCCAGAATCTCCAGGACGAGCCACCTGGATTTCAGCCGCCAGAGCTACTACAACCGTCCCACTGGTGGGAAGAGCCTGGGCACCGGCATGCGCCAGGAGTCATCGGACGACGACCGCGACGATCACGACGAGATGGACGTTGATGAAGAGCCTCCGGCCCAAAAGGAGGACAGCAGCAAGACGTACACGCAGCGCCTGCAAGACCAGATCAGCATGCTCGGAAAGGGACAGTCGATGGGTCCGAGGTCGTCCAAGTCCCTCGCGAACGGGCAGCTGTCTCAACAAGGCGCGCAGGCCTCGCAACAGTCGCAGCCTCGACTCGACGCCGCGCCCGAGGCCAGGAAAGCGTCACCGAAGCCGAAGCATTCGGTTCCCGCGCCTGGTGCGTTCCCTGAGGACGACGATGACGACTGGATTGCCCCGCCAACTACCACCGCAGCGCCTCCTAGCCCCAAGCCGGCTCCCGCGCCGGTCCCTTCGAAGAAGCATCCCTTGGAAGAGTTGTTTTCTAAGGAGGCTCCTCGCAGCCCCGACTTTGTGCTTCCTAAGAGCAGGCAAGGCTCACCGCGCAAGCTTCCTTTCATGCCCGAACGGACCCCCAAGCATGGCAAATCCGTCTCTGTCCCGGTATTGCCTACCTTGGAGCAACTCAACGTCGACCCCGAAGGCGCTCCGTTGACCAAGACCGTTTCGGTCTCGAACCCCACGCTCTCCTCGGTGGCTGAGGACGAGTTCACATCCTCGCCCCCCAAGTCCCCCACGCGGAGCTTTAGGGAGAACCCGCTGAAGCAGGTGAAGAATAAGCTGTCCTCCCTCCTGAAGGGCTCCAAGGGTTTGATCGCTAGCAGCGCGGCCATCAGCGCTGAGGGCAAGTCGTCACTGCTCCAGTCTCCTTCGACAACAAGGCTCGGCTATTTCTCCGGCCCCTCTGTGGATTCCTTCAAGACGGCGGACAACGTCATGTATCCCGACCTCTCGCAGCAAATAGCTGCCACCGGCGCGCCCCTCAGCCCTACGCGCTCCAACGCCACGCGCAGGACCCGAGCCTCGGCCGAGAGGGAACGCCAGGAGGCCAAGGAGCGGGAGAAGGAAGAGAAAGAACGGGAGAAGGAGAGAGAGAAGGAGGCCAAGGAGGCAAAGCGGCTGGCCGACCAGATGGAGAAGCTGGAGAAGGCGCGCGAGAAGGAGCGTGAGAAGGCACGGGTGTTCAGCAAGGAGCAAGAAAAGATTGCGGCCATGGAGAAGCAGGTTGCTGCCCAGAAGCAACAGGAGAAGGCCGCTCCGGCCCCCGCCCCGGCGCAGTCGCAAGACTTCCGCACACCCGCACCCGCGCCCAAGAACACCCTGAGGAGCCCGGTCAAGGCTGTCAGGGCCACTCCGCTCAAGACCAAGGCGTCTCAGCAGGACTCCAAGAATGCCGCAGCCCTCTCGGACGAGTTCGACATGGAGATGACAGATGCCACGACCACCGCGCCTCCCGCGTCGATCCCCCGGCCAGCGACGGCCTCGTCCATGAGGGCCCCAGGCACCAAGAGGCCTATGAAGCCCACGAAGGAGACGCTGGTCAAGCCGAAACAGGTCCCGACATTGATCCGAGTCAACACAACGAGCTCGCAGCAGCAGAACCAGTTCCACCCTTCCAACAGCGTCTTGGCCGCGACGCTGCAGGACACGCTCGGGCCGCAGCCCGGCTCCGCAAAGCCGATGAACGGCAAGTCGAGCCAGAGCTCGCTCCACCGGAAGCCCTCCCTCCAGAGCCTCAAGACGTCGGTCTCTTCCACGGGTCGCCCCAAAGCGCTCGAGATGGCAGCCAAGCGCAAGGAACAGGAGGAGCGCGACGCGCAGCGCAAACGTGACGCCAAGCAAGAGCTGGAACGCAAGCGCGCTGCTCAGGAGGAAGAGCGCAAGCAGGAACAGCAACGCAAGGCAGACGCGGAGCGGCAGAAGGAGGAGGAGCGCAAGGCGGCCCAGCGGAAGGCAGCGATCGAGAAGGCGAAGCAAACCAAGGCGCCCCCGCCGGCGGCCAGGCCGCAGCCCAACGGTCCCCCGGAGTACAGCATGGCTGCTGAAAAGGCGCCGGCCCGTCCCCCATCGCGTCTTGGCTCGACGATGCACCAGGATTCTCGCCTGGTCAACACGACGCTCTCCAGCACGGCCAAGGCCCCCTCCAAGCGGCCACTCCAGCAGGACGCGGGCGAGGAGAGCTCGCGGGCGCCGCAACAACAGCGGGCTCTGCCGTCGTTCCCCGCCAAAGAGGCGAAGCGGATGCGCATGAGCGAGGAGTTTGATGAGGATCTCGATATGATGGATTCTCACAACCCGCGGATCATCAAGGGGCCGCCGGTGCGGCCCTCGAACGGGTTCAAGAAGGTGAGCAGGCCCGTCCGAACACACAACCACTCTCCCCAAAATACTAACCTACCCCCGCAGGAACTCCCAACCGCCAAATCCATGTACGGCAACGCCTACTCCAACGCACCCCCTCCCGCCCCGCCCAGCGCAAGCCGCGACCTCTTCAAAGCAACCGTCACAGCCCAACACAACAGCCACTCCAAAGCCACGGCCCACCCCCTCGACATGGCGCAGCTCTCCAAGGGCATCATCCCCTTCGCGCAAAACCCCTCCAACACCGCCAAAACCCCCGCCCGCCCCCTCCCCACCGGCTCCATCCCCAAATCCTCCGCCGCCAAATCCACCACCCGCTCCCCGCGCTTCCAAAACGGCGAGTCGATCGAGCTCCCGGACATCCAAACCGACGACGAAAGCGACTCGGACAACGACGGGCACATGGCCGTTGCCGCGTGGGCGGACTCGCCCGCCCTCAAGGCCGCGCTGCTGGCGCAGGAGCGCGTGGACCCCATGCAGGTGTTTGGCCCGCCGGCGCCGCTCAACATGGAGGAGGTGTTTAGCAAGAGCAAGGACCGGTGGCACAAGTTCCGGGCGCGGACGAGCAGCGCGAACTGGAGCGGGACGGATCGGCTGACGGAGGAGGATGTGAGGAGGGATTTGGCGGCGAGGGATAAGATGCGGAGGGAGGGGGGGTGGAGTTTTGAGGTTGGGAAGGAGTGAGGGGGGTTGGTGTTTTCTTCGTGCTCTCTTCTCCCCAATGGGGTTCATGGGGAGGGGGGGTATTATTTCGGGGGGTAGGGGGAGTTGTTTATTATTATTGTCTTGTCTTGTCTAGGGCGGAGTGTGCGGGTATGGGATAGAGCCTGGGAGTGGTTTGGGTTGGGGTGGGATGGGGAAGGGGAAGGGCGTTTTGTTGATTTGGTACCCCTTATTTCTTCTTATTGCCTACTTAGGTTTACTAGCATGTCCATCGGGACAGATGGCAGGATTTCTTTTTCATTGCGCGGGAACGGGTACTCGGATCAGCAATAGATGTGTGGGTTATATGCACTTGCATGCATGCAGCGTCTGACAAGCTGCCGAATTCCCTGCTTGCGGTGTGAGATATGCAAGCAAGTCAACACCAGCATCATGTCGTGTTACTGGCAGAGCTGAGGTCAGCCGCCGGCCGTCCCTCAACCATACATCGATCGTCTCGCACGTGGTGGCGAATCGAGCTCAGGAAGATTGCTCTCCGCCTCGAGTCCGAGTCTCGCGAAGTATGCCAGAACGGGTGGCTTGGTTGGTCGTTCTTTGGGACGGGCTTATCACCATGCAGGCACATTGGGAAAATGAGGCTTGACTCCCTCTCCCTCGTTGGGACGTGGCTGCCGATGGGGCGGCCCATTTTCGGTCAGTGCAGCCACAAAGCTTGCCGGGTTCCCGCGGCCCGGAGGCCTTGTTTTTTCGGATGTTACTCAGAGATCATCAGATCTTGGGGCTGGGGAAGGCGGCTGCGGGGATGGATGGCTGGGTTATCCGGGGCTGTGCCGAGACAGACGCGCGTGTGCGCATGTGCTGCTTGGTTTTGATGGCCGGGTGGGTGGATTGCCTGGTTCGATGGGTGGAGGGGGCGGACTGCACGGGTCTGAATGGTTCGGGTGCGGTGAGGGCCTGGTTCCCGTTGGCTGGCGTGATGGATGGTGAATAAGAAAGGTGTGGATGATCTCGGTGTGGTAGGACAGGGGGGATGGTGCAACCCAAGCAGGTCTTCGTTACCGTGCTCTGCCCCAGATGAGCCAACTGCGTGGGATTTTTGCCAGATTTTTGTGCATGAGCCCAGGCACTGGAGCACCACCTCGGCAGCAAACAGGCCAGGTGAATCATCCAAGCAGGTGATGACGGCGGCGGGATGGGTGCAGAGAATTAATCAATAATATGCACCGAGGGTTCAGGGCCCAGGCAGGGCTGCTTGGCGACAGCCCTCCCCCCAGACAGTCAGCCCCAGGCCCCAGACGTCATCACACCCGCTGCCGCTGAGTGAATCTGCCAGGGTCTGTGGGGTCGCCTGGCCGCCTGAAAACAAAATCGCCCAGAACGTTCTTGTTGCCCTGGACAGCTGCCGGTGCCCCACATTTTTGTTTGTTCACCGCGCGACCTTCTCAACCCAACACCCCATCACCGTCGCCCACGCACCTCGCTCGCTTGTTGGGCAGCCTGCTGCACTGAAGACTCACTCATCGCCCTCTCCACTGGGGATCCCGTCCAGCTGCCTGACTCTGCCTGGCTCAAGATCCTGCCAGTAAGTTTTCCCGCCTCACCCAGCGAGGATCCATACGTCAGAGACAGCGTGCGTTGGTGTGCTGTGCCCCTCCCTCCCTCAGCCGGCCGCCTGTTTGGCCTGGGTTGGCTGTCACCAATGACTGGTTGCTGCCCGGTCAGCTGCGCGCCGTGCTGCGCCGGAAACTGCACAAGCAACACACACAACGCCCACGGCAGCGCAACATCCTGCTGCTGCTGCCAACTTCTTCTTGCCTGCGGACTTGGCTACGGCTTGGGCTTTTGCTAACTCCATCCTTGAAGCCAACCAGCTTCTCTCTGTGGCCTGCTGCCGCTCGCAACCTCGACTTGCCAACCGCTGGCGCCTTTTCCCGCATCAACATCCGACTTCGACTTCGATCTTGGGGTAGCTCGATTTTGCCCCACCTCCCACGTTGGTCGGCCGCTTCGTGCCCGACTGCCGAGTTCGCGACGACGACTCGCGATAATACGAGAAACCGAGACAGAGAGAGAGACTACACAGTCATTCCATTCCGCCCTTCGCTCTAAAGAAATCGACGGCCCTCGCTGGCTTGGGATCAAACTGAGCGCTGATGAAGCGGCCTGGTCTGCTGTCGCCGCCGCTCTCTCATTTCGCTCCTCTTCCACCATCAGGCGACCGCCGAACTAAGTCGAGATGGTGAAACTGGACTACGCCCGGGATTACTATGCAGATCTCGAGCTGTCTGGCCCGGCAGATGCCGTCGAAATCAAGAAGCAGTTCAAGAGATTAGGTGGGTTGGGGGCGGTCCGGTTGCCCCGTTGTCTTGCTGACTTGCTAACTCCTCGCTCGCTCCAGCGCTCAAATGGCACCCCGATCGCAACCCCGGCAAGGAGGATGAAGCAAAGGAAAAGTTCCTGGTCATCCAGGCCGCCCACGAGATTCTGACCGATCCTGCTTCCAAGTCCAAGTTCGACGCATACCGCCAGCGGGCCCCGAGAACCTCGGCAGCATCTGGTGTCCGGGGCAACCCCTGGCAGTTTACGAGTGACGATGTCAACCGGAAGTTCGGCCCTCCCCCGACACGGCCTCCGATGCCGACACGTCCCCCGGCGCCGACTGCCGCTTCGACAAAATACTGGGACTGGGCCAAGTCAAAGGCCAAGATGGACCACACGAGGGCGAACCCGGACATTTGGGAGCGAGCGGGCCCGCAGACGAAGCCGACTCAGCCCAGCGCCGCTGCGGCTGGCGCCCGCACCTCGAAGGCCAGGGAACCGCCGCCAACCCCGCGGACGGCCTCTCAGGCCAGACGCCAAGAGGCAGCCTTTGGGACGAGGAAGTCGGGATATGCTCCCACGTCGCCCATGGGAGACGAGCCTCCGGTGAGAAATCCGCACTACAACACCAGCGCCGGGGTGGGGTCCAGACCGGCCCCGACCAGCTCAGCGCAAGCTAGGCCTGCGTCCGATTTCATCGACCCCTTGCGCGCCCAGTTCAGCGAAACCTTTCTGGACAACCGGCGTACCACCCCGTATGCCGCTAATGTCGGCGAGAAGACGAACCCATTTGAGCCGCTCAACGTCAACCGGGCTAAGAGCATGAGAGACGGCTCGAGAAAGGCCCCGGAGGACAACATGGGGCCAAACCCCCCGCCGCCGCCTTCCCGTCAGCGCAGCGCCAGCGTGGACTCGGAGGGCTTGAAGCGGTCACCGGCAACCGAGAGCCCGGGCTTTGCCGAGCCAGCCACGAACCCGGCCTTCCAGTTCCAGTCACGAGCGAGCGCCCGGTACAGCCCTCGCATGCCGCCGCCCGAGACGAACTCTGCCCCCGCGACCGCGACGTTTCCTGATCCACATGGTTCGGCCGCGTCTGTCAACAGCAGCGCCAACGGTGAGCATCCTCAACGTCTGTTATTTGCCCCCCGACTTCGTCAACTAACACGTTCTTCCAGCCACGGTAAACGGCGGCGCCGCTCCGGAACAGACAAGGAATGGCACCAAAGTGTATGTGTGTCCTCATTCTACCGACCGCGGCAACTCCTACCATGCTAGCGCCGCCGGGTCGGCCTCCCAGACACCGCACTCAAGTGGATGTGTTGGTGCTGGCAGGCCGCAACCCGCGGCCAAGTTCGGTTTTCCAGCGTACGGCGCTGCAAAGGGCGCCAGTCCAGCTCCCAGTGGAGAGAGATGCAGCCCTGGTGCCAATGCCCTAGACGAGATGCTGTACGCACAGCTGCATAATCTCATATCGAAGGACAAGGCCGGGGCGCGCCAACGCCCCAAGGCGACTGGGCCGGCGGCCCCAGCCAGCGCCCAGCCGACGACGACTTCGGCCCACTGCACCAGCAGATATGCTAACGGCACTAACAGCTTCTCGGTTCCTGTCGACGATCAGACGAGCCCGCAGGCTCAGCAGGCCCGCTTCACGCGAAACAGTGCCGATAATATCAACACTCGGTTCGTGGCGGAGGAGAGGGATGATGCTAACTTTCGGTTCAGCGCGGGGGTGGCGGGATCGGGTGACGACGGCTTCGTGCGTGCCAAGCAGCGGGCGCGCGGGCAGCGGTCTCCCTTGCGGAACGGGTTCTCTGCGTCGGCCGAAGCAGTTAACACCAGTGCTCAGCAACCGGCACCTGAGACGGCCAAGAGACAGGGCGATTTCCAGCCGGAACAGTGGAAGGAGGCGTTTGGGCCGCACATCTTTGAGCCGCCGCTGCCGCCTGGGAAACAGTCAGCGGTGCCGACACGCGCCAACCGGCCGATCAAGAAGCCGCGGTCAGTCCGTATGACGGCGGGCACTGCGGGCATGGTGGACGACGAGGAGACCAGTGGCGAGGACAAGGCGAAAATTAGCACCCCGGCAAACGGCGCCAACGGCATCAACGGGTCTAGGAGCCCCAACGCCATGGACATCGACACCC
>FTEL01010769.1_pt1 | contig 20700 bp, 14 predicted proteins | sample 1658911 | NCBI WGS metagenome assembly FTEL01 (sample SAMEA3914869, study PRJEB12502) | metagenome | biome: forest; material: soil | place: USA | collected 2012-03-12 | depth 0.1 m
AAGCTGGCGCACATGGCCCGCCAGATCGAGGCCAGCTACAACTGGCTCGAGAACGTCATCTACCAGTGCGAGAAGATGGGCGAGACCGAGGCCATGCTGCGCCTCGGCGGGCCCATCGCCTCGCTCAAGGCCCAGGCCACCGTCACCTTTGAGTTCTGCGCCCGCGAGGCCTCGCAGATCTTTGGCGGTCTGTCGTACTCGCGCGGCGGCCAGGGCGGCAAGGTCGAGCGCCTGTACCGCGACGTCCGCGCCTACGCCATCCCCGGCGGCAGCGAGGAGATCATGCTCGACCTGAGCATCCGCCAGAGCATGCGCGTCGCCAAAATGCTGGGCATGAAGCTGTAAAGCCAGCCTGTGTCTCGTCTCTTATTTTTGGCAAACACACAACTTGATGGCGCCATGTTGGAAAGAAAATCTGATGCGTTGATGAGGGTAGGGACGGTGGCGGATGAGAGATGAAAGGGGAAAAGCGAGCTGAGGCATTTCATTTTTTTACAAGCCCCTTTTCTTCAACACACGTTGTTTCCTAGCCGTTGTAAGAGATGGAAAGGGTAGGAGAGGCGGTTATTACTGGGTCACACTGTTGCTGTACGATGCATTGTTACATACAACCTGCCTGCTGGCATTTCCTAATTCTTTTTCCTTTTCTTTCCTCTTGAATTTGCTGCTGTCCTTTTTGGCTACGAGGCGGGACAGAATGGTATCGCCGATCGGGTTGGCCGGCGCAGGGGAGACAAATAGAGATGACTTGATTACTACCGAACACGCCCCAGCCAGGCCGCATGGCTTCTCGTGGACAATGTACTTTGTGTCGCTCCTACCAAATAGCGACCTCGCGCCTCGGGACAAGTCTCATGTTAGTTCCAGGTGGCCCTCGGAGCGAAGGTCGGCCCTGGGATGCCGGGTTTGACCGCCGGCCAGGGCTGCTGTCTTCTGCTCGGCTCGTTCTTTCCCTCGCGTGAAACACATCTCCGTCTGATGTCTCATTGCCAAGGTAGAGGCAGTGGGGTTCCATGCGCAGGTCAGACACTACAACCAGTTAGTCAGACGGTTAGGTGCTTGTTAAGCAGGAAAAACATCTGGACCAGAATGGAGCCATGGCAAAGCGCGGGGGATCAGAAAAAGAACAATGTAGGTGTGGTTTATAATCATGAGTGATTCATAAACAGCCTCTTGCGAGAATTCATCACGATGAAAAGCAAGGCAACAAGGGACCAACCAAACAAACGTACCTGATAAATCCAAGAGTGCGCCAAACAGGCCAAGCCAGGGGGGAACAGAGGGACATAGCAGCAAAGGGGGAAAGCAGCAACCAATCCAGCGCCCGGATTATAGAAGCGAACCTAGAGGCTGGCTTAGCACAGAGTAAGTGTTCAGCACTAGGAGACGTCAGCCATGCCCATAGAGTTGGTCAAGGGGTGAGGGGCAATGGGAGGGGTCCGTCCAGGAACTCAGAAATAGAACAATGTAGGTGATTGGATATAATCATTACAGCTGTTCAGAAACAGCCTCATAGGAGGATCATCATGGTGGACGAGGAAGGGAGAGAAAGAAAGCAAGGGGCGTCGACACATACCTGACAGTGACAGAGGGCTTGGGCGGGCAGGCATAGCCAGGATTCCCGCGCCAACCTCATGGTATGCGGCCTTTCCATTCTCTCTAAGGTGGCTAGCCAGTCTGTCTTTTGCCATATGTACATAGCCCGCAGCAGGCCAGGGTCTAGTTCCGGTTGCCATAGGCAGCATCGGGGTCGGCGCACACGGGGTTGATGTCGACGCCGTACTTCTCCTTGAGCCTCGCTCGCCTCCGCTCCTCGTAGCCCGGCGGCTCGATGCCTGTACGAGCGGGTCAGTCACGGTCATAAAAAAAGTCGCAAAAAGCCTCGCCCAAGGGAGGGGGGTTACCTCTCCCCTCTCCGACGATGGCCAGAGTCTCCTCGATCGGCTTTCTCCTCCTCGTGCGCAGATACTCCTTGCGCTCGTACTCGTCAACCTGCGGGCGGTTCTTGTACTCCTTGAAGTTGGCGCTCGTGAACTCGGCCCCCGCCAGCACGACGGCGGTCAGGGCGCCGAAGCCGAGGATTCGGGGCACTCTCCCAGCTGCGAGAGGGAATGTCAGCGCCGTGGTTGGGGAGCACCATGTCACCGCGGGGGTGGATGCCTACTCCTGAGACCGAGCAGGGCGCCGGCGACAAAGCCACCGACGCCGTGGTTCACGTAGTCCTCCTTCTCGCGTAGGTTTGCGGAGGCGATGGTGACAGAGTCGTAAGCACTGCCCACGATGGCTGGGAGAGGAGGGGAGGGGAGGAGGGAGGGGCATGTTAGCACGGGACGATGAGGGCAATAGCGCAAGCGTAGAGAGGGAATGGGGGACGCGGGGCGTACCAAAGGTGGCGATGATGCCGCCGCCCCTGGTGAAGGTGGTCCACGGGCCGACGTGGCTCTTGGCGAGCGAGTTCCTCACGGCGGCGAAGAGCAGGCCAATGCCGCCGTAGACGGCGGCGCCACGGAGGCCGGCCTGGATGGCATCCTTGGGATGGTAGTGGCCGTCGTCGCCGGTCGGCGGCGTCATGGTGCCGGGTGTTGGCGGGTGCGGTGGAGAGAGATGGCTGGCCGGGGGGACCGAGTCGATTGTTGAAAGGCTGGGCGCAGGGTCGCAGAGGGCAGGTCGAGGGCGGATTGCCGCCGTTTGACGACGACGGATCGAATGGCGCTGTGGCTCCAAGGTTGGTGGTGATTGCGAAATGGAGTTTGGGAGCTGGAGCTGGGGCCACTGCAGACGGACCATCCCGGCTCCACAGGGCTGCAATTGACGGCTGCTGATTGGCCAGCCAGGGCGTCGAGCTTCGTGGTGGGGCGGCGTGTCCGCCTGGCCAGCGTCACCACTTTGCCCGTAGCCGCCTCAAGCATCACCGACCCGAGCAACCAGCAACGTCTGGCTGATAGTGTTCAGGGAGCATGCCTACCTTGTAGCAGTCCGTGCATGGGATACCTGGGAACTACTCTGTGGTTTCTTCCTTGTTTCCAGCACGGAACGGCAATACTGAGTCCTTGGGAGCTGGCGTACCTACCAATACCGAGTCGATAGGCAGAGCCGGTCGTTGCCATAACTATGTACATCGTGTGCTCAGTAGCGAAGCAATTCATCGCGCTGGGTTGCGTTGCGTCCCCTCCACGCAGGGAGTTGAAGCGCCCGAATCGCACTGGCTGGTGCAAGCATGAATGTTCCCGACGGACATCTGCCGCGGCCAAACCGCCTGTAAGACTCTGTCTTGAGCCGGGATGGGGCAGCTGGTTGAGTTGGTGCTTTGGGCGTTTGTGATTCTGGTTTTATCTTCTCCTGCTTAGGTACCTAGGTGCCTTGCCTCCAAGTCGCCAATGAAGGTGCTCTTTCGGCTTCGGCGTGGTTCGAAGACCGCTCGCCACTCAGGCAGCCCCCCAGCATGTTGCCGCCCCCAAGAGCCACTGAAGGAGCATTCCACCCCTCGGCGTTAGGGGGGAAGTAAGCCTGAGCGCCCACCGTTAGTTTGGGTGTTTTGAGTGCTTGGGTGAACCCCTGCACTCGCGGCCAAGCACTGCTGTCTCTGGCTCACTCAGCATCTCATCTCAACACACACGACAGCCGCCTCTCTCTCTGTCCATCTCACATCTCACCCCACCTGCCCCTCCCTTCCGCCAAGTCTGGTGTGCTTCTGCCCTGCCGCACCCAGTGTGCAACAAGTTGAGTTGGCCCGAATTTCCAATCTGCAATGCATTTGATGGATGAATGTTTGAATGGATGAATGGATGAGCATCATTTATTGACACGCGCCCTGGACCAAGCAGGCCTGGTTGCCCAGCACCTCACGCCTGTGGCTTGTGGGTGGTGCTGTGCGTATCCGTCGTCGTCGCCCCGCATCCCGCCTGGACCCTTGTCTTTCCTGGTCTGTTTGCTCCCATCCCGTCAGGTCCATCCAGAAGAGAGAGCTCCGGCAGAGCCAACAGATTCATTCGTCCGATCCATCGGATATATTTAGACGACCAAGCCAACACCTCGCCGCCCTCCACGCATTTCATTCGCCTTCATCGAGCATCAAAACGACACTCGCCTGACAGCTGAGGCTCCCGCACCAACAAGTACACCTGCCCCCTGAGCCCCCTCCCTGCCTTCCTTGCCGTCATCAACCTCACGACCGGCTAACACTCCCATCTCCTTGCCCATGCCCCTCCACGAGGCCGCAACCCCAGTGCTATGATGCCACACAATGCTAACCTCTCCTCCGCAGTGGTGCAAGTCCGAGACCTAGGAGCAGTCGACAAAGGTGAGCGTCTCAGTCCTCCTCCTCCCCTCGCGGGAGGTACCGCTCCGCTCGCCCAGGTCAGCTGACATCAACGTCGCTCAGGCGGCCGACTTGCCTCCCGCCTCGTCCAAGACTGGCTCGCCGGCTGCCTGGTGCAGGAGAAGCTTCATCGGGCTGGCCCAGAGGACGAAAACGGGCACGCCCCGACCGAGTGCCCTGCCCTGCGTGTCTTCCCTCCTCGCCCGGACGCAGGCACCGATCATGACCTCCTCCTCACGCCCTCCCAGAGCCACGATGAGGCTCATGACCCCGAAGGACGCGGCCGGTCCCTGCTCTCGTGCATGTGCCGGTATTGCCGCTACCACTTCGTCTTCCACATCGACCCCCCCGCCCACGAGGAGACTTCGGCCCATCTGCAACACCACTTCCGCGTCGAGGAGGCCGAGTGGCACGGTTCCGCCGAGCCCGAACGCCTGCAGCCCTCCAAGCAGAATCCCCTCCAAGGTCGCTTCCGCTATGCTTGCACCCTCTGCGGCGTGACCGTCCGCCTTGAGATCTCGCTGCCTCGCCTCCAGCCCATGTGGATCCAGATGATCGTGGACGAAAACAGGATCAGGGAGTCCCTGAGGCTTGCCAGGCTGCACGACCCGGCCCGCTACGCCGACACCACCACGGACAAGGAGACGAGCTACCTGACGGGCGCCCTCACCACCCTGAACCAGTACCTGAGGAACATCATCGACGACAACGGCGCCGGCCCCCGCAAGCGCATCTCGTGGCGGAACAAGACCTTCCTGGTCCAGTTTGGCCAGGAGTGCGAGCCCATCTTCCGGTACCTCGGTTTTGACGAAAGCCATGACCAGCAAAACAACGAGTCTTACTGGCTGCCCCCGCGGCTGCCGCCCCAGGAAGGCAAGACTCCTGTTGGCTCGGACAGGGCCTTTTACGAGGATGCGAGGAGCGAGGTCCAGAGCCTCCTTGACGACAAGCCGCCCGTGACCGGCCTGCCCGTCGTCAAACCCATCTCCGCCCGCGACCAGCTGGAGAAGGCCCTCGGGTGCGACAAGAGCCACCGCTCCGTGAGCTCCCTTCCCGTGAAGCCCGACGAGGCCCCCTACCTGGCCACCCTGGGCGCCCCCGTTGATGCCGATGATGCCTTGCTCAAATTTGCCTACAACAGGCAGGTCGAGGCGGACCCGGATCAGACCCAGTCCTACCTGGAGTCGCTCGGCACCCTCTCCACCCGCCGTTCCGAGGAGCTCCAGATGTTCGTCTTCACTCACCAGGAGTTGGTCGCCAAGAAGCAGAGGGAGATGGCTGGAGAACCACCCGTGCCCGACGCGGTCGACAAGGCGTACGCCCATTTCGGGCTCACCAGATCCTGCCCGGAGGCCCCTGCATACTTCATTCATGTGTACAATGCCTACAGAGAACAGTCTCCTGCACAGAAGTCGGATCACCGTCTCGCCCTGCTCGAGATCGGGCGCGACCGTAATAGCCAAGAAATCCGCAGCGAAGTGTTTGGGAGGCCGATGGAGTTATCCGAGGCCTGCCAGTTCCTCCACGTCAAGCCGGATTGGCCCATGGACAGCATTGCCGTGACAGCTCAGAGTGTTGCCTCGGTATGCTTTCTCTCTGCCCACCCCTTCGCGACTGGGGGTACAGGAGCTGTTGTAAGCTGACTTGTGTGTGTTCAGGAGTTGGACGTGGACCAGTTTGAGCTTCTCCTGCTTGCGCTCGACAACATCTCGGCCAAACGGCCGGCAGACGACCCCAACCGCTTGGATTTTGAACAGATCCAGACCGAGCTGCGTTCGAGCCAGCAGTCCCACTTGATTTCGTCCAGGACTGGCCACGTCGGGCCCGCCACAGACGCCCAGGGCGCCGACCTTTCCCACCAAGCCACCGGCATTGTGGACGTGGAGTTGCCTGTTGGTCTTGCTAATCTCCGGAATACCTGCTACCTCAACAGCATCCTCCAGTACTTCTACTCGGTCAACGTTGTGAGGAACCTGGCCGTGGCCTCGGACTTGCCCGCTCTCGAACCGACGGAAGCAAATCTCCGTGATATCCTTCGCATCGGCGGCAGCAGCCACAACGGCAACACCACGGATCAGCAAGGCCAATCTGACTTGGAAACCGGTAGAGCGTTTGTTGGTCATGAATGTACATTTTACTCCAAACCCCATTCTCCCTTTTATCGGCTGTACTACGGCTGACGTACTTACGCGCTTCTCTAGTCACCCGCGAACTCGGCACTCTTTTCCGCGAGCTGGATGCCACGGGCGAGAGCGCGATCCCGCCGAGACAGCGCCTCGCCAATGCTGCCTTGCTTCGGCCGGAGAAGTTGCGTCCCAGGTCAGCGGATGTCAACAACCCAGCCGCAGGCGCAAACAACCTTGAAGCACCGCCCCTGCCGCCCCGCGGAGAGAGCTCCCCAGTCTCCGGCCTCCCCGATGTGCCCATGGTGGAAGTGGAACAATGTGAGACTGCGAGCACCGGCAGCTCGCAAACGCTGGTCGACCAGACAGATGGAAAGGACACACCTGCCAGCACCGTTGGAGATCATGGCCTTGACAGCGGTTCCGAGAATGGAGGCGCAATGATTGTGGACAGCGGCCCCGCGGAACCACCTTCGACCGAATCCCCGGCCGACCGCTCTACTGAGGGGGAAGCCAAAATGTCGAAACTCACGGTGGAAGAACTGGCCGTGGAGCTCGACAAGCCCAATGTCGGGTCCGATCAGATGGATGTCGACGAGGTCATGGGGAACGCCATTGACCACCTGCGTGCGGCCTTCAAGGTCTCCTCCTCGGGCAATGGTGATCCCGAGTCCGCACCGGATCCCATCGAGCAAGCTTTCTTCTCGACCTTCATCGATAACCGGAAGAAACTCGGCGAAAAGGAGTGGAATCGAACCAGCAGATCAGACCGCTGGGTGACGGCGTATCCCGCCCAGTCGGGAACCCGCGACCTCTACGATGCTCTGGCCAACTCGTTTGACCTCGAGCCGCTGCCGGGCGACTTGCTCTCCTTTACCACCATCGAACGCCCCGCGCCGCATTTCCACGTCTGCATTCAGCGATCCGACGGTGTGAGAAAAAACGCCAACCCCATCACCATCCCCGAAACGCTCTATCTCGACCGCTTCATGCATACGGGAGACAGCGATTCCCCCCTGTTCAGGGGCCGGAAGCGCAAGTGGGATGTCATGACGAGACTGAACGAGATGGAAGAATCCGAGGCGAAAAGGCGGTCAACTTCAAAGGCCGAGCCGCAGGCGGCGACCGTAAACCGCCCTTCAAACCCTCCCGCGCCCGAGGAGCTGACCGAAGAGGAGATTGATGGGTTTTTGGTCATCGGGGGGCCGCACTACCCCCTCCCAGCCGCATCGTCCTCCGCGCCCGACGTGACGAACGGACAGTGGCACTTGGATGGCGCCGACGCCGACGCCGGAATGCAACAGCTATCAGGCAATTATGACGTCCTCGAGCCCGACACGCCCGAGATAGACGCCGGCGCCGCCCCCTCCACCCCCGCCGCCACCGAACCGCCGACCGAGAGCGGCAGCAGCAACAACACCGCCCCAACGCTCCCGACCTCGGACCTGGACGGGTTCTGGGACAAGTTCGTGGCCTCAGAGCAGGGCGAGCTAGCGCGCCTCGCGGCGGAGCGCGACAGCATGTTCAGCGACTCGCGCCGGGTCGCGTACCGCCTCCACGCGGTCGTGTGCCACGCGGGCGCGACGGCCTCGGCCGGCCACTACTGGGTGTGGATCCGCGACTTTGGCGACGACGGGCGCGGCGACGTCTGGCGCAAGTACAACGACACGAGCGTGTCGGTGCACCCGGCCGAGTTCGTCTTTGGCGAGCTGAACACCAAGGGCGAGCCGTACTACCTCGCGTATGTCAGGGCCGATGAGGTCGCCGGGCTGGTGAGCATCCCGCGCCGCAGGCCGCTGCCGTCGCTGCCCACGCCGGAGGGGCCGGAGTCGGAGCCGATGCCGCTGCTGCCACCACCGCAGTCGCCCCCGCCTGTGCCGCCACGGCCCAAGTCGGCGTTGGATATGGTCATGGTTGACGCGGCTGCTGCGGACGACGTGGTCGCTACCGTGGAGTACCTCGAGGATGTGGATATGCTGCCGCCTCCTTATGCTGGGCCTTAGAAGCCGAGCGTCTTGGCTGGCGGCAGGGTTGCAGGGACCTGACGGCTGCGTGTGTGTGTGTCGGTTGCTGTAGGCGGTAGAGGGAGAGGGGGTGGGAACAGGCTTGGGGAGGAGAAATCGGCAACCAGCTAGTGTAGCAGTTTACTCGCATTTGCAGATTTGGTGCTTAGACTCTGGATCCCCCTGAGTGCGCCAGTGACTATTCAGTTACCGATCGTGTTGAGGGGCCAAGTAAACCTTTTGTGTGGGTGGTGTTCGTTTCTAATCGACGTGTGCTGGAATCGCTTTGCTTTCCATTGTTTGGCTTTCTACATATACTTATGCCCTCCACATAGAGGTCAGCAAGTTGGCAGATCACCAGCCCGCTGCCGGGTGTCATGACGACACTTATCAGCTCAACAAAGATACAGCCCACGAGCAATCCTAGAGAGCGAGGTTCTTCGCCTGAAATACTGTTGTTGATTTGCGAGGCAACCTCGGCCTCGACTTGCCGTGGTGGTTTTACATAGGTATATTATTCCTTCCCACGACCCCAACCCCCAACGCCCAGCAAACCCCGAGCCAAGTTTATCCCGGTGCCCAATCCCTAGATATCCCGTTCCCCAAGAGCAAATTACTTCCCGAGCAGTCTAAATACCAGCCCGCCAGTGAATCCTGCCAGCAACGGCGCTGTCACTCACCACCAACTACAGCGTCTTGACGCTCTGAAAGAAAGGATTCGCAAGCAATTTCTCGTCCTTCGCAACAAGCTCCCTCAGCCGCGCAATCATGTCCTCCTTGGACATGGACCCACTCTGGACCTCGGCCTTCCAGCGGACGAGCACCTCCTTCAGCAGCGCGCTGCCTTCCTCGACGTCACGCTTGCTGTAGTCTTCGCCGGGGGGGGTTGTAGTGGTGGCGGTATCCTCGCCGTGCTTGCTTGTGGTAAAGTCCTCGAGCTCGTCGGCCTTGCGCTTGGCCATGCGGACGACCTTGTCCGGGAAGCGCACGAGCTCGGCGACGTGGATGCCGAAGCTCTGATCGCACACGCCCGGCTCGACCTTGTACAGGAGGATGACCTCGCGCTTCTCCTTCTTGTTGGCGGCGGCGCCGGTGCCGGTGCCGGTCCCGCTGATGTGGGCCGTGACGTGCAGGTTGCTCACCTGCGGGTGCTCGTCGGCCAGGGCGGTCAGCTCGTGGAAGTGGGTGGCGAAGAGGGCGAAGCAGCCGATCTCCTTGACGATGTGCTCCGAGATGGCCCAGGCGAGGCCAAAGCCGTCGTACGTGGAGGTGCCGCGACCCAGCTCGTCGATAACGATCAGGCTCTCGGCGGTGGCCGACTTGAGGATGTTGGCCGTCTCGAGCATCTCGGCCATGAAGGTCGACACGCCCTTGAGCTGGCTGTCGCTGGCGCCGACGCGGGCCAGGATGCTGTCGAAGATGGTCAGCTCGGCCGACTCGCACGGCACGAAGCAGCCAATCTGCGCCATCAAGGCGATCACGCCGATCTGGCGGATGTAAGTCGACTTGCCGCCCATGTTGGGTCCTGTGATGATCAGGAAGGAGGACTTCTCGCGAGTCAGCTCGACGTCGTTGGTAATGAACTGCACGTCGTCCTGCATCTCCAAGCACGGGTGGCGCGCCTCCCTGAGGATCGTCTGGCCCTGGCCGCGGGGGTGGATCGTGGGCCGGACGTAGGAGATGGGGGCGTGGACGGAGCAGTGGGAAAAGGAGACGATCACGTCCAGGTGGGCCAGGACACCGGCCAACCTCTCGAGTACGGGGCTGTACGAGGCGGCGACGCCGACAACCTCGTTCACGAGGCCGCTCTGGGTCCTGTTGTAGTTTTGCGACAGCTGGTCGAACTCGCGGCGGTAGCCCTGAAGGGTCTTGGTTGTGAAGTAGACGCCGTTCTTCTGCGTGGAGCACTCGAGGAAGCGGGACTTGTTGCGGATGCAGCCGGCTTCTGTGCGGGTCAGCCGCATGCACCACCCGTGGACCTTGTGGTTCTCGAGGAAGATCTTTTTGTCCTTCTCCTGGCCGAGGTCGCTAGCCGCCTCGGCGAATTCCTTGTTCATGTCTGTCCGGAGCCTGTCGAGCTTCTTGCGGATGATGCGCAGGCTGTCGTCAAACTCGGGCTTGATGATGAACTCGTGGTTGTCCAAGGCGTCGAGGTCGACGGTGGTCTCGACCATCTCCTGCAGCTTGGCCAGGTTGTCCGAGAGCTCGCGGAGCTTGTTGGTGTAGGCCTCATCCAGGGGGTCGCGGTAGGTCTCGTCCATGACGCCTTCCAAGGTGCCTAGGAAGCCGGGGAGGCGAATGACGACTTGGTATGCCCTGACGACGTCCTCCAGGTTGGCCTTGCCGCGCTGGAAGCGCTTCGCGAGGCGGTAGAGATCGGGAATGGACCTCAGGTGCTCCTCCTGCATGGTCTGGCGCAGCTCCGTGTCGTTTGCGAACGCCTCGACCAGTTGCTGGCGCTTCTCGATCTCTCGCTTGTCCATCAGGGGCTGCTTGAGCCATTGGGCCAGCAGCCGGCTGCCGAGCGGTGTCTTGCAGTGGTTGAGCAGGCCGAACAGGCTCATGGACTTGGCGCCGTCTCGGGCGCCGGGCATGAGGTTCAGGGCCTTGAGCGCGGCGGCGTCGAGCTTCATGAACTGGGCGAGGTCGTGCTGGTACAGCTGGTACTGGCCAAAGTTGGAGGTGTCGTGGAGGACGCCGAGGTACTTGATGAGGGCGGCAGCCGAGCCCATGGCGAGCTTCAAGTCGGTCTGCGGCAGCATGGAGGTGGACCTCTCATCCTTGAGCAGGCGTGCCAGGTCCTGCTCGATGTCCTTGGTGGCGAAGTCGGCGACGGGCCGCTCGGAGATGGCGATACCGCAGTTGTCGATGATCTGGCGCAGCTTGGCCAGCTCGGGATCCTTCTCCTTGTCGGCCTTTTCCATGTGGATGAGACACTCCTTGACGCCGAGCTGGATCAGCAGGGCCTCGAAGTTGGAGTAGAGATCGTTGTCGAGAAACTCGCTGACGCCCAGCTCCCTGACGCTGGCATCGGCAAAGCACACGCCGACGGCGCGGGCTTCGGAGGCCTTGGCCGAGATCTTGACGGCCAGGATGACGGGAGCGGCCTCGGCCAGACTGCCCAGGTCCTCCTCGACGTCCTGCAGGTTCCCGGGGGAGGCCTGCTTGGCAATCTTCCAGTTCATGCGGCCGTTAGGGCTCGCCCAGATCTCGACACGCTTGCCGAGCTTGTAGAGGGCCTCGCGGAGGAACTGGCGGAAGACGGTCATGGTCATGGTGACGGACGGCAGGCCGGTGTGGTCGTTCTTTCCGAGCTGCCTGACGACCGAGGTGGTCTTGTAGACCTGTGGTTGGAGGCGCGGGCGTCAGCAAGAAGGAGGGGCATAGACGACGGAAGCGGGATGGGACGTACAGTCCGGGCGATGAAGTTGGCATTCTCGCCGTGGGCTGTGTACCAGTCGCCGCGATCGAAGATGCGAATCACGTCGCCGTCGACGGTTGGGAGGGACTTGAAGAAGCGGATGAATCCATGCTCGTCGTCGACCTGTGGTTGCCCAGGAGGGTCAGTGTCAGAACCTTGGTGGTTGGGTCCTGCGCATGAGGGGGGCACAGGAGGAGGGCGCAGGAGGAGGGCGCAGGAGGACGTACCTTGAGCTCGGGTCGGGACGACATGGTGGCCGTGGTGGCTGGGAGGGAAACAGAACTAACAGGACAACGAGACGGGGGCGAGAGGGCTATGGTAACATGGCACGCAGGATGGTGACCACGGAGTACAGACAAGAAGTGGTGCTTCCTGTGCTTTGCTTGACGTATCGACGTTGACAACGGGACGATGCTTTATTAGGTAGGTAGTCTTTGCCTGCGGGTGGGCCGCTGCTGCTGGGAGACGCGATCAATTTAATTGAAAGCCCGCGACGCGTTTGCACTAACAGCAGCCGCTAGCGCGCCGTCAGCCCCCCCAAGCCAGACTACTCACCGCCAATCCTTAGCGGGGCATTCTGCCGCCTGCGCGCCCAGGATCCCCAAAATTTGACCAGCTGCAGGGACCCCCACCTCCTCCAAATCCCAAGCAGCGGGTTCCGTTTTCTGCCTCGAGCAGGTCATCCACAACAAAACATCTTGTTTCCGTCCCAAACCATGCCGGCCGATGAAACACAGCACATCGCGATGGATATCGACACGGCGAATCCGACAACATCCACCGAGCCCGGCGCCGCATCGACCACCGCCAATGGCAAGCGCAAGGCCGACACGGAGCTCGATCGCGCCGTGAAAAAGAGCTCGCCACCCACGGACGAGGATCAAGATGCGATCGTGGACGCCGACGCCGATGACACCGCAAGCCAACCCCTTTCCAAGAACCAGCTCAAGCGCCTGCGGCGGCAGCAGCAATGGGAGGGGTTCAAGGCGGACCGCCGTGCGAAGCGCAAGGACAAGCGCCACGAACGCCAGGCCCGGAAGCGCGCCGAGAAGGAAACACTGATCGCCGAGGCCGAGGCCGCCGGCATCGACCCCGCGACGGTGCTCCAGCAAAAGGAGCCTTGGAAATTCCGCCCCGTCCCCGTCTCCTTCATCATCGACTGCGACTTCGAGACCTACATGCGCGAGCAGGAGCTCGTGTCGCTGTCGAGCCAGCTCGTGCGCTCATACGCCATGAACCGCAAGTCGAAATACCAGGCCGGCCTCCACTTCAGCTCGTGGAAGGGCAAGCTCAAGACCCGCTTCGAGACGGTCCTTAATAACAGCCACCAAAACTGGAAGAATGTCGGGTTTCATGAGGGCGACTTCCGCGAGGCGGCGAAGCAGGCTGGAGAACAGATGTCTGGGCCACAAGGGGGCGAGATTCTCGATCTGATCGACCCGAACAAGGCCCCCCAGGTCCAATCCTCCAACGGCGGAGAGATCTCGACGAACCCGACAGTCGAGGCTGAGCCAGAAGCCGAAGACGTTGACCGGTCCGTCGTCTACCTGACCTCGGAGTCGCCGTACACCCTCGATAGACTCGAGGCGAACACCAGCTACGTCATTGGCGGGATCGTAGACAAGAACAGGGAAAAGGGGCTCTGCTATAAGCGGGCCAAGGAGTACAAAGTCCGGACCGCCAAGCTGCCCATCGGGGAATACATGGCCATGCAGAGCCGCTACGTCTTGACGACCAACCAAGTCGTCGAGATCATGGCCAAGTGGCTCGAGTGCGGCGACTGGGGCAAGGCGTTTATGGATGTCATTCCCAAGCGCAAGGGGGGAACCCTGAAGGGCGAGGCCGCCGAGGGGTTGGATGCGGAGGGCGACGACAACGGCGAGGAGGAAGAGGACGGCGGGGGGGCCGAAGGGGTTGTAGACCCACAATCGCCAGAAGGGGCCGATGGAGCGCAGGCCGATTAAAGTTCGGTGCAAGAGATAGATACCCATTCCCCCGTTATGTAGACCCCCATCTAATTTCGGCCAATACATTTCAGAGGGAGGGAAAGGCGGGGACGGGGAGAAGGTTGGTAACCTCGAGCGAGATGCATGATGTTAGGTACCTAGCCAGCCTCCATCGCCCTCGAAACCAACAACGGCTAAAAGTCCAACGACTCGACCTTGATCTGGACCTCGTCGTCCTCGTCGCGCTCCCTCTTGACGGCCGTCTCCCTCTCATCCTTCATCAGCGCCATCACAAACGACCTGAAGTACTCAATATACGGCTTCATGCTCGTCTTCTCCCAGTCTTGCAGGTGCTTGGCCTCCTGGCTGCCGCTGGCCGACGCCGCGCCCCCCTCCCCATCAGCCACGTCAACGGCCGCCATGGCCGCGGGCCCGTCCTCGTCCGCCCACGCGCCGATCTCATTCACCAGCCCCTGCAGCGTGGGCACGGCGAGCGGGTCGAACGCGTCGAGGTTGTCCCGGTCGATGGGCACGCACACGCGGCCCGTGCCCGGGTGGATGACGAAGGGGCTCTTGAGCAAGTGGTTCAGCTTGTGCGTGACGGCCGCGTCGAGCCGCGGGTACGTGTGCTCGAGCACGACGTCCTGCTTGGCGTCGAGCAGGTCGCGGCCCTCGAGCGCCGCGCCCGCGTGCGTCTGCGCGAGCGCGTCGATGTCGGCCCACTTGGAGGAGGAGGTGCGGCCGGGGGAGGCGTCCCACTTCTTGCGGAGGGCCTCGCGGAGCTCCGGGTCCGGGATCTGTTGGAGGAGCGCATCGGCTTTTTCGGGGGCTTGCCAGGGGTCTTGGGTCTCGAGGACGTCTTGCTGGAAGTGCTCTTTGAGGAGGTCGAGGCTTCGTCTGTGTTTTGGTTTCCCCCAGAGTCAGCACAATGGTAGCAGGGGCCAAGGGGGAAAGCATGCGCCGCGGGGGCAAAGTCAACTTACATGAGGTGAGGGTGCAGGGGCCGACGGATATTAACCTTCTTGCTGCCCAGTTTGCCAGTCACCACCTCAAAGTAGCCCGTGATGGCCTTCCTCTGCTGGTCGTTCAGGGCCCTTGCCTTCTTGTCGCAGACCCAGGCGTGGACACCACGACGACCCGAGTAAACCCAGAGGATGTGATTGTAGCCAAAGTCCTCCCGCAGGGCCGTCTCCAGGACTTTGATGGCCATGGTCGTGAATTTCCAGCACTTGCCGCAGATGTTGGCCTTGTCGCAGCATGTTCGGACGTCGTCATAGTCTGTCAAGTCGATATCGAAGCACAGCTCCTTGGCCAGGGGCACGAAGGCAGTGGAAGTGCGGAACATCTTGCGGTCTCGGGGGTCCGCCGTGTAGACAGGCCCGATCTCGATACGCCTCGGCATCAGGCGGATCACGTCTTTGCGGAACCTGGCTCGTTACACGCGGTCAGCAAACGGCCCAACAGCAACAGACTCCTGGGGGTGCGGGCTGGCTGACAGGTCTGATGTGGTGTATGATTGGTACCGCATGACAGCGTCGTTGTGGAGCCACAAACTGAACTCGCGGTGCTTGAAGTCGTTTGTGGGTACGGGGCTATGGTTGAGCCACTGGAACATGTACCGCCAGGGGAAGAAACGCTGATAATAGGTGCGTAGGAGCTCGAAGTTGGGGTCGTGGTTCTCGGCATCCCTGGCTCCGGGTTAGACGGGGAGGTCGTGGAAGTAGTGGATGGTGGTTCGGAAAGGAGGGGCTTACTCCGACTCTTGCTGTGACTGTTGCTCGCCGCCCACCGGGTGACTGGAGCTGGGAAACTCGTCGTCGTCCGAGTCCATGCCGGCAAACAAGTCTTCCAGCTTGATGTCGGGCTTCTTCGCCTCCTCAATCTCCACCATCATGTCGTCGTCTGCCTCGGCGGCCTGCGCGGAGGCGGGGTCGGGGTGCGAGGTAGCGGCATGATCCACGGTACTCGGCAGCGCCCCGGCCTCGGCCATGGCGATGTCCTCGTCTTCGGAATGCGGGCTGCTTGTGGGCACGGCTGCGGGTGCGGGCGCGGGCTCCTCCTCCATCGGGATCGGTGACGAGGGGGCGCTTGCAGCCTCCAGTGATGGGACTGAATGCGGCATGTTGGATGGTGGGTTTCTTGGTTCTCGGGGGAAGAGTGACAGGAGTGGACGCAAAGATTTTTGACTTCTTTGCAGTAGCAAGGGACAGGGTGGATCTTCGGGTGGTGGTCTTGGTGGAATCAGTGTCAGGCTCGAGATGGTGTTGAATTCAGAGTCTCGGGACGCGCCAAGACCATTCCCAGCGCGTCGCGCGTAAAGTGGCACCCCCCCCCCCAACCAGGAACTGATAACTCAACCCTAACCCTCGCAAAGGTTCAACGCCGACCATTTGGAGGATGACAGCTGTTTGTGGTTTGAGGAATTCAGGTTTGGTGCAGGTATGGATGCCTTGATGATATGGATTATCTGTGCCGCCGGAACCATGAGTACTACCTAAACACCTAGGTACTTGGGCAAAATCGCAGGAATACCATCGTCGCGAAGCCAGTTGGATGTTGTTTCTCAAGCCAACTGATCGACTTGTATTGTCCACACCACCCACCGACACGCTGTGGGCCCGCGTTGTGGTGGTGGGGAGCCCCTGGCGGCAGGCAACTGGGCATCCCTGCGCGCCCCACGTCATTCACTCAGTTACAGGGCCTGATCACCTGGAACGCCAGGGGCCAGCGCTGTTCGACTGACTCTGTTGTTGGCTGACACCCCAACTCTTGAGCCAGCTCTCGCCTTCCACGACCGCGCCACCTCCCACCTCACCGCAACCCCCTTTACACTTCGCGGCTTCTTGTGTTGCCCACGACCGTCGCACCTACGCCGACGGTCCTCAGATTGCACAGCACACAACCATCCTGTCTGCACGCGGACCATGACCAGCCTCCGTCTCACGATCCAGGATGGCAAGTTCAGCGACGGGCAAGGCCGCCAGGTGATCCTCCGCGGCATCAACGTCGCCGGCGAGGCCAAGTACCCCAACAACCCCGACCAGCCCTCGCACGTGCCCGACGACTTCTTCGATGGCGATGCCGTCAGCTTCGTCGGCCGGCCCTTCCCCAAGGCCGAGGCGCCGCTCCATTTCTCGCGGTTAAAGCGCTGCGGCTACAACACCATCCGCTATGTGTTTACCTGGGAGGCCATCGAGGCCGCCGGCCCGGGAATCTACGACGAGGCCTGGATCGACGAGACCATCGAGGTGCTGAGGGCCGCGAAGGACTATGGCTTCTACGTCTTTATGGATCCCCATCAGGATGTGGTGCGTTGCTCTCTCTCTTCCTTCTCCGCTTCATCTTGTTCTTGGCCTTCGTCCGGTGCGCAAGCTGACATGATGCGCCTTTGTCGTAGTGGTCTCGATTCTCGGGAGGCTCCGGCGCCCCGATGTGGACGCTCTATGCCGCCGGCCTCAACCCCCAGAGCTTCGCGGCGACCCAAGCTGCCATCGTCCACAACACGTACCCGGACCCCAACAGCTTCCCCAAGATGATCTGGTCGACCAACTACTTCCGCCTCGCGGCCGCCACCATGTTCACCATGTTTTTTGCTGGGCGGGACTTTGCACCAAAATGCATAGTGGATGGGATGAACATTCAGGATTACTTGCAGGGGCATTTCCTCCGCGCTTGTGCCCATCTGGCGAAGCGCATCCACGACGCCGGTGACATCGAGAACGACGTGGTGTTTGGCTGGGAGAGCCTGAACGAGCCCAACAAGGGCATGATCGGCTACGAGGACATTAGCGTCATACCGAAAGAGCAGGCTCTGAAGAAAGGAACCTGCCCCACGATATGGCAGACGATGCTGACGGGGTCCGGGCGCGCCGTCGAAGTCGAGACGTGGGACATGGGCGGGCTCGGCCCCTACAAGGTCGGCCGGACGCTGGTTGACCCCCACGGAGAGATCGCCTGGCTGCCCGAAGGCTATGACGAGTCGCGCTACGGGTACAAGAGGGACCCGGGCTGGAAGTTGGGCGAGTGCATCTGGGCGCAGCACGGCGTCTGGGATCCGTCCACCGACACGCTCCTCCAGAAGAATTACTTCGGGAAGCACCCCACGACGGGCGACACCGTCGACTACGAGTACTTTACCAACCACTACTTTATGGACTTCTTCCGCAAGTACCGCGACATGGTCCGGTCCCATCACAAGAACGCCATCCTGCTCCTGCAAGGCCCCACGATGGAGCTCCCGCCGCTCATTAAAGGCACCGCGGATGGCGACGACCCGCTGCTGGCGTACGCGCCGCACTGGTACGACGGCATCACGTTGATGACCAAGAAATGGAACCGCAGCTGGAACGTGGACGTGGTCGGGGTGCTCCGCGGGCGGTACTGGCACCCGGCGCTGGCCATCAAGCTGGGCGAGACGGCGATTCGCAACTGCTTCCGGGACCAGCACGCGGCGATGCGGCAGGAGGGCATCGACCGCATGGGCGACCACCCGTGCGTGATGACCGAGTTCGGGATCCCCTACGACATGGACGACAAGTACGCGTACAAGACGGGCGACTACACGAGTCAGTCGGCTGCCATGGACGCCAATCACTTCGGGGTGGAAGCCGCCGGGCTGGAGGGCTACACGCTGTGGCTGTACATGGCCAAGAACGACCACGAGAGGGGCGACCAGTGGAACGGCGAGGATCTGTCGGTGTTCTCGGTGGACGACAAGCTGCTCCCTCAGTGCGCGCGCCCAAGGAGCCCGTGCCTGGACGACACGGGGTCGGTTCTCGGCGGCCGTTCCTCGGCGCTGAGGAAGGAACTGGACGACGACGACAGCGTCACCCCCGCGAACCTCCGGCGGTCCATCACGAACCCGTCCATCTCGTCCGAGGCGACGGCGCGCCAGCCGGAGCTGACGGTGGCCCCGGGGTACCGGGCGGCGGAGGCGTACGTGCGGCCGGCGCCGATCACGGCGGCCGGTGTGATCACCAACTACGGGTTCGACCTGCGGCAGTGCCTGTTCACGCTGACGGTCAGAGCGCCCCAGGCGGCGGACCCAGACCGGCCGACGGTGGTGTTCCTGCCCGAGTACCACTTCCCCAAGGACGGGTGCTCGGTGGAGGTGAGCTCGGGCAAGTGGGAGATCAGCAGCGACGAGGAGGAGACGGTGCTGGTGCAGCGGCTGCGGTGGTGGCACGGGGACGGGGAGCAGACGCTCAAGGTTTCCGGGGTCGTCAAGAAACATAATATCGGGGAGGGCGCCGAAGACGTGGGGTACTACGAGCAGTGCAATCAGGGGGCTTTTGCGAATTGCACGACTATGTAATGACGGCCGAGGCCGGCATAAGGGATTTTTTGGATGGCTGGGCTGGTTTCTTAGTGGTGGAAGGGAGGATGGTGCCTGCTTTTCTTTCGTTTTTCTTGTTCCTTGTCTCCGTTTTGGTTTTCTCCACGGCATAGCCAGGCGCGGGGTTTGTGTGTTTTCCCCATTTGGGGACGAGGGGCAAAGGGCTGGCTTACTTGATGGAAGCCAGATCGGGATATCTAGCTGGGTGCGGATGGATGAGGGGAAGGGATTTCAGAGGGCTTGCACAGGACTTTGGTCTCAATTCAGGATATATTGTGGAAAGGGAAGGAAACTCCCAGGTTGTTGTGTCAGCAGATGTGATTGCACGTGGGTTGTAAGAGCTGTCCATGCCAACTCGTCAACTGGTTTCCAGCGCTGAGTGGTAGCTCCGCTGGTGTTGAACCCCTCGACCTCGCCGCTGGGGGATTGACGTTGATACTCGAGGCAGGGATGCGGCGTCGAGGCGGATGGCGGGCTGCGTGCATCCAGCCAGGACGAGGTGGGTCGTTGAGTGGGGAAAAGCTGGGAAGGGGAACCGGGGATGCGCAGTTGTGATTGGCCAGATGCAGCGCGGGTCACCAAAGGCGCAGCAGCCTGGATTTCCTTCCCCTCAGGCCCAGCACCAGAAACGCTGGCGGCGGAATCCTGGGCAAGGTTGCCAATTCGGTGGTGTGCTCCAGACAAAGGACTGACGGACAGGACGGACGAGGGGAACGAGAAGACAGGGTGGAGGAGGACGAGGGCGAGGGCGAGGGCGAGGCAAAGATGACCGGGAAATCAAACACACCTTGTGATACCGAACCGAACCGCCCTTGTTTTTCCTGTTCGCCATGTACATGTACAGTATTTGTGTTTTTGGCGACAAAGCATTCCCCACGACATCGACGGGGACAATACAGCTCGTGATCCGTCCCGTCTGAAGGGGCAGAGGGATTGCGTCGGCTGGGCAGGTTGGACTGCTACGACGTGCTCCCGCTCGGGTGCTATCGTCCCGGGCTGGGGGACGCCTCGGCGGCTCGTCACAGGCTGGCTGCCGCTGCATGCGACGTCCAGAGCTGGCGGGGCCATTCACCAAGCAGCGACCAGACTTCGGTTGGGTTGGGCTCTCTCATCAGCACACCACCACCCACCCGCTCTCCCGGGTGCCGCGACCCTCCTTCCATCCCCCCCACCCCACCTCCATCCCAACCTTGGAACCCGGGAACCTTGCAAGCGCCGGCGCCTGAAGCTGTCGATTCGCCTACCCGCCCGACGGCAGGCCGCAGTGAGACCGGTCAGCAGTGGAGTTTGGGTGGGTGTGCATGGTTGCGTGGGAATTGCTGCAGCAGCAGGAACTCAAGTCGTTCTAGCAGCAGCTCAGACTCCGCACTCCTCCGCACTCCGCGCCCACCTACCGCCCACTCCATCTCGGGACGGGATCCCAGGCTGGCGCAGGCAGACAAACACACCGGCAGCACGGATTGCTGCTTTGCCCCGAGCGAGTCTTGTCCGCTGCAGCACAGCGCTCGACAGCCAGACCAGACTGGGCGACACCAGGCCTCGAGGCGACGACAC
>FTEL01009044.1_pt1 | contig 20693 bp, 14 predicted proteins | sample 1658911 | NCBI WGS metagenome assembly FTEL01 (sample SAMEA3914869, study PRJEB12502) | metagenome | biome: forest; material: soil | place: USA | collected 2012-03-12 | depth 0.1 m
CGGAGGGCCTGGGGAACAACCATCTTCTTCTTCTTGTCGTACGGGGGCGGGACACCCTCGAAGACCTTGAGGCGCTCAAGGGCGGCGGCACCGCGAGCGGTCTTGTGGGGGATCATGCCACGGACGGCCTTGTAGAAGATCCGGGACGGGGCGCGGAAGTGGAAGGGACCTGCAGGCAGTCAGAATCGCTGGGTCGTCGTTGACCGGTCGTTGGGGGGAAGTCGACTCACCACCGCGGGTGGGGTTGTACCGGGTCATCTTGCGAAGGTAGGCGTGGTACTTGACTGTGGCCGAGTGTCAGCTTCCTGCTCATCGTGTTGCTCGCTGTGCAGTCCCCCATCTCTGAGCACCAAAACTCCAAGCCCCCAAGGTGCCACCGTCCCCATCCCTCCCCCTGGGCCGAGATGCCCGAGACCTCCTCCAAGACCGATAAGAAAATTGTGGCACGTACGCTTCGCGCGGAAGAACTCGCCGGAGATGTTGAGGGCCTCGCAGCGGACAACGACGATCTTCTGGCCGCTGAGGAGCTGCTTGGCGACGATGCTGGCCAGGCGGCCCAGCAGGTGGCCCTTGCCATCGATCACGACCTGTTGGAGACGCCCGTCAGCCATGCTGCCCTCCCGATTCTCGTCGCGCCCCCGACCACCCCGTCGCCCCAAGTCGCCTTCGGTGCCGTCGCTCCTCGTTCCGGATGTTGGCGTCGCGATCTCTCGAGGCGACCACCGCGGGCGCCCGCTCGCCCGCCCGCGGGTGGTTTTGGCGGTGCATCAATTGGGGGCAAGTAGGAGAGGGCGAACGTACCACAGACTCGAACGAAGACATTTTGCCGCGGTGACCTGGGCTAGAGAAAGGAAAGAAAAGGTTGATCAGTCACACTCCGGCTGATCGAGACGCAGCTGGCGGCTTCCTTACCCTTGTGATGGTTGATGGTCGGTCTTCTTTTTGTGTGTGCTGAAAATTGGCCTTGGTGCAGCCAGTCAGTCCCGCAGAAATGCGCTAGACCACATCCGGATCGAGCGGATCTCTGCAAGCGAGCGTGGGTTTCTGCCTGAGGCACCAAGAGATAGGGTTAGACCTACGAGTGCCCGGATCAAGTGGGGCCAACGGCTCGTCCTGCTTTCCCCAGACGGACCCACCACCAGCTCTCTCCCCTCTGCATTGATGGCGGCAGCCGAACCACGAGCTCATCAATCCACTGGCGCGCCCAGGGTGTGTTGCACGACAGTGCCGTCATGGGTCATGCTGAAACCAAATGAAAGACTTCATGATTCAGGATTTTACCCTGCTATGATATTCTTACGACCAAACAGCATTTCTTGTTTACATGTAGAGTTGAGAAGACTGAAAATGGGTGCGAGGACATGATCGTCACCCAGCGGCAAGCAGGGGCTTGCAATGCAAACGAGATGCTTCATCTCACATTGGCCCCGCTCCACATCTCCCGATGTGATTGCGTCCAACATGCCCGATGCTCCGAATGCCTCGATACTTCCAAGTTGCAAGAATGTGAAAGAAATCCTCTGCCGAAGCTCCCCTTCGCTATGCAGCGCTCTCAAAAACGGAAACAGACAGGTTCATGAGAAGGAGAGCAATTAGAGAGATCATCATGTCAGAATCAAGTGGAGAGAAGGGGGGACACCACCCCAAACGTAGATACGGACTGGGCCTTTCGGCAAATCATCGCCGGAGGGAAGATAATTAGAGAATCGTTCAAGCCGCGTTCTTGGCAGCGACGTCGATCTTGTTGAGGAAGTTCTGGACTTCCACGACCAGGGCCTTTCGCCTGGCCCGCGCCCCTTCCTCCGATGTCGTCTCGATCTCGTCCAGTTTCAGCAGTATCTTCTGCATGATGGTTTCCGAGAGCTTGCGGTGCTCCTCGCCGCGCTTCTTGGCGTCCCTGGGAGGGTCGGCCTCGAATTCCAGGCAAAGCGGCAGCCAGGTGTTGTTGAACTCGGTGGCGAGGGCGTTGAGCTTCTCGATGGGACCACCAGGCCTGCCCACGGGGGCCGCGGGCGGAGCGCTGGCGGCCGAAACGGCCGACCCGGGGGATTGGGTGCGAACCCTCGAGACGCCTCTCCTCCTGCCCGTGTCCGTCGGAACCGCCAAGCCAAACTGCGAGCTGCTCTCCCGCGGGCTTTGGTCGCCCCACCGGCCGGACCTCCCAACCCTCGGTGATGTCGGCTGCGGCTCATACCTGTCCCGCTCGTCGCGACGGTCGTCACGGCGGTCCTCGCGGCTGACCACAGACGCCTCCTCGCTGCTGACGCTGCTGCCGCTGTGGCTCGACTCCCCGAGAACCATCAGGAGCTCGCTGTTGTCCTTGACGCCGAAGTCGCGCACGGGGAGATCGCCCTTCTTTAGCCGACGGCCCTTGTAGAACAGCTTGATTCGCTTCGCTTGGCGGTCGGGGAGGTCCAGGATCATGGCGACGCGGTCTCTCACGTCGCTAACCATGAGCTTCCCATCTCCAATGGAGTAGGCGGGAAAGTGTTCATGGTAGGTGTAGCCCCCGTGCCGGATCAAGATCACGTCGTCCTCGGGCTGCCGGAGGCCAACGTAGGCCTGTGAAGGCGCCGATGTGGAGTAAGGATCATGGGTGTGCGACTGGGACGGGTACGGGCGCGGGATGGCGCGGCCGCCGTCGTCCAGGTCGGCCGAGGTGATGTAGCTGAAGTCCCCGTCCCTCACGTCGGGGACGCGGTCCTGGGAGCCAAAGGCTGAAAAGGGCCAGCGGTTGCTCGAGAACCCATAGCGCGGCATGGTTCCTGATTTCGTGTTGCTGTGCCGGGTCCGGGAGGCGACGGTCGGGATAGCGCCGAGGAGCACGATGACACCAGCGGTGGTGTAGAGAGCCGTCGGGGAGAGACCGGTCGTTGACTGGAGGTACTCGGTGGCACCGGCTAGGCGGTTGGCGGTGGTGTCCAAATACGGCTGCAGCGACGCTGGGAGCTGCCGCACTGCCGAAGTGATGTTGCCGGCAAGGTTCGCGAACGAGGCACCCGGTGCTGCCCAAATCCCCGAACCGGAAGCCACCTTGACGAAGTTGGCGTGGTCTTACGACAGATGCCGCCGACCTGATGGAGAAAGTAGAATGGAGAAAGGGGGAAGGTGCGCGGAAAGCGGGGGTTGTATAGTGTATCAGCCTGCTCGTCGTCGGGTACGGTGAATGCGGCGGTGCAAGGGATCGTCAAGTTTGCTGGCGGGATGCATCAGTCGTGGGAGGGAGGGAAAACGAGGTGCCGGGCAGGCGAGCCAATGGCCACGTTCGGGCTCGATAGCGGCCCTGAAGCCGCAATGTTTCGCGACTGAGTTCCGGAACTGGTAAGGAGACAGCTCCCCGTGACGATCGCCGCCTTGTTCGGGGCGGGCAAAGATCACGTCGAGGGAGGGAGGGGAGGTGGGAGGGAGGGTAGCTATGGTCGCGGCGGCAGCCCGTCGGGTTTTGGGTGAGTGACGGCAGCGGGAAGTCAGTCCCCCAGGGCCCAGGGCCCAAATTTCAGAGTTCTGGCCCCGTGGTCTGAGGACCCCGCATCGGTCAACTGTGGATCCCCCAGCTGGCTCCACTGGCTGTCATCCATCAATTTCGTGCATGCAGCTCGCAGCGCCATCATTGCAGAGAAAATGGGAGGGGGAATGGAGAATTGTTCCGAGCATTGTTCGCCACGTCGCGATGCCGTCTTCGAGGCGGGGAGCGCAACGAGGCAGACCGCAATGCCGCACTGCCCACATTGTCGGCCCCCAAGAAACCAAGGTCCTCCAACAAGCACCAGCATTGCGCTTGATTGGCTTTCCAGTCGACACCGCCCACACACAGCGGCGGCCTCGCGAGTGAGCTCGAGTGCCTGAATGGTTGAATGGTGTCACGCGTACGACCATCCCACGTCTGGGCAGCATGGGCCAGTCCTACCTTGAGCAGAGAGTCCTGGCCGCGGACCGTCGTGTTTTGAGCCGCGCCGAGTAGTGTTGCTCCGCCGAGTTGCGACTTAACCAGGAACTTTTCACGAGGCCGAATGCGGCCACTCCATCATCCCAAGTCGCTAGGTCGGTTTGCTCTCGGCTTCTGCGGCATTGGGCGAATCACAGGCCCGGGGGCCTAGGGCAATGAGGTCATGCTCCCTGACGCAGATGCAGAAACGGGTCACCCTGGATTGGAAATAGGAAGCCATTGCGAAGAGCTTTGCTTATGTTCCACAGGACGCCTTGAAGAGCTGACTCCGCCATGCCGTCGCGGTCCTGATTTTGCTTGTTGAGCCTCAAGGCTGCTTGGGTGGTTGATTGAACCGGACCCTTGTCCAATCTGGAGAGCTGTTGCGTCATTGACCTGGCAGTTGAGGACCAAAGCGGAATGGCAGAGCTCAACGGCGGCGCGCGCGGGGGCGGGCTCCTCAAATCTGTCCCCCCTGTCATGGACTGGAACTGACATCGTCCCGCTGAATCTGTTGCCATCGCTCTGATTATCAATTCGACATGGGAAGGGCCGTCTGGAATCATGGCTGTGAAACTCGCCAGATGCTATTTTTGTTCAAGGAGCGCCGTGGATGTTGATAGTGTTTGGCATGACCCTCCGGACCCTCGTCCCGGCTCTTGGAGACCAAAAAGGAAAGGCGGATCTCAAATCTCAGGGATTTGCTCGGCATCAAATCTGAACCCTCGGCAAGGAATCGCTTTCCAAGGGTTTCCAAGCGAAGTCTTCACCCTCAGTCAGCAAGCACGAGTCTTCTGTCGCGTCATTTCGCGCCGTCACCCCAACTCTGATCGCTCGTACCCTTTCGCTTTCGGCTAGTTCCGGTTGACAAATACTTTGGCGCCAGCCATCCTGTCCCGCATTGCCCCTTCTGCAACCAGCAGCGTTTCGCAGGGACCATAAAAAGGAGCCCACTTGCCCCTCATCATTCCATCATTTCTAGAGAACATCACCAACCCCGCCACGACTTCCATGTCCTTCATATTCCGCAGACTATTCGGTTCAACGCCAACAATCACAATGGAGGCCGCCCAGAAGAAAGCCCAGTCGCTCATCGACGAGAACGCCGTCAGTACGTACACATCACTTCTCCAACGACCCCCACCCCAACTCTCCTCAGCAGAATGCTAACCCCGCGCGCGCAACAGTGGTCTTCAGCAAGTCGTACTGCCCCTACTGCAACAACACGAAGCGCATCCTCGACGGGCTCAATGCCAAGTATAAGGCCTACGAGCTCAACGTGGAGGCCGACGGCGACGATGTCCAGAACGCCCTGCACAAGATGACGGGCCAGCGCACCGTGCCCAACATCTTCATCGGCCAGGTCCACATCGGCGGCAACTCGGATCTCGAGGCCGTCGTCAAGAGCGGCAAGGACGGCAAGAGCATCCAGCAGCTGCTTGCTGATGCCGGGGCGCTCTAAAGTGGGCGGGTTCGGAGAGGGGGGAGGGGTTTTTATGACGGGGGACTTGAGAGTTAGGGGAGGGATACCCAATATGGATAGACGGGCGGGAAAAACGCCCATGATGCTGCCGCTTCTGTATTCCAGTATGGCGTGCGAGAAACAATTCTTGAATGACAAATACAGTTTTTGACCTCGTTTGCTCCCGCTTGACTCGAGTAACATGATACCCGGCCGTAATATACAAGGAATCGACATATGCACCCTTCTCACTTTATTCTCTACACATTGGCACTCACCACCGGCACGACCTGCGCGGCGACAGTGCCCACCGGCCGCTCCACAAACTCCATGATGCCTTCCACAATGCTCAGCCGCGCCGGCTCGCTGGCGACCTTCTTGCCCGCCAGGTAATTCATCCACAGCGCCCTCGACACCCTCTCGTCATCGATCACACCAATCACCTCCCTGCCCGCGGGCCGGCCCTCCTCCTTCTTACCCGCATCGTACGATATGGTCAACCTCCCGGCCTCGTCCCGTACAAGCAGCATCTCCTTGCGCCTCGGAACCCTCCCGCGGTTAAACACCCCGCGGAACTGCTTCATGGCCTCGCCGAAAGCGTCATCAGCAGCCGCGTCGGCGCTCGAACGCGCCTGGATCGCGCGCACGAACCCGTCGCGCAGGTGGGGGAAGTCGGTGTCGCGGACGGGCACGACGCGGAAGGCGGAGCGCGCGGGGATGCCCGCGGCGAGCAGCTCGTCCCAGGTCTTTTCGCCCTCGGCGGCGTCGAGGAGGGCGGCGCGGAGCTCGGCCCGCTCGTTGGGGACGAGGGTTGTTGCGATCGGGTTGACCTTCTTGGTGAGCGCGTTCTGGAGGGCCGCGATGTCGGCGGTCGCGACGTAGTAGCCGACGACGTAGACCTCGAAGTTGAGGAAGGTGACGGTGCGGAGGCCGAGGCCGACGAGGGTGTATTCGGTTGTGGTGCCGCTTGGGGAGGTTATGGTGCGCGTGGTGGGGATGTCGGCGGGGGTCGAGGGTGTCGTTGCCGGGGCTGTGACCGCGGGGAGGTCGAGTGTCCGGGGGAAGGTCGGGACCGTGGTGTTGCCCGTGGGCACCATCTCGCGGCCATCTTTGTCGTGGACGACGACCTTGCGGTCGGCTGCGCTGGGGGCGACTAGGGGGTCGGACGAGGGGAGGCCCGTGTCGAGCTTCGGGGATTCTCTGTCCAGCTCTTTCTTGAGCAGGGAGAGTGTGTAGGCGAGGCTGATCATGCAGGCGATGAGGCCACACCAGAGGAACAGGCGGCGGTCGCGGTGGTACGCCTCGGACTCCTCGCGGACGCGCTGGATGTTGAAGGTCTCGACGGCCCGTCCCGACCGTCTCCCGCTTTGGCGGCGGGAGAAGAGAGTCCGTTGTGGGACATAGATAGCCACATTGGTGTGGACATGAGGCCGGGCGAGGAACGGAGACGGGGAGGCGACGACGGTTCGAGGCGGCCGAGCTAGTCGGCGAAGGGCTGATTGCCGGAGCATGGCGTGGCGGGGTCTTGAGGAATTGCGGACTCAGACAGGGTTGGTTCTCCTGCTTCTCAGCTGCGGCAGCTGGTCATGGCTTTGGGCTCGCACTCGGACGGTGTGCGTTGTTGGGTGCCCCGCTCCGGCGTGCCTGTCCTGAACGGCTGCTCTGGTTGGGGGGTGTCGATACGGCGGACGCTGGATGCGGTGGAGACGGACGAGGCCAAAAAATTGGTTGACATCATGCCTGCCCGCCCTGCCAAGCCCGCTGCACGTTCTCCCCATTCGTCATCCACGCGGACCACGCCCCCGCATGGCTGCTGCCGAGCGTGCCGACATTCAGCCGACCCCTGTTCGCGAATGTGGCGTCGATTCCATCCGGTTTCCGAGCATTCTTTGAAGGGATGATTGATGTGATTTCGGGAACACCCTTCCAATGTTGGCATGTCGTTGATCTGCTGGGTCTCCAGCTTACATGGTACCGTCAAGATTGAATGCCAACGAGGGAATTCTACTATATATTTCTTCGTCATCTCTGCCCAGCGCGGGTTGCGTGCACACATCCAGTGGCGATGCTGATGATGATGAGGTCATCTGGCACAGCTTGGTACATTCGGCCGAGTCGCTTGCCAACGAAAATCCACAGCAACTCGGCCCCAAACTGCCTTCGAAGTGTCGCAGGGACCTCGAAAATGACAACTGTTGCACACCCGCGTATCTCCAGAGGCTGGATTGCTCATCTATGCAAACTCTTACTTGTTTTGTCCATGCGCGAGCACGCCTTGCCTGGTAGCTCCTGGCATTCTTCAACTCCTTCGAGGACCTTCAGGGCTGGATGCGGGGTCTTAGCGCAACCCCTGGTCTTCTCCGCCCTGGCAAGCACTGCTGGTTCAGATGACATGCCACAAAACCATCCGCTGGGTCTGGCTGGCAGACCAAGTGTCCCACGGGGATGCGAGTCGCGTGAGGCCCAGGGGCAACCGATGTTTGGATCCGCACATCAGATGGTATGTGAAGGGAGGAATCCGTCAGTCCCTGCAGGTCGGGCGCTGAGATCTCCGACCACCGACTGAAGTGGGAACCCAGGTCGTAAATTGAGACACGGCAGCGACCAAGCTTGGTGTGACAGGCGGCTGCCAGGACGCGCACGAGATGCGGCCCGCCCGTGTGGGATCAAGAGCTGATGCAGATGGGTGCGTACGTAATCTGTCGCGAGGACTGCGACTCACGACCGACCTTTTCGTACCTTAGGTTCATCATAACAGCAGCACGAATGCTGATGGGGCATCTCCGCCCAAGTGACCAGAGGTTGGTGCCCAGCTCTCAACGCCATCCAATAAGGTGGATGCGAGCACCGCGAGCGAGCAGGCAAGGCTGCAACAATCCAACAGACATTCTTTGCCCCCGAAACCACGCAAACACAAAACTTTAGTTGGACGTCATCTGAGAATATTTGGGTGTCGGGTAGTTGGGCCGTGTCATACAGGGCAGTCTGATAGTGTATCATTATCGTCGATTTTGCGCGTAATTTTGTGGTTTTATGCTGTCTGTGATGGACCGAGTGCCATGAGATCAGGAACAAAAATAACTGGAGGCCCAAGAGCCGAGGGCGAGACCGTCGCTGCTCAGTGGCTGGCCGCCGTCGCCGCTGGGAATTGCATTGCTCAGCAGGCCACTCAAGCCCTGCCCCGCCGCCTCGTCTCCTGCAGCGGGCTGCTGGCGGGCCACACAACATTGCCGTTTGGTCGCCTGTGACTGGAGGCACGACCAGGCCCTGTCATCTTCCTCTTCCTTGGTGCCCATGGCAGCTGATCGATCGTATCGCCGTTTCCCTTAAATTCCATCCTCCTTCACCTTTCACTTCACCTGCGCATGCATCCACGGTGGAAGGCAGAGGGACGTTTTCATATTTCCTGCCTCTAGCAGCGACCTCATCCGTCGCGAGCGCCTCCTGCATCGACACCCGCATCTGCGATCACAAACACAGGGCATGCCTGCCCAGACCTTCTGACTGTTCTCTGACCCTCCCCGCCATCTCTTCGTCTCCCTGTCTTCCCTGTTCTGGCTTCCCTGCTTGGCCAACCCGCCGCCCAACCCGCCAAAATCCCAGGCTATTTTAGGCCCGGCAACCCACTTTGGCACTCCTGCTCCTCCCAACAGGTCAGCTTGGCCCCTGCCGCTGCGCTTGATCACAACCGACCGCAACCACCAGGGCACGCCCTCCATCTGGGCACACCCTCCACCACCACCACCACCACCACCACCACAACCACCCTGGGCACCACCACCTGGGCACCACCCCGCGACCCCGACCGCCAACCCCCCCGGTCGCGCCGCCGCGCCAACAAGCCCACCCTGCTCCACATCCATCCCACATCGACCTACCTGCCGCCGCCATCGATCGTCTCCCGACTCCCGACTCCCGCTGCAGCGCGAGTCCCCTCACCCGCCCTTGTTCCCCACTCCCGCATTCACAACAACAATACAGTCCGCGTGCTGCGCTGCGGACCTGTCACCCCCAGCAGCCATGAGACAAACCGTTCCCCTCGATGCCGCGGCCGATCTCCGCGGCCTCGGTGATGCTGACGGCGACCTCGACAATGCCCGCCGCCCGCAGGAGCACTCGCGCTCGACATCGACCTCGAGCTCCCCCGCCCCGCCCGACAACGAAGAGTCCGACTTCTTCTTCGGCGCCAACGACTCGCAGTCGTCGCTCGGCGTGCCCAACATCCAAGACATGCTGGTCGTTGACGACGCGTGCATGCCGCCCGTGCACCGCCTGCCCAACGAGATCCTGATCGCCATCTTCGCCAAGCTCAGCAGCTCGTCCGACATCCTCCATGTCATGTTGACCTGCAAGCGCTGGGCGCGCAATGCCGTTGACATCCTCTGGCACCGCCCCTCGTGCTCCAACTGGCCCAAGCACGAGTCCATCTGCCAGACCCTCAGCCTCGAGAACCCATACTTCTCGTACCGCGACTTCGTTCGCCGCCTGAACCTGTCGGCCCTTGCCGACAAAGTCAACGATGGCAGCGTCATGCCCTTAGCTGAGTGCACGCGCATCGAGCGCATGACCCTGACGGGCTGCGCGAGGCTGACGGATTCCGGCCTGATCGCTCTCGTTTCCGGCAACAGCCACCTCTACTCGCTTGACGTCTCGCTCGCCCCCTCGCAGTCGACCGACGCCTTGAACGACCACATTACCGAGGCCTCGATCGATGCGATCGCCGAGCACTGCCCTCGTCTGCAAGGCCTTAACATATCCGGCTGCCAGCGCATTTCCAACGAGAGCTTGGTCCGCCTTGCCCAGCATTGCAGGTATCTGAAGCGAGTACGTCGGCCCCTCTCCCCTCCATGCTTCGTTTGCTGCCCACCTCCCCACAGCTGTGAATGTGGCCTTGTATGCTAACAACTGCCCTAGCTCAAACTGAACGACTGCGGCCAGCTCAAGGACGAAGCCATTCTCGCGTTTGCCGAATACTGTCCCAACATCCTCGAAATAGATCTTCAGCAATGCCGACTCATCGGCAACGAACCCGTCACTGCCCTCTTCGCCAGAGGGCAAGCCCTCCGTGAGCTGCGCTTGGCAAGCTGCGACCGTGTCGACGACTTCGCCTTCCTCTCCCTCCCGCCGTACCGGACCTACGACCATCTGCGTATTCTCGACCTCACGTCGTGCATCGGAATCACGGACCGTTCGGTGGAAAAGATCATTGAAGTCGCGCCCCGGCTTCGGAACCTCGTGTTGCAAAAGTGCCGGAACCTCACCGACGCGGCCGTCTACGCCATCTCGCGGCTGGGGAGGAACTTGCACTTTCTCCATCTGGGACACTGCTCCAACATCACCGACGACGGTGTCAAGCGCCTGATCTCTCTCTGCAACAGGATCCGCTACATCGACCTTGGTTGCTGCACAAATTTGACCGATGACTCGGTGACAAAGCTCGCTGGACTTCCAAAGCTCAAGAGGATCGGGCTTGTCAAGTGCTCTAACATCACAGATGCCAGCGTGATCGCCCTGGCTAATGCGAACCGCCGACCCCGCATGCGTAGGGACGCAAACGGCCACCTGATTCCGGTCGAGTACAGCAGCAGCCAGAGTTGCCTAGAGCGGGTGCACCTCAGCTATTGCACTAACCTGACCCAGGCCGTAAGGAGAACCACCCCCTACTTTGTCGTGTATCTGCCTCTAACTTGTCATCTCAGAGCATCATTCGGCTTCTCAACTGCTGCCCGCGGCTGACCCATCTCAGCCTCACGGGCGTGCAAGCCTTCCTCAGGGATGACCTCGACAAGTTTTCGCGTCCCGCGCCGGAAGGTACCGAGTTACCACCAGCCCAACAACGCGGGTTAGAGAGTGATTAGCTAACGCATGGTTTTGCAGAGTTTACGGACCACCAACGATCGGTTTTCTGCGTGTTTTCCGGCCAAGGGGTAGTCAACCTGCGCCGCCATTTTAACCAAATGATGGCATCGGAAGAGCCTCGGCGGAATTTGCGACCTGGTCCCGGGGGAGTGGTTGGCCCGATCTTCCCGAACGGCGGAGGGTTGCCCGCGGTAGTCCCGCACCTCCAGAACCTCGACGCCGGATTCGACGATGGAGACCCTGACACCGTGGACGATGACGACGACGTCCCTGAACACGGCTCCGAGATGGTCATCGATACACAGCCCTTGCTCGGCAACCACAACCCACCGCCGCCGCCGCCGCCGCCGGGCGGACACGTCGACGGCACCGTCAGCCCCACGAACCCGTTCGCGTATGTCTCGGGTCATCCGCCCTACATCCCACATGCGATCCCGTTCAACGGGGTCCCGGTGAGCTTCACGGCGATCGCGCCTTTACACTACAACCAGCAGCCGTCCTACGCCTCCGACGTTAACGCGGCGGCCGTCCACGACAATGCTGCGCTTGGCAACGTGGACGGCGGCGCGCCAGTGACGGCACCGACAACGGCGGTCAACGGTGGCGCGGCAACCAGCGACCATATGAGCGAACTGACGGCCGTCGAAGCCCTGATTGACATATCGAGTCAGCCGGACATGAACGCGCAGGTCGGTGCCGCCCAGGGGCCTGGTGGCGCTCAGTCGAATTCGCCCCCGCCTGGGGGTGCTTAAGAGTGGCCTTGCTTCTTCCATTTTTCGGTTGATAAAGGATTTGCTGGCGGGATCGGGAGCTTTTTACGAAGGCCTGGGGAAATGGGAAACGAAAGGAACATGGATACCCCGGGATGGCATCACGGTTGATGTGTTTTTTATGCCTGGTTTTTTTTCTCTTTTCTTTTCCTCTGTTGCTTTTTTTACTCGTTGTTTTCCCCTTTTATTGTTGTGCGTCTAGAGACGCGGGCGGGTTTACTTTGGCCGGCTGATGTCGCTGGTGTGTCTGGGATTTGTCGGTTTACTACTGTGGTGGACGAGGGGGCGGAGGAAAGGCAGATATCCACGTTTGATCAAAGTCTGCCTCTTGCCCGGCCTCGGTGGGTTATGCCTGGTTGCCTTGCTGGGCTGAACCCGGTTTGTTTTGCTATTGGCCCCCCTTGCTTCTTTTCTCTTTTTTTCCTCCTCGTCATCTGGGTCGTGTATTGCATTTTGAGGGATGGGACAGGCCATGGCAATGGCAATGGGATGGGGTGTCGGGACGGTGCAACGAGACGGGGTGTCTTCCATGGCGATGAAAGAGGGTCGAGGATGGAGGCGAGCACGGGGCGTGTTATTTGATAGATTAGGTATGGATTTGTATGTACTTGGGACCTGGGTGGTTCTCCACACACTGGTATCCGTTGAGTTTGTGGGACGTGCCAAGTTGCTTGCCAGTCAGTCCGGTTTGTGGGAGGGCCGGGCGGAGATATCGTGGACAAGGAACAATCCCAACATTGTAGCAAGGAACTATCTCAGGTTCCCAAGTTTTTGCTGGTTCTCTGACCCATCTCCAGTGTAGTTTGCACATCATTCTGTTTGCAATCGGGTGCCGCATCTTCTCCGATTTCTCATGATGGTGTTGTTGATGCGGCGTTGCTGCGGAAACGCCTGCCGTCAACCAAACAACTGAAAATAAAACGAACCGAGACAAAAAGACACAAAATATGCCTTGGGCAAGTGCTCACAACAACTGGAACAACACTCGCCAATGCTTCCCCGTCATTACCTCGACCACGATAGCCCAGGCAGTATGCGTGGGTGGGCTTGGGGGACAGAGTGCGAGCTCGATCTATTACCGAGATGTGCGTATGGGTTGGGTCCAGTCACGTCAATGGAGGTCTGATTATCAATTCGAAATTTTGGTGTTTTGCGTTCGTATAGGATGTGCGGTGACAGAAGGATTTGAACTCGGAAGAATAAATGCCACTGTGTGTTCCCATGCTGCTCAACCAACCGCCAACAACCAACCGCCGACAACCAACAGCCAAGAGCCAACACCCAACCACCCTCTCTCCCTTAGAAAAGAACCCAACAAAACTCCACCACGCCAGAAAGAGTAGCAAACGGATTGCTGACGCTGCCAACTGGAACAATGACCCAAACCCTTCATCATGACAACCAAACGGAGCGCGCGGCGCCAGCACACACCCTTGTCGGCCTCCCTGCCCACCTCCGCCGTCGCATATACCTCTACACAGGCGTGGCCCGGCTTGACGGGCACCCATACACGTACTTCTTGGGCGGCCACAGGGAGTCGGGCAGGGCTCGAACTGTGTCGGAGTTCGACTCGCCGCCTACGCGCAACTTCGTCGGCCTGTTGCGATGCTGCCACACCCTGTCCGTCGAGACCGCAGCTCTGTTGTATTCCGCCAATCGATTTGTCATATTCTACTCCTCACGCCTCGACTCCTTCAAGCATCTCCGCGCTCTGTCGCCAACATTCATCGCCTCCTTGACCAGCTTGAAGATCGCTCTCAACGAGTCGTGTCCCGACCCTACCGATTCGTCATCTCATCCACTTTGCAGCTGTGTCGGCCATGTGCTGGAAGACTGGGATGCCAACCATCACTGCGCCAACTACCGTGGCGGCCAACATCGTCGTCCCTTACTGGACACCACCCTGGGGTCAGATCCGACTGCTTTAACATCAGCCAAGTGGGAAGTCGAGGCTATGATGAGCCAGTGGCACCGTGCGGTGGCGCACATCTCCTCCCGTATTGGCACTGGACGTCTTGAGCTCTTCTTGATTTGCGACATCGACCCTGAGCATCCATATGCACTAGAAGCAACCCGCCGAGCTCTCGCCCCCGTCGCCCTCTTCCCACGCCTTAAAGACTGCCATGTGCGGTTGTGCAAGCCACCCAGATACCGAATCCAGCAGATGGCCCAAGAAGCGGTTCTCCAGGCCTGCGGCAGAGCTTCTCCCGCCCGGCTCAGTCTTGCCAACCCGGGGGGATCATCAGCTTTGACAAAGCTTCCGCCCGAGCTACGTATCCTCATCCTCGAGTATACCGACCTCGTAACCCCGTGGAAGGAGGTTACGTGGAGTCGACAACACCGCGGCTACCAGGTAGTTCGCGCGCTCTGCGCCTCTTCCAGTGAAGGTTTATGCCCAACCCGGAATCGCAATGGTTGTCTGTTGAGCAACTGTGATCCTAACTTTGACATCAACCGGCCCTACACACCATCCTACAGGTGCTGTTTCTGTCGCCGCCGCCACGGAGCGTTCTCCTCTTCCTGCAACTGCTGGGCTCCACCAACCAACCTGTTTCTTATCAGCCGCGCGCTGTACAGAGACGCCCAGTTCGTCTTCTTCTCGCGCAACCGCTTCATCATCCACGTCTTCCACGCAAGCCGCGCCTGGGACCTGCCGGCCGTACAACACGAACACCTCACCCTAGACACTGCCAGTACCACCACCACCAGAAAGTACTACCCGTTCGACCGTCTCGCCGCTTCACACTTCCTGCGGGACATCGTCCCTCCCCACTGCTTGGCCAACCTCCGTTTCCTCGAGCTGGTGTTCCCCCCATACGTGGCTCACGGCTGGCCCGGCAGCGACCACCCAGCGATCCTCGACTGGGCCGTCACAGTCGACTGGCTCCGCGGCCAGATAAACCCACCCGCGCTCACCCTCGCCGTCGTCATGGCCGACTTTTGGGGCGGCCCCATCATCGGCCGCAGGGACATGACGAAGCCTTTGGCGGGCGAGATCCTGGAAGGGTACTTGCGCATCATTGACCCTCTGAGGCCTTTGGTAAGAGGGAACGACGGCGGCGGCGGCCTGGCGGGGTTCTACATCCAGGCGGCACACCCCGCGAGGTGGACCCTGGACGTTCTTCGGGGTGCTTCGCTTGACGACGGGTACCTGGCTCGCTTGCACCGAAATCTAAATGGGCGGCTTGTGTGTCATGTGTGGGGCCCGGGCTGCTCGAGCCGCAATCATCGTAACAGGGGGGTGAGCATGAGATCGTGGCAGCGCTGGTATAAGATGAGCACCCACGGTGATTAGAGAAGAAACAATACGACTTGGAGAAATATAGGACTAGCTCTTGTCTAGATCAACACTATCCTTATAGTGTGTCACTTTCGGCGTTTTGACTCGTTGATGGATCAAAACCGTTGAGGACGATGATATCAGCTCACACAGGTTGGCATAGCGACGACAAGAAGAGACGACAAATATGTGGATAACTGCATTCATCTATTACTAAATCCCTTCCAACTAACATCCAGGCTCATTATTATCCAACTCTACGCGACATTGGCGATGGTGATCTCAAAGTCCCCGGTCAGGGGCTGATCAACCACGACATCAGCCGACTCGGCCTCACCATCCCGCTTGCGGCTGGCCCCGATAACAGTAACCTTGGTGATCTTCACCTTGGTCTTGTACCCAAAGGTACCCTTCGCAGTCAACACACCCCGCTTGTAGCTGAAGTTGATCAGCGTAGTCCCCTGCTGCTGGAGGCTGACACCATCATCCAGGTACAGCTGGCCCGTGGCGGTCCCATCCGCGCCCACGGGGACGATCAGCTCGAAGTTCTGCTCCCGCACCTCGGTCGTCGTCATGCCCGACTTGACGCGGGAGGGTATGATGACGCCGCCGCGGAGGAACAGCGGGATATCGGTCAGCCCCTGGTTGGTGATGCGGATGGTCTTGCCCTGGCCGCGGACCTGCTTGTGCGTGTAGTAGTCGTAGAAGACGTCGTTGGGCAGGTAGACGTCGACGCTGGTGGCGCCCTCCTGGGTGACGGGCGCGACGAGGAGGCCGGGGCCGTAGAAGTACTGCAGCTCAAGGCCGAAGGTGTTGGCGTCGTTGGGGTAGAGGTAGAACATGGGGTTGATGAGCGGGGTGCCGTCGACGGACTGCTGGTGCAGGGCCGTGTAGATGTAGTCGAGGAGCTTGTAGCGGATGTCGATGGCCTTGCGGGCGGCGGCCGCGACGGTGGGCCAGCGGTAGAACTCCTGCGAGATCGAGGGCGGGTACTCGTTGTGGTTGCGGTAGAAGGGGGCGAAGGCGCCGAGCATGGCCCAGCGCGCGCAGAGGGGCTCGGTGGTGCTCGAGGCGAACCCGCACACGTCGGCGCCGACCATGGGGACCTGGAAGATGGCGGCAAAGGCCATCACGCCACGGATCGACTCGCGGTAGTGGTCCCAGTTGGAGAAGTTGTCACCGAGCCACTTGCCGACGGAGGCGCCAGCCCCTGCGAAGGTCGAGCGCGTGATGACGAGAGGCCGACGGCCGGGCTCCCGGGCGATCATGGCCCGACGGGACTGGACGGACATCACTACAAGGGAGTTGTTAGTAGTTGACTTAGGAAAGGGAGGTAGGAAAGGGGGCATACTTGTCCCGTAGAGGTTGTGCACGTCGTACTCAGCCAAGCCGTTTTGGTGAATGACGTCGGTGAGAACAGTCTTGTTGGAAATGCCTCCATGATCCGCGTTCCACGAATCCATGTACGCCGCCTTGTTGTGAATGGCATACTTGGGGTAGAGCAGGTTCCGGCCGGGGAGACCCTTCCACTTGCCATCGGCCCGGGCAGTCAGGGGCTCAGCCAACGCCTTCGACTCGAGGTTGCGGCTCTCGGGAGCGCTGATGGCCGGCACAGACTTGCCCTCGGTCCGCTTGCAGTTTGTTCCGACGGGTTGGAACTCGCAAGGCCAGCCGGGCAACGGGCGCGGGGAGTGGGTGCGGATCTCAGGGGGAACGGGGGGGTAGCCGACCGCCGACCCGAACGGGTCATCGCAGGGGAAGTAGCACGGGAAGCTGGACGGCTCGTTCATGTCGATCCAGAGGCCGGAAATGTCGACGCCGGTGTCCTTGTTGAAGAACTGGGCGAACTCGTTGTTCCAGTACTCGTTGATGTTGGCGGACATCCAGTCGGGGAAGACAGAGACGCCAGGCCACACCACGCCGAGCCACTCCGATCCGTTGCTGCGCTTGAGGAAGATGTCCTTCTCGACGCCTCGCCCGTAGGCCGGGTTGCTGTCGGTCGTGTAGGCCACGGCGGGGTCGACCATGACGGTCAGATGCTGGTTGTTTTGGTGGAGGTGGTCGACTAGCTGTCTGAAGCGGGGGAGGGGGAATCTGTCGGGGTCGTTGGTGAAGACCTGCAGTAGCGTTAGTAAAGACTCATGCATCCGGAGCTCAACCCCTTGCCAACTCTGGGGGCCTGTGTTACGCACCCTTCTGCGGTCCATGTAATCGATATCCACCCACTCCGTCTCGAGGGGAATGCGAGCAACGCTGTAGTTGGAGATGACCTCGGCCACCTCGAAGATATCGCGGTAGCCGTACCGGCAGTTGTGGAAGCCCAAGCCCCAATAGGGCGGCATGGCCGGGAGACCGGCGACTTGGGCGTACTGCCGCGACACCTCGAGGGGGCTAGGGCCGGCAACAAAGTAAAAGTCCAACACGCCACCCAAGGTGTTGTACTCGAGGAACTGTCCCGACCGGCCGTCCTTGTCGATTTTGATGTCCATTCCGTTGGAATTGAGGAGGAAGACACCGTGCGTCCCGGTCTTGCGGTGCTCAAAGTAGACCGGGTGGTTACCGTACAGGTTGGAGTTGTCGGGCAGACCAAACGCATCCTGCGACCACAGGGTTCTCGTGTAGCTCGTGGTGTTGAGGCGGAAGCTATCAGAGTGCTCTCCGAGGCCGTACAAATTCGCGTTGTTGGGCAGCGAGGTCCTCAGGCGAAGGTACTGCGACTGGAAGACGAGCTGGGCGGCCGACGAGTCAAACAACACCTCGCCTGTCCGCGCACGGGACACCGAGAACGAAAAGGGGTTGGCCTTGTACTGGAACACCAGGGCCGACTTCTTCGAGCTGGTGCCGTCGGCCTTTGGGCGAGGGAAGACGGACTCGGGGACCTGGTAGACAACATCGTCTGCATCCTGAATCTTGACGTGGAGGCGATTCTCTGTTCGTTGTTCCGTCTATGTTAGTGTCTGGGGCGCACGTGGAACTGGTGCTTGTGACACAGGCAAGACTCACCGTTTTCATACGTGACCTCGAGACGGAGCTTTTGCAGATCGGTCCCGTAGGTGTTGCAAGCGGGACCCGCGAGGCTCAGGTCGGCGGTGAGGCCCGTCGCGCCAGTCTTGACGTTGGACGCCTTGTACCCGGGACACTCGCTCAGGGGTCGTTCAGTCGAGGCCGGCTGGAGACTCTGCGTCGCGGAGCAGAGCCCCGCAAGCAAGCCGAGACTTGCGAGACGAGGACCGATCATCTTGAACCGCAGTGCCGGTGACAGGGGAGAGGTGGTGGCGCAGATAGGCTGGCTGGTCAGATCCGTGGTGTCGTCGAGAACGGGACGACGCCTTTATTTATCTCGCTGCCCGAGATTCATTTGAAAGGCGGGTGATCGCCATCGCGTCGGTTACCCCCCTTTCCCAAGTTGGCAGCTGCTGTACCACCATCGTGGGACGCGACCCAGCCATCTCCACGCCTCGTCGTTCCATTCCGAAGTAGTAGCGACGAAATTTCCCGGGTAGTCGGGGTTGGACCAATCGGTTACTGACTTGAGGGAACGAGTTGCGGAATACAGCATGGTCTCGCAGGTGTTGAGGGTGGCCGCGCTCTCAAGAGGGGAGATCTCCGCGACGATGTCTCGTGAGCTTGGCTCAGGCCCGCTGGATGGTAAGACAAAAGGGCCGTTTGAGAGCGCCCGGCCGATGTTCCCGGAGCTTGGCAACGGCCTCTGAGCTTGGTGATCCCTGTCGTCGTCCACGGGCTAGATGCACCACCTCACCGGTTGACCTCTGCCGCTGGCCCGTGGCCGAGGAAGCACGGTCTAGTCGTTGGGTTCCACCACTTCCACCTCTCTGCCTTCCGTCATCCATTGGCCCTGTCCCTCAGTCCCCCTCAGTTCCCCCTCAGTCATGTAGCATCCGGAGTGGAACTATGCTGCGGGCCGAGCTACCCCTGTATGCCACGACGGGCCGAATCGAGGGGGGGAATCCATGATGACTGGCAGGGCCACCATGCCTTTGTTTCCCCAGGCTTGCCGGGGCAGGCCAATGGACCGAATTCAATATGCAAGAACATTTTTGTCCACGTTTTCTGCATAAGCTGGGCCTTCAACATTGACCCGAGCCTCCGTTCGGGCTAATGACACTGGGGAAAAGGAAACAAGGCGGACATAACGAAGTTGTTAGGTAAGTAGACTCGGCTGGGATTGACCCCGAGTGCTCCGCTTATTCTCAGAATACTACCTGTAGTTCACTCCTGCGAGATTGGCTCCGGCCGTGCTCTGGGCGCTTTAAGCGGCCTGCGTGAGCTAAGGTGGTTCACCCTGCTCCGTGGGTCGTGCGAGCAGGGCGAGCAGGGCGAGCAGTGTGAGCTGTAGGTGGCACGGCAGTCTCTCCGCACAACTAACCGCCGCTACTACGACACGATGGCGTAGAACTGCCCAGGCTACTTGGTTAAACGCTCGGTTGGAAGCTGCGCCTTTAAAGATTAACCTCTTGTCCGTTGCAGCCAGGTTACCGATATTGCGTGGCACACCGGGACGTCGTGGGCGAGCTTTATTTTATTTCCATCATCTCGCGGTACTAGTAACCAGGTGCCCGGCTGCTAACACGGGCGCAGAGAGAAGAACATCAGGAGGCTGGTGCCTCGAAATCACGACACCACAACCCGGCACCATTTCCGCCTGCTCCTGCTTCACCTTCCTTGACGGCTTCAACACCGGCCTCTACCTCTCCGCGGACATTGTCCACGACAATGAGATTAGTATCGACCACCTACTCATCTAAAACTCACGAAATCGGCAGCAGCAAGCGAAACCGACTACAACACCAAGCTCTATGCCGGCTCCCCTCCACTCGCGCGCACCCTAGCGCCTCCCAGCCTCTCCACCACCTCCTTCTCACCCACCAACCCCTTCCCCATCTCAACTTCAGCCCCCACCAGAAAGTCCACCAACGGAAACGCCGTACCCCCTCCCCTCCCCCACCACGGCACAAACAACCACACCAACCCGACCCACAACACCACCACCACCACCCCTTCCAGCACCACAAACAGCCCCACCAACCTCCCATCAAACTTCAGCTTCACCAACGGCCTCACCACCCCTGCTCGCTTGTAAAATCCCCCGGGCAGGTCCGCATTCAGAGCCTTGTTGCCCAGCCGCGTATTCCCATAATTATTCGCGTTAAACAGCCACACCGGAAACGCCAGCAACGACCGGAAGCACTGCAGCACCACGCCGTCCGCGAACGCGTCGTCCAGGTCGAGCTGGCCGCTCCAGAACAGCTCGAGCGGCGAGGACGGCGCCGGGATTCCGGAGCGCGGGTAGTCGAGCTGCCAGACGAGGGCCGCGCGGAAGGCGGCTAGCGAGGCCGGGGTGAAGGGGAGTGGGGATGGTGGGGAGGGGGAGGAGAG
>FTEL01009858.1_pt1 | contig 20627 bp, 28 predicted proteins | sample 1658911 | NCBI WGS metagenome assembly FTEL01 (sample SAMEA3914869, study PRJEB12502) | metagenome | biome: forest; material: soil | place: USA | collected 2012-03-12 | depth 0.1 m
GCCCACACTCAACCCATCGCCCACACTCAACCCATCGCCCACACTCAACCCATCGCCCACACTCAACCCATCGCCCACACTGTGAGGCGAATCTGGCAACGACCTAGAGCGTCACGGGCTCCGACCCACCTCGCATCCCCATAATGGAGCCCGCCCTCGACGAACCCGCAACAGGTAGGCACCCTCGATGAACCGATACGTCTCTGGCAGCTAACATCGACGTAGGTCAAAGCACCATTCACGCTGGCAACCAGTGGATGGCCACTGCCTCGACCTCTAGCACGGGTTTTCCGTTTCTCGTACTCCCACCCGAGTTACGGGTCATGGTATATCGACAGGCGCTGGTAACACACCACAGAATATACCTTGACTCCGCGGAGTATTCATTCATCGAACTACCTTGCCGGCATATTCGGCGCATCTCTCGTGCATTGGCACTGCTCCGCGTATCGAGGCAAGTCAGCTTTGAAGCTTTGACTGTGTTCTACGGCGAGAACCATTTCGTTTCGACAACGAACAACATGTTCAGGCCCGCTATCCAGGACATTTTCTCGCGAGCGAACCTATTCCGGGTTCGAATCCTTACCCTTCAACATCATTGCGGATGGCGTCGGGTCCCTTCTAACCCCGATATCGCCATGGTTTACAACGACGCTCCTGCCTGGAACGCCACTGTGGAAACCAACTTGGAGAATGCCCCCGAGGAGGATGCGTTCATCTGGGATGAGCTCTGGACCGACCTCAGCGAGGGCCCGGGGGACTCGAGCGACGCTGACCCCGACGGCTACAAGACCGTGATGGCGCCTCGACGGCCAATGCTTGAGCCAGAGATTTGGCAACTAGTTCTCTACGGGTTGAGACGCCTCACCATTGTCATCTCCATCCGCTGCCACCGGCATCTCATTCTCTGGCCGGCGAGACCTAGAGTACGCGACAAACTTCTCACCTCTCTCTATATCAGGAGGGCGATGCGTTTATACGACAGACTTCCTCCTTCAGTCCAAGTGCGACGACGTGTGTGGTGCGAGAGGCACTACTGCGACGGGTGGTGCAATTCCGACACGTGCGATCGGCAGCTGCGATATCTGCGCCGGGCGTGGCGGTTTCGTCCACAGCAATTGGGAGCATTGGGATAGACAGAGGGATCGATCTGTGTGGCGCAACTGAATTTCGGTCATGCTCTGACTCGGGAATCGTGCCGAGCTTTTGATCGTTTGTGGCGCACTTCAGGGTGATATTCGTGGGTTTATGATCGCGGTTGGCTCTGCTCCGAATTATACGGTGATTGGCGGTGCTTTCATCATGGGTGGAATTTGAGGCTACGGTGATGCTTCTGAAACTGGTCACGACGGCGATTTTCGGAGGTTGACTTGCCTGGTTATGGTTCTAGGGCTTTCGGCTTTATTATGATGGTTGGTTCTGCTCCGAACAGAATCATGCGGTGTCTTCGATCGTTAGTGGCGCTTTTCGTCACGGGCGGAGTTAGGGCTCCGGTGATCATGATGCTTATGATATTGCGATGCTTTGCGGAGATGGAACTCGGGGTCCTCGGTGATACGTCTGGTCCATTGGTGATTCTGCTGGTGATGACGCATATCCATTTGTGGATACTGGCTGGGGCTATTGGTTGCGATCTTGTTCACGGTGATTTTAGGTAGCACTCCAATTCCTTCCGAGATGTTTTCGGGCATGACCGCATGCCTCCCCAATAATGACACGATCGTGAGGACCTAAAACCACGATCCGAAACGAAGCGTCTAATTCGAGCAATTAGCTGTATGTCTGTCGACTGCACCTGCTCTTGGTCCTTTTAGCCACCGCGCCACGCGTGCCGCGCGCTCCCTTGCACCGAGATGACTCGTCCCTAGCACTCGCACACGGCAAAAAAAGGGTGAGTCTGATGAACTTTTGACATCCTTGTCGCCCCTGACGCCGACAGTCGTAAATACAGACCTCAAGCCGCCGTTTCCTCCCGACTCAAAGGATAGTTTTTGACTCTTGCATCTAGTGAAGATCACTGCTAAGACCGTGTCAAGACCCTGCGAGCTTTCCATGAGCCACACACGGGCTCCACGGCGGCTCTGCTCGAGGCGACCGGGAACAGGTTTCTTCTATCTCGCATCACCTCCTTTAATCGCCACTGGGCCCGCGAAATGATCCACCGAGGTCGGGAGACCACTGGTGTGGGGCAGTATGCGGACAGGTTAATAAGGGAGCGCGCTTGTTTCCTGGTGTGCTTGAGTCTTCATTGGTTAGGTTTCAAGGAAGGACAGGAGAGCGGAGGGTTTGGGGTGGCATCCACGAGCATGTGGTCTAGAGCTCACTGATCGCTCTGCTCAGCGCTGCCAGCAACGTAAGTCCTTGGTCTCGGTTTCATTTTCTCCGGCATCGGCTTCGGTAGATGGCTGTACCGGCACTTCCTTACTCGGCGTGGTTCTCGACATCCTCGTCGGCGGCGACCGCTTTAGCCTCAGCCTTCCCTCCCTTCTTGACCTCGCTTTTTTGCTGCTTCGCCAGCTTCTTCTCCTCTTTAGCCTTTTGCTTCATTCTGAGGGTCGTCTCAAACACGTTGATGCTCGGGGTGGCTAAGAGGATGCTTTCGTGCGGTGGTGTGGGCAGAGTTTGGCCATTTCCAAGAACCGCATTGCTAGTTGGAAATCCAAGCAGCGGCTCCGCAATGTTATGTCCAAGCAGGGCTGTGCTGCTTGCTGACATGTCGGTCAAATGTCGAACAGCAGAAACGCAAAGTCATACAACGTGCGCTGTCACGATTTCGCCTCTGCCGCCTCAGGGTCATTCGCCCTCGCACCCTTTGCCTCCTGCGGAATGGGATACACGGCGTTCCAGACCCTGGATGGAAAACCAATAAAAGAGCCTTGTACGGTAGTTTGTACCGAAATGTCCGGTACTGCGCATCCGATATGCCCTGTATCCAAGTTTCAGCATGCGTCCCCAACTCCACCCCTATAAGACAGCTAAGCAGCTTACGATCTTGCGCCCTGGAATCTAGCCGTCTACAAGATGGTACTGAAACTTGGGATATCTCGGATTGGACGCTACCCCGTGTTAGCACCTCCTGTCCCCTTTGCGTCTCCCACCCCATGCCCCGTGTGGACCTAGGGCGTGCCCTACATCGCCGCCTTTGGCTTCTTTGTCCTGGTGGCCACCTACACCCTGCGCTTGGAGGGACAGCTGTCGGGACTTGGAAAACAGCAGCTTCTGCACTGGAATCCATGGTCCAGTTGTTCTCGGTTTTCCTAGCACGTTGCGGTGTCCCATTGGTTCGCAGCTTGCAGCAGAGGTCCACGCCGAACGAAAGTCTAGTGGGAGAAGAAAACGTACCCGATTACGCGCTCGTTGGCGGATGTTGGCCAACACTTTGCAGTCGACTTGGCCGGCGGCTTGCACACGCCCTCGCTGAGCTTTGGCATGGGCCTCGGGACTCCTTTGTCGATACCCAACTCGGAGGGCGTCGCGCACTCGCGCGCCATGGAGATAGCTGGCTTCCACCACCACCCGCAGCAGTTCCCCCCCGCAGTTCCACCACCCCTTCATCCAGGCCCCGCCGCCACAGCACTCGTACCCCCCTCGTCGTTCATGCACCAGGACGCCGTTTCCAGACGTCGTGTTGCGCCGCGCCACTTCCGGCGTCAGCAGCAGGCCTCGCAACCACTTTGGCGCACCTCCAAGACAAAGGTGGCTGAAAGGTGGCTGGGAAAGTCCGTGGACCGCAGCGTTAGTTAGAAGTGTCTACGCTTTTCTGGTCGTGGTGGGGATCTCGCGGTAACGAAAAGTCTATTGGTAAACTTTGAGTGTTTTGGCGGCTGGACGTCAAGCCCGCCTCGCGGCACAAGCCCGCCGCCCATAGCTAACTGCCCGCGGATGGCCCTCTCCCGCGGCCGCATGGGCGTCGTGCGGCAGTGCACTGCCAGCGCGGGGGGGTCTCAAGTAGGCGGGTCTTGGCGCTGATGCCGCGCTCGAAGGCGGGCGTGATGTGAGCGACCAGCGCCTCGAAGATTCTGGCGAGCTTCTCGGGGTCCTGCAGCAGCGCGGCCTATGCCGTCTAACATCGCAGGTTGGATCGAGGCGGGAGAGTACAGAATTAGGGGTGCCGTGCTGGTTGGCAGGGCTGTAGGTGTGCGAGGGCTAGCGGGTGTATTCGACTATATAGGTGCGTAGGTTGATATGGCGAGTGGCGCTGATGAGGGAGCGGTCGATGGTTTCGAGGCCTAGGAGGGGAGGTTAGCGATGAATGATGGGCTAGGGGCAGCTGTGAAGAAACACACCCTAGACGAGGTCGGTGCTGTAATGCAGAGCTAGGAGACGAGAGGGTAGCTCACCAGAGCGTGCTATAGGGGCGAGCACGATCTTTCTTCGGTAATCGACACCGCGGGGTGGAATCGGCATTGTTACGGCTATGGTCTCTTTAGCGACGCCATGGTGTTGATGCTTCGGGTTTCTCGTAGAAAGCGGGCGGCCCAAAACATCACTGCACGGCAGAGGTTGGCCAAAGTGGAGGCCCAAGCCGGTCCGTCTACACGTCCCTCGGCGGCATCGAGGAGTTCGCCGCCGACGCCTCGCCCTTCACCCCGGGCGGCTGCAGCCTCGTCGTCCCGCAGTCCTCCTTCTCCCCCAAGCAGCCCGGCTTTACGCTGCAGGCCCCGCCGCTCAAGGCCAAGGCGTCCTCCCGGCCACCCCCAAGGCCCTCGACATGTCGCTGACCTCGCCCAAGGCCAAGTTCTCGTTCGAGGACATCTCGATCAGCGATCACGGCCCCGTCGCCGCCGATGAGCATCAGTACGAGGCCGTCCCCATCCCCGGCCACCCCCCACAACCTGCTGCGGCCCGTGCTCAGAGCTCTGGAGTGGGTCCATCGCAGCAGGCACGCATAAGTCCAGCTCTTCGGTCAAGACGGGAGCGATCTCGAGAGAGAAACTCAAGACAATACCCGAGTCAATGCAGATGAAGTTGAGTGATAACCATTTGTCAAATCAACCAGATAATGCCCATACAATTTCCACCAAAGCCTTACTCCTTGCCACCTCCACGTGATGCAAAACGATACGCACCGCCGCCGTTCCTTGAGTCTGCCCCCCCTTCCCCATCCCCCAGCTAGAAGAAAGGCGCCACAGGCTTGTTGCGTTTCAATCGGTTCTTTCGAGCTTCGAAATAGCGCCGCTTTGCCTGACCCATCTGGACCCAATGTATCCTCTCTTCTGGCGACGCATCCTCGTCCGGCTCGATGTCATCCTCGGCGGCCACGCTGTGATTTGCCACCAACATGTGTTGGGTGGTAAGCTTCTCCCTGTCACCATGCTCCGACTCGGAGAACTCCTCGTCACCATGCTCCTCGTCACCATGCTCCTCGTCACCATGCTCCTCGTCACCATGCTCCTCGTCACCATGCTCCGGCTCGATGGGCTGTTCCTCACCATGCTCCGACTTGGCGGGCTGTCCCTCATCCCGGGCTTGGACCCCGTCAGGGACCAACTCGCCATCGTTCAGAACGACAGAAACCAAGACAAAAAATCGGCTTACGTCGACTGAAAGCCTTTTCTCGACCTCCGGACCCTTGGCCATGTTCATCGCCCTCCACGCCTCGCTGTACAACTCTGCTCCTTCTCACCAAGGTGCCTTGTCCTCGCCATGCACATACCAGCCCAACTCAACGTTCTCGTTCTCGGCGGCGTCAATGAACTCCTGAGGCAACCCTTTGTGGGCTCGACTCAAATACACCAATGCCGTCAGCTGCGCAAGTGTCGGGATGTACGGGACGAGCCCTCGGTAGCGGGCTTGTCTCCAACTGTCGTTGTCTCCTCTCCAAACTGCGACCGACTGCATTGCTGCCATGTACTCCTTGAGGGTGGGATGCTCGGCTTCCCGAAGTTTCGATCGCGCCAACTCATTCAAGATTGTCGGCATCCTTGAAAGGTTCAAGCTTTCCGGTTTCGGCTCGTACAGACGGTGGTAGTTCAAGAATCTCCACAGAGCATCCGTCTCATCGTTCCGGATCATCAATGCAAGCTCTGCATCAACTTCCTGAGGTAGCATACTGATGATGTCGGGTGTCGTAGGCGCTTCGGGTAGGGGTGGCTCGGAGCCTCTAGCAGAAGCCATGTTGGGATGGAGTCTGATGGTCGTCAAGGGTGAGCTAGATCATCGGGTGAGCATTTGGTCACTCTCAATCGAGGCGATCAACCTTACAAGAGACAGGACGAGGGAATTTCTATCTATCATGTCAGCAACGTCAACAAGAGACGCAGGTGTGAATAATCACTGACTGGGTAGCTCGTGGCGAGAGGCGGTGTCGATGAGATTGTTTTGGGAGTCGTGGCGGTCAGGTGGGTAGAGGGGAGTTGTTCTTGGAAGATTTGATCGGAGGAGCAGTTCTGGGAGGGTTTTCGGCGTCGGGTTGAAGAATGGGTGTTTTTTGAGGGTGGGAGAATTGGCAAGGTCGGCAGAACAAGGAATTGGGAACCGCGTCGCTGCCGCTGGTCACCTGATTTTACTGTCTGTGTTTGGCCAGCGCCGCAACTGTTGCGCCATGTCGGAGACCAAGAAGAAGCGGTTCTGGTATGTTCCGGAACAACGTTGGTGGTTTTTCTACAGAATACTGCGGATCAAAGGAAAGAACGTCGTGTAGGGCTTAAGCCCGGAGCGCTCTCTTTGCTGGCCTTCATTCTTCAAGTTCCTCTTCTTTCCAGTGTGGTGGTCATCAATTGGCGATGCTGTGATGGGAAGGGGGGGGAATGGGAGGAAACCTGTAAGTTGGTGCAGATTGTGTAGAGGGGCGGCATTCACGGAAGCCACATGCCGGTGTGCACTTCCAGGGCGCGGGTTCATCTTCTAAATCGGTAATTTAGGCAAGAAAATGGGATTAATTTTTAAAACGGCCGAGAGGCGAGCAGGCTTGCGCAATGGTAACTCTGCAAAAGGAACTGGCGATCGCCTCAGAATTGGATTTGATTGAGGGAATGTTAGCACCTAAGCAAACTGGGGAAATTGAGCCCCAGTTTCCCAAACGTCGATGCGGGCCAAGGGACCTTTAGTGACGCTGGTGCTGGTTGGCGCCGGTTGGCGCCGGTTGGTCGTATTGTTGTTCCCTCATCGGGTGGTACACGAAGCTATTCCCAACCCTTGGGGCCTCCTAAATCGGTGTCTCCTGCGCGTTGCGCGGTCATTTCTTGATTCAATCCTTCCTTTCATTATGGGGTCCTTGGTCCTTTCTCTGGGACCAGAATGTTAGCCCGGAAACTCGCTCGCTGTGGTCTTTTCGGGGTTTCGGTCAACATCGGCAGCAGCACACGGTAATTAAGTCCTCGCTGTGCCGGAAAGGCAACCGGCGATGTGGGAGCTGTTTGAACCACATTCAACATCGGAATTCACACCACCTCTTCCTTTAAACACAGAGGGACCCACACTCTGTCTTATGCGTGTCTAGAAACTTTCTCATCCCTGGAACATTTGACAGTATTAGATTTTAGGCGTTTGGGGAAGCGGTCAAGAAACACCTTGTGAGCAAACAGGCTCAGAGGAGGAGGACCCGATCAGCCATGCGCCCTACAGCTTACACAGACCAAGAGATTCTCTCCAATTCCCCGGGCCACTAACCGTCTTTCCTGTGCTCGTCCACCAGAAACAAAACCAACTCACCCACCAACTCTTTTCTTTACTCAACCTCCAATCCACCAACTCTCTCCTCTACTCGCCTGACACTCGAAACAAACCCGGCCACCCCAACTCCTGACCCAAAACCACCCAACGTAAGTAAAGTCGCCTTAATCGTGAAGTATCACCTGCTAATGTTTTAACTCGTCAAGATGGAGCCTCTCGCCGAGGAGTTCGTTCATCTCGCGACCAAAACCCGCGAATCCCACCACACGAGGGTCGAAGAGTTCGCGCAGAGCTTCCCCACCTCCTTCGTTGCGACCACCATGCAGCGCGCTAGAACCGAAGTGGCGACGCTTTTTGACGACACGGATGTCGCCGAGGAGGAGGTTCGGGTCGCGGCTATTCTCCGCAGCCAGTACGACCACGCCATCGACAGGATGACTAGATCGATGCTCACGAACCTGAATGCCAAATACCAGGCCGAGCTTGTCCTATGCAAGATGGATCTCGACCAGATTGCCACTCCCCTCGATACGATATGCACTCGCCTCAAAGAGGGCACGGCGGCGACCCCCGAGCTGTCGATGTTGATGTCTGCCACCCTCACCGGCTACATCGATTCAGCCGAATCTCGCATCAAGGCGTTCGAGATTCCAGATAAGCTCCATGTTCTCGACATCATGATGCTCGTCGAATTTGAGGTCATCCAACTGGAGATCGGCATCAGCGAGTTGACGATGGGCATCATTCTTGACATCCTCATCAAATCGATCCCTGTTCCGCCGGATTTTGACGACACCCTGTAGGGCTTGAGGGTATCAGGAAGGGGGGCGGGAGATGGCAGGCTTGATGGTGATAGAGAGCTGGAGCGATAAGGGAGCGAGGATTGAAGGTATTCGGGCGGCGGATTTAGGGGAGGACAGGGGCGATGCTGCCTGACTTCTTTGCGTTGTCTTTCGTCTACGGGTTCGGTCTTTTCTCGAGGGCGTGAAGGGTTCTAATCAAGGCAGCCAAACATGGTAATGAGTTGACCCCCATGAAGAGCTCGCTGCTACACACACGATAGTGTCCTCGGACCCCAACACATCACCCTTTTAATCACCATCAGGTTGTAGTCGGGTTCATTTCCCCTAAGCGTCTCTGAACGGCATTGTCAATACTAGCCGATTTAGACGTACGAATATACGGCCACTTTCACGACCACACGCCACTCATGTGAAGGACGGCATTGGCTCCTCGAGATCATCTACCCCGTGGGCTCTGTCTTAACCCCACGGACAACGGAACAGTGTGACGTTAATGATCTCAGACAGGGAGCTGCAGTGGGCAAAAATATACTTAAAGTCGCTGAGTTTATGCCAAGGTCACCACAGGGACGGGAGGGCAAAGTGAAGCTAAACACACATGGGTTATATGAAAAGCCGGAACCGGTGATTCCATAATGTTGTCCCTTTCGGCCCCTCCTATCATCCAGGTCCATCAAGTCCTTCAAGCCAAAATACTGCGGTGGACGCCAACACTAGGCATATGCATTGTTGTTGTGAAGCCGTGGTGGGCGTCGTCAGCGGGAACCCACGGCCGAAAAGGTCGAGATCAACGGCGGAGTGGGGGTTCAAAAACAGGTTGGGGAGGTACTGGGAAGGCTGGAGTGGAAGAAGATGTCGTCAAATTCGCCGGGGTTGAGAGTTAGAGGGTGAAGGGTTCGGTTATTGCTGTTGCGGTGGCGGTGGTGATTGTGAGTGGGGGAATGAGACCTCGTCTGAAGACTCAAAACCAACGGCACGTAAACGGTCCGCACTCGCGCCCCTGAAATTGGGCTCCACACGAGGGCAAAGCGCTGCAAGGCCTATTTTTCCAGGGCCTATTCTGAGGCCACCGCCAGATCATTTTTCCGTTCCACGGGCCGTTACGCAGTATATTTTACAGAGTGCCTTTCAGCCGTTTCAACAAACCTTCTAACTGCGCTTCGTAGGGAGGTGAAGAGATGTGAAAGCGGCGAGGTCGTCGAAGGAACCCTCGGACTCGATTGGAGAGGACTTATGGGTGTCAGTTTTCAACGCGCGGGAGCTGTATTACCAGATGATGTTAATGATGTTCCGTGGGTCTGGAAGCGGGCAGGACTGCGCATTGGCCCAACGAGCCGAGCTGCGACACCCCAGGGCGCCTCGATCCAGTGCATCCAACACGACGACCTCGTCCTCTGCCAAGTGCTACGGCAACATCAGATCGCCAATCACCACTCTGCGCATCTCTCGTTTCGGCAGGAGGCTCGTATCAATCACGTGACTATCTTAGATGTCGCCTGCCAGTGCGGCAGGGTCGAGTAAGACGAGCTCGCTATTTTGAGGCAGAGTGAAACTAGGTACGTAATGCATGTGTGTAGCAAACTTATCGTTCCGTTGAACCGACCTCGACTTGATGTCGCGAAGAGTGGTCGGCGTGCAGGTTGTGAAATGTCTGCAGTAATGACCGCGTCTGTAATCTCTTGTCAGATCACTACCTTCGGTCGAATAGAACAAGACAAACCTAAAAGTTGCCGAGGGACAAGTGTAGACAGCTTCGTTGATAGTGGCTTGAGTCGACTTTGTGGTTGATGGGGAAAGTCAGAGTGGACGGATGCCGGGTGACGGCAGGTGTTGTGGTTGGTGGAGGCTGGGGCCGCTCCCGTTGCGAGTAGTGCCTGAGTTGTGCGAGGAAGCAAGTTTTCCAGCCTACCGCACCGGCCAGAGGAAGAAGTGTTTCAATGCATTAGGCGGTCTACTCGGGCAGAATAGGCATGGCCTCACAAGTGCAGTCGGGACGGAAGGCGTGCAAGTCATGTACTGGGCTGTTTCTGAGACTTTCTCTTTTCTTGCAAATTACTACGGGATTTTGGGTGGTTAGTGAGAAAACTTGTCGTAAAAGATGTTTCTGGGCATTCTTGTTTCTTGCAAACAATATGGGATTTTGCGTGTTCAGAAAGAAAATCGGTCAGGAAACTCCCATCTCACATCAGATAACCCAGAAGGACCTGACCAGTCAAGAAAACGCCCTGTTCAATGCGCTTCTCAGCTCATAATTAGTTCCATTCCCCGCACCAGCTTTTTGCCTGCCTCTCCTCCAACACCTCCAACCGCACCGTCTTCTCCCACCCACGGCTCAGCCGGTATTGAGTCCAAACTAATCCATTGACGCCGATCCGAGCTAACGTTATGCACGCGATAGACGGAGACTTCTTCATCACCGAACCTCGCCGACCTCATCGAGATACCAAAGACTGTAAGCATCGGTCGCTTCGGTTGTAGAGGACCCCACACTCACCGGGCCTTAGTATCGAGATGGCCGACCCCGAGTACATCAACAATTTGTTGGCCGACCGCCAGCAATTTCTGAAAAACGAGCTTGAGATGGCTGCCCAGCAAGATACCGCTTTCCTCGCGGGAATCACTGCATGCACCGCCAAAGCCAGCCTGAAGGTCCCCGATCACATGCGGAAAATGATCGACAAGGTCATCGATCGCATTTTGGGAATCGAGGCAGCCATCAACTTCGAAAACTTACGAAGCGAGATCGCCATCCTCGTGGCAGAGCTCAATGCGCTTGCCGCGCCGGTTCGGGCGGCCTACGCTCGTGTCGAGGAGGGCGCGGAAATTACCCGTGCTCAGGCAAACTCGATACTTGGTCCTCTCGAAGCCTGGGTGACTGCGGGCATAGCCCGTGTGCAGGCATACATTGAGCGATGGAAGCTCAGTCGTTACTCAGCTGCTCGGGTAGCAGCCATTCAGGCCGGGGTCGATGTCATCAGGCAGGAGGGCTTCGATGAAGTCATGCTGGAGTGTATTGGCGGCATGATTGAAATCTCGTGTCCAGTTCGGCCGGATTTCGATTCCGACGTTTAAGGTTTGACGGACTGGGAGGGAGAGAGGGAGGATGATAGCTTTGGCAGGGATGACGGAGGGGGTGGGAGGTGAGGGACAGCGAGGACCGCCGGACTGCAAGCGCGGTGGATTCATCGAGTCGAGTGCCAGGCCTGGGTTTCTCTGCGTTGGCTTTTCCAATAGAGGTATAGTTTCCCGATCAACGGCGGGCGCAAAGGATGGATTGTGAAGTCGTTACAGAGTCTCGGCATATCCTCTGATGACACTATCATGGATCCGTGCTGCACTAGATGGACATCCCTGAAAGCCCAGAGTTTCCACGATGCTTGGCGACTCGACTCCCAACTGGGAGAGTGAGAGTCGTGGCGTCTGTCTGTCATGTCTGAAATCAAGAAGTTGGGCTCGATACGATTTTGATTGTGCTATCTGAGATGTCCACAGTGTTGAGGTGCGAGCTGAGAACATCGCTTTAGGTTGCCTTTTGCGCGGATAGTAATCATCACGACGCAGCGGAGTTCGGGTGGCATAGGCTTTCTGCCGCGCGTTGAGGATGCCGCTCTGCTGGACTGTTTGTTACCTGAGCGCGGGTGCCACAAAATACCCCTGGGTGCCCGCGCCTCGGAACATTGGTTTGGCTGACCGAAATAGGGTTGATCGTAATTTAGGCTACACTTTGCGAGATCAACTTGCCCTGTCCCACGCAACAATAAGCAACGATTACCGGGTTGATTGCAAGATCCTCGGTTTGAACAGACGGTCAGTATCTTGACGTGAGCTTCATGGATTCGTAGCTGTTGGTCTCTCCTGCGTCAGGTATGATCATGACGCATGGAAGACAAGCACCGTGAGAATCACGCAGATCCCGCGAAGGAGTAGAGCTCGCATGATGGACGGTGGAACGTAGCATACACTCGTCGTTTGGGGCCAGAGGCTTCGATTTTATTAGAGAATTGCCGATTAACTCAGAAGTTCCCGTGTCAAGACACCTAATGCAACCCATTGATCCGTAAACCCCACTGCGAGTGAGAAAGCCTTACTCCGTCGCGCCGCTTAGCCCATTCTCAAACTCCATCAAGTCGACATAGGGAAAGTTGTCGTGGTGCTGTCCCGAGTCACCGGGATGGTAATGATCAGTTGGTCCGAAGCAAAAAACCCCATCGGGAATTCCTTTCTGGATGAACAGACCACCTTTGGCTTTGGCGTACCTAATAGCACGCTCGATGGTGTCGCAGACCAAATCCAGATCGGTGTCCATCGGCCCATGCTGTTCTAGAACAGCAGCTTGTCCAAGCACCAATGCCTCCCACTGCGCATCAACGAAACGGTGGTTGACAGGGCTAGCCTCTTGGCCTGCTTTATATCCGTAGGTGGTCCTGGTCTCGCCCATACCGTAAAGGCGGAAAGGAGCATTGAAGAGTGGTCCGGAGAACCCTCCAAAGGCGTTGATGACCGGGTGGTAGGGAGCCATTGCCAGAGCGAGCGTCATCCAGGGAAGTCCAAAGCCGGTGACGATCACAGCCCTCGCTGCTTCGGCGAAGTCAACCGGGATATAAGTTCCGCCTATGCAAGAAAATGCGACACCGTGCCAATCTTCGTTGTACCAGACGAAGGCAAACCCGGCGTCGAGAGTCGGAGGGTTGAGTTCCTCGCGTCCGTTGTTGATGGTAAGGAAGTCCTCAAGTCTCGAGGCCTCTGTGAGAACCGCAGTCGGCGAGTTCGATCTCCGCGCCCAGATGAACGCCCGGAATTGCCCCATCGCATCTTCAACGTTGATGCATTCCCGGAGGGTTTTGACAAGTTGAAGGGTGAGGTAGATGGTGTCGTTTGGGTTGGCGGAATACTGCCACGTGATCCCTCGGAGGGTAGGATCTAATGGAGTACCGACGGGACCAAAGAGGTCGAACTCCGTTCCTTGCTCATCGTAGAATGGGATCTCAGGCTCATCCCAATGGGGAGGGGTCGTGTACTGAAGCGACATGATGGTTGCTGGGCCTCGTTGCCGGCTAGACCCGCAACGCGAGTTAGTATGTGATTAGTGATTTGTCAGGTCGAGGGACTCACCGTTAACCAGCGCCGAAGGCGAACAGTGCCACCGGCAGGATTTGACCAACTTAAGTATTGCCCGCTTAAAGGTTGGGAAGAAAGGGAGAAATGCTGAGTGATAGTGGTTGTTTGGTGTGGAACCTGGTTTGGGCGCGATTTCGTGCTCGCAAAATGAAGAAGCCTTACACTGCAAGGAAATTCAACAGTGGGCTGCCCACATTGCCAGCCGTCCTTCCGACACGGCGAGAAATTTATGCATGCACAGTGCAGCCCATGTTGAGTGCTCTCGAGCCGCAACATTGCCTTCCAAGTATCTCCTGGTCGTGATTGGTGCGGCGCCCGCGACCAGCACCGCCCCGTCCCGTCTGCATTGAGGTTCTTTAGGTGCTTCTCTTAGCACTCACACCTCCAAGTTAGATTTCATCAATTCTGCTCGCAAGCCGACCAAGCCAAGCCGGGTCTCGGCTTGGCTTCCGGAGGGTCTGGCTGGAACTGCTTACTCAGCGTCAGGGTCTTGTCTTGGCAAAGCCGACTTGGCTTGTGCGGAGCCTTCCCCCTGATGGTGGCCAGTGCGCAAGTTCACTCCTGACTCCGACGAAATTTGAGCGCGGAACAGCAGTTTCCTGTGTGCGACTACCTGACCCTGGCGTCGAGAGCAATGTCCTCCGGCTCCCAGCAGCGATATCTGGCATCACACTTCAGGTAATCCAGCCATTTGCGAGTGCTGCGACTGCCTTTTTTGTTGTTTTCAGCGAGTCAGTCGCTCTTTTCCACCAAGAAGGATGACAACAAGGCTCGACAGTTGTCTTAAGCCCGCCTAGCAGGGCTCCGTTCAAACTCTTCAGACTGCTCCTTGAGGAACGAGGAGCACGAATCTCTCAGCCGTATCAACAAAGCCGCCAGGCTACGGGTGCTTCAATACAGTAGCAGACGTTCCTGTAAGCGCTTCAACAGCCATTTCAATGGTACTGTATTCAACAGCAACAGCAACCATCTCAACAAGGTCTCCCACATGCGCTTCAAGAGCAACAGCGAGCGTTCCATGTCGCGAAGCAGCAGTCCTGTGGTTGTACCAGGTCCGTTTGCCAAACGCCCAGCAATCTTTCTTCGTAAGTCTGTTGGGCAGGGCCTTTTTTCATTCCCAACAATCTCTCTTCCAAAACATCACGCACAGACGCAGTATCGCCACTCTCTTTGTTCTCTGCGTCTCCCGACGGGTCACGAGCCCGGCTTTATCGCTTTTTCTTCGTTTTCTATAGGTCTTCCAATTCAGAATCCCTCTGGCGTGTCCGACCAGCACGACCAGCAGCCGTGTCGCTTGTCAACTGATTGCTTGAGTCTTTTCCGACTGTGTCATCCAAGAGAGCCCCTGGAAGCTCTCTGGGACTCTCCCTACGAAGTCATTGACGAAATCATCCTGCATTTCATATTGGAACACCTCTTGAGCCTCGATCCGTCTCTCTGAGCACACTTTTCACAAGCAAACGCGCCTGGCAGATGCCCGCGCCCAGGCCATTCTTTCAGGACACCCGTCTCTTCATGGCACTCGTCTCAGGACCTCACAGCTGCTGGTTTGGCAATCTTTATATTCGTTCTTTCATCTCGCCGAAGAACATATTGATCTGGTGAGCTTTCGAGTCTTGATTCTGGGTTGCGCTGCTGTCGGGTCTCTCTAGTACTAACAGTGAACCTAGCTGGGAACATGACCACCTAAACAACCTTGCGAATGCCTTGGGCGCGGATGTCGACAATTATCCCGACAGCCGCTACGATTTGATCTGGACCGACCCCCCCAAGTACAAAAAGATCACCAAGAGCTCGGAAAACTGCCCTGGTCTCGACTGAAGTCTCGTCGACTCAGGGGGTACTGGGAAAAAGGAACCCGGTACGGAGAAGTCTGGGACGGAGAAGCCTGGGACGGAGAAGTCTGGGGTTTTGGGATGGTGACTCGGTGAGGTCGCCGAGGTGGATGGATCTTTTTTGCTCGTTTGTTCTTCGCTTGAATAGCAGTCAGGACTCTTCTCTCAATATCGGTTCTACAGGAGAACAAAACAATAAAGCTCTTTTCTTTCTACTTTCGAAAATCCAAAGTTCTGTTCAAGTCCTTCGTCTCAGGGGTCGAGCAAGTCTTGGCCTGGCTGGTGCATGGCCTGTGCGCCAGCCCATCCCCCTTTTCCCCAGGGTGACCTCACCACCACGGCCACGCCCTCATGCACCCCCAGGCCTCAGGAGTCCCTCAATCCTGTGCATCCAACATGACCCATCCATTCTGGCTTTCCGGTGAGCTTGTCCAGTAATCTGCGGGACGTCGTCGTGGCCCAAAAATGTGAGGTAGGTAGGTGCAAGTGGTTTACAGTTCACTTCGTGGCCGGGAAACCGCTTGTTACGCCTTGCTATCGCTGCGGCGTTCTCTTCGAGTGTAGATGATCGTGGAGAAAAGGATTAAGTTCTTGGAAGAACTCGTGGTCCAAAGCGCTGAAGTCTTGGCGCGTTTCGTTGCTTGAACACTGCGAAAAGTGCTTGCGAAGCTCGCTGTCACCACCTTATTGGCGGGATTCCTTACCCGCTGCTGCGGGCCGACGCACCATTGCACGCATTTCAAAATCGAGGGACAAATTATAGCCATTTATAGCTTTCAGATGATCTGGACAGTTTCCTCTACGACTTTGTGCTGTAGGCTATATAAGAAGAGACCCAGCCTCGCGATTCCATCGCGGGCCGCAGCGCAGATATGACAGCCTTCTCTAGTGACTCTGAGGGATAACCACGTCTGACCTAGCACCATGCCCCATTGAGTGCGAACTGGCTGGAGTTCGGGGCTTGTCGAGGCTCGAGCATGTTTTTTTTCTTTTTTTCTTTTTTTCTTTTTTTCTTTTTTTCTTTTTTTCTTTTTTTCTTTCGCTTTTTCTTCTTTTCTCATACTTTCAACAGCCTTGATCTACGAACAACACAAGTAAGTACATACATAACTTGTAGCAGAATCGATAAGTAACTCATGGTAGCGATGATCCCTTGTTCGGCGCTCCAAACCGAATTAAATCCGCCGCCTATAATAAATATCATCACCGTCAGTATCTGTATATCACATCGAGACGATGTTACATCACAATTAAACGCACCTTTTCGGCAACTGCATAAACTGTTTGGCAAGTATTTCCTCCCGGAAGGGTTGGCATGATCGAGGCATCCACAACCCGGAGCCCCGTCACGCCATAGACACGCAGCTCCTCATCCACCACTCCCCCCAACTCCCTCGGCAGCATGGCACACGTGCCCACGGGGTGGAACTCGCTGGGGCTGAGGGTCTCCGCCATGTATGCGGCGAAGTCTTCATCCGTCTGCGTCTTTGCCCCCGGCGAGAACTCCGTCGCCGCCCACGACTTGGTCAGCGGGTTGTCCAGGTGATACCGGCGCGTGAAGCGGACGATGTCAGCCATGATGACCGCGTCGAGCGGGTTTGCCAGGGCGCGGTAGTCAACCAACGGTTCCTTGTTGTACGGGTCCGACGGGTCGATGGACACGGTGCCGCGGCTCAGGGGATGCAGGTCAACGACGATGCCGTTGGTGGGCCCACCTGTGATGACGAGGTTGTAGAAGGCTGTGTCGTTACTCTGCAGTGCGGAGGCGTACGAGAGCATCTGGGCGCGGTACCCGGCTGCCACTGTCGGATCGGTATCTGTGGGGAGATAGAGAGCGTGGTTTTGCGACTTGAGGGCCGAGGATATGTTGGCGTAACGGGGGGAGATGACCGGGAACGGCAGCCAGGCGGCCGCGTTGCCTGTCGCGATGGTGTTGGGACCTGTGCGGTTGGCGGCCCAGACTCGGTCTGACCATTCGCTAAAGGTGGCGTTGAGGAAAAGATCCTGTGGGTTGGGGTGGACGTTGAAGTTGCGGTCTAGGACGGTCAGGAGGGGGACTCAGGGTGTATCTCCAATGGGTTGGTCGGCTTACACTGGAAAGTTGCCTGGACCATCGGGTGGTCTTGGAAGTTTCTCCCGACTCCAGGCAAATCCACCGCCGTAGATATGTTGGCGGAGCTCAGTAGGCTTCGGGGCCCGATCCCACTCAGTTGGAGTATTTGGGGGCTGTGAATGCCCCCCGCTGCGAGAATAACCTCCTTCTTCGCGCGGATCACGGTTTGAGCGGCAGTGGTGCCCCCTGACCCCGAGCCGACGGCCACAAAGGAGACACCCGTCGCTGTGGTTCCGTTCAATATAATCTTCGTGACCTTAGACCCGGTTACCAAGTGATAGTTGGTTCGATTGACAGCTTTGTCGTGGTGGCCAGTCCTGGCATACGAGCGCTCAACCAAGGCGGGATTCATGAATGTTGGATACCAGTAGACTCCAGGCTTCCCCGAGCCCGAGTCCTTGACAGAAGGGGCCCCGACACCCCTGAAGGCATCCATCTGGCTTGCTGTTCCAGGGAACTGAAAGGAAGGCCATCCCGCATAGACGCCCGAGGTGTTACCCCAAAACGAGGTGTCGTAGGAGATGTTGAGCGCCGGGCTCGGCGGGACAAAGTTGAGGGCCCGCCTGAAGTATGGCAGCAGCCCGTCCCAGCTCCAGTGGGAATTATCACTAAAGAAACTTCCCCATCTGTCATAGTCGGCAGACGTCCCTCGGACGGTCATCATGGCATTGACTGCCGAGCTCCCGCCCACGACTTTTCCGGCCAAGACCTGGACGGTCCGGCCCCCGAGGTTTTTCTGCGGGACTGACTGTATGTCATACATAATTGTCGGATCCGCCATGCCCATAAAGCCTCCTTGGACGGTAGTGATGGAAGCGGAGTTGCCTGTTCAAATATTTAGTAACGGGCAAAGCGGGACAAAAGACCAAGGCAGCCATAGTTACTCAGCTGTCCATATTCAACGACTAGGACGGTGTTTGCACCGTCTTCAGTTAGCCGATCCGCCACCGTAAGCCCGGATGTCCCGCCACCGATAATAATGTAGTCGTACTCCTTGTCCACATCCCTTGAGTCGATGAGGATCTTGGAGGCATGGAGTTTTCGGGGCTGCCCGAGGCATATGACGGGATATTGGGCTAGTGCCAGAACCGTGAGCAGAAGCGCAGACAGGCGACACATTTTGAAAACCCTGTGAGAGAACAATTAGCTTCGCAGTGAACATGATATTCAGGTGCAGTTGATGTGGTTTTGAATGTCCAATCCTTGCTTCCCCTCAGCAAGTGCCGAAGCTTGTCATCCTTTGGTTCCCGTCAGCCCCTGAATAGGCTGAAGACAGTTCAAACTTAGAGCTTGGCGGTTGCAGCTAATAGTCAAAATAAACATTCGGTAAACGAACCGTGCGACTTAGGTACGTAAGATGGGAGATCGTCGGACAGTTGCCGCAAACATCCATGGAGTCTTACATGACATTTCCCGTCTCCTGGTGCCGTATTAGCCGGACCATCGGTGAATGCCCCAACTGGCCACTGTGTGCGGGGACAGATTAGATTAAACTCGGCAGACAGACACAAATCACACTGGGTTCTTAGTTCTGCGAGTCTGTATGCCGGCCAGGAATGTGAGCCGAGGAGAGAATAAGTCCCGAACTTTCTGGCTAGGAATTGTGATACGCTTTTCTCGTTGATGTGCGTGACTACGGCGGTTTCAGCCCTAACCTTGAATTTCCCTTCTGGCAGCCTGTTTTTACCACAACATTTGGACAAGCTGAAGGAAAAGGATGGCAGGGTGGCTCTGATCAGTTTACGTGAGGGGAAGGTAGAGCGACCCATATGTGATGATGGAAAAGACAGGCAGTGGCGCAACAGACATGGAGAAGTGAGTGAGGGATCATGGGTGGATTGTTATATTCTATTTTACAATCCATTTGCTACCGCCGTATTAACAGTCTTTGTCTTCGATGTGGACCCTTCCCCAAAGTAAAAAGGCTGACTAACAGCAATGGGTCCGATATCGTTGATGGCGGTTGCTAACAAGCTTGATATCTTACGGCCACAGGCGAAGAACGATGTCTTGGTGCTGTGGGGGACTGGCTGGCCCTGAGGAAAGGTCGGTTGGGGGCTGGTCCTAGGCCACTCGTCAATCTCACGATGGAGTGGAGTGTTGATGATCTAGTCATCTGGTAATTTGATGCACCGCCGGAAGCTGGGTCGAGGGGGAATGAACGGGCGCTCGCAATAATTTTGAGTTGAGGCCATCAGTTGGCGTGAGAGGCGTTCCCTGCTTGGGGATGGATGGGGGCCCATCCTCTCGCGTCCCAACTGGATATGCGAGGCTGGGCTCATGAGGGGGGATGACGGCGACTCGTCCTAGAGCGCATCAACGGGCCGAGGGGGGTGTAGGTTGGTAAGGACAGAAGGCGACTTATCTAGTGCGTTGACGGGTTGGAGAGAAATTGGTTAGGAGTGGGCAGAGGGGGCCTGCCGAGCGTGTGAGTGGGCTGTAAAGAGCCTGGCTCAAGGATTAGAAGGCGATTTATTGGTCGTATCGGGGGCTTCGAGGGGTTCCGCTTAGGGGGAGAGCTGTCGCATGAGAGGGGAATCTCAGCCCGCATTACAATCTTACAATCAGCGTCCCAAGGATGATTAGAAGATGATCGCTAGCGTTTCCATCTACAGAGTACAACAGGGGGATCAACACCTCCTAGAGTCTTGGATGGGCCTGACCTTGTGTATTAGCCCTATCGGCTTGATATTTCATCGGCGCCATGGCGAAGATGGGCGGAGACGGGGCGCCTGAGAGTGTTGTCGAAAAAGGCTAAGGGCTTCGTGCCCGGTTGCCGTTGCCGTTGCTGTTTTCAATCTATGGTATCCAGCGGTTGTCGAGTTAGATGAACCTGGGGTTGAGATTGTCAGCATCGACGACGCTTTGCCTCGGTGGGGCCGGAGGAGGGAGGTCACGATAATAGCCGCGGGATTTGGACCAACGATTTGGGCTGGGGAGGCTGGGGTTAAGAGAGGTCACCTGGGCAGAGAAATGGTTGGTGGGGGAATGGCTGGCTGGCCGGGCGGAACAGTCGATCTGATAGGATATCTGACCTTGAAGGGTAGGGGGCGCGCGTTAGTCCAGGGAGTCGTTGTTTCAGCAATTAGCTTAGTCTGAGGGATTGGCCGCTGGTGTTGACAGGAGTGGCTTTAGGAACCGAGC
>FTEL01002213.1_pt1 | contig 20604 bp, 9 predicted proteins | sample 1658911 | NCBI WGS metagenome assembly FTEL01 (sample SAMEA3914869, study PRJEB12502) | metagenome | biome: forest; material: soil | place: USA | collected 2012-03-12 | depth 0.1 m
CCCCCGCCGCACCGGTGAGCGCAAGCGCAAGTCCGTCCGCGGCTGCATCGTCGCTGCCGATCTCTCGGTCCTCGCCCTCTCGATCGTCAAGCAGGGCGAGCAGGACATCCCCGGCCTCACCGACACCGTCCACCCCAAGCGCCTCGGCCCCAAGCGCGCCACCAAGATCCGCCGCTTCTTCGGCCTCAGCAAGGATGACGATGTACGTGCTCCGAGCCACCTATATCTCGTCATCGCCTACCGTGGAGCTGCGGCGATTCCCATCGCCCAGTTCGGGTAGAGTCTGAGTGCGACGACATCGAAGGCTAATACGAACTTTCACTGGGAATAACAGGTCCGCAAGTACGTGATCCGTCGCGAGGTCCAGCCCAAGGGTGAGGGCAAGAAGCCCTACACCAAGGCTCCCCGCATCCAGCGCCTGGTCACTCCCCAGCGCCTGCAGCACCGCCGCCACCGCATCGCGCTCAAGCGCCGCCAGTCCGAGAAGGTCAAGGATGAGGCCGTACGTTCACCAATTTCCACCGCGGGTCAAAAGGAAGGAGACACTAACAATGCTACAGAACGAGTACGCCCAGGTTCTCGCCAAGCGCGTCGCCGAGGCCAAGGCCCACAAGGCCGATGCCCGCAAGCGGAGGGCCAGCTCGATGCGCAAGTAAAAAGGGGCGTTTGGTAATGGGTCTCGGGTTGCTTTGGGAAAACGGTCATCACGGCGCTCTTGCTTGCCGGCTCATCTGGGACGTGTACATGGCGTAAACACCTTTCACGGAATCTCGAGAGAAATGAGTCTTTGCTTGAAGCTTCCCGGGCGCTTGAGCGAGGCGGCAGAGAGAACACTATGCAATACCCTTACTCAATCAAGGATGTGCTCCAGCGGCGATGGTGTGATGATAGATGCTCTGCACAAGATACCAGTTTGACTTTTTGCAGCCGCCCACAGGTGTGAACTCCAAGCAGTTTGGGAGGTTGCTATACTGCCTACTGTAGGGGGGCACATGTTTTTCTCCCTTCACTGCTCCATCCAAGAATGATATATTTGATCCCAAAACATATGACAGACCTCGCATAACATGTTGGACAAAGATTGACGACTGTCGGAGTATGCCTCGGGTTGAAAAGCAGAATGTTTCACGTTCGCCTCACTCGGGGCCTCTCGGTCTCGCTTTTTTATACAACTCCCCAAGTTCACGGTGCAACACACGTGCATTTCCCTGGTTGGATGGGCACTCATCATGACATGTTCGGCTGTTCAAGATCAAACCAGTGGGGGACTCGAAGCAATACAGTCGCCTCTCTTGCTAGTCTTCTTGGTTCTGTATACCGGGATTCCGGACCTTGATGACCCGAAACGGGGATCGGGGGTCGGCGATCGGAACCGGCGCTCCAGGGATGGGACTGCGGCGACCCCTAGCGGAACATGCCCCGCGCTTCGCTCAACGCGTGGATCTTTGTTGGTTGGCTGACTCCCAGGCGTCCTGGCGGCGCGGCATCAGTTTTCGCGCTCCAACTGGTGGAGTTGTTGGTTTGCCCGGTTTTGGTGCAGCAGCTGTTGCGGGTGAGTGGTGGGCTGAGCGTGGTGCCGCAACAGCCTTGGGCTGACCAGAGTCCTGCTTGGAGCCTAGCGCTGCCTCCCCTGCCTGCCTGGAACGGGCTGCTTGCTGGCTTGGGAGAACGACGACCCCGCCTTGACGAAAGTGGGGGAGACACGGGCCGGAGGGACGGTGGGCGAGCTTGTGCCGCTTATCCTTGCACAAATCGGGAAGTGGATGCTGAGTGTTTGAAACTTGGGCATCGGGAGGGCCTGAGGTTGCAAAGCTTGAGTTGACATAATATTATGATTTGAGGTAGACTGGCCGAGCGGGCGGTTTTGATGCTGGACAGCCCACACATGTAGTTGGTTTGGAGCTGGAGGTGTCAATCGTGTTGAGGGTGGAGAAAACAGTGCTGAAAGCAGTGGGCCAAGCTCCTGCTTGTACTTGTCCGGGTGGCCCAGGCTGCCCCACAGTGGCATCAGGTAGCAGGCCAGGCGCTGGCGGCACTTGCCGCGGCCGAACTTTTTTGGGCCAGTTTGTACCTGACCAGGTGCTGCCGTCATTGCCTCTGGGCCACTCCTGCCGCCGAAAAAGGCTGCGTCTTGCACCACAACCAAACCGACCAAGACTTCTACTTTCCTCAACTCTGCAACTGCACGGCGACCCCTCGACTGCGATATCCACCGCGACCACAAAATCGCGGTTTTTGGTGACTATCCCGTGACCCGACCTACTCTGTTTTCCCAGCACCGCCCGAGGCGACCTGCACTCGCCTGGGGATTCTAGGACTGCTGCGAGACGACTGTTGGGAGAGGGGAGCCTCGCCATCGCCCTGCGGCTGCCGAGCTCCGTTCAGCCAAACTCCTCCAGCGCGAAAGTCGCCGATCACCATCACCGACCACCCACAATTAATCCAGCCATCGCACCATCGCCCTTCCGTCCAACATCGACTGCTGCTGTCGTCGACGCCGCAGCTCCTCACCCCCTGCCCTGCACTCCGCGCATCTGCGGCTCCCAACGCGAGGCTGCCGTCCGTTCGCCGGACGAGTGGGTAGAGGAGGGGGAGAGCTTCCTCTCGGCCCGTGCGGCCTGGCCGCTCTGTCAAGATGGGCAAAATCACAAAGTCTATGCAGTTCAAGCACAGGGAGAACTTGGTAAGTTGTCCGGCCTCGTCCTGCCTCCGTCCCGCCGCTCGCGCTGACCGCCCTTCGTCCGTCCTCAGTCTCCCTGGGTGAAGGACTACGTTCTCGCCGCAGCCTCCACCCCGCTACCGCTGATCCCCGGAAAGCTCGACGAGTTCCCGACAAGATGGCCGTTTCCGCGCGGGGACCTGTACCACTGGATCCCGCTCTTGAACCGCTTCGACAGCATCCTCGAGTCGTTTTGCGCCACGTACAAGTTGCAGGAGGGCTATCAGATGCGAGACTTCGCCTGCGAAGTCCTCTTGAACACCGGAGCGCCGGTCGAGTACGCCGATGAGCATCCCTACACGAAGGAGCGCCTGGAGCAGCTCGGCTACAGGGACGACGGAGACCGCCAGCTGATCATCTCCATCCTGACCTTCACCAAGGTGCTCCTGCAGCACTGCGGCAACCGGAGCATCTACGCTAGTAGCCCCCACCTCAACGATCTGCTCAACGCGACCGACCTCCACGTTGTCTACGCGACCCTCGAGGTTGGCCTGGAGCTGGCACAGCGGTACCAAGCGTCTATCAAGCGTGTTGGCACCCCGAACCGCCAGGTGAGCAGCGCCCTACTCGCGAACCACTACAACATCGACCTCGAGCGGGTGCAGTCTCTTGCGCAACCCTTCGTCAAGACACCCGTCTCCCCGGGCCACCGCTTCCCCGACCTTCCGCCCACAACCCCGGGTTCGGCCAGCAAGGGGAAGGACAAGGCGCCTGCCGCGAGCCATCGGAATGCGACCTCCGTGTATGCCAACGACTTGACTGCGCTCGTCGCCCCAGGCCCGACGGACGACGGACGCTGGTCAGGCTGGGGTGATGTCAAGTTGCTCTACTATCCCAAGACCGAGACCTCGCCATCCGCTGCCCCAGAACCGCTTCTCGGAGAGGTCGGCTCGCCTGGGGTTCCTGCGACGCCTACCCCACTCCGACGCAGCTCCACCGGCATCTCTCATACCCCGCGCTCGAATAGGGTTACTGGCGCGGATGACAGCCCCTCAAGTCGGCCCCAGGGACATTCCGGCGACGACCATGTTCCTTCCGGTCCCAAGTCCTTCGAGTTGCGCCAGGCCACGGTGCAGTCGACATCCATCTACGAATTGCTCACGCTCTGTCCCGCCGACGCACCCAAACCTTCCCGCTACGAGTTTCTGAATCGCCTGAGAATATGCAAGGCGCTCTTGGGATCGGCTGAGGATCGGCAACTTGCTCTGGCTGTTCGTCTGATGGCTGTCACCAATCTCGCGTACATCCATCCCGAGGCAACGTTCATCGAGAAGGTCTTGAAGCAGGACAACGACGAGCCGCGGAGGTATCAGCTGGTGTATCAGCTCGCGGAGTTGGTTCACCCGTCTGCCGACGGCACCCCAGACACCCCTCTGCGACTGCAAGCCATCGCCCTTGCTGCCTTGGAGTCCATCACCGTCATGCCAACGAAGTACCCGGAAGTGATATCAGCACTGAACGCGAACGTTAACCACGGCGTTCTGCTCTACGTCATCCGCAAGGCTGTCGCGAGCATGAAGGATGACTCCGCTGAGGCAGATGACGGGAAGGTGACCGACCTCGACCATTGGCGGGCAGCGCTCTTTGCCTTGACTCTGCAGCTTGCTATGGCCTCTCGGATCGGGCAGGAGATGTCGTCTGCCGGCCTGCTCGAGATCATGGTCGAGATCCTCAACATCCGCTCCAAGACGGCGAACCGCAACTACAGCATGGTTCTCGCGTTTCTGGATACCATCATCTATGGGTTCAATGGGGCGTTCACCTTGTTTAGCAGTGCGGGTGGGCTCGATGCCATTTCCAACCTCATCATCGACACGGTTGCCCGCTCCAAGGAGCTTGTTGTCGCCGGGCAGGGCATGAAGCCCGAGTTCCACTCGCACACGGTGGACTACGACATCCCGTTCTACCAGCAGCAGACCCTCAAGTGGCTTCTCAAGTTCATCCATCACATCATGACCAACGCCTTTTCCTTTGGAGCCAACACAGACCGGCTTCTCAGGAATTTGGTGGACAACTCTGCCCTCCTCGGCAGCCTCCGCGCCATTACCGAGGGCATGCACGTGTTTGGTTCGTTGGTTTGGACCAATGCTGCCGGCTTGCTGAGCGATTTCATCAACAATGATCCGACCAGCTTTGCAGCAATCTCGGAATCGGGCATGATCCAGAGCTTCCTTCACACCCTGACCGGCAGGCAAGTCGCCGTCCCAAGATCCTCGGGAACACCCAGACCCCAGCCCGAGGGTGAGGAGGCGGCCGCCTCACCGGCTGATACGGAAGAGTCGATCACCTTTGAGACCGATGAGCGGCCGCACCCTCCTACGCAGGAGATGCTCGAGGCGCCCAGGGAGAATCTCGCCCCCGGCGTCCTGGCCTCGAACGACGCCATCAGCATCATCCCCTCCATCTTGAACTCCATATCCCTCAACAACCTCGGCATGAGGATGATCGTGTCTTCTCACGCCCTCGAGACCTACCTGGAGATTTTTGAGCGCCCGGAGCATGTCCACACCATGTCCGAGTCTGACTTGGCCAACATTGTGGGCGGCAGCTTTGACGAACTCGCTCGCCACCACCCGCCACTGCGACCAACCATCTCCAACGCCATTATTGACATGGTCGCGCGGGTCCTGCACATCGCCAAAACTAAATATGGGAGCTCAGGATGGGGCGCGAAGCTGTCAGTTGTCGACCCGAGTGGGAATGTCGTGACTGCCGACGACTCCTTGTTGGCGAAGGCGCAACCTGCGCTGGCGACAGACAAAGGGAAAGAGAAGGCCACGGGAGAGGACGCGGATGTCGAGATGGTGGATGCGACTGTCACCCCTCAGCAGCCACTTGATGCCGGCAAAGACTCCGCAACCGAGAATGAACGGGGCATGGGACCGTGGAACGAGATCACCCCCTACATCGGAGTGGTCGCTTCCTTCCTCAATGCCATCTTCCACAATTCCAGCCTCAAGTCGTCTTTTGTTCACGGAGGAGGTATTGAGCTCCTGTTGCAGCTAGCAGAGGCGACCAGTCTTCCCGAGGATTTTGAGACTACGATTGCGTCACGCTCGCTCGCTCACGCCCTCGCGGCAGCGATCGAGGCCAACCCGGTGCTGGGCTTCCCGTCTCTTCTCCACCGGATCAACGCCGCAATCGACGACCTGCAGCCTCTCGTCGGTGACGAGAACGCGCCTCCGTTCTTCGCGACCTTCGTTGCCCCCGGTGCCTCCATGGCGAACGACAAGGGGGAGTGGGATGAGTCTTTGGTCCGCAAAGCGGCGAACGGCACCCGGGTCGTCCAGGCCTTGGTTCGGCTGCAGTTCCTTGTCAAGATCCTTTACCAAAGCTTCCCGTACTCCTCACGGCACTCGACGGTCTCGATGCCAGCGGTGAATATCTACGACTACTGGGTCACTCTCATCAAGCGTCTCGGACCTCTCCTGCGAGATCTCACCATGGAAGAGCTTGCTCTTGCTGCTCTCGTTCCGCAACACTGGACAGGGGAGCCACCCTTTTCGGAAGAGTCCGGGAAGCCTTTGACCTCGTCTACCGGCGATGCCAGCAAGCCTGAAGAGGGCGCCGCCGCTTCTTCGGCCGCGAAAGTGCCGGAAGCACCGGTGGAACCCAAAGAGCCGACCAAGGAGGAGCGGTCAAGCACCCGGTTCCAGAACTATCTCACCATCCACGGCCTCCTGCGTCTGCAGGCACCCAGCACGATCTCATTCTTCCAGACCATCGGCAAGGTGCTGTTGCCAAGGCGGGGGCTGGACACGTTCTCCCGGGTCCATCATCTCAACGTCGCGGATACCCTGGCTCAGACCATCCTCGGACAACTCCGTACACCAGAGCAGCAACTCGCGATTCGCGACATGCACTACTGGAACCTCATGCTCCACGCGCTGCACGAGATGTTGATAGATCCAACCCGCCCCCCGGACCGAACTTTTGTGCAGCTGATTCTGCCCGTCCTCGTCGTGTTCAAGGACCAGGGCGGGCTGACGGTGCTCAATACACTGCTCCAGAAGTTCGCTGATGAGGTTTGCAAAGACGGGACTGGTGCTGAGGATGCCCACAAGTCTCGGTTGGCTCTGGTCGGGATGAAGAAGCTGCTCCAGATCTACCACGTTATCGTCAACGGGAAGAACGTCTACGAGTCGCTCGGCCAGACCAGCATGTGGACCAGGCCTACCGACAGGAATCGGGATTTCGGACACCAGCTTATTCTTGAGTTGAGGATGAGCATCCTGCCGACTGTCCGGAAGCTTTGGGAGTCGGACTTCACGGAAAAGGCGCCCACAGTGGCCGTGAGCACGATCATCGACATCATCAAAACCATTTCAACCGCCGACCACGAGTCCAACGCGTGGCGCAAAACTGACAAGTCTGGGCCAATCTCGGTCTTCCAGAATCTCAGGTTCAACCGGTTCAGCTGGGCTTCCCATGCTCAGCATATCAAGAACCTGACCCAGGCGGGATACGACGAAGATCTCGCTCGTGAAGCAGTCTATCGTGCCAACGCCAGGGTTGATGAGGTAGCGGAGTACTGCCGCGCTCACTCCAAAGGGCTCGCTGGGCAGCGCAATCCCGTTCCTGAGATGGATGTGTATGTGCCACCCCCGTCACCGAAACCTCAGGAGACCCAGGAGGAGAGCTCAGCCGCCCCGCCCGTCGACCCTCTCGCCGCCGGGCCCATGTCATTGGATTCCCTTCCCGAGGTCAGCAACTTTATCAGAGAGGCCATGGGCGAAGCCGTTCTCGAGGAACTCTCCTCTGAAGACGAGGCTAGCCACGACGACTCGAGTGAGCACTCCGCAGCCCAGGAAGCGCCAGCCCCAACTTCGGCGCCAGCTCCAGGACGGACCACCACGGCAATTTATCCCGATGAGTCTCCAGGACCTCCTGCGATGACGAAAGATGACCTTGACAAAGAGCGGGCCGAGATCCAGAACGATTTGATTGATCGTTGTCTCGATGTCATCAGGAAACACCCGGTTTTGGTGTTTGAGGTTTGCGACCTGGTTCAGGCCACGATCTTGAAGTCAGACAACGAGGACAAGCGCGCCGAGGTTGGCGATGTTCTCGCCAACGCTCTCATGTCTTTTGCCATGGACGACGAAGAGGAGAAGCGAGCAAACGGCGGCGGCATCGCTGCCTATGCTCATTTGTTGTCACTTCTGCTTCAGAATCGGGCCTTCTTCAAGTCCACCCTGCCGGCGCTGAAGCAGAACATTGGCGAGTATCTCGGCTTTCTCAAGGTCTCTCCGGCCAGCTCGCACGAGGAACTTCCCTCGTGGATCCCGTACATCCTCCTCATCTTCGAGATTCTCCTGTCCGATGACGAGCAGCCAGTGGAGGTTGAGTGGAAGGCCCCAACCACCGAGGATGAACCCGTCACTGCCCCTGTTTGGGTCGCCAAGGATCTCAGCATGTCCGACGAGGACCGCTTGAGCTTGCTGACCACGATCCTGGACATTCTCCCCAGGGTTGGCAAGGAAGAGGCTCTCGCTGTTTCCGTGCTGCGGATCCTGGTCATTCTCACCAGGGACCACTCCGTCGCAAAGGTCGTCGGCGAGAAGCGAAATCTGCAGCGGCTGTTTGTTATGGCGAAGCAGTCATGCAGTGGAGGCTCCGCCCGCATGAACCAGACACACATCTCAGACAACATCATGATCATTCTTCGTCACATAGTGGAGGATGAGGACATGATCCGCCAGATGATGGAGACGGAGATCCGGCAGTACTTGACTTCGAGTCGCGGCCCGCGGACGTTCCATGACCTCCAGGGTTACCTGCGCCATCTTTCCCATGTCGCGCTGCGAGCACCGAAGCTCTTCGTCGAGGTCACCACCAACCTGGTCAAGCTGCATGGCTGGAACTCCTCCGCGGACCCTACTATCCGCACTCCCAGTCTGTCCCTCTTGACGGCCGAAGAGCTCTCCCCTCCCAAGGAGGGCTCGGTTGAACCGGCGGTGCAGGCAACTGGAGACTTGACCATCGAGGATGTCAAGCCGACGACGGAGTCGGCAGACAAGGAGATGACGGATGCGCCAAAGACCCCCTTTGAGCTCAAGCGTCCCGTCCTCGAAAACCCTGATGGGGTGGTTCACTTCCTCCTGTGCGAGCTTCTCAACTATCGGGAGGTTGACGACAAGGAAGCCCCAAGCCAGCCTCCCAAGGACTCGGCGGTGGAGGGAGATGCCTCGAGCGTGAGCGGAGAGGTCACCCCGCCTGCTGAGGCGCAGTCGTCGTCAGAGCAAAAGGACAAGGACAAGAAGTCGCTGCGGTCCAACTTCAAGGCGGAGGATCACCCGATCTTCGTCTATCGGTGCTTCTTGCTCAACTGTCTGGCGGAGCTGCTGCAGAGCTTCAGCCGTGCAAAGGTTGAGTTCATCAACTTCAAACGCAGCGCGCCGATGCAGACGAACACACCCATCAAGCCTCGTTCAAGCGTCCTGAATTATCTGCTCAACGACCTCCTGTGTTTGATACCCACGGGCATGGCGATGGACTCGACCCTCGCTAAAAAGAAGGCTGCGACATCGACTCACGCGCAGTCCGTGCTTGTGGCGTTGGTCGCTCGGACACCTGAGAAGCCCGTCGACCGCTCACGGCACAGCTTTGAGTACGACGATGACTCTGACCTCTTGTTCGTCCGCCGGTTTGTCCTTGACACCGTCCTCCGCTCCTACAAGGAAGCCACCACTTCAGCTGAGCCCGCTGAGGTGCGCTATGCTAAGATGCTGTGCGCCGCCGAACTGATGAGCTTGATGATCGGCGAGAAGGAGAAGGACGTGCATCCCCGGGACACTCGCACGCAGGACCCGGCCCTCATGCGGTCTCAGCTGCAGCTCAAGCGCCTCATGTACGAGAAGGGGTACCTCAGTGCGCTCACGGCATCCATCGCCGACATCGACCTCACGTTCCCCAACGTCAAGCGGACCATCAAGTACATCCTCCGCGTTCTCCGCGCTCTGACAAAGACGGCGTTCCAGCTGAGCCAGTCCGACGTCATCCCCGTGACCACGGCCGAGCAGCCCGAGGACGACTTTGCTTCGACATCATCCCTCTCCGAGGTCGAGGATGACCGTGAGGAGACTCCAGATCTCTACCGTAACTCGACTCTCGGTATCCTTGAGCCTGGGCGCGAGGAGGACTTCTCTGACGAGGATGAAGATGGTGCGTTTTTGCCTGACGAGATGATTCTTCCACAGATCATACTAACGTACGTAGATGACGATGCGATGTACGACGATGAGGCCTACGACGACGAGCTGGACTACGGCGACGAAATGTCGCAGGACGAGGAAGAGAATCCCAGCGATGACGACGAGGAGGAACTCGGCGGCATGGGCGAGATGGGAGGTGAGCCTGGCGTCGTCGAGGTCATCATGGACGAGGATGAGCATGACCACGACGATGAGATGGACGAAGATGACGACGAGGAGCCCACCGATGAGGACGATGAGGAAGACGACGACGAGATGGACTCCGACGACATGGAGGACATCGAGGATCAGATCGAGATCGTCGGCGAGGAGGCCCATACGGCAGGGGAGGATGGCGGCTCAGCTTGGGAGAGCGATACTGATGAAGAAGACGAAGATGGTGAGGAGGCGCTCGGGTTCGAGCCGGGAGCGCAAGAGATCCACGACGCGCTCATGCATGGGCATGGCATTGACCAGCTCCGGATTCCGGAGATTCTCAGGAACGTGGTCGACGGCGAGGATCTTGATGCGGAGGACATGCAGGACCTCGATGAGCATTACATCGACGACGGCGTTGAGGATGAGGGTGAGTTTCGCAACCCCCCTTTGTGGGCGTACAATTGTCTAACAACGTATCTAGAAGAGGAAGATGAGGAGGAAGGTGACGAAGATGAGGTGTACTACGATCAGGGTCACCACCGTAGGCTCCCCAATCAGATGTACCGCTGCTCCAACACACTGATGCTGACTTGATTTAGATGACGACCTCCCTCCTCCCAACATTGCTGGACTCGGCTGGGATCTCCCCGGGGTGGAACACCACCGGTTCCGGCATGCGGGCGTGCGAAGCCCGTTCCCCAACGCCTCATTCATGGGCGTGCATCCCCGCGATCCATTGGGGTCTGGTACGTTTCCCAACGCCCTGGTCCGACGAGAGGGGGCCTCGGGCACGATCGTCATCGGCCCCTTTTCGCGGCCCATCGAGCATCTCATGCATGCTAATATGCGGCCAGACTTCCGAAGCTACATTCGACATGGACATCCCCGACCGCCTCCGAATCCAACTGATGACGGCATCAACCCCTTGCTGCTTTCCAACAGCCGACCCGGTCCTGATGGGACTGTTCGTGCCTCAGGACATCACATGATCCGCTTTGGGATCCCCGGGTCGTTTGCGGGAGCAGGTATGGACGCGCCTCTGGCCATTATCAACGACTTGATGCAGAGCATGCCGTTTGCCACGCGGGGTGGCCCAGCGTTTAGTCTCCAGTTGCGACAGGAAGGCCCTGGGGGTGAAATGCGGCAGGTCAGCATTCCTGTGAGCATGGCCCAACCTGGTCGCGAGGCCCGATGGGAATCACGGCGCGACGTCTATCAGGAGCCGCACCTTGCCGTTTCCTTCAGCCCAGAATCCACTCCCGAGCGCTGGCAAGAGGAGGCCAAGATGATCTTTGGCTTCAACCACAACGAGAAGTCCAAGCTGCTCTCAACCGCGATCCTCGGGATGCTCACTCCCGCAGCTATCAAGCGAGACAAGGAAACCAAGGCTCGCGCCGAGGAGAAACGCAAGCAGGATGAGGAACGCAAGAAGCGCGAGGAGGACGAGCGCAAGGAGAGGGAAGCCAAGGAAGCCGAGGAGAAGGCTGCGAAAGAGAAGAAGGAAGCCGAGGAGCGCGAGCAGGCGGAACGGGAGCGCGCCGAGGCTGAAGCGGCGCTCGCGGCGGAACAGGCACCCGAGGTTGTTGAGCCGGTCATTGAGGAACCCCAGGCTATGGAAGGGGTCGAATCCCACGCCGAGACTCAAGAGGAAGCACCGCAGCCCAGCTCTGCGGCAGACCGCGTCGTCACCATTATCCGAGGAGAGACGGTGGATGTCACCGAGCTCGGCATCGACCCCGAGTATCTCGCCGCCCTTCCGGAGGAGTTCAGGGAGGAGGTTATTGCTCAGACCGTGAGCACTAGGCGCTCTCAGGCTCGCGAGCAGGCGGCGGCCGCTGTGGAGGGTGAGAACGGCGAGAACACCGAAGTCTTCCAAGAGTTCCTTGAAGCGCTTCCGGCGGAGCTCCGCTTGGAAATTGTCCAGCAGGAGCGCCAGGAGCGCCGCCGCCGGGAGCGCGAGGAGCAGCGGCGACAAGCGACGGCGACCGGCCAGGATCTTGGTCCTGTCGAGATGGACGCCGCTAGCATCTTGCTGACATTCCCGCCCGAGCTGAGAGAACAGGTGCTGCTGGAGCAGGGAGAAGACATTATGGACCAGCTCCCCCCTGAGCTTGCTGCCGAAGCGCGCGCCATAGCACAGCGCCGCGACATTCACCGCGCGCAGCCCCCTGGAAGTCGCCCCCGAGACCCTGCTCGCCGTCCCGAGGCAGCGGTTGAGATCAAGCCACAGCGGCGCACCATCGTGCAGATGCTCGACAAGGCTGGAGTCGCGACGCTTCTCCGGCTCATGTTCATCACCCAGCAGAGCTCCATTCGAAACTACCTGTTCGATGTCTTCTCGCACGTCTGCGAGAACCGCCAGAACCGCCTCGAGGTCATCTCGACGCTCCTTCAAATCCTGCAGGACGGCAGCACCGACATGGATGCCGTCGAGCGCAGCTTCGGCCAGCTGTCACTTAAGGCGAAACAGCCAAAGGAGAAGGACCCCAAGACGCCCCAGAGCCTCAAGCGGACATTCACGACGATCAGCACCAGCAACAACCAGATGACCGGCAACTCTGAGGTCTCCCCGCTGCTGATCGTTCAGCAGTGCCTTGATCTGCTGCAGGAGCTTGCGAGCAAGAACCCACATGTTCCGTCGCTGTTCTTGACGGAGCACGAGACGGTCGCTTCGACGCTCAAGCGGAGTATGAGCCGCAAGGGCAAGGGCAAGGATGTCAACACCAAAGCCCAGAAGTATGCCATCAACTCGCTGCTTGGGCTCCTCGATCGCGACTTGATCATGGAGAGCTCGTCGGTCATGCAACTCTTGGCGGATCTGCTCAACAAGGTCACCTACCCTCTGCAGGCTCTTGAGCGTCGGCGCAAGGAGGCCGAGGAGGAGGCGAAGAAGAAGGCTGAGGAGCCGAAGGAGGGTGAAGCCGAGACAAATGCTGAGGGTGAGACTGCTCAAGCGACGGAAGAGCAGCCGCCTGCCGCAGCCCCGCCCGCCGATTCCAGCAACACTGAGCCTCAGGCGGCTGAGGAACAACCGGCCACCTCGTCGAACAAGGAGCAGGTCGAGGCCGAGAGCTCAACGGCCAAGGAGGCGAAGCCTGAGGAGAAGAAGGTCCGACAACTCACTCCACCCACGATCCCTGACCAGAACTTGAAGCTGGTCATCAATGTCTTCGTGGCGAGGGAGTGCAGCTCCAAGACGTTCCAGAACACCATTTCGACCATTAAGAACCTCTCGAACATTCCCGGTGCGAAGAAGGTCTTTGGCGAGGAGCTCGTCTCCCAGGCTCGCGACCTGAGCGAGAACATCGTGTCGGACCTCGACGACCTGCTCCCTCACATCCTCAAGGCGGAATCGGGCACCGAGATTCAGGGCATCGCGCTTGCCAAGTTCTCGCCTGGGGCGTCGGAGCAAAACAAGCTCTTGCGCGTCTTGACGGCTCTGGATCACTTGTTTGATACCAAGGGCAAGAAGGCGGCTGATGGTGCGGAGGGCAGCGAGGCTGCAGATGACACCAAGGAGGACCTCCTCGGATCGCTCTACTGGAACCCGACCTTCGGGACCATGTGGGACAAGCTGAGCGCGTGCCTCAGCGCCATCCGCCAGCGGGAGAGCCTGCTGAATGTAGCGACGATACTGTTGCCGCTCATTGAGTCGCTCATGGTGGTGTGCAAGAACACGACGCTGGCTGAGGCGCCTTCGTCGCAGGCCGCGGCCGCCAAGGAGATGCTCCTGACGAGCCCGCCGCCCGAGAGCCGCATGTCGAGCTTGTTCTTCACCTTCACAGAGGAGCATCGGCGGATCCTGAACGAGCTAGTGCGACAGAATCCCAAGCTCATGTCCGGGACGTTCTCGCTTCTGGTTAAGAACCCCAAGGTTCTCGAGTTCGACAACAAGCGCAACTACTTCACACGCAGCGTCCACGCCAAGACGGGGCAGCAGCAGAGGCCGCAGTACCAGCCATTGCAACTTTCAGTCCGGCGGGATCAGGTGTTCCACGACTCGTTCAAGTCGCTCTACTTCAAGTCGGGTAACGAGATGAAGTTTGGCAAGCTCAACATCCGGTTCCACGGCGAGGAGGGCGTCGACGCGGGCGGCGTTACGCGCGAGTGGTTCCAGGTGCTCGCGCGGCAGATGTTCGACCCCAACTACGCGCTCTACATCCCCGTGTCGTCGGACCGCACGACGTTCCACCCCAACAAGCTCAGCGGGATCAACGACGAGCACCTGATGTTCTTCAAGTTCATCGGGCGCATCATCGGCAAGGCTCTGTACGAGGGCCGGCTGCTCGACTGCTACTTCAGCCGCGCGGTCTACAAGCGCATCCTTGGCAAGCCGGTGTCGGTCAAGGACATGGAGTCGTTCGATCCGGACTACTACAAGTCGCTCGTGTGGATGCTCGAGAACGACATCACGGACATTATCGTCGAGACCTTCTCGGTTGAGGATGACGAGTTTGGCGTGACCAAGGTGGTGGACCTCATCGAGAACGGGCGCAACGTGCCCGTCACGGAGGAGAACAAGCACGAGTATGTGCGGCTGATTGTGGAGCACAAGCTGCTCACCTCGGTCAAGGAGCAGATGGAGCACTTCTTGAAGGGTAAGTTAGCGTTTTCTGTGGCGGTGGGGTTGAAACTGTTGCTAACACATTTGTGCGTCGTTTAGGCTTCCATGACATCATCCCTGAGGATCTCATCGCCATCTTCACGGAGCAGGAGCTCGAGCTGCTCATCTCGGGCCTGCCGGACATTGACGTGGACGACTGGAAGTGCAACACCGAGTATCATAACTACACGGCGGCGTCGCAGCAGATCCAGTGGTTCTGGCGGGCTGTGCGCTCCTTCGACAAGGAGGAGCGGGCCAAGCTCCTCCAGTTTGTTACGGGCACGTCCAAGGTGCCTCTGAACGGGTTTAAGGAGCTGGAGGGCATGAATGGTGTCAACCGCTTCAACATTCACCGCGATCCGGGCAACAAGGACCGGCTTCCCAGCTCGCATACATGCTTCAACCGTGAGTTTTGTTCTCTCTCCGTTTTGGGTTTGATGGAGCACCCCGCTGACTTGTCCTCCAGAACTCGATCTCCCCGAGTACGAGAGCTACGACACTCTCCGCAGCCAGGTCCTCAAGGCCATCACAGCGGGAAGCGATTACTTTGGCTTTGCCTAAACGGCACAGCAAGAAGAATGCCTTGCAAATATGGAGGCATGCATGGTAGTGCGATGGGCTATGGCAGGGGGGAGGGCATAAATTGCCCGCCCTGCCTTGGCGGCCACGGGGTGGCATCGGTATGGGATGTACTGTTTTTGATTGCATTTGCAGGTCGGGTGGGGGGGGGAGGGAGACGGACAAGGCCGCAGTGCTTCATTCATGAAAGTGTAGATTTTCTGTTATTTTTTTGTTTTTGAGGAGCGGGTTTCGTCGTCGCCGGTCGGCTCGTCTATCTCTGTTTGGGGCTTGGGCCTTTGGCGGCAGTGGTGGGGGGGAAGCGAAGTGCAGGTCGCCTATCTCTTGCTGCTGCGCGGCTGGGGCCGGGCTGGAGGGGACGGCGCGGTGGATAGATAGGGCCCGCTGTGCGTTGCTGGGGGGTGGGTAGATAGGGCAATGCATTTGGTTTCATACAGTCTTGAGATGCTGATGATAGGTGGTGAAGGTGATGTGTGATGGTGTGGCACCTTCGGGAGGTACGATGTGTTCCTTGAATGTCCCCTCTGCTATATCTTGCTCCAAGTTGCCCCCAGTGTTGGTCCAACTTGATTGAGAGGCTTGCCCTCAACCACACACCAAGGAATCCAAGTTTATGATTCTTTTGAGAGCGCAGAACCGTTGCTCAAGAACTCGAGACGGGAGTCTTCTCAAAAAGAACGTCAATTCAAGACTGATGCTGGTTGGCCACAGCTCAGAGAGAGTTCCCATGTCTTGGCAAGATGGAACGGTGGGGCCTGCCCCTGTAAGCGCTGGCCCGTGCGCACAATCCTGGTCGGCCCTTGTCGTCGGCACGGTCCAACTTAGGGCCGAAAAATTTCACCCACATTTTCCAATATCGATCGCGCACCCTGATCCCGCCTTTGCACAACCGCTCGACAACGACCAACGACGAGGTAAGTCACATCCCAGGTGCGAATTGCCCTCCCCCGACGTCCCCAGCACACGATCATCATCGCCGAATTCGAGAACCTCGGTTTTTTCGATTGAAGATCTCGAAATCGCGAATCGCCCCGCCCACCGATCACCGTCGAATATCGTCACGAACTCGTGGTCGCTAACTCGAGCCTCCTCTGACAGACACAGTCAAGATGGGTATCTCTCGGGACTCTCGGCACAAGCGCGCCGCTACCGGTGCCAAGCGGGCGTAAGTTCCTCCCCTTCGAGTTTTCCTGTCGGGCGAGTTGGATTTTTTTGAGGTGGTGGTTGCTAACTTGGGTTTGCTTGCAGTTTCTACCGTATGTCATGACCTCCTCCCTCGATCGCATAATACATATACAATACAAAGCCCTTCGGAAACGAGGGCGCTCGAAGGTCCGCTTGGGAGGTTCCTGCGGCGGTCTGCCTTGTCCCTCTCGGGGATAAGCAGGCAACCGCGGGAACCGACCCCATGCGTTCTGAGCCTGTTAAACGCACTTAGAAATGGACACTGTTTCTGACAACTGCGTACAGGGAAGAAGAGAGCCTTCGAGGCGGGCCGCCAGCCTGCGAACACCCGTATCGGTGCCAAGCGCATCCACACCGTCCGCACCCGCGGCGGTAACCACAAGTACCGCGCCCTGCGTCTCGACTCTGGCAACTTCGCCTGGGCCTCCGAAGGCTGCACCCGCAAGACTCGCGTCATCGTTGTCGCCTGTACGTTCAACCACGCCTTACATCCCCGCTGGGATCATTGCTGACCGAGACAAATAGACCACCCTTCCAACAACGAGCTTGTCCGCACCAACACCCTGACCAAGTCCGCCGTCGTCCAGATCGACGCTGCTCCCTTCCGTCAGTGGTACGAGGCTCACTACGGCCAGCCCCTCGGCCGTCGTCGCCAGCAGAAGCAGGGCCAGGTCGTTGAGGAGGTCAAGAAGAGCAAGTCTGTCGAGAAGAAGCAGGCTGTCCGCTTCGCCGCCTCGGGCAAGGTCGAGTCCGCCATCGAGAAGCAGTTCGAGGCCGGTCGCCTGTACGCCGTCATCTCCAGCCGCCCCGGCCAGTCCGGCCGCTGCGACGGCTACATCCTCGAGGGTGAGGAGCTCGCCTTCTACCAGCGCAAGCTCCACAAATAAACGCTGGGCGCAGAAGGGAGTGGTGTGACGAAGAATGGGAGGAACGGGTCTGGACACGGGGCGCGCATCGGCGTTTTGCCTGGGTGTTGATGGGTCATTTCTGGTTGCTTTGCCGCCCGTCTCGTCGGCTTTTGGTGGCGCGGATATGAAAACGGCGGCCGTTGCGGCTTGATTTCCAGTTGCTTCGACCGGTAACAGGGCATGGCAGGGATATAGGGCAATGGAAAAAGAATACCACCACCATGAGAGCAGCATCCGAGCCGAGCCAATCGATCCAGACTTGATATCTCAGTGTCCCCGTGCCGTGGCAAGTGTTGGAGCGTGTTATCACGAGGGCAGCGACCCAATTCAAGGGTTACAGTGCGACGAGCTTGTGGGGAGGAACCATGTAGTCAAGACAATCAAGGTCAATAGTAAAGAGTTGGTAGCAATTGCAAAGACTTTATTTAGCTTGAATTGGTGATAAATGCCGGCGCCTTGGTTCCAAAACAAAAACCATTCCATGCATGCGATCCTGATGTGTGCCATTTGCTACTCCAGTCCCTCCCCCCATCTCCCCTCCCCTCCCAATGACTGCTGGCTGACCCCTTCCTCTCTGTTTGAATCACACTGAAACCTATCGTATACAGTTGCCGACTGACAATGTGGCTAGCTTGAACATACAGATTCCTTTCCCTACACATCTCCCTCCTTCCCTCGTACACTTGATGTTTTTTTTTTTTTTGGTTTTTTTTTTTTTCGTGGATGGTCGGTTGTAGGTGGTTGGTGGTGGCGGTTCCTCGAGGGGTGTGAAGATGCCTTGAGGGGTCGATTGACACTCAGCGATGGGGGCCGCCGGCTCGGGCACGTTGGTGTTGGCAGCACGGGTGTGAGGGGGCCGGAATGGATGCACCACGAGGGGTATCACCAACGTGCTTGCTTGCTGGCTTGTTTGCCTGCTGCACTTGTTGGCTCGGGAATGGGGCGGGTGGCGGGGGGGTAGAGAGGTCATCTCATTCCCGTTCCATGGCGTTTCATGCTCATTGGAACTGGCGCTTGAGGTCGGTCCACCGGCGGGTGAGGGTCTCGTGCTGCGAGTTGATCTGTGGTGGTCCGAGTCAGTGTCTGTCTATCCGGGGTGGTAAGGTTAGGGGGGGGGGGAGGGGAACATACCTCGGCATACAACATCTTGGTCTGCACCAGCTCCTCCTCGAGCTCCGACAAGTCCTTCTCGAGCTTCTGGTTCTCCTCATGGACCTTGCCGTTCCGCTTCATCAAGTCGTCCCGCTCGAGCTGCCACGCCGCCTCGATGTCGGCCGGCTGCTTCTCGATCACGATCCGCAGCTCCTGCACCTGGATCTTCAGCCCCTCGTTCACGTCGCGCAGCTCGTCGTTGTCGACCTTGGTGTGCACCAGCTCAGTGGCGAGTGACGCCTGCTCAGCATCCACCTGCTGCAGGCGCTCCTCGAGCTTGCGCATCCGGATCGCGTAGCTGGCGTTGCTGGCGCGGAGCGCCTCGAGCTCGGCCTCGCGCTCCTTCTCGGAACGTGTCTTCTCCTCCCACTCGACCTGGTACGCCTTGAGCATCTCGGGGGTGATCTTGACCTCACACGCGTCGCGCACGAGCTGGTCGGCGCGGTAGACCTCCTTGTCGATGCTGCTGCTGGAGCTGCCGAAGAAGCCGTTCTCGAGGATCGAGTTGGACGACGGGGTCGCGTCGATGTAGACGTCGAAGACGCGGTCCTTGAGGAAGGTCGTCAACTGGGCCATGTCGGTGATGGCGAGTAGGGCGGCCGCGTTCTTTTGCATGAGCACAGTGCCGAACTTGAGGATGGCGGACAGGCCCTCGGAAAGGATCAAGTCGTATATGCGCAAGACGAGCTGCAGCGGGAAGCGGTAGGCGAAGAGGGTGAGGAACCACTGGGTAGCGTAGAGGTGGGGGGAGATGTGGCGCCTCCGGAGGTGGCAGTAGAGGGCGGGCTCGAGGTCCTCGAGCAAGCGTTCAAATTGGTATAGGTGCAGGTGGAGGCCGGGCATGTCCTGGATGAAGAGATCCCGGAGGTGGTACTGGTTCATTAACCGGACGAGCAAGCAAAAAGCTTCCTCCTCGGGCATCTGTGTGAAAGAGGTTGGTTAGCAGGCGCATCCTACCGGCACCATCGAGGCAAGCACAACTCACATTGAAAAGCAGGGGCATGGCAAGAAAGTTCATGCCTTGCGCATAGCCCACACCCTCATCGAACAGGGCATACGCCTTGCACACGCCAAAAAGACCCTCCTGGAGCCCTTGGGCAGCGGCATACTTGGAAAAGCTGGTCCGAGCACCGAGATCTCTCCTGATGGTCTTCTCGAGCTTCTGAAGCATGGCGAGGTCTTCCTTCTCCTTCTTCTGGCGCTCCGCTGTGGCAACAGCATGTGCTTTCTTCATGGACTCGGAGTCCTTCTCGGTCGGCGATGGCGCACCGTTCAAGCCCGACTCCCCAGAGCGGACCGACGAGGCAGACGACGAGGCGCTACCGTTCAGGGCATGGGGTGATACGCTACCGCTCTGCCTGTCCTTGTCCTTCTTTTCCTTATCGGTTCCCCTGACGACCAGCTCGCGGTAGACAGCCTCGAGCTCCTCGTTCTTGCTTTGGGCCAGGACCTGCCAGATGACGCCGCGGATGGCGTGCGGGATGCCGGTCGCGATCGCCTTGTTCAGCTCCTCGGGGCTGGTGCGGGCGACGGCGGCGGGGCCTTCGTAGACGACGGATTGCCAGAGATCCCAGTCCACCGGGGCATCGACGAGGGACGAAGGGCCGGCGGCGACGCCAGAAGCAGTGCCCGGAGCGAGGCTGTTTTTCAGGTTCGGCGGCAGCGGGGACACTGGGGGCTGCACCGCCAGAGTAGCCTCTCCACCCTCAGTTGCTCCTGGTGCCACAGCCTTCTCATCTTCGCCAGGGGCGGCAGCCTCTCCCCTCATCCTGATCTGCTTGAAACGGTCCTTCAAGCTGTTCCGCAGCCGGGCCTCCCCTCCCTCCTCGTCCTTCTCCTCCTCCAGTTTGCTCAGCATCATCTCTGGATTGCTGGTCATGGTAGCGACCGAGCTCGCAGTGTTTCTCCTGGACGAAGTGGTAGGTTGTACGACGGGGGGCTCTTTGGGAGTGCTCCGCGAGAGCCAGGAGAATGGGCTGTTGAATTTCCTGCCAGTAGCGGCGGGGGCTGGGGCAGGTGCCGGAGCGGGGGGTGGAGCTACAGCAGCGGCGGGCGGGCTCTTTGAACGGGAGTCTGTCGGGGGCGGGGACCACGGCATGGGCGGGA
>FTEL01003774.1_pt1 | contig 20596 bp, 20 predicted proteins | sample 1658911 | NCBI WGS metagenome assembly FTEL01 (sample SAMEA3914869, study PRJEB12502) | metagenome | biome: forest; material: soil | place: USA | collected 2012-03-12 | depth 0.1 m
GGTGGTGGGAGCGGGCGGGAGGGGAACGGCTTCGTTCGAGGTGTCACTGTCGCGATCGTTTTTCGCTGTCGTGCTCGTTGTCGTTACAGTCGTTCGTTGTCGCCCTCGGTCGGAGGCGGTGGGTAGGGGGAGAGGGAGCGAAGGGTGGTTGCTGACCGGTCAGCAGGTGAGGCGGCGGGATGTGCGGGACCGGTGTGCTGCGGTGGTCGGCTGGTGGGTGCTGTGTGCCTCGGTGGACTCGGGAAAAGAAGACGAGTTTACGGAGCAATGGCGAAGAAAAAGAGGGACCAAGAGATCACCACATGGCAGCCTGCAGCCAACTGCTGTTTCACCGCGATTAGAAAAACAGGCACGGTTGGGGCCTGTGTGCGCGACCTTGCGGCGGGGAGTCGCAGGGTCGCAGGAGTCGCAGCTTGATGTTTTTAAGGGGGGGCCTCCAGAGACAGCAACCCGGAATGGAATCCCAGAAATGCGCGAATGGCCAGGGTCGAGACGTCTTACGCCGCACCCAGTGCCGCGTACCCATCGGCCAACGCCAAGCGAACGAGGCTGAGTGGCGATCCCCGGCGTTGGGCCCTCTGATTCGTCTGATGCCCGCATGTGCTCGCAGCTGCAGGGCTGAGCCCCACTTAGCCAGCGCCTTGTGGGGCATCACTGTCGCGCAGCTGGCTTCTGTGTCGTGATCCAGAAGGAGCAGGAGATTCCATGCTCTCACTTTTCGCACGACAGATTTCTGGAGATGCAACATATCACATTTGCTGCCAGACATTGTATATTAGAATATTAGAAGAGAGTTGCAACCAGCAAGCAAAACTAGCTGTTGGTAAATTTTGACAAGGAGTAAAGGAAATAAAAAGTTAGCACTCGGGCGCGTCAATCCGTCAATGCCAGACAGGCAGCCCAGCGGATGACGAGCCCTGCAGGCGCTTGGCCTCTCCTGGCGCGCTCCCCTGGTCGACCCCTCGAACCCCCCGGCCTTGGCAGGCCAGAAGTCGCTACGTAACCAAAAACCCACAGCTAAAATTCCCATGATCCGATCCAGCGACCATCGGATGACAATGACCCGATAAGTCTGCTGCCCGGAACTGCCGCCACCCGTCCGCCGCCAGAGCAGAGCCGCACTACAAGAATGCTGATTTGACCCGCGGCGCGCTCCCGACGACGCTTCTCTGGACGACACGTCTCACTGCGCGCGCGACTCCATTGCGCCCATCTTCCCCTTTCTTTTCTCCCGCTTCCCCTTCGCGACGACCGCCACCGCGACCACAACCAAGATGACGACGACCGACACCCTCAAGGCCCTCCTCGAGGCCGCCCTCACCCCGTCACCCACCGTCATCTCCATCGGCCTGGCCATCGTCCTCCTCTTCCCCATCATCCTCCACTTCATCTTCTCCGCCACCACCCCCTACACCACCCTCCCCTCCGTCCTCCTGGTCGGCCCCTCAGGCGCAGGCAAGACCGCCTTGCTCACCCTCTTCGAGCGCGGCCCCCTCGCCGACCCCGACAGCTCCTCCTCCGAGAAACTCACCCCCGTCGCCAAAACCCACACTTCCCAAGTCCCCGCGACCATCGAGCTCGCCGTCTCCACCGATCCCGCCTCGTCCTCCTACCGCGCCGACCTCGACGCCGCAGGTGCAACAGCCAAGAAATTCCTCCTCGTCGACACCCCCGGCCACCCCAAACTCCGCGGCCACGCCCTCGCCCACCTGTCCTCCGCCACCCCCACCATCCCTTCCACAACCTCCTCCTCCTCCGCCGCCCCGACCCAATCAAAACTCAAAGCCCTCATCTTCCTCGTCGACGCCGCGGCCCTCGCGGACCCGGACTCCGGCGCGCTCTCCTCCACCGCCTCCTACCTCTACGACGTGCTCCTCGCCCTGCAGCAGCGCTTCCACCGGCGCTCCGGCTCGCGCGCGCCCGCCAGCGTCCCCGTCCTCGTCGCCGCCAACAAGTCCGACCTGTTCACCGCGCTGCCGGCGGCGCTCGTGCGCAGCCAGCTTGAGGCGGAACTGGGCAGGATCAGGAAGTCGAGGAGTAAGGGGCTGTTGGATAGCGGGGTGGGGGCGGATGATGTGGATAATGCGGGGGGTGCGGGCGGGGAGGAGGCGGATGGGTGGTTGGGCGGGTATGGGACGGAGAAGTTTGGGTTTAAGGAGATGATGGAGTTTGATGTGGAGGTGGAGGTGCTTGGGGGGAATGTGCTTGGGGAGGGGCCAGGGGCTGAGAAGTGGTGGAAGTGGATTGGGGAGAGGGTGTAAGCGGTGTGGGAGAGGGGGGAAATGGAGGTTGCTTTATGAAGCGAAGGGTAGTCCTAATAGCTTGTAGAAGCGTGAGGTGGTGGTTGCGTGGTTGAGAATGATGACTGTTTTTGTATGATGAAGATATGGGTATAAATGATGCTGGATTATCTCTCCGTCTGTCGTCCATGTGCTCGTTGAAGCCACTCTGTCTGTCTGTCTGTCTAGGTACCGGATATCCATGCCCATCTGTCCGTCTGTCTGTCTAAACAGCCGTGTTGCCCAACCCCCCCGATCCAACCCGAGCCTAACCACAGAACGTTGAGTCTTGGTTGCCCCGTAAATGCTCCCAACCAAACCAAAACAAGAAAACATCATGACATCCTAAAACGCCCTCCCAAACATCCAAGGTTTATGCCTTCTGCCTAACCATCCAACTCAACAAATCCACCTTCGTAACCACGGCCACAGGCTTCGCCCCCTCCCCGCCCTTCTCCGTCACAACCGCGGCGCTGTTCCACTCCAAAAACCTGCTCAGCGCCCCCAGCGGCGTATCCAACGTGATCTCCACAAACTTCCTCTTCTTATCCTTCAGGTCCACGCCAAACCGCCTCGGATCCGTCACCACCTCGTCAATGCGGCTGAAGTCGAACATGACGTCCCGGACTTCCGTCGCGGGCGTCGCACGCCCGCGGGAGATGTAGCTGAGCAGGTTGCCCAGGGTTACGAGGCCTGCCAGGCGGCCGCCGGTGGGAGTTAGGACCGGGAGTTGGTCGAAGCCCTTGTCGCGCATGGTCTCGATTGCTTCGGAGCAGGCGGAGGTGGTGAGCACCGACGTGACGGGCTTGAGGCGCAGGGCGCGGATGGTGAAGCCGGCGTAGGGGTCTGCGGGGGTGGGGGCGGTGGGATTGGCTGGGGTGGCGGTATCCGCGTCCGTGGGGAGGAGGTTGTTGGCGGCGAGCCAGTCGTCGTCGGCGAACTTGGAGAGGTACGAGCGGATGCTGTCCGGGAGGACGACGACGACCACGTCGCCCTTGCCGAGGTTGAAGTCCTTGACCGCGCGGAGCATGGCGGCCATGGCGGAGCCCGAGCTGCCGCCGACGAGGAGGCCCTCCTCGGCGATGAGCCGGCGCGCGAGCTGGAAGGACTCGCGGTCATCCGTCTTGTACCATTTGTCGATGACGGCGCGGTCGAGGACGTCGGGGACGAAGTCGTAACCGATGCCTTCGACTTTGTAGGGGATGTTGGCTTTTTCTTCGTTGAGGGATTCGGGGAGGGCGAGGATGCTGCCGAAGGGGTCCGCGGCGATGACTTTGATGCTGGGGTCGTGCTTCTTGAGTCCCTTGGAGATGCCGCTGATGGTGCCGCCCGTGCCAGCGCCGGCCACGACGGCGGTGATCTTGCCGCCGGTCTGTTCCCAGATCTCCTCGGCCGTGCCGAACTCGTGCGCGAGCGGGTTGTTCTCGTTGGTGTACTGGTCGAGGATGTGCGAGTTGGGGATCTCCTTGAGGAGGCGCTTGGCGACGCCGATGTGGCTCTCGGGGGAGTCCCAGGCGGCCTGGGTCGGCGTGCGGATGATGGTGGCGCCGAGCGCGCGGAGGACAGACACCTTCTCGGCCGACATCTTTTCGGGGAGCGTGATGATGGTCTTGTAGCCCTTGATGGCGCCGACCAGGGCAAGGCCAATGCCACTGCTGAGGTCAGCACGTCGAAACATCGATCTCTAGAGAGCAATGACAACTCACGTATTGCCGCTGGTCGGCTCGATCAGAGTGTCGCCGGGCTTGATCCGGCCGCTCTTCTCGGCCTCCTCAATCATGCGCAGAGCTATCCTGTCCTTGACGCTCCCGCCGGCATTGAACAGCTCGACCTTGGCGTACACCTCGGCCTCGATGCCGAGCGACTGGGGGACCTTGTTGAGGCGCACGAGCGGCGTGTTGCCGATCAGCTCCGTGGCCGACAGCTTGAGCTCGGCGGGCTTGGGCGCCGCAGCGTGGCCGTTCGCACTCGCCATCGTATGATGTCTCGGTGTTTCGCTTGCGGTTCTTGGCTCGAGCGGGGCTGCAATTGCGCGGCTGTTGGGTCTGTTGGTGGTCGTCGAGCGCGATGAGGTTGGTGATGCAAATCGCAACGTCTAAAGATTGTCCAGACGAGGTCTCAGAGGTTAAATGGCGTTCTCGCCTCTGACAATGGCGAAATACGGACAAAGTGAGGAGATGGGATGGTGGGGGAGAAAGCGCGTGGAATGTGGGATGCGGGTGGGATGTTGGCCAGTCGTGACACACAGAACCTCAGCCGACGGTATGCGCCACCCACGCGCCGCTCGCGGCATTCAACCCCCAAGACCGCCAGCCCCCAATCGCCGTGCCCCAAAACGCCCAAAAATGCCACAGTCTGCGGGCTCTCGTTTGCAAATCTGCAAGGGGCCCGCCCAACGGGCCAGAACCGACCGCCAGCAGGGGTCCTTTTTTCTGCCGAACATCACTGCCTGATCAGGAAGCGCTGGCGACCAGAGGACAGCTGAAGATCGATCTCGCACAGATCTGATCTAACCATTTGTGTTCCGCATCGCGTTTGCCCCGACGACATCTCGCAATCGTTCGATTCCCATGGGAAAACTCTTGGTATTCTCCACCGTTTGCCGTCTCGTCAAGCTTAACCGACCGCCTCGCCTGCATCTCAACTGCCGACGACCATCACCCGCGACGCGGACGGAAACGCGCTGGATGCGGCATCTGGGGGATTCTCGACGATCGGCGATGGGTCCACAAGAGCTGTTTTCTCATCACTGCTTTCTTCCTCGTCGACGATAACACGGATGCGGTGTCACAACCGTCACGATGCCGCCGCCACCGAACGCGGCTGCTCAACACCACCCTGTGCAACCCTGCCCCGGCATGCCACGCGCGCGCGCCGCCTCCCGGAGCTGCAGGCAGGGGCTGGAATGTGGTCAAATCTGGGGGCCCTTCCTTGCATACAGCTCGGTACCGGCAGCTGGCGCAGGGTACCTGACGTCATCGGGTCAATGTCTCAGGCTGGTGGCTTGCCTCGACGGCCGCCGGGAGACCTCCCCGGGTATCAGGATCAGGCCCACAGCTCGGGCATCCCAACCTTAAACCGATCTGCGGGCATGGCATGGGGACCGAGACGGCCTGGGCCGCGCTGTCATCATGCGGGAGCTGGGGTGGTTAAAGGTTCTCCGCTCGGCAGTGGCGTCTGTGGTTGTTGTTGGTCTCCGAGCTCGCTCCGGCCCCTGTTTCTTCGTGTCCCGTTCAGTATCACTCTCATGGAGCCCCCCAGCTGACTCCACAAGCCTCTGAAGGACGCAGGCCGGTGAGAATTGGGATCGGTGGGAGAGATGAGATGGGTGTGGTGGCTTGTAGGTGAGTAGGTGAGTCCTCGATCCTTCAGTGTTGCCATGGGTAACCGAGAGCGACTGGTGTTTACTATGCTTTTCGAAGCTGGTATCCTTCCTTGTTGACATCCAGTAACGGGCCCAGTTGGCTTGTCCAAACAGACCGGACACTCATCAAACACTCTCCTGGGACTGAAACTCAAGCAAGCGCTCTCATCCCATCTCCCAAGTCAACGGAGGTCAAGAGTGTTCGGAGATAGACTGATCGCTCTCCGCACCACCACAACGATGAGCATGGACAACTATCCCGCCAGTTTCAGTACTGCAGGTGGGGGACATAGCAGACGCCAAGCATGTGAAGGTCCCCGTCAACCAACCCGGGATGCCCTGGTCGCCGCAGAGAAGGGGGCCAACTCAGCTTCATGCGTCCCATCACTCCTCCCATCAAGCGAGCGGAACTTTGAGATAACCGGCCGCTGCGAGACCAACAAACATTTTCTGGCCCTTCTCACGAAGGGAATGGTTGTCTGGGTCTGTGGCTTCCGGCTGGGTCCAAGCTCGAGGAGGCGCTTGGCCAATTCATGCGGGGCATGCTTCAAAAGTCCAGAACCTCTGCCTAACCGAATCAGAGGAAGCTGAACCCGATAACGAGTCTGGCGGTCTGGGGAGCTGGTCCGTTAGGTAATGCCTCATCCGTCCCCCGTGCTGCAGCTTCACCGAGTCCATTGGAGGGGAGAGCGAGGAACTGGAGGCTGACAATGCCCTCCCTCCACGCCTCGCCTGCCACGACTCTCTGAAGCTGCCCGCCTGTCTGCCTCCCACCTCCCCCACCCCACTCTGCCCAGCCCCTCGCGACAGCCTTACCGTCCACGGTCGAGACGCAGATCACGGGCGATTTGTTTTGGCGCCTCTCGGATTGGGCCCGGGTCGCCGGGGTCGAGCAGCCGCGAGATCGATGGCCGGCCGCTAGCTGGCGCACTAATGGCGCTCGGAAGGGCGGTAAACGCAGTTGGTTCTTCCCCAGCGTCGCATTGCATGGGGGTGCGGCGATGCGGTGCAACGTCGTTGGGGGCGGCGGCCAGGCGGTCGTTCTCGCCTGCGAGCCCACTAAATCCACCGAGTGGGGTCGTCGCCCACGACATGGACATGGGGCGTCCAAAACCCCCCACCGCCAGGGCACCATCCACCACTCACACACACCGGGCACCACCACTGGACCTCTCTCTGCCTGCGTCCTGCGCCTGCCATTCCCACACAACAAGCCACGCAACGCACACCTCCCGCCCGCCCGCAATCTGCAACAGGTCTGCCACTCCGTGTGGAGGTGCAGTCGTTAAGAGACTTGATCCATGTCCCCTGCTTGTTATTTTCTCGCCTTGCAATTCTTCAAAGCAACGGGCTTGGTCCGTCTTGAGCCTGGCCGGAATGCAACGTCCGAACCGTCGAAGGGGACTTCGTGTACTTGGTCAAGCTGTGCCACCGACCTGCAGCAGCAGCAGGAGAGACCCCTCCGTCTCCCACCGCCGGCAGGCCAATCCCGCGGTGGTGCATCAGTGCTTTGCCGATGCGTCCCTGATTATTGTTTTGTCAGGATTCCTGCATGCTGACAGGCAGGCTTCGCTCCCGCAGCGTGCTCACTCCACCTCGGACCGGCAAGGCAACGCAAGGCAACCGCAGCACAGCAGAACCCACCACCCGGATGAGAAGGCATTGGATTTGCATTTTTTTTTTCCTCCATCTCTTCTCCCCTCCCAGGTTCACGGCTTGCCTCCCCTCGGATGGACCGGTGTGTGTGTTACAGATCTCGAAGCTGTCCAGGGGTGTCTTGTCCTTTTCGTCGTGTAAGTGTGGCATGGCATCCCTGCCTCTCTCCTGCGTCAACCGAACCCCACCACACCGACCACCAACACCGAGGTTTCCCTTTCCAAACGCACGTTTAACCGAAGTCCACCCACTCACATGCAGGGTGCGCGTTGTGGTGTGTGGGATGGATTCGAAGTGCGGGTTTTTTATTATCTTTTCTTCCAAATATCCATTCCCAAGGCAGAAAAGTCCAGGACGGCAGCAGCCAATCACCTGCCGGTCATTCGCGGGGTGCCATTGGGGGGGGAGTCCTCGCGTGGCACGGCCAGGGCCCGGCTCCTGATTCCTGCCCCCCTTTTCTCACGCACACGCCAGGCGGGACCCGGCAGGAAAGGAAAGACGCGTGGTACTTGCGTCCGTTGTTGCTGCGGAGTGCTCCGTTGAAGAGCGAGAGGAATTTGTTCCCGCTTGGCGCTTGGGGCTTGCTTCAATGGGTGGAGGGGCTGTTCCGCGATGCCATGGAGCCGCTCTCAACCCCTCCCTGCCTAACTTACCCCCCTCCCCCCCGGTCAACCTGCAACCCCCCTTGCCTTTGCCTGATTGCCCGCGTGCAGATGCGATATGGGCCCATCGAGACTGGCCGGGAAGACGGGGATCTGATGCCCTGGGCCAAGCGGCGGGAGGGATGGAACCAACGTGCCGCGTCAGGGGTCCAGTGTGTTTCCGGGGCGATGCGGTTGCGTGGTGGGTTGGCAGGCCGGCGGGGAGGACACGAGGTGGGAACTGGCGAGGTGGGAGGCGGGAGGTGGGCGGCAACGTGTTGTATATGAATGGAGGGGCGCCGTCTGGTTCTGACCGTGGCTGCCTTCCTCTTCTGGTCCTTTAGACTTGCCCTTTTCCTCCTTCTTGAAGATACCCATATCGTTGTCCAAACCCCTCCATCACCCCACCAAGCCACCAACCACAGCAGACATCATGGCCGCCGCCGACACCCAGAACCCCCCCGCCGAGGAGGCTGCCGCCCCCGGCCTGCCCGACTACGTCCTCGATGAGGATGCCGTGCTGAAGGATGCCGCCGCCAACTGGCGCCACGGCCGGGCGCCCGACTACAGCAAGACCCGCAAGATCTACTCCGAGAGTAAGCCCAGCTCCAAGCCTCACCCCACGTGTCCTCCCCACCACCCCCTCCACGGCACCCCGCTAACCCTTCCCCTCCAACAGCCAAGCGCATGAACCACCAAGCCCAATCCCTGCCCGACCTGGTCGAGAAGCTGGTCAAGAACTGGGAGATCGAGGCGAGCTACAAGACGGACCTCAAGGACTGGCGGACGATCGACCAGGCGTCGTACACCTTCTCGGTCAACGGCGGCCCCCCCCAGACGGGCGAGCACATGCTCAACGTGGGCACGTACAACGCGCTCGTCGAGCCCAACGAGTACTACTGCCCGATGCGGTCGACGTTCGACGCGTCGCACAAGACGTTCAAGCGCATGATGCCGACCTTCGCGTGGGAGGTGCTCGAGGTGTACGCCGGCCCGCCCAAGGTCGCGTTCCGCTGGCGCCACTGGGGGACGATGAAGGAGGATTATACTGGGATTAACAAGTGAGTCTTGCGTTCTTGCGGTTCACCGTTCTTTTTGAGTGGTCCACCGTTTCTTTTCTGAGTGGACGCTGACTCGCTGCTGCAGCAAGGGGGAAAAGGTCACGATCAAGGCGCACGGCGGGCCGATCGACATCGAGGGCGTCGTGGTGGCCGAGGTCAACGACAAGCTGCAGCTCAAGTCGGTCGAGGTCTTCTTCGACCCCATGGGCATGTTCCGGCAGATGGCGCCCGACGGCGAGACGGGCGTCACCAAGGTCAAGGCTGAGGAGTAAAGCGCTGCGGGGAGAGGATAATTTGGTGTTAATGCGATGAATGAATGATATCTTTGTGATCATGAACCTCGCGCCTCTTCCTTCCGAAGTTGAAAATGCCTTTGAGCTGCCCCGCGTGTCTGCCTGCGGGCGTGGCTGAGTGCACCGCCAATGATTCGTTGGGAAGGACAGAAGTTGTGGTGCTCCTGCAGTTCTGGCTGGCGAGGTGCATGCCTTCATCAAGCCTTGCAGCGGGGGCTGAGCCCCTCCCCCTCCTTGGTTTGGGCACCTCCGGCCCATCCTCAACTCTCTCCTTGGAAGGGGGAAGAGCATCCAAGCCCGCACTTTTGCCTTCTCCAAACTCGACCGAGAGGCGAGGGAAAATTCTTGCATCCCATAAACCATCTTTCAATCCTGCCTCACTCCTCCGGTGTCGTCGTGGTGCCAATTTCCCGAGTCGAACATTACTCCACGATGGAGCTAGGGTCGATCGCCGCGGCGGCCCAGTTCCTCGACCTGGGGTGCCGCAGCTTGTTCGGCATCTACCGCTTCGTCAAGGACCTCAAGGATGTCCCCGCCGACCTCCTCCAGACCCTCCAGGACTTGGAACGTGTCGCAAGCTTCATGACCGATTTGCAAGACGAGATCAACACCGACGGCCAGCGCCTTCGCACACTCAGCCCCACGCAGCTTGACCGTACAACTCAAATCCTCGACACGACTGGAGATGTTTTCCGCGAGTTGGAGACACTACTTGCACCGTGCCGCCCCGCTGCTTCCTCCTCGCGGACGAGCAAGGTGTGGCGTGCATTCGTCTCAATCAAGCGAGAACGCGACATCGTCAAGAAGTGCGAGCGGCTTGAACGACTAAAACACGACTTGAACCGCGAACTCCAAAACTGCGAGCTGACGCTGTTGTCGTCGATGAAGTGAGCCTCGACTGCGTGTTGCACCTCTCTCGTGCCTCCGAGCTAATATCTTGAACCAAAGGACCGATCTGGCATCCGTCTCGGTTACCTTGCAAGACACAACCGCGTCACTTTCTGTTTTGGGGAGCCAGCTCTCATCAGTCACTATCTCACTTCAAGGCATTCGTCACGATCTTGCCCAAAGCAACAGCGCTACTTCCGCATCCCCTCAGGTGATGGAAGCTACCCCAGGCCAGGAATCCCCAGGACAAAACCGAGTCCCGACCACCGACCAGATGATTGCCGAGCTCCACAGATACTTGGTGCTCGGCGAATGTCTCGCAACAACTCAGTCAAGGCTACCGACTGCAACGAGCCGTGAACAAGCGTCTGTTGTGAGTCACTAATATAGGACTCTCCCTGACCGCTCATTGCTTACACTCGTCTATACAGCTCACCACTTCCGTAACTCGGCTCGTCAAGTACCCTCAAGATCTGGAATCCGCCCTCAATCACCATACCGACCACCATGACACTTCCGCATCCTTTGCCACACCCTGGCCGGGCGAAGATGGAGGTTGTCGATGCCCTAAATTCGGCAGACGGACAAAACAGCGAAGCTTCCGCCTGGGCCCATTCAAATATGTCACTTCCGTCAGCCAAAGGCATTTCACAAGCTGCCCATTGTCATCAGAACCCGCCTGCCAGAAATCGCAGTCTTTGGCATTTCCTACTTTGCCCTTCCTTGCGGGAACTGTCGAACTCCTCTCATCGTTTTATGCCAGCCAAAGCCTTGCTTGCCTTACCATCAGGTATCACCCGACCACCAGTCGAGATTCTTCGCCCGCCTTCGCCGCGTTCGACAATCTACTTGGCAAACCTGATATCAGTTTGTTTTCACTTGTCATCGGTACCCGGGGTGTACTCAATATTCACCCCAGAGGACAAAAGCCCGATGCCCTTCAGCTGGGGTTGCAAGATCTTCCCACAACATTGGACAGGCTGTTCTTGTCTGGAGAAGCCCTTCCAAACGCAAAAGACGAATGTGGCAGCAGTCTCCTCATGGTAGGTCCGCCAACCTCCTCGTCCCCTTTGATCAGCCCTTGACTCACGGCCTTCTGGGAACTTTTATACGTCTGCCAATTTGTCTCTGGCACCTCAGCATTATCCCCGGGGTTCTTCAGTCTTGTTGAGAAGGTCTCCGCACGCTTGATCAGCTCCGGGGTTGACTTGTCGTCCTCCGCCACCCTTGGGTACCGATATTCTCCAACCAACACCAACGTTTTCAAAAGGGAGGGAACCATGACGATTGCAGACGCGGCCTTCTCTGCGCTGGTCATGCAGGCAAAACCTTGCGGGTCGCTCAGTCCCGAATTTTGCATCTATAGGAGACTTATTTCGGCAGTTGGACTCGAGTTTAATCGAGAAAAACTACAGGACGTGTCGTCCTGCCCGGGAGAGATCATTCCCTATAAATCCGCATGCCTCGACTTCCTCCTCAGCGCACACCAGCAAGATTTATGTGAGCAGACTCTCTGGCTGACGTCAGCAGAAGTGTTACTGACAGCGGTATTCCCACAATGTCCTTGGTAGCTACGGATTTGACACCCCTCCATTTCGCAATCTTATCCCGCTCAGCCTCGCAGGTCCGGAAATACTTGCTACAGACTCCCGTCGTAGCGGCAACAAATGCCGTCTTGACGCCCGTTGAATGCTGCCTGGGCTGGCCGGAAGGCTTTCCGTTACTGGCCATGGCTGGATACTCCGCCATCACGGCGGTTCAACTAGCAATCACTCGCCAGGACGTGGCTTCCGTGGGGCATATTCTCGCCGCCCGCTTTCCGTTGTTCGTGGACGGGACATGGGGCCGTGCAAACTCGGACCATTGGTGGGGGGCAAAGGGCAGCATGTTGAACGCAACACTTTGCCCCCACTGTCAATCAACATGGGATCGGTCACGGTGCCAGTCGCAAACTGAATTGTGCTCCTGCTCGATTTACGGCCATCAGGAGACCAATTCCCAAGCGAGACAAGACATCAGGAATCTAATCATTGAGGCGGTTGGGGAGCGACGTGCTCGGCTTACTGGACTTGCGTTGCAAAGCCTCTCGTCCCAGACACTTGATGAGCTCGGTATTCGTGGTTCCGGCCGTCCTCTCGACATGGAGGCGTTTGCAGCATACACAGCACTTCAGCACGCAGGTGTCGCCGTGCCCGAGTCCTTATATCCTGGTCGGCAAGCTCTTCTGCTGTCATTCAACCCTTGGTGTGCTTCTGGTGGTTTCTCCCTGGCACAGAAGCTGTTCGACACCGGATTTTGCGAGGTCAACGTCTCATTCGGCAACTTCACTCCCTTGACTCGACTGTTCAACCAACCTGCGATGGGTGGTCAGAAAGCGGCTGTCATTCGTTGGTACCTCGAGCAAGGAGCTAGCCCGACCTTTGCCGACCCAGGAATGCTCCCGAACTTTTTGTTCTACTTGGCAACCGTATACGACCGTTCGTCTCTTTACGAAGATGCACCCCATGCCAGATTGGCCATCTGCAGCCACCTCAAGCAAGAAATGAAGTTTGTGGTGGCCCGTCGGCAAATGAGGACAAACTCAGCCATGATACAACTGGTTTCCCAGTTCTGTGACCCGCTACAGAGGGATGCCTGCCGTTGCCCGTGCTCTTACGGTGGTTGTCTGCCTCTGCACAAATTCAAGAGTGCGGTTGATATCCTGGACGCCCCAGCCGATCCGGACCTCGAGATCCGAGATGATGTGAGGAGATTCGGCTGGCTGCCGCATCGTTGGGATGGCTTGTCCGACACCGTCCGAGCCTGGATGCAAGACTGCTGCCTTGGGAAAAACCAGAAACGGGAATACCTGCGAGATGCTTGCCGTCTTGAGGTCTTTACGCGTCTCGGGATGGCTCACCTATGCTGCGTTTTCGGATGCGCGCGCTCTGACCACGACTCTTTTCCGTCCCGACAGGAGAGGGACCCGGAGACTGTCCAAGAACTCGAGGCCGAGGACGTTGAATTGCGGGAGCAACTCGAGTTAATCATGGAAGCATACGACAAGGCCTTAGTAAAGTACAGGGGCACGTTGGATGAGTTCTGGGAATGGTGGTGGGGGACCCTAGAGCCAGTGCTGCCGGAGATCCCCTCACGACAGCGACGGCGGACATTTGGGGATTATTCCCTGAATTCTACCTGTTGTCAGATCAGCCGGCGTGAGAAAACCGACCATGATTGGGACTTTTACTGGCCTGAGGAAGAAACGAAGAGTGATGGCGAGGAGGGGGAAGATGAGAATCAAGATAATGGCATCCAGGGGGGTCGGAGGATGGACTTCATCGATGAGATCAGGGAGTACTTTGCCAACATTCTCTCCCAAGCGAGTCTTGGGAGGATGGCACACGAGCACCTCCCTTAGCTGAGCCGGCTGTTCTCGATGCTGCCGGCGGCGCTGAACCAGGCATCGTGGATGCAGCTGCAAGAGATTGACGAACGCCATAGAAAGGTTGACTTGCGACGAGAGGGAGGCAAATGAGGAGTGAAGACGGCTGAACACGCCATGGGTTGCTGTTTCTGCCCGATGAAGTTCTCGCGCGGGGTGTCGATGGTGTCATCTGGCTGAGCGGTGGCGAGCGGGAGGCTATCGCTCCTCGCTTCATTGCAACATCACCTCAAGCGATTGCTCAACCGCTGTATTTTCCTGGCACGCCCGGGCCTAAGCAGCGGTTCGGTGGCCGGCAGGACTGTCGAGGCGCCTGCTCAGGGGTTCCCACCTCGGCCAACCACTCGCGCGGGCGGAGCGGCGTGGCCATCATCTCATCGGCGCAGAAATCACGACACACCACTCACATCACCCGCAACCCCGGGGCTGGTCCCACCGGCCCCCACGCCTCCGAAACATTGGCATCGGGTTTAAGCAACGACAAGCAACGACAAGCAGAGACAAGGCGCGTCAAGCAACGGCACGCCGGGGCCGAGCCGGGGGAAACGCAAAGTCAACCCCATGCTTTGCGGGGTCCTGTCCGTTCGGTGGAACCCATCCTGATGGAATAGCGCCCGGCGGGTGCTTCTTCCTTGGGACTGGGACGCTCGTTCCGGCAGGTATTCGCCATCACGCAATATATAGATGGATGCCAGAATGTGTCGCGGGATCGAGATGGGGTTCCGCAACCGGACAGCACGGCAGTCGACGCGCTCGCATAAGTTGGCCCTCCCGCCGCCGCTGGTACGACGTCGGGCCCAGCTGTCACCCTCATCTCTGCTCCCCAGGTCAGCTGCCATCGAGGTCCCAAGTCGACACTCTCGCAGATCAGAGCGCCATGGCTTCCCCCCCGAAGGTCGGCTCGACCAGCGTCGTGCTGGCGGGCGACTACGACAAGCAGCCCGCCGTCGCGGTCGACAGCAAGGACTTTGCCGCCATCGACGAGACCTCCACGAGCGAGGACGCCGCGTCCGAGCAGGAGTTTGACGCCCTCAAGAAGAACCCGTTTCTCGACCCGGACGTCGCGGAGCACTGGCGCCAGGTGTACGAAGACGCCGAGTACGAGTGCCGCCATGTGTTTGACCCACACCTGACGTGGACAGAGGAGGAGGAAAAGGTCGTGATCCGCAAGCTGGACTGGCGGGCGTGCGCCTGGGCGGTGAGTCCTCCCCGCCTCCCCCTGGCCAGCGAGCATTGGGCTTGGAGGAATGTTTCGTTGTAGGAGCGTGACTGACGGGTGTTTGTGTGGGCAGTGCGTCATGTTCTTCGCTCTCCAGGTCGACCGCGGCAATCTCCAGCAGGCGCTGGCCGACAACCTGCTTGACGACCTCGGAATGAACACCAACGGTATGTCCAGATACGCGTGCCTGGGCTGCCTCCTCTACCCATAGCGTTGCTAACACTACCCCAGACTACAACCACGGCAACGTCGTCTTCCTCGTCTGCTTCCTCCTCGCCGAGCTGCCGTCTCAGCTGGTCTCCAAGAAGTTGGGGCCGGATAGGTGGATTCCGATGCAGATTGTCTTGTGGTCGGTAGTCGCTGTCTCGCAGTGCGCCTTGAATGGCCGTGGGAGCTTCCTCGCCACCCGTGCGCTCCTCGGTTTGCTCGAAGGAGGCTTCATCCCGGATATTGTGCTGTGGCTGTCGTACTTTTACACATCCCGAGAGCTGCCCATCCGGTTGAGGTTTGTGGCCTGCTTCGAAAGTTGATTCGGTCGGTATCTGATTGCTAACCCGGCGGCAGCTACTTCTGGACCACCCTGTCTGCGACCACGATCATCACCTCTCTCCTCGCCTTTGCCGTCCTGCGCCTGCGCGGCGTTCGCGGCTGGGGTGGCTGGCAATGGCTGTTCCTCATCGAGGGCCTCATCACGATGACAATCGGCCTGCTGTCCTTCATCAACATGCCCGCGTCGGCCGCTCAGACCAAGACCTGGTTCCGTCCCAAGGGCTGGTTCACAGACAGGGAGGTCAGCATTGTGGTCAACCGCGTCCTCCGCGACGACCCTTCCAAGGGTGACATGCACAACCGCGAGGCCATTACTCCCCGCCGCCTGTGGGAGGTCATCAAGGAGTTCGACCTGTGGCCTATGTACGCGATCGGCCTGATTTGCTTCATGCCACAGGGGCCTGTGGGCATGTACCTGACCTTGACGCTGCGCACGCTTGGTTTCAACCCGTTCAACACGAACTTGTTGACCATCCCGTCGGTATGTTACATTTACTTCTCCTCGAACCCGTATCAACAAGCCGCGACCCAGACGCTGACTCGGCCTCACAGACGGCGCTGCACATCATCACGCTGCTCATCATCACGCGCCTGTCGGAGTGGCGCAACGAGCGCACCTTCTTCGCCATGATGCAGAACATCTGGACGCTCCCCTGCATCATCGCCCTGCGCTTCTGGCCCGGCCTCATCAAGGACGCTTGGGGTACCTACGCGCTCATCACCGTCCTCCTGGCCTATCCCTACTGCCGTACGTCCCCTTCAACTTCTCTTAACATGCCTATCCTTAACTGACCCACCTCTCATAGATGCGATCAACGTCGCCTGGGTCTCCAAGAACGCCAACAACGTCGGCACGCGCACCGTCGCGTCGGCGCTGTACAACATGTCGGTGCAGCTCGGCGCCGTGTGCTACAACTTCATCTATGTCGACTCCGACAAGCCGTACTACCACAACGGCAACACCAAGCTGATGGCCATCAACCTGGCGTCCATCTGTGTTTTCCTGCTGGCCAAGGTGTACTATGTCTTCCGCAACAAGCAGAAGGACCGCGCGTGGGAGAAATTGACCGAGGCGGAGAGGATCGAGTACATCAGGAACAGCCCGGACAAGGGGTGCAAGCGGTTGGATTTTAGGTTTGCGCATTAGAGGGGGTCGCATAAAAATGGGAGCGGTGGGGATGGACGCATGTGGCTGGGGTGGTTGGGTCTTCGGTTGGGGAGTGGAAAAGGGGCTTGGGTAGGGGTGTTTGGTTTTGGTTTTGGCGTTTGGAATGGGAAAGGAGATGACTGCATAATAGAGCGATAGCATGATTGTCCGCATTTATGTTGTTTGGTACTGTTTCTGCCTTGAATCGATACGCGAGTTGGTGGCGACACGCGGAGTCGGGCTGTGAGCTCAGTGGCGATCGACTTGTGATGCCCATGGCATTACTCTCCCTCCCGAATATAGCTTGTCCGCAAGCCGAGACCCCCGCTGCAAGGTGACCAACCCCAGCCCGGTCTCGGGGCAAGCGCTGCTCTGATACCAGATTGTCATGAGAACCAAGAGGGGCTGAAGTCTAAAAAGTTGTCCGCGATTACCTCCTGTGGCTTCAAACTATTGGAGCAGTGCCTCACGTGGCTGCGGCTGGCTGGGAGCTGAAATGTGCAGCTGCAGAAGCCACCTTTCGTCGGGCACTGATACGCATGGCAAACCGCTCATACGAAGCTGTCCGTTCCGTAGACAACTAACTTCAGCAATTAGTCGTTCAAAACCGCTGGCAATCTCCGATGCACCATCACCCCCCAGAGATCTGCTGCCTTTGGCGCGAGCCCGCCATGTTGGCTGGCAGAGCCTTCCGCCTACACGGCATCCGCACACCCATCTCCAACTCCCGACCTTGGCCGTTGCCCAACTTGTGCTGTTCCTATCCCCTTCGCCGGGCTTACGCATCCAAATCTCCCGCCCGACTCTCGGCCGACTTTCGGTATAAGCATGAGGCACCACGCCGGCGGTTGACACCCGAACTAGTCGTTTTCATGCTCTTGGGCGCTTCTCAGGTCGTCGGCCCCTTCGTCCACCAGCCCCTTCAAGAGTCCGGACTGTTCGACTCGATCGCCTACGCGACCATCTTCCGCGTCATCCCATTCAAGACAGTGGAGGGACAGACAGTGGCATCATCCATATATCAGCCCATCACGAGGCCAGACGAGATCCGTCTCATCATCCTGGAGCCCGGCGCTCCAGGCGACCCGCTCGAATGCCACCTCATCAACGTCCAGCTCTCGTGGCGGACCAAGTACGAGGCTCTGTCGTACGCTTGGGGAGATGCGTCCATCACCCGCCCGCTGGCATGTTCCGGACGGAGCATCGACGTCGCGGCCAGCCTCCACGACGCCCTGACCGACCTCCGACTCCCCCAGAGCAGGCGCTACCTCTGGGTCGATGCCGTTTGCATCAACCAGGCCGACAACGAGGAAAAAGCCAAGCAAATCATGTTGATGCGCCACATCTACAGCGCGGCGCGTCGCGTGCTGATCTATCTTGGCAAGATGGATCCGAGCGTCGACGGAGCACTACGAGACCTTGCTCGCCTTGACTGGGCGTTTCTGCCCCTTCACATCCGGCGCTTCTGCTCCAGGGAGGGCATGGCGGGCCTCATTACCCGCCTGCCCGAGATGAAGCCTATCGAGGATGATGCGTTCGACTGGGCTCCCGTTATCAGCCTGCTTCAGCGCCCGTGGTTTCAGCGTACCTGGGTCATCCAAGAAGCCGTCCTAGCCAAACGGGCACTCGTCATCTGCGGAGACCAGTCTGTCGCCTGGGCCGTGCTGGAAAGGGTCGCTCTCTCCATCAACGCCTATCACGGTTTCGTCAAGTCCGTTCCCGGATACGACAAGATCGATCGTGCGATGCATGCCGTCAATCTGGTGCGCTCGGCCAGGAGAGATGCCTACCGATCCACGCCGGTGCCGTGGCTGCTGCTTCTGCACCCACCCTCCTTGCGGTCACGGCGGGAATACTCCAAGCTGCTCGACCTGGTCCAGGAGACCCGCGTGTTTGGGTGCACCGACCCACGCGACAAAATCTACGGCATGCTCGGCATCACCAGGGAGGACACCCGGAGCGGCTATCTTGTGCCGGATTACCGGAACTCTCCAGGCCAGGTGTATTGGAAATTTGTGTTGTGGGAGATCCTGCACAACAGGAGCCTGCGCGTGCTCAGCCTGACCTCGGACAAGGCCAGCGGCGGCGCCGAGTTTGCGTCTCCCTCATGGGTGCCCGACTTCACGAGGCTCGACGTTCAGAGCCCTCTAACGCGGTACGAGAAGCGGATGCCGCACTCGGCCGGCCCGGGCGACTTGGCGGTCGAAGCACGTGCGTCGGGAGACGGCACCGTGTTGTATCTCAAGGGGCGCATGGTCGACACCCTCCACACCGTGGCAAAGTGGTCCGCCAACTCATTTCCTGACGGCATGTCCAGAGAAGCGACGAATCCGGAGCTCGCAGGACGAATCTCCCTCACCAAAACCAAGCTCTGGATTACAGAGGCCATGGGAATATGGCGGGCGGCCGTCCAGCGGCGGACAAACAGATGGGTCTCCCCGCTCGTGGTGACGGATCTCTGGGCCACAAGCAAGGACGGCCGATTCACCGCGTCTCCAGCATGCTGGACACATTTCCTGCGGACCATCCTTTGTGACCGGACATATTTGAGTCAGCCTTTGACTGCCGCCGATCTCCATGTCACTGCAGGTATCGTGCGCGGCGTAGTCAGCAGAATCCCCATGGACAAGATCTTTTCCCCGGAGGCAATGCCACAGTACCACGAGAGCATCCAAGCGCTGGAGCGAGCCGGGCAGTCCCGACGATTTGCCTCGACCGGAGCGGGCCTGGCTGGTTTCGTGCCGACGAGGGCTCGGAAAGGAGACGTCGTGGTCATCTTGTATGGCTCGAGCGTGCCCTTTGTGTTGCGGCCCGCAGCCGATGGGAAATATTCACTGGTCGGGGAATGCTACATGCACGGTCTCATGCAGGGTCTTGGGGGTCCCCGGGAGTTGGCGCGCAGAGGATATACGGAACAGGAGTTTGCCATTATCTAGGACGCAAACGGGTGGGCCACTGCTCCGACAGCGTCGGCAGTCAGTGTTGAACAGAGTGGCTCTGAAACTTTAGCTGAAGAGCAGCTTGGCGATGTTCATTGGGCAGCATGAATCTCAGCAGAAGGAACACAGGTTGGAACAGCTGATTCGAACCACCACAGCGGTTGGTATGGAGGCACTGAAACGCACTGCAAAACGGGTGCAAAGCGATGCCCTCTTGGACCTGGTGTCCTGGCTAGCAGCCTGTGGTTGGGCCCAGGTCAGTGCCCTGTTCTGACGGGTGGACATACGGTCACCGAGACCTCGTTAAGGGCTGAAACAACGGCGCTGGATGGAGCGGCAGTTGGAACAGCGGATTCCAACCACCATAACTGTTGATATAGGGGCGCTGCTGGGCGCTGGAAAACGGGTGCAGAGTGATGAGCAGCCACCTCGCGAGGTTTGGACCTGTCATGAAGTGGACTTCGTCGTCCTGATAAGATGTCGCCTATGTCAAACTTTATAACCATATGTCAGCACGCTAGCCGCCCATCGAGGCCATGGGGGGAAGCCGCAAGGCTGGGTCAACTCTCCAACGCCGGTGATCGGATCTCCTGTGTTGCTTCAAGCTCCGTTAAACTCGGGAGCCTGCCCCGTAAAGCTGTGGTTGATGGATGTCTGTGCTTCCTTGGCGAGCGAGAGCACGCGCATCATGTCGGGAAGAGCGGCATCACGAGCCGAAAGCTGCCCGTCCATTCAGCCGTGTGAGCTGGTCAAATCTACCTGGATCACGCAGGTTCGAACAGATAGACAGCGTGCAAATAATCTATTTACCTAGCTACCTGCTTGCCTCCTTTATATTTACCCCAACACTTGTTCATAGCCACCTCCCCCATAGCTCAAGGCGCAGAAACCACATCCTCGGTATACAACTTGAGCGCAACCTCGTACTTTTCACCGATGCCATTGCTGGTAGCGTAGTTGAAATTTGCAAGGTTGCCCACGGCATAAAGACGGCCGCCGAACTTGTAGACGGCGATATTTGAGACTAAAGATAAAAAGAAAAACAGGCAATTAGCGAGAAAGGCCCAGAAAACTATCATTTTCAATCTCAAAAAAAAAAAAAAAAAAAAAAAAAGGAAACTTTACAACACCCGTAA
>FTEL01007658.1_pt1 | contig 20474 bp, 13 predicted proteins | sample 1658911 | NCBI WGS metagenome assembly FTEL01 (sample SAMEA3914869, study PRJEB12502) | metagenome | biome: forest; material: soil | place: USA | collected 2012-03-12 | depth 0.1 m
ATGCTGGGGGGTGGCGCCGGTTGGGTGGTGATATCGAGGGTGTTGATATCGAGGGGGGGTTCAACCATGGTTTCGACGGCCTGATTTCTTGTTGTCTCAGTGGGTGGCTGACTCATCGTTGTGGTTTCGGCCCGGGGTTCGTTTCTTTGGTCCGGGGGGGGGCTTAGAGGTTGGTATTTAGAGAGAGGAGTCCGTTGTTACTGAGGGGTGAGTTGTTTGGTTGAGTTGCTAAAGGAGGTACGTGAAGATGAGGTTTGGGGTGGTACAGGCAGCCGTGGTGCTTGAAAGTGGGTGGATTGAGGTTGGTCCACTCACTTGAAGGTACTAATCCGGAAATGATCGCCCAATACTACCCGATGCCGGCGTGTAAGTCGGGGTCGGTATATTTTGGAGATTCACCTCGAGGCTTCTCTGCACCGTCTCAGGGGTACGATGCGGGTTAGGGGAACAACAACATATTTGAAGGAATTGCTAGGTAAGATCAGTTCCTTTCTCCTTTTCCCCTTTCCACAACTCCTCGTGTCTCATGCGGCCTGGTATCCCGAACATCGAGGGACTCAATATCTGGACATACTCCCATAGTGAATCCTCGCCATTATGACTACATTAACCTAGCTACCTATCTACCTACACTCACAGCGAACCCTCAAACCCCGGCTTGCACTTGCCCGCATTCTTCCCAATGGCATGTTTCCGCAGCACCTTGAGCGAGTTTGCCCTCAGCTTCTCGGGCGCGACCTTGTCCCCCCTCGGGTCCTTGGCCACAAACGCGGCATACCTCGCCATCAACGCATTGATGGCAAACTGCGGTGCGTACGGGAAGTCGGACCCAAACAGAATCCTCTCCGGGTCCGCAAAGTCCAACAAGCCATGCAACTGCGCATCACTCGTGCTCAGCGCGATATCATAATAAAACCTCGCAAAATCACTCCTCGCCGCAGCCATATCAAACCCACCGCTCAACCTCGCCGCGATCTCCGGCACCGCCAGACTCCCAATCGCCCTCTCGGCAAGAAACGGCAGCGCCCCTCCGGCATGCGAAAGAATAACATCCACATCCGGACACCTCCTCAGCGTCTGCGTCACCACGAGATCCACCGCCGCCCGCGTCGTCGCGATCGGATAGTCCACAATCGGCTGCGGCAGCAGCCCGCTCCCGACAAACTTCGGCTCAACAGCCAGCACACCAGGATGCAAAAACACCAGCGCCTTGTACTGCTGCAGGCGCGCCCAGATGGGCGCGAAGGCAGCGTCGCCGAGGAGCTTGTCGCCGTAGGTCGTGTAGGCCGTCACGCCGGAGCAGAGTTTCTGCTGCGTGTAGAGGTAGTCGAGTTCCGCGAGCGTGCCGTTGATGTCCTGCCAGTCGGGGAGGACGCCGAAGAAGCCGAGCCGGGAAGAGTGCGCGGCCGAGGTGGTGGCCGCTGCGAAGTAGTCGTTCAGTTCGCGGGCGAGGGCGCGGGCCGTAGCGCCTGTGCCGGCGATGGGCACGCCCGGGGTGGAGAGGGAGAGGATGCCTGGGTGGGGGTTAGTTTTGTGAGTGGGTTTGGATGGGTGGGGAGGGCAACTCACCGACGCTGGTCTCGAACAGGTCCATCGACTCGATGGTCGCGTCAAGCGTCCAGTTCGGCGACGGATACCCCGACGGGTCGCCCCCGGCCGCCTCCAGAGCCCTCACATACGCCGGCGGCAGCGCATGAATGTGGGTATCTATCCGCTGGGCGGCCAGCGCGGAGGTAAACGTAGCTGCCACGGCGAGATACCGGCACAATGCCGTCATGGCGCGGTGCATGACGTCGTGGACAAGATACGGCGCCGGAGCGTCGCCGGCGGAGAAGGTGCAGCGGTCGGCGAGCGGCGCGAGGACGAAGCGGGCGGGACCGAGACGGGGGACCACGTGCTCAGCCACGAAGCGGAGTGCCTGTGTTCCGAGGGATGCCATGATGGTGGTCTGAGAATCCGGGGGCGGGCGGGCATGTTCAAGACCTCAGCGGGACGCCGAGACAAAGTTGGGGAAAGGGGAAATAGTGTAGTCGCGGCCGCCGTTCGGAACGGTCCCGCGTCGGCAACCCGCCTCTCGTTAGGCGCCGCGCCGATTCACCCCGTGGGGGAGTTGGAGAGGGCGGGGTTGGACCGGGAGGATGGGTCCCTCCCCACACTTCCCCGCGTTTTCTGTGGGTTTGAGGTCTGGCGAAGCCGTCATGTGGTCGTTTGACTGGCTAATGGTTTATTTAGGGACGGCTTTGTTGTTGTCTGGGCTCACCGAGGTGAGGCAGCACTGACACCAGCGGGTCCCACTTGTTGTCCCTGAGTGCGTGTAAGTGGGGGACGCCAACGGCGCAGAACACCACACAGATGGCGCCCTTGGCGGAACTGAATATCTGGTGATGACTTCAACTGGCTTTATTTGGATCAGAGTGTTTTCAAGAATGTCCGAAGTAGCTTGCTCTCGTCACATGTAGACCATCTCCGGCCGAGTTCGGCCCCTTGCGCCCACCACGTCAGACCGCGGACCGAGCCCGCACCTCTCCCCAATGCCACCCTATTCTTTGACGCACTTTAGAGTCTAGACGCCCGTGTCAACAATGACACCCCTTCGGCAGTTATCCCGTCCCCGTCCCCTTCCCCGCATGCGCCGCCGCCGCCATCTCGCGGAGCAACGGGCCGTTCGGGATCATCCCGACGGCCCCCTGCGCGCACCGACTTCCATATGTATTACTCGTCTCTCCGGTTGGATCTAGATGCGGTTGGTGTCGACGGCGTGTTCTAAACTCTCTCGGACTTGGTTGATAGTCCGTCTTGCACTTCTCCTCTCGTTGCACAGCTTACACCCTCTGCCCAGACCAGCCAGACCAGTCCAACCCAGCCCACCCCAAACCACCCCAAACCAGCCCGCCCAGCCCAACAACCTCCAACCTACCGACCACAATGTCCACCCGCGAAGGCTTCACAGCCGACGTCCTCTTCCGCCAACTCCGCCGCACCATCCTCAACCCCTACCTCACCATCCCCCTCTCCGCCCTCCTGACCTACTCCCAATCCCACTCCCTCCACCCTTCCCTGCCCTCTCTCCCCCCCCCAGTCCACACCGCAGCCTGGTCCCTCTCCCTCACCTCCCTCCTCCTCACCCTCAACGACACCCTCAACCACTGGTCCGCCAACAACTTCACCCGCTCCCGCCCCAACGAATGGTCCGACTGGTCCAAGGAAATCGTCCTCATCACCGGCGCGGCCGGCGGCATCGGCGCCAGCATCGCGCAGCAGCTTCTCCGGCACGATATTCGCACGAAGATCGTGGTGGTGGATTACGCGCCTATGGCGTGGACTCCCCCCGCGGGGAGTAAAGTGGTGTACTACCAGTGCGACCTGAGCGATTCCGCGGCGGTAAAGGGGCTGTGTGAGAGGGTAAGAAAAGAGGTCGGGGAGGTGAGCGTGTTGGTGAACAATGCAGGGTTGTGTCGCGGGAAGAGCGTGATGGAGGGGAGTTATGGGGATGTGGAACTGACGGTGCGGACGAATTTGGTGGCGCCGTTTTTGCTGTGCAAGGAGGTGCTTCCGGGGATGGTGCAGAGGAATCATGGGCATATACTGAATGTGAGCTCGATGAGCTCGGTGATTCCGCCGGCTGGGGTGGCGGATTATGCGGCTACTAAGGCGGGGGTTTGTGCTTTGCATGAGGTGAGAAACCCATTTATTCCTGGTTACCCCCTTTCTTGGATGCTGATGGGAGATAGGCACTGCAACTCGAACTCAAGCACCTCCACAACGCGCCCAACGTGCGGCTGTCGCTCGGCATCTTCAGCTTCATCAAGACGCCGCTGTTCAAGGGCGAGACGCGGCAATCGGAATTTTTGACGCCGTTGCTGCATGTCGACTCTGTCGGCGAGGCCTTGGCAGACATTCTGAGGAGCGGGTATGGCAAGACCATCTACATGCCAGGGGCGATGCGATATGTCGCCATGCTGGTGAGTTGTCCCGGTTGATGGTTATCCGAACAATTGGAGTAAGGAGGAGCCGTTGCTGACCTGGGTTGGCGTAACAGAAAGGAGCGCCAGAGTGGATCATGAGGGGGGTTCGGGAGAGCACTCAGTCCCTGGGGGTGGATTTCAAGGGGAGGCAGAAAGTGGACGAGAAGACGGGGAGGTTGAAGTGAAGAGGGAGGGGGGGTGGTCGTGTTGATCCTGGGCAATAACCCTAACCCGGGTCACTTGCACGGCCAGAGCTTGGTTTTTACCCCTGAACCCCTGAGCCGCTCATAGCAGGAGGACAGCCATCTTGGCCGATCCTGTCCTGCCTCTATTCAAGGGCCGACCAGCGAGCCGGGCTGGGTTCAAAAGGAAGGGTTCCCGGTGGCTCACTGGTCGTGGAGGACCTGAGTTTCGTCGTCCAACAGCTGCCTGCCGACAGGCTTCGCGCTCATGTACAGATAGCAATGGCACAAGGTTGCCTCGACGTGGCGAGCTGATCTTTGCCGCTGCCTGGTTTAGCAACCTCACAAGCGTCATACATCGGTGTATTCTAAACTCATAAACCAGCTAGGTACTTGCTCATTTCTCTCGTTTCCTCTGGTCATAATCTGGCCGAATCACTCTTTTGGTTAAGCACGCGGCCCGATGCCACCTCGCCTTCAAGTGACAGCAACACTGAACGTCTACAACTCAGCAAGCACAAACGACTCCACATCCCCCGGCGTTATGCTCAAGAACCCCCCCAGGCTACCCCATGTGTGTCGTTTTGGGGGGCCAATGGATAGTGTCTGAGACCACGGCAGGGTGGCGGACGCATTGGATGGCCATCGAGTCAATGGGAGAGCTGGATGCCAAGATGGCAGCCGTCATGGAAAAGCAAGTGGCTTCACGATAGTCTTTCTCTTTCCTTCGAACAACCCGTGACACCGAAGCCGAACAGCCCTGCTCTCGGTAGGTCAACACGGATGGATAGCGTTCCTGGCATTCAAGATCGGGTTCGTCCAGACGCCACACGGACTCAACCACCATCCCGCCCGCACCTCTGCCACGGTAGACCACCAAAATAAGCATTGCCAACCCATCAAACCCACGACATCTCCATCCCAAGCCCATTTGTATGTCCCCACACCCGGCCGATCCCAGATGCGGAGCACGGGACTAACCCGCCCGGGCCACTAACCAGGCGGAACCCGTCCACCTCGCGCTCCTCCCATTGGTGCCGAGGCTTCGGGAGCGTCCCGACGCCAGTCTCCCTGGTGACCCCGGATGCCCCCCCCTCCGCGGGGCAAGGCATGAGCCCGACGACGTAATCAAACCGCCCGCCGGGCAGGGAGTGCGGTGTATGGGATGTTCATGATATATACCATCGTGTGTCCGGGTAGTTGAGTTGGGCATCATTCCAAAATCTGCAGTAATTCGATCTTACCGTTTGTGTTGTGTGAGCCCCTGAAACGTCAACACCATGGCTCCTCCCCCGTCCGACAAGGCCGTGACCTACAGCCAGTTCGCTTGCATAGGCTCCGGCTTCTCCGCCATCGCCCTCGGCGCGACTTTGAAGAGATGGTACAACCTCGACGACATTGCCTTTTTTGAGCGGCACAGCGACCTCGGGGGGACGTGGTTCATCAGCCAGTATCCAGGTACGCACCCCAGGCTTGTTGAAGGGTCTGGCCGGCCATGCTAACACGGTCTCCTAAGGATGCGCCTGCGACGTGCCCAGCGCGCTGTACAGCTTCTCCTTCGAGCCCAACTCCGGCTGGAGCCGGGTGCTGCCGTCCTACAAGGAGCTGTGGGCCTACCTCAACGGCGTGGCCATTAAGTACGACCTCAAGAAGCGCATGACGTTCGGCGCCAACGTCGACCGGTGCGAGTGGCGTGAGGACGCCGCGCGCTGGCGCTTGACCATCCGCGACGTCAACACGGGCGCCGTCCGCATCCACGAGTCCCAGTTCCTCTTCTGCGCCACCGGCCAGCTCGTCCAGGCGCGCGAGCTCGACGTGCCCGGGGCCGACACCTTCAAGGGCCGCATCTTCCATACCTCGCGCTGGCCGTCCGACGTCGACCTCAAGGGTAAGCGGGTGGTCGTCTTCGGCAACGGGTGCACGGCCGCGCAGGTGGTGCCGTCCATCGTGCGCCAGACCAAGAGCCTCACGCAGTTCATGCGCTCCAAGCACTACATCCTGCCGCCCATCGACGGCGAGATCCCCGGGTGGGCGCACACCCTGCTTCGGTGGCTGCCCGGGCTGATGGGAGTGCAGCGGCTGCTCGTGTTCCTGGCGGCCGAGTCGAACCTGCAGGCGTTCCCGCTGACCGAGGCGGCGCGGCGCTTCCGGGCGGCCCAGCGCGTCAAGGCGGTGAAGTACATGCGCGAGGCCGCCCCGGCCAAGTACCACGACCTGCTGATTCCCGACTTCGAGGTCGGGTGCAAGCGCCGCATCTTTGACTCGGGCTACCTCGACTCGCTGCACGAGGAGAACCTGGTCCTGACGGATGAGAAGCCGCTCGAGATCGTGCCCGAGGGCGTGCGGACAGCCAAGGGCGTCGTTAAGGCCGACATCATCGCGCTGGCCAACGGCTTCGTCACCAACTCGTTCCTGATCGGCGTCGACGTGCGGGGCAAGGGCGGCCAGACGCTCGAGGAGCACTGGCAGTCGTTCGGGGGGCCCGAGGCGTACAACTGCTCGGTCGTCAACGGGTTCCCCAACATGTTCATGCTGCTCGGGCCCAACGCGGCGACGGGCCACACATCGGCCATCATGGCGGCCGAGAACTCGGTCAACTACGCGCTGCGGGTCATCAAGCCGGTGCTCGACGGCCGGGCCAGCATCGCCGACATCCGGCGGGAGGCCGAGCAGGAGTACAGCGACTGGGTGCAGGACGAGCTGCGGAATACCGTGTGGAACTCGGGGTGCCAGAGCTGGTACGTGAGGGCCAAAGACGGCGAGGTCAAGGGCCACGGCAAGCTCGGTGGGCAGGCCAAGACGTGGAACGCCATGAGCTATCCCCGGTCGCAGGCGCACTACTGGTACCGTAGCTTGTTCCCCGTGTGGTCGGACTGGGAGTTCAGGGTAAGTCGGAAGGGTGTGTGGAATGTCTCACCTTTGCATCATTTGCTCACACAACATACCATCTAGGGCCGGGCTGAGAAGACGAAGCGGAGCACGACGGGCAAGGTGTTGGTGCTGCTGGCGACCGTGGCGCTTGCGGCTGCGGTGGTTGGGCAGTACTGGGGCTTTAACTGGAACTTGGTCCTGAACTCGAAGCTGGACATCGACGGCGTGCGCGCCTTGGTGACAGCTCGGGTTTCGGCGCTGGCGAGCAAGTGGCTGTCGTAGGTGTCCTGCAGGTAGGTTTGACGTGCGATGCGAGCGCTCTGGCCCTCACAAGATGGGAACGGCTCAGAAAGACCGAAGTGAGAAGATATCTGTATATAGGAAATGCGATTGGGTAATCATCATCATCGAGTTCTGGTGTCTAGTGTGGAGGAGAGGGAGAGCTGCGAGAAGCGAGAATGTTGGTGGAGCATTGCAAATGCTTGCTTCCTGAGTCGCCCGTGCTATTTTTGATTTCGATGTGGGTCAAATACAGTGCCCGTATAGACCAAAGGCAGATCGACACGGTGGTCACTCTCATCAGGGACTGGCTCGCACCGACCAGCCACGATCCAAACCACCCAACCACCAGAACTCTCGATCTCGTGCAGAGACGAGATGTGATATGTTGGGAGGTGCAGATATCACCATCTTCGACCGCGCCTGTGGACGCCGCAAGCCATCGCCGATCCGCGGCCCCTCACACCGCAGAAGCAATGGCACACAAACAGGCTAATGTTGACGACGCCGTTTGGTGCGGGATTTTCACTAGTCGTCGACGCTGTGTCGCCGACCCCTCGGACCCCTCGAATTAACAACGCCCGGCCGAAATTCTGGTGGTTGTGTGCGGCATCTGGACCTGCACCGGCCACCGAGGACCCGCCCGCGCGCCCCTCTCTGCGACCGACCCCTCTCGATCGGGTGGAATCGTGGAATCGTGGCCGTTAGCCATCTCCAAGCGGGGAAGCACCCTTCCCGAGTTCCGCTTTGGTCGTCTCGCTGACCGCAACTTGCGGCTTGAAACTGGGAGACCAAACCGGCAGGTAGCGAGCACCCTTCTCAGGGGACGGTGCTGACGGCGCAGTGGCGACGCCGGCGGCTGCAGGATTCCCTCCTCCCACTCGGTCCAAAACAGGGACGAAGCCGAGGGATGGGCGGCCTCTCGACCCAACCCGGGTCGTTGTCGTCGTCGACCCCACAACCCGCCCCGCGATGTCGACGTGAATGCCACGCCGCAATAACCAGCTAGCGCGACCATGGCAGGCTGGCCCACCGCACGCGGGCAGGCCCTGAGGTTTCGGCGGCGATCCGAGATCCCTGAACCCCAAGAAGGAATGGATGGATGGATGGATGATGGAATCTGCAGTCCGTTCTCCGTAGGGCGCACCCACTCAGGGTATTGCGCGCCTGGCTTGAGGACTCGTGCTCGAGCATCAAAGACTTGATGATGCCACGTGCACAAGACCAGCCCACGAAACGACCTCATCGACGCCCTCGATCCCCCCAACGCCGCCCCGACAAAGGATACATTTGTCAATAAGAATTAGATGGCGGATGCGCCTGATAGCTCGGCTGCAGACCCCACTCTGAGAGTCCCTGGGGGCCCCTTGACGGCCCGTAGCGGTCTGTTGTGGGGGTTGGGTTTCTTGTGTGCGTGTGCACTGGGCCGTGGAAAAGGGAGAAAAAATCGAGCAAAACCCTCGAATCCCCACAGTGATTGCAGAACTACTGCACGCCCCTCCTTGCATTCAAAAGGAGCTCTGGCCCAAGCTGCTTCCACTCGCCCTCTCCATCTTTCCGCTCGCCCACACCGGCTTCCCACCGTCAAACCACCTGTCTCACCTCTCCCGCTCACCTCGCCCAGCGAATCCCTCCAATCGGCCAAGCTGCACCACTGCTGCGCGCCCGCCATTCAAGGTTTGTAAGTACGGCATTTGACTCACCGGGATTTCCTTGTGCTCGCTCCCTCGCGCCACGCCACTTGGCGCCCATCCCGGATCCCAGAATGGCGGAAATCGTGGCGGAGTGGCGTCGCGTGCGCATGCTCCTGTTCCTGGCCGCCGCCCTTCAAGATGGGACGGTCCGGCGCACGACTCCTCGACTCTTTTCACTCTTTGACTATTTTATATTGCTCACAACGCTGACGTCGCGCCCACCTGGACAGCCAAACCACCCACCTCCGTTACCACCCAACCCCGTCCGACTGCCTTTGGTCTACTCAAAGGCAACCCCTCGACTACGGCTTTCTCGGCCGTGACCCTTGTCTCAGACGAAGATTTCAGCCTCCGAAAAACCTTCCATATCATCAACTCCCTCCCGCCACCTGCTGGGCTCGCCTAAGGAACTCGACTTTTCCTTGTTCGACTCCCCCTTTCACCAGAACCCCGAGTTCGATTCCCACAACCAGCTGCCGCATAGGACGAGTTGTGCGGTTCTTCCTCTGACCGAGGAAGAGTCGACGGAGTCTCGTCAGACCGTTCAGGGATCAGTCTGCTTCCGCCACCGACCTCCCTAAAACCCGCTTGAGCACCCCGTGTGCTTTGGACCTTCAACTCACTCGCACTTGTCGCTCATCCTCTTGACGGCAAGCTCACCACAGCCGACGACTCGCTCTCGTGCACCACTCTCCGCTCCGTACCCGCGCCCTACTCCATCCACCGACTCCCCACGCCAAATCTTGGGATATGGTGATGCCAACGCTTGTCACGGATCGATTCACAACACTTGATTATACGGACTACACGAATAATCATGTGTTTATGAAGAGCTGCACCAATGGCGTCTTCGACTACAACAACAACAACCACATCGACATCAACCATGGCCATCACGACCATCATGACCGTGACGGAGGGCTCAAGGCCAGCTGGGCCAAGGAGCTGATCGGCGACGCTCTCCGCGAGCGCGTTGAGAACATTGACCATGACTATTGCGAGGCCGGCGAGGAGGACACCTTCTTCGTGGCCGACCTCGGCGAGGTCTACCGCCAGCACCTCCGCTGGAAGCTGAATCTGCCGCGCGTCAAGCCGTTCTATGGTAAGACTTGATCCCCGCCCGCGGGCATTCTCCAGCTCCTGCCGAGCTGCTGCTGACCTCGTTCAAACAGCCGTCAAGTGCAACCCGGACACCAAGCTCCTGCAGATGCTGTCCGCCCTCGGCACCGGCTTTGACTGCGCCTCCAAGAACGAGGTCGAGCAGGTCCTGAACCTGGGCGTCGAGCCCTCGCGCATCATCTACGCCCAGCCCTGCAAGACCAACTCGTATGTCCGCTACGTGGCCAACCAGGGCGTCCGCCAGATGACGTTCGACAACGCCGACGAGCTCCGCAAGATCGCCCGCCTGTACCCCGAGGCCGAGCTCTTCCTGCGCATCCTGACCGACGACTCGTCCTCGCTCTGCCGCCTCAGCCTGAAGTTTGGCGCTTCGCTCGACTCGACCGATAACCTCCTGGCCCTGGCGCGCGAGCTGGGCCTCAACGTGGTGGGCGTGAGCTTCCACGTCGGCTCGGGAGCCTCGGACCCCCGCGCCTTCCTCAAGGCCGTCCAGGACGCCCGCGTCGTCTTCCACCAGGCCGCCGGACACGGCTTCGCTCTCAAGACCCTGGACGTCGGCGGCGGCTTCTGCAGCGACAACACGTTCGAGCAGATGGCGGGCGTGCTCCGCGACGCGCTGGACGAATACTTCCCGGCGCACTCGGGCATCAACCTGATCGCCGAGCCCGGCCGCTACTACGCCTCGTCGGCCTTCACCCTGGCCTGCAACGTCATTGCCCGCCGCACCATGGAGGACGAGTCAGCCTCGAGCTACATGGTGTACGTCAACGACGGGCTGTATGGCAACTTCAGCAGCATCATGTTCGACCACCAGCACCCGGTCGCCAAGATCCTGCGCACCGGCGGCCGCACCCTGTACGACACGCCCGCCGCCGAGGCCACGGACGACGGCATCGAGTACAGCATCTGGGGCCCGACCTGCGACGGCATCGACCGCATCACGGAGAGCATCCGCTTCTCGCAGCTGCTGGACGTGGGCGACTGGCTGTACTTTGAGGACATGGGCGCCTACACCAAGTGCTCGGCCACGACGTTCAACGGGTTCCCCAACACCCATGACGTCATCTACGTGTGCAGCGAGCCTGGTGCGGCGGCCCTGCTGGACCTGCATTGAGTGGGGGCGGGGGCCAGGAGGTTTTCCTTGGTGCGCCAACAACACTCACACGACCCCTGGCTCGGACAAGGGTCTGGACTTCACTTCGTTCTGCTGCGCTGCGTTGAACATAAAATGGTGATTTGGGATAGCCCGGCTGCTAGTCGAGCGCCCCGTGGAGGATGGACGTATGCCAGGTTTAATAGAAAATCTTTGCGCAATGATCGTATCGTTTCTTGACTTGACACTGTGCATCTGCTGTCTGTGCCTGTCGTCCAATGTCGCCGACATCATCAAGTGCCACTCCGGCAGGGTGCATAGCAGAGTGGGGGTCACATCGGGGGTGGGTGGGTTGTTGACTTGCAAGGCTGCCCTCCCCCTCCCCTGCTGAGTGCCTGACCCTGGCACTCGTTCACTGCATCGGGACACTGACATACCAAGTCCAGAGTCTAGAACCTCCAGCAAGCAAGAGAACCAGCGTTGGGCAGCGGCCGCTGCTGCAACTGCAAATAAAAGGAGAATCGTTCTTGATCATGTGCCACTTTTTGCGATCCAGCCCTTGCCTAATGCGCCGAACGTCTCGGCCAGTCGTGTGCTGCCATTTTTTGACGCCTCAGGGGACGGGGATGGGGCCCTCCCCCTCCCTTCCGTTTTTGGCACCGAGATGTGTTGGGGACCCTGCCTGGCGCTTTCCACCACCCCGTGGCATGGCATGATTGCTGTTGCTGTTGCTGTGTTTCTTTTTGCTGGAGATGGGAGGGATAGGGACCTACTTTAATAAGCTGGGTGGGATGCTGCCCAGAGGTTCTTCTTCCTCGTGCTTCGTTTCCCGTTCTGTTCCGTCCGTCTGACTGCCTGTGTCTCTGTGGCTGACGATCGGGTGGGTGTGTCGATCATCCGCCGGTGCTGCTGCTGCTGCTGCTGCTGCTGCTGCTTTGTACGACCAAACGGCTGTGGGCAAGGACTGGAACACAGTGGCTACACGACACGCGATACCACGCACACGGCACATACGCCCCTACCGAGCCACCTACCTACATAATCTCCCGTGCGCCCCTCCCTCCGTCTCTCTCCTCCATCCCTCGTCCCTCGTCCCCATTCCCCGCCAGAGGCCTTTCCTTTCAGGTGGAAAAAAGAGGTGTCTCGGAGCCCCGATTTGTCTGCTGGAGATCGGCGCTGGGTTTCTAGCACCCCTCTCTCTCCTCGTGCATTCTTGCTTGCTCTCGTTTTGTTTTTCTCTTGCTCGAACAGACCAAGCTGAAGATCAAATACACTGCTTTGATTCGGCGTTGAAGAGTGAGAGGGGGCGTTTGTTTGACTTGTCGCCTGTGACTGTCTTTCAACCAGCTACATCTCCCGCTCGTGCTCTAGTGCGTTGCTGTCTGACAACTGCATCCGATTCTGAGACGGGGAAAGGGAAGAGTGGAGGAATGGTGGCAGCTCGGGGTTTACGACAACAAAGACTCAACGACACCACCAAGGCCGCGAACAAACAAAGAGATCCACCACCATACCCACCCCACCACAATAACACCACATCACGAACCGCAGGCAGGAGAGCTCAGCATGGTCCGCGGCATCGTCCTCCTCTCGGGCTCCTCCCACCCGGCCTTCGTCGACTCGGTCGCCACCATCCTCGGCGTCGAGCCCTCGGCACGTGTACTAGCCAAATTCTCGAGCGGCGAGACGCGGTGCGAGATCCAGGCGTCGGTGAGGGGCAAGGACGTGTATATCTTCCAGAGCTTTGGGGTTGGTGACCAGGTTGAGGGGGACCACGACGGGGAGAATGGGGTTGGAAACGGGGTTGGAAGTGGGAGGAAAGACGGGCACACGGTCAACGACTACTTCATCGAGCTCTGCATCATGATCTCGGCGTGCAAGATGGGCGGCGCGAGGAGGGTTACCGCGGTGATGCCGCTGTTTCCGTACTCGCGGCAGCCGGACCTGCCGTTCTCGAGGGTCGGCGCGCCGGGGCAGCAGCGGGAACATCACAACCATCAACCAACACCAAAGGAGGGCTTGGGGGAGGGAGGCAAGACCAAGCCCACCCCGGATTACACCTTCGACAGCACGCCCACCACACCTGGCCCGCACATCCCCAAAACCCCCAACCTCGGCGGCCCAGGCGTGGACGTCGTCGAGATGATGCGGACGGTCGTCCTGGGGAAGGAGACGCCGCCGCCGAAGGCATTCCTGAACAGTACCCCGGCCCTGGCTAAGCAACAGCAGCAGCAACGGCCACAGCCGGGCAGCTACACGACGCACGACTACGAAAACCCGTCGGTGATGATGGCACTGCAGGCCAACTCGGGCCACAAGCAGTTCATGGCGCACGCGGGGTCGCTGGTGGCCGATCTGTTGACGTGTTCGGGGGCGGACAGGGTGCTGACGTGCGATCTGCATGAGAGTGCTTATCAGGGGTTTTTTGACATACCAGGTGCGTGTTTGCTGTTGATGTTGGCGTGGTGTTCCTGACCATCGTGAGGCCTGCCGAGAGAGAGAAGGGGGGAGTCAGTTGCTGACAGACGCCGCCGCAGTGGACAACCTGTACGCCCGCCCCCTCCTGCAGCGCTACATCCAGCAGAACATCCCCGCCTACCGCGACGCGGTGATCGTCAGCCCCGACGCAGGTGGCGCCAAGCGCGCGACCGCCATCGCGGACAACCTCGGGCTGGCCTTTGCCCTCATCCACAAAGGCATGTCTCCTCCCCCCCTCCCCTCCCGCTACCAACTAACCCCCCGTTGCTTAGAACGCCGCCCACCAAAACTAACCCCCCACCCCCCCAAATCCACCAGCATGACCCTCGTCGGCAGCGTCTCCAACCGCGTCTGCATCCTCATCGACGACCTCGTCGACACGGGGAGCACCATCGTGCGGGCCGCGCGGCTGCTGAAGCGCGAGGGCGCGGCAAGGGTGGTCGCGCTGTTGACGCACGGGGTGTTTAGCGGGGATGCCGCGGCCCGGGTGGCCGCCGAGGGGTCGGGGGTTGATCGCGTGGTAGTGACGAATACCGTGCCGCAGGGGAGGAGTTTGGGAGTGTGTGGGGGACGGTTGGAGGTGCTGGATGTGAGTGGTGTTTTTGCGGAGGCGGTTCGGAGGGTGCATCATGGGGAGAGTGTTAGTGGGTTGTTTCAGTATGATTGAGGGCGGAGGTGGTGGTTGGGTTGGAACGGGCGGGTAGGGGCGGTGGATTGGGCTGCAGCTTTGCTGGGAGGTAGGGCATGGTTGCTTGTTGTTGTTTTTGTTGTGGTGTTTTCGTGTCTGCCCATGGGGCGTTGTTTGGTGTCATCGCATCTCCACTGGCTTGTTGAAGAGGGAAAGGGGCGGAGAGGAAGTCGGGTCATGATACCCCTCATCGTGTCGGGAAAAACGGAGCTTGGTGGACTAGAATGCATGTCCCAGCCCTCGACTGGCTGGTTGAATCTGCCAATGACAAAACACAACTCACGGGTTCGTTTGAGAAAACAGACGAGTACGAGTTCCGCCCGTATTCAGCAGGATCGGTCGTCGCGAGAAGACACCGCGCCAAGGCGGCGCTCGGAAACAATGGATCCAACTGCCGGCAGCACTCACCCGCCCCCTCCTGACTGAAACAGAGCAAGATGGGAGGAGATCGATTTCTGCAGCAGACGGCGGGCGGCGGGCGATCGCGTCAAGAGCGGCACGCCCTGCCTGCCCCCCTCCCGGTCGTGCACCTCAAACCAGGCCGGCCCAGACCAGACCAACCAACCCCGCCAACGTCTGCGCTTGTCCATCTTGTGCTGTCACACGTCACGTTCTCCCCAGGATGGGAGTTGACAGCCAGCCAGCTGACCGGGGGTTAAATGAACCCAGCCCGACGCGTCGCAGACGCGTGCCTTGTCGCCCTGCCCAAACGCGCCAGCGGGATCGATTGGCTGGGGCGGCGCGGGACGGCCCTGTGGAACCCTGCCGCGCGCAGGCGCCAGCCACTCAGCGGGCGCTGCGCCTGTTGGCGCGGCGCTGTGGTTGGTTGGGCTTGTGGGGAGGGTGAAAACATAAACAAACAAGAGTTGGCCTGTTCTCTCTTTGGTTCGTTCGCCCTTTGGGGGGACTCCCTTTTTGGGATGGGCCAAATCGGGAGGGCCAGAGAGATTCTGCTGCTGCCCAACGCCGGCTGGCCACGCATGGCCTTGGGATATGGAAGGGGGTGATGGGCTTGAGACAGGAGAAGATAAATAATAAACAGCGCCTTCGCGACCTCATCGCGGGGCGCGCATCGCGGATGGCAGCGGCGGGTATAACTGGGGGGGCATGTCCCCCCAGTTGTGTTTACGGCGGCTAGAAATGCGATGGGGCTCGCGGCGGCGGCGGCTGGGATGGCATGTTTTTTTTGCTTTGACAAGGAGGAATCGATCTGGTGGTGGCGGGTGCCATGTCGCGGTGGTGGTTTTTGAGGCCCCACCATGCAGGGACTGGCTGGTGTCGAGGGGCTGGGTTGGGCTGGGCTGGTGGAGGAGGTGAGGGAGCGGTGTCGGTTTTGGTCGCTTGATGGCGGGGGAGGTGGGAGTTGTTCTGAGGGGCTGGCTGCTTTCAAGCTGGGGTGTGGAATGATTGCGAGAGATCTCCTCTCCTGGGGATTGGAAGATGTTCCCATCTCTCAGCTGTGGTGGACACGACTCAGAATTATTCAACAACATCCCAGAGGCAAGGGACCAGCTGCTTGCGGCTAGCTGCCAGCCTGCGAACGCAGGGAAGCACACCTGCACGGCAGGTTTGTGATTTGTGATGTTTTGATGGCCCGTGCCTCTCCCAGGATGGATGGCTGAGAAGGGCGATTCCATTTGATGAGCTGCTGAAGCGTGAACTTGCGTGCCGCTCCCGCCGTTGGAATCGTGGAATGCGCGAAAGGTGACGGTAAGTGACGGTCAGGAATGTCCAGTGCGCTAATAATAGCAAAGACAATGGGCTCAATACAATTAATACCCATCAATACCGTTTAATACCAGGAAAGTGACGCGTACGCGATACGCCAGGCGCGCCATTGTACCCGACCCACCCGCAGGCAGGCCAGCAGGGGGCGGCAGGTACCCTCAGTGGCCCGCCCAGCCCATTCATCCATCCTTCGCCTGGACCACACTTCTCCGCCCTGCAACCCCCATCGTCACCCTCACCGTCGCACCGTCGCCATCTCGCCGGATCGCGCCGTCGCCCACCACAACCCGCCTCCTCCGGTCCGCCCTGCGATTGAGATGACTCCGTGATCTCTGGCCTTCCGCCCTCTTCCCTATCCACGAAGCGCTTGGGCTGCACCGCCCGATGCTCTGTTGCCCCGCCACCGATCGAGCAACCACCGGCGACGTCAGCAAGCTCAACAACAGCTGTCCGGGCGACCCTCGATTGATCTACGTCGCGTCGCTGCGCCGATAATTCCCTCCTGGTTTTCAAATAAACAACAACAACACCGCGAGCTCGAACCGCAGAAATCGGATTCACGACAACCGCGATAACAGCGACTCGCGACCAGCCAGCATTGCGCTCTTTCAAAGGAATCGTTTCAAAGGAAGGACGACTGCTTTGCCGACTCTCCCTATCGTTGGATCCTGCTTGTTCTGCAGCTTGCGCTCTGCCAGCACTCGAATCACCACCGCGACAGCACGCGATCCTCCTCCGACGCGGCCAACCAACTACTCGACCTGATCTCCAGTTGGCGCGCGACTGGCGGCCACCCGCTCGCCCTCATCGCGCCCTTCTTTCTTTCCAAGCGGTCCTTTCAGTTCATTCAAGATGGCATACAACATCTCCACAGGAGGCCAAATCTCCTCCCCCACAGGCGCCGGCCCCTCCAGCAGTACAAGATTCGAGCATCCGCCCGCGGCGAGACCGCCTTCGGGCCTGATTCCCTGCGCCATGCCCTCGAGCCGTTCTAGCACAACCATCGGGCAGGTCCGCCCGACGACCGCAGACTACGGCAACGATGACGCCCCCAACATGTCCGGCGCCTCGCGCGCGCCCGATTCAATCGAGCGGCCCAGAGATCGCCTGTATGCGAGCCCGCGTAGGAAGCGTCAGCGGATAGATGCCGACCGGTATGTCTGGCCTTGTCGTCTCCTCCGTTGCAGCGATGCTAACCCTAGCCACCAGATTTATCCCCGCCCGGTCTGGCCGCGATTTGCAGTCGGGATTCCACTTGATCCCGCCGCCCCCGCGCCCGACTCCGGAGAGGGGCAGGCCGAGGAGTCCGCCGAGGGGATACCGCTCACAGAGGAGTAAGTGAACGCGCCCTGCTCTACCACAGAACGCGATGCTAATCTCTCCCACAGGCGAGGAAGCGGACGAGACGTTCAGGGAACTGCTGCGCGCCGAGCTCTTCGATGATACCACTGTGCCTCAGGTTTCGCCTAGATGGTCCGCTGATGATCGCATGCGCACCCCTCCGAGGAACTCGCCCTCTCACCCAGCGACTCCGCAGAAGAACTTGTTTTCCTACGTCTCTCCCCGCCATCAACACCTTATCGGTCTTTCCACTCCCAGAAAGACCCCGCAGCGAGCGCACAACCTGATTCCGGACCCCCGCCTCGATACCTACAGCACCACCCCGATCTCGTATACCAGCCAGCAGATGCTGCTGGCCCCGCGGCGCCAGCACCGGATGGTCGCCAAAGTGCCGATCAAGGTCCTGGACGCACCGAACCTGGCCGAGGATTTCTATCTTAACTTGATGGACTGGGGCAGCTCCGATGTGTTGGCCGTCGGCCTCGGCACCGGCGTCTTCATGTACAACGCACAGAACGGCAAGGTTGCTAAGCTATGCACTCTCGACGACGACAAGGTCACCAGCGTCTCGTGGATCCAAAAGGGAACCCACCTCGCAGTCGGCACCAAGAAGGGCCTCGTGCAGATATGGGACGCACAGAAGTTTAAGCGGCTCCGCACCATGACGGGCCACACAGCACGCGTCGGCTCCCTCGCCTGGAACGCGCACATCCTCTCCACCGGCTCGCGCGATCGTTCCATCATGCACCGCGACGTCCGCGCGCCAGACCAATGGGTCAAGCAGCTCACAGGCCACAAGCAAGAAGTGTGCGGCCTGAAGTGGAACTGCCAGGACGGCCAGCTGGCGAGCGGCTCCAACGACAACGCGGTGCTTGTCTGGGACAAGGCGATGGACCAAAAACCCCTCTGGTCGTTCAACGAGCACATCGCGGCCGTCAAGGCCCTCGCGTGGTCCCCGCACCAGCGCGGGCTGCTCGCCTCAGGCGGCGGCACAGCCGACCGCCGCATCATCTTCCACGACACCGTTCGCGGCACCGTGCGCAACGACATCGACACGGGCAGCCAGGTGTGCAACCTGATGTGGAGCAAGAACTCCAACGAGCTCGTCTCCACCCACGGCTACATCCAGAACAACCTCGTCGTCTGGAAGTACCCCTCCATGACGCGCGTCGCGAGCCTGACAGGTCACACTTACCGGGTGCTGTACCTAGCCATGAGCCCCGACGGCACGCAGGTGGTTACGGGTGCGGGCGACGAGACGCTCAGGTTCTGGGAGGTGTTTAAGCCCAAGCAGCCGATCAGGTTGCTTGGGGGGAGCATTGACTTGCCGGTTATTCGGTGAGCGTTTGCCGTTTGGTGAGAGGGGAGGAGGTTGGCGCGCTGGCTGGAAGCTGATCCACTCCCCCTACGTTCGTGTTTGGGCGGGTGGGGAGGGGATGAGGCCGGCTGCCACCTCGTGTTTTGATTGTTTTTTGAGGGCGGGGGCAGCGAGAAAGAGAGGAAGGCCGCCCACCTCGTGTTTTGTTCTTTTTTTTTCCGCGGGGTTAAGGAAAGCCCTCAGCGATTTGCATTTTTGCTTGGCTTGCTTCACTCGGAGCAGCAGAGCGCACCTATTTGGCACAACTACATGGGATTTGGGGCGGGCCAGGAAAACCGCCCGCACGAAGAAGATTGGGTGGTTGGTTGCATGTTCGCCGAATGGGATTTGGGCCTGGCTGGAGTTGGGGAGTTTCACGGATGGATGGGATGGATACCACCTAACTCTGGGACGGGACGGAACTGGATGGATGGATGAGATGACGACGACCTACACGGCTCAACAACGACACGACACACCGCCTTGCGATTAGAACGGGGCGACGGTGGCTGTGTTTTACGCCGGGGATACATACGGATTGGGAGGCTCTTACTTACCTGGCCCTCTACCTATTTTGCTGGGCTTGGGAATGGACTGGACTGGATGGATGGAACTTTTGTTGTGCCGGGCGTTGGTGGGGGATGTTTTTTCTCTCAGCTCATCTCATCACATCATCACATCACATCAGCGAGGTTGGGAGCAGGAGCACTTGAACAGCGCGGTGGCCGGGACATGAAACATGAGATTGGGGGGCACCGGAGTTGGGAGGCGTTTAGCATAGTCTTTGCAGGTCGGTCGCGTCATGATGACTGACGCGAGGGGGCTGGGTTGGATGGGTTGCGCTGGGTTGGGTTGGGTTGATACCTACTTTGCTTTGGGTTGAGTAATGTTGATATTCTTGCCTTGCAATGTTTTGATTCGATTCGTGACCTGTTGATGTGGCTGGTTGTTGATCCAAGGCGAGTGGTGGTGGTGGTTTGATGCTGACATGTCTCTGCTGCCGAGACAGTCGAGTCCCAGGCATCCTCGCCCGCGTCCGAGGTCTGACACCACCAACGGTCGATACGAGCTCGACACGTGGGAACAACGAGGTTGGTTACCATGGGTGAACTTGACATGCGAAACACGGTGAATGAGACACGAAAAAGGAAACCACTGCCAATAATTGACGTTGCTGCTATATAGGGTATCGCTGAGATGCAATCTCGTCCTGTACCTCTGATCCGAACCAACAAGAAGGGATCTCCCACCGCCACAATATCTATCCCGTCGAAAACGAGTGAGCCCACCACCTCCCCGACTCTCGCAATCTGTCTCTCTGCGCGTCTGTCTGTCTGTCCATCCGTCTGCACTATCGCCTCTATTATCCAGCGCCATCAAATCAAACCAAACCAAAAATCCCACATTGCAAAAGATCCAACAGGTATTAGAAACCAAAACAGAAGCCAGAAACTCACACAAAAAGCCAAAAACAACCGGGGATATCAAGACCGCGCGCGAACAAAGTCCAAACCAGAAAACCCATCTGAAAAAGATCACGACGACGCCCCAACCTTCCTCTCCCGCGCGACATCCCTCGCACCCCCATCCACCTCCGCCCCACTAGCCGCCGCCAACACGGCCGCGGGCCTTTCATCATTCAACAACGGAATCATATCAACCCCCCCCGCAACCTCCCC